>Ga0182014_10000191_pt1 | contig 75752 bp, 65 predicted proteins | sample 612S2DmetaG_FD_120489 | JGI IMG/M metagenome (GOLD analysis project Ga0182014, IMG submission 120489) | Permafrost microbial communities from Stordalen Mire, Sweden - 612S2D metaG | ecosystem: Environmental > Terrestrial > Soil > Wetlands > Permafrost | place: Sweden: Stordalen | collected...
ACCGCATGCACACCGATATCGACCGGGAGCTGCAGTGGCAGGGCCCCATGACGGAGTTGCCCTTCAACCTGGGTTGGGTGACGCCCCACCACGACAAGGAATCCGCCTAACCATATCGCGGCGCAAGCTGACTGGTGCCCACCCCGGTATCGCGCTGGAACCGCGAACTTAATTGCTTACCCGGAGCGGACTTCATGATTGGTCTCGTCAATTACGCCAAGGATGCCCACTCAGTCGAACTGCGGGAATTGCCCGTTCCCGAAATCGGCGAGGAGGACGTGCTTTTTTCCGTCCAGGCGGTAGCCGTCTGCGGCAGCGACCTGCATCAGTATTTGGGCACCCAAAGCTGGCCGGTGAATTTTCCGGTCGTGCTCGGCCACGAATTCGCCGGCGTCGTCGCCAAAAGCGGCAGCCGCGTGCGAGGCTTCAAGGAAGGCGATCGCGTGGTCAGCGAAACCTCGGCGGTGCTCCCCTCCGACTCGGCTTTCATCCGCCAGGGACTTTACAATCTCGAACCGAAGCGAGCCGGGTTCGGCTACGGAGTCAACGGCGCCATGGCGCCGTTTGTCCGCGTGCCGGCGCGTTGCCTGCATCGCGTGCCCGACTCGCTGGCCTACGAAAAAGCCGCTCTGACGGAGCCGTGCTGCGTGGCCTACAACGCGGTTTGTGTCCACTCGCGCATCCGCCCCGGCGACTCGGTGGCCGTGATCGGGCCGGGCCCAATCGGCCTGCTCTGCGCGCTCATGGCCAAACTGGCGGGAGCCGGGCATCTGGTGGTCATCGGCATCCCCATCGACGCCAGGCGGCTCGAAGTCGCCCGGAAAATCGGAGCCGAGACGATCCTCGGCGCGCGCAATGAAAATACCGGGGAATGGGTGAAAAACTTTGGCGATGGCTATGGCCTCGACCTGGTGATCGACGCCACGGGCGTTTCCGCCTCGCTCAAGATCGCCCTTGACATCGTCCGGCCCGCGGGACAAATTACCAAGGTTGGATGGGGAGCGCAACCGCTCAATTTTTCGCTGGACCCGCTCGTGCAAAAGGCGGTCACGCTCCAGGGCAGTTACTCGCATAACTGGCCGATTTGGGAGAAAGTCATTTCCCTGCTGGCTAGCGGCAAGATCGATCTCGATCTGGTTCTTAACCGGGTTTCACCGCTTGGCGAATGGCAGGAAGCATTCGAGGAAATGCACGCCGGCCGGATCGTCAAGGCAGTCCTCAAGCCCTGATTCCTGGTGCGTTTGGAAAATCTTGGGTCCGATATGCGCCTGAAGAACAAAGTAATTTTGGTGACCGGCTCCACCACCGGCATCGGCGAGGGCATGGCGCGGCTCTTTGCCCGCGAAGGCGCGCGGGTGGCCATCCACGGCATGTCATTGCAGGATGCCGAAAAGGTCGCCGCCGAAATCGAGGAGGAGAGCGGGCAGGCAATCTGCCTGGCGGGGCTTCTAGAAGATCCGACTGTGCCCGCGCGGCTTATCGCCGAAACCGTGGCCTGCTACGGACGTCTGGACGGACTCGTGAACAACGCGGCCACCATGACCCGCGGCAACCTCGACACCACCGGCGTGGAAGCATTCGACCGCACCCTCGCGATCAACCTGAGAGCGCCATTTCTGCTGATCCAGGCCGCGCTGCCCTATTTTCGTAAACAGGGCGGAGGGCGGGTGCTCAACATCGGGTCGGTCAACAGCTACTGCGGCGAAAACAACCAGTTCGCCTATTCCATCAGCAAGGGCGGCCTGACCACCCTCACCCGCAACCTGGCCGACGCCTACGGCGCGGAGGGTCTGCGGGTCAACCAGATCAATCCTGGCTGGACATTGACGCCGAACGAATATGAGTTGAAGAAAAAGGAAGGGCTGCCCGAAGACTGGCCAACCAAACTCCCCAGGGAATTTGCGCCCTCGGGCCGGCTTTTGTCGCCGCAGGACATCGCCTGGGCCGCCGTCTATTTTCTCTCCGACGAAGCGGCGCTGGTCAACGGAACGGTTTTCGATCTCTCGCAATACCCGGTCATCAGCCGCAACCCGGCAAAGCATATATGAAACCAAAACTAGCTGCCTTCCCGAAGTGCTACATGGACGAGCTTTGCGTCGATCGCACCATGACGCTTTTTGATTGGATCGATCTGGCCGCCACGCTCGGCGTCGACGGACTCGAATTCTACTCGGGCTTTCTTGAAGACGACGACGCGTTCCTGAAAAAAGCCAAAGCGGCCCTCGAGAGGCATGGCCTTGAGATGCCGATGCTGTGCTGCTCACCCGATTTCACCCAGCCCGACCCTGCCCAACTGCAAGCGGAGATCGAGCGTGAAAAACGGATGATCGTGATCACCGCCTTTTTCGGCGGCCGGTTTTGCCGCGTGCTCTCGGGCCAGCGGCGCCCCGAACTGACGCGCGCCGCAGGCGTGGCGCAAGTCGTGCGGGCCATCGAGAGTCTTCTGCCCTTCGCGGAAGAACATGGTGTCGTCCTCACCATGGAAAACCATTACAAGGACAACTACTGGCAGTATCCCGAGTTCGCGCAAAAGATGGATGTCTTCATAGAGATCGTCGAACGGATTCGCTCGCCCTGGTTCGGAGTCAACTACGATCCCTCGAACGCGATTCTGGCCGGCGAGGACCCTCTCGTTCTCCTCGGCCACGTGAAACACCGCGTGGTCTCGATGCACGCCAGCGACCGCTATCTCAAAACCGGTACCATCGAGGACTTGCGGAAAGAAGAAGACTCGGTCGGTTACGCCAGCCGTCTCTCCCATGGCGTTGTGGGGAAAGGGATGAACGACTACGACGCCATTTTCTCCACGCTCAACTCGGTCGGATTCCATTCCTGGATTTCCATTGAAGACGGCATGAACGGCATGGACGACTTGCGGGAATCCGTCCGTTTTCTGAAAGCGAAAATCGACCTTCACTTTGCCGAGCAATCATCATGAAAACCATCGTCCAAATCTCACTCGATATCACTTCCATCCCGGAAGCGCTCGAAACCGCCCGGCTTGCCATCCGCTGCGGCGTCGATTGGCTCGAAGCGGGAACGCCCTTCATTATTGCCGAAGGCATGAACGGCGTCCGCGCCCTGCGCGCCGAATTCCCGACCGTCCCCATCGTTGCCGACTTGAAGACCATGGACGGTGGGTGGCTCGAGGCCGAAATGATGGCGAAGGCCGGCGCCACCCATGTCGTCGTCATGGAACGCGCTCACCCGGAAACCATCAAGATGGTTGTCCGCGCGGGCAAAGATCTCGGCGTAGGAGTCATGGGGGACAACCTTGCCGCCGAAGACATGGTCGCGGCGGCGCGAAGACTGGAAGATTTCGGTTGCGACTTCGTCGTCCATCACATCGGTTACGATCAACGCCGCGGCCTGGCCGCTTCCGGAAAGCCTTACCCAAGCCCGCTCGATCGATTGCGCGAGGTGGTTGCCGCTGTCCAGGTGCCCGTTCAGGCCGTCGGCGGCCTTTCGATCGAGCAGGCGGTGCGCACGCCGGAATATGGCGCTCCGCTGGTTGTCCTGGGTGCGCCTCTCACCATCGATGCCGATTCCTTCAAGACCGCCTCCGGGAATCTGGAGGACAAGCTCCGCCTGGTCTGCGATCGCGTCCATGCCTATGGCGACATAGCCATAAGGGAACGCCGCTAAGTGGCCGGTGAGACAGGCGATCGTTTCTTGTCGTCTGTTAGGCTGCTGTGACCCGGCGAGAGCCTGACCAACTTACTGGAGTAACCCAAAGGAGATGATGTTCGATCCCGAGGCGACCGCGATGTACTGCTTGCCGTCGAACATGTAGGTCATCGGCGAGGCTTTCCAGATCTGGTTCGCCTGGAACTGCCACAACGGTTTACCGGTTGACGCGTCCACCGCCATCAGCGCTCCGCTGTCTTCGCCGAAGAAGACCAGCCCGCTGGCCGTGGCCAGCGTTCCTCCCCAGGAATTGGCCGGGCCGGTCTGCGCAAGTTCCCAGGTAATGCTTCCGTTCTCGATGTCGATGGCGCGCAGAATCTTTTGCGGCGTCTCGTCAGGCGCGCCCTCGAACGACCCGCCGAAATACCCGGCCCCGGCCTTCCATTCCGTGGGAGTCTTGGTATAGATGCCGCACTTCTCCAGCGTCTGCACGTAGTATAAGCCGGTGGCCGGCAGAAAGGCGGTGGAAAACCAGTTAGTGGCTCCCTCCAGAGACGGGCAGGTCTTGTTTCCCGCGGTGGTCGGTTCCTGGTTGGGATTCTGCACCGGACGGCCGTTCGCGTCGATTTCGCGCGCCCACGTCAACTTCTTCACGAATGGCTTGGCGAGCAGGAGCTTGCCATTGGTCCGGTCCAGCACATAGAAAAAACCGTTCCGGTTGGCGTGGAGCAGCAGATGGCGCTTTTGGCCTCTCCAGGTGGTGTCTACCAGGACGGGCGGCTGTTGAGCATCCCAGTCCCAAACATTGTGCGGAGTGTACTGATAATACCATTTGAGTTTCCCGGTCTTCGCGTCCAGAGCGACGATCGAGCTGGAATATAGGTTGTCGCCCCCGCGCTCGTCGCCACTTAGATCCGCGCCGGGGTTGCCTGTGGGCCAATAGAGGGTATCGAGTTGAGGATCGTAAGTGCCGGTTAGCCAGGTAGCCGCGCTGGGGTGATTGATGTCGTCCCCCTTCCAGGTCTCCGAACCGGGCTCGCCCGGCTTCGGCACTGTCCAGAAGCGCCATGCTTCCTTTCCGCTGGCTTGATCGAAGGCTGCCACGAAACCGCGCGCTCCTTCATCCCCTCCCGCGGTCCCGGAGATCACCAGGCTGCCAACCGCCAGCGGCGCTGAGGTGGCGTTATAGTTCTGGTGCCAATCGGCCATCTCGGTTTCCCACAAAAGCTTCCCGGTGGCGCCGTTCAGCGCGATGATATGGTCGTTGTCGGTAACCATGAACACGCGCTCCCCAGCCACCGCCACTCCGCGATTGATGCCGCCCGCCGCATTCCCCACCAGGTTGCGCGTGCGCTGCCGTTGGTAATGCCAGATCTGCCGTCCCGAGCCTGCGTCCAGAGCGTAGCACTCATTGGCGCTGGTCACATACATGACCCCCTTCGCCACCACCGGCGTCACTTCGAGTGGAGAGGTGTTGACGAGCGGGAAGATCCACTTCGGCGCCAGCCGCGCCACATTGCTTTTCGAGATCTGTTCCAGCGCGCTGTAACGATTCCCGCTGAACTGGCCGTGATAGGTTGGCCAGTCGGACTGGCTGGTCACCTCGCGGTAACCCGCGCCCTCCTTGCGTAGCAGATGGATGCGTAGATCGTCCGTCAGCAACTGCATGTCCTGAGAGCTTTGATTGAATACCAGGCCTTCCAGAGTTCGGCTGCCGCTTAGCGCGACTCTCGCCCGCGCCGGGGCTGCATCGTCGCCCGAGGGCTTCAGGGAACGAAGGAAGGAGATCAGAGACATCGTCTCTCGATCGTTGAGGTTGTTGGCCGGCATGCCGGAGTTAGGCAGACCGGTGTGGATCAGCGTAGCCAGCTCTCCATCGTTGTAGTTCCGCGCCCGCATCGCGATGGCCGGCCCGAGTTCGCCGCCGTTGCCCTGTTTGCCGTGGCAGACGGCGCAATGGCCGTCAAACTGAGCCCGGCCGGCATCCGCGGTCTGCGCCGGGAGGAACCCGGCTGGCATCAGACAAATCGACAGGAAGAGCATTCGCATCAAGGCTATTGGAAACGATTCGCAGACGAGTGTCAAGGAACGCAAACCGTGGCGCGGGCACTCCTGCCTGCAGCCTCGACCCTCATGTCGAGGCGTTTTCGTCGCCATGGACACCGGCGCCGACAGGCTGAAGCGGCGCGGTCTCGTGAGGTTCATCTGTCTGTCTTCTCTTTATCGAACACTTCCGCCCCCTGCGCGGCCTCAACCGGGTAGATCTCGGGAACCATCCCGGTCGCGCCGCGATAGGCGCCCCCAACGGCAGTGCGGAAGGCGTCCGTGCATGCGGAATCCACCAGGGCGACCATCGAGCCTCCGAATCCCGCGCCCGCCTGCCGCGCCCCGATCGCTCCCGGCGCGGCCAGCATCGCCTCCATCATGGCCACCATTGCCGGCGAGCAGATCTCATAAAGATCCCTGGCGCCCGCAAACGACTCCGCGCACAGCCGCGCCGCTGCCACCCGGTCATTCAGAGTAAGCGCCAGGGCCAGTCGCTCGGCCCGCGCGCTCTCAGCCACGATGAAGTCGCATCGTCTCGCCACCTGCTCCGGGAGTTCCTGCCGTCTCGCCGCCAGCATGTCCGGCGTCACCTCGCGCAGAGCGTTCACGCCCAGCCGGGCGGCGCCCTCCTCGCACTCGGCCCTTCGCCGGGCGTACTCGCTGCCCGACAGTCTGCGTGGGCTCATCGTGTTGCACACCACCACACGAATGCCGCCTGCAACCCGAACCGCGCGCGTCGTGAGGTCGCGGCAGTCGAGCAGCAGCGCGCATCCCTCCCGCCCCAGGCACGACGAATACTGATCCAGAATCCCGCACTTCACCCCGGCGAAATCGTTCTCCGCCTTCTGGCACAGCAGCGCCATCCGTTCCGGTGCCAGGCTCCAGCCTCCTAAGCCCGCGAACATTGTGGCCACCGCGCACTCGAGCGCCGCCGACGAGCTCAATCCACTCTCCAGCGGGACGGTGCTGTGGATCGTCAGGTCGCACCCCGTCAACGCCAGTCCCTCGCCTTCGAGCGTCGCGGCCACGCCCCGCACATAATTGCGCCATCTTGTTTCGGAGATCGGGGCCATCTCATCCAGCCGGAATTCGTCCCCGGCGTCGAGGTTCATCGAATGCACGCGCACGGTCCGGTCGTCCCTGCGCCGCGCCGCAATCCACGTGTCTCTGCTGATCGGAAGCGTTAGCACGAAGCCCAGGTTGTAGTCCGTGTGGCTGCCCATCAAATCCACCCGTCCCGGCGCGCGTGCCCATAGTTCGGGCTCGCTTCCGAATGTCTCGCGGAACGAGGCCGCGACGCCCTCGGCCCGCGCCCGCGAATCCACCGCCCGGTCAGCGGCTGGTTTCGTCGAAAGCATCCAGCATCGCCTCCACGTTCCGGGCTGGAATATCGGATTGCATGCGGTGCGAAGGCCCCAGCAGCAGCCCGGTCCCGTCCGGCGCCAGCGCGCGCGCGCACGCCATGGTCGCGGCGCGCACTTCTTCCACCGTGCCGCCCGGCAGCACTCCCTGCGTCGAAACTCCGCCGTAGAAACTCAGCTTCGCCCCATATTCTTGCTGAAGCCACGCATGGTCCAGCACCTCCGGCTGCACCGGGTTTAGCGTCGTCAGCCCGATCTCGGCCAGGTCCGGCAGAATCGCCCGGATATCGCCGTCGGAATGCAGAATCACCGGAAGTCCCGCGTCCACAAAAACCGTAAACAGCTTCGCGAGGCGCGGTTTCATCAACCTTCGCCATAGCCGTGGAGAGAACAGCATCGCCCGCTGCGCGCCGTAGTCGTCCCCGAAATACCCGCCGGTGACGCCGGCCGCGACGAATCTCCTGGCCAGACTCGACTGAATCTCCGTAATGCGGTCCAGCAGTTGTTCCACCCACTCGGTGCGTTCCACCATATCCATGAGCAGGGCGTCGAATCCGCGCAGCGACCAGGCCCGTTCAAACAGACACATTCCGAGATTGGGCGCGATAAAATAGTCCGCGCCATCGCGCAGAATCGTTCGCTTGGCGGCGCTGAGAATCGCCGCATCGCTCGGATCGGGCCATGCATAGCGATCGAGGTCGAGCGAGTCTTCGAGCGGGGAAAAAGCGTGCCAGTAACCCTCTGTGCGAGTATCCCACCCCGCGCCCCACCAGTCGAATTCGATCGACCCATCCGCATTGGTGTGGCGAGGGTAGTCTATGTCCACCCGCAGCAGGTGATTTCCCAGACGATCGGGCAGTTCCGCCTCGGAGATTCCGAAATGCCCCGACAGCAGCCGCCCCATGGCCCTTGTGTAGTTGGATTGTGTCGGAAGCCGGTCCACGGCCTGGCGCCGGAGAGCGCGGAGCATGCGTTCCTTCCTGGACAACCCAACTCGTGCGCTGCCGCGTTCAGAGGCCATAACTGGATCGGTCGAATTCGGTCCCATGTTGACCCGTCATCTCTTCCATCAGTTCCGTTTCAGCCGCGGCCAACGACTCGAGTTCTTTTTCGATTCGATCCAGCCACTGCGCTTCCTTCACCCGCAGCGTCAGTTGCTTGCGCTGAATGCCGGCCCGCAGGACTCCCACCGCGGCCAGGCCCGCGGCGATGGTCTGGCCGTAGTGATCTTTTTCGGAAGCGATCGCTCGAGCGATCGTCATCGTCGCCTCCGGGGAGAGAACCGCCGCCTGCGGGCTCAGCCACTCGTCGGACTCGGTCAGCCAGTCCCGCAGCCGGAGAGCTTCGCCCTTGTCCGCGGCGACGTTCATGAGACGGCAATCGTACGCGAGAGTCTCCGTAAAAGCCTCCGGTGCGCTGCCCGACAACAAACGCACGTTTTGCACCGATTCGTTGCTCCATAGATCGCACATGGCCGCCGCGATATTGCCCATCGGACTGAAGTGCGCGCAGGAGGCCGACTTGCCTTCCATCGAAATCGGGCAGCCGGTGATGGCCTTGATGATGGGCCCTTCGTAGGCGCAGTCTTTCGATGGTCCCACCGCGCCGTGTTCGAACGCGGCCAGGCTGCGCACCGCGCTCATGGCCCGCACAACCGCCGCCAGCACCTCCGGCAACATGCGCTGGTGCGCTAATTGCATCGCCGTATTGGCGAAACCGCAGGCGCTGTCTCCGGCCGGGATCGAACTGCCGTTTGCCGCGCACATAGCCGAGATCTGGTCCCACAGCCACCCGGTGTCGCGCGGAGCCAGTACCCCCAAAGCGAAGACGATGGCCCGCATGTCGCCATACATAAGCCCGGGGTCGTGCAGTTCTTTTCCGCCGATCGATTCGATCGAGATGAGATGAGCGCCGGCGCCGATGCACAGTTCAAACGAGCGCTTCAAGGTTTCCCAGGGCGCGCCGCGGCGAAGCAACGGGGGCTTGCCCTGGTCGCGAATATCGGTGGGAGTAACGCGTAGAGCGCAGCGTAGACCGTGCTTCTCATGTGCCCGGCGCAGGTGGCTCTCGAGCAGGCGCGTTACCTCGGCCCCCCACTCCGGAGTTTGAGTCATTGCGGGCAGCAGTTCAAACTCCAGCACGATCCCCGGAACCCGCAGGGAGATGGCGCGCCCCAGGATTCTGGTTGCCATGTCCTCGTACTGGGCGAGTACCTCGCTCCACGTGGCCTTTTCCACCGTGATCGCCGGTAGGGTGAAGTTGACCTCCGGGAAAACATGTCCGGCGCCGATCGTCAGGTCAAAGCCGCAGCCGAGCGGCTTCCGGCAGCGTCCGAATACCAGCTCCGACGCACTCTCGCAGGCCGGACGCGACGTTGTCTCATATAGTGAATCGTTCATGTGCCTTACCAGAAAAGTAGATTCAAACAGACGAAGATTACGGCAACCAGCGCCGCTAGGAAGATCGGCCGGCGATAAATGGGCATGGCCCCGTCCGATGGCAGCACGGACAAGCCGTATACCAGGCCCTGCAGCTCCGAAGCCGGTTTAGGCTTGGTCGCGAGGCTGACCAGAATGGTCACGATCACGCACACCAGCCAGGACCAGATGAATCGGTACAGGTTCTCGGCCATCGGCTTGGCGTCCGCGGAAAAGGCGAGAACCGCCAGCGCCGCGGGATGGAATTTCACCACCAGCCAGAGCAGGATCGACGATAGCGTTCCGCATAACAGTCCCCAGAATCCTCCGGCGGGAGTGGCGCGGCTCCACAGCATCCCAATAATCACCGTGCCAAATAGAGGAATGATGAAGAAGCCGAGCAACGCCTGCACATAATCCATGATGCTGGCGAATTGCATCACCAGGTATGCGGCGCCAATGCTCCCCACCAGGCCGATGATGGTGCACCAGCGCCCTATGCGGAGGCATTTTGCGTCTCCGGCTGCGCGGTTGAACACCGGGCGATAAATGTCGTAGGTCCACACCGTGGCGAAGGCGCTGATATTCCCAGCCATCCCGGACATGAAGCCGGCGATCAGAGCGGTTACGCCGATGCCCAGAAAGCCGGGGCCGAGATATCGCGCCATCATCAGCGGCATCACTTCATTGAAGCTGTGCCCGCCCGTCGCGAGAGCCTCCGTCTCGCCGGTTAACTTCATCGGCAATACGGCCAGCCCCAGCAAGCCGGGAAGAATGACGATCGCCGGCAGCAGCATCTTGAAGGCGGCGCCAATCGTGGTGGCGATCTTCGCCGACCTCAAATCCCGCGCGGCCATCACCCGCTGCACCACCAGGAAGTCGGTGGTCCAGTAGCCGAAGGCGCCAATCAGGCCCAGGCCGAACACCATTCCCGTCCAGTGCACGCCCATCGGGTTGTCCGCCGCCCTGCCCATGTTCCGCCACATGTGGGTGTAGTCCTGCAACGGCACCCGTTTGGCGATGCGCGCCAGCATGCCGCTCCAGCCGCCTGTTTCGATGAGACCGAAAATGGGAATGGAAATGGTTCCGGCCCAGATCAGGACGAATTGAACCACTTCGTTCACGATGGCCGAAAGCAGGCCCCCGAGCGCCACATAGACTCCCACCGTCAGCGTGGAAATCAGAATGCTGAAATTGATGTCCCAGCCAAGAATGACCTTCATCACCATGGCCATCGAGAACATGTTGATCCCGCTCATCAGTACCGTCATGGCCGCGAAAGACAAAGCCGACAGTAGCCGCGATCCCTCGCCGTAGCGAAGCTTCAGATATCCGGGGACGGAGTGCGCCTTCGATACGTAATAGAAAGGGATCATCACGATGCCGAGGAACAGCATCGCCGGAACCGCTCCGATCCAATACCAATGCGCGGCCAGCATGCCGTACTGATACGCCGAGGCCGACCAACCCAGCAGTTCCAGAGTCCCCAGGTTCGCCGCCACGAAACTCAGGCCGGCCACCCAGGCGCCCACGCCCTTACCCGCAAAGAAAAAATCGTCGCTGGCCCGAACCCGGCGCTTCAGGTACACGCCAATCCCCAACACCAGCGCGAAGTACAGGCAGATGACAAAAAGATCGGCCGGCGCCAGCGTCAGCAGCCGCGATGGCTTGCCCGTTGGAGCGGCGGTCAAATCGGCGTGAGCGGCAGCCCCGATGGCGAGCACGCGGACCACCCTCACGGCGATTCTACGGCGGAGGGTTTGGCAAGGATTCCAAGCTCCTCGCCGGCAATCTGGGAAAACCTTTGCCAAAATGGATGCTAACACTTGTAACGATATGCCGGCATCTCCGTGGCGACGGTATCGCGCACCGTCAACCGTGTACGCTCGGTTGGACACCGGTCGGCCGGTGATCCTGGAGGGCGATCACTCCCTGGCGGCGGAGGCGGCCTGCATGTCTTCGATCAGTCTCATGTACCCATTGGCCGCGACCGTGGCGGCTCTTTGCCGATAACCTTCCTCATCGTCGCGGGGAGCCCAGGTGGCCAGGCCGTCGACATAGCGGTTATACATGCAGAAGGCGGCCGCGATGAGCACGGTGTCGTGAATCTCCCGGTCGGTCGCGCCCTGGCTTCTCGCTCGCTCGATATCTTCGCTCGTTACGTTCTTGCCCCCGCGCTGCACCTTGCCGGCGATGGCCAGTAACGCACGGAGCTTACCGGAAATGGGCGCCTTTTCGGGGTCGCGCTTTACCTGCTCTACCAGCGCGGCGTCGCCCTCCAGATGCTCGGCCGCGAGTGCGCCGTGACAGGTCTGGCAGTAATAGCAGTCGTTCAGCGAGGAAACGTAAGTGGCAATCAGCTCCCGGTCGGCGCGCGAGAGAGTGCCCGAGTCGTGCAGCAGAACCTGTGCGAGCTGGCTTAGGGGGCGCGCGGTGTCGAGCCGGAAGGCGAAGAGTCCTCGTATTCCGGGTAGACCTGTCTGTAGTTGAATATGCGGCATGGCGGGTCTCCTTTATGTGATCGGTTGCTCGGCCAGGATCCGGTGAATCGAGTTCGCGTATCCTTCCCGGGCGGTGATGGGCGCGCGTTCCCGATACACGTCGGGGTCGGTGGGGGCCCAGGTCCCCAGTCCGTCGACATAGCGATTGAACATGCAGAAAGCCGCCGCGATGAGCACGGTGTCGTGGATCTCCATGTCGCTGGCGCCGCATTCCCGGGCGCGCGCGATGTCTTCGCTCGTTACTTCCTTTCCGCCGCGCTGCACTTTGCCGGCAATGGCGAGCAGAGCTTTCATCTTGTCCGGGACGGCGGCGTGTTCGGGGTCGCTCTCGACGTCGAGTACGAGTTGCTCGTTGTTGCCAAGATGGTATGCGGCTACGGCTCCATGCACCCTCTGGCAGAAGAAGCAATCGTTCCGCGACGATACCAAGGTCGCGATCAGCTCGCGCTCGCCCGGCGCCAGGGTATTCGGTCCGCGAAGAAGAATGTCGGCGAGCTCGTTGAGGGGTTCGGCGGTCTCCGGCCGGAACACCATCAACCCTCGGATGCCAGGCAGATTCTCTCGCAACTGTATGTGAGCCATCTGTGTGCTTCCCGCGTTTAGTCGAGAATAGCCGGCTTCGGATGGGAAGACAATAATCGATAAATACTATCGCCGATGACGGAGTAAGTTCGATGCTTTCGCTAGTCTCCGCCGCTTGCGTGGCCGGCTGAAGGGCGGGTACCAGCTCAGTCGGTCTCCTTGCGAACGTAACCGTGCCGGGCCAGATGCCGCCCCTGCAGGCGGTGAGCTTCCCCGGACATCTCGGCGACGCCGGTGGCGGTAATCCAGCGATTGTAAAAGTTGAAGAGCGCGCAGGTAGTGATGGCGTAGTAGATCGCCTCGTCGTCCCATCCGGCGGCGCGCACGCGCTCCACATCGGCGGCGGTAACGGCCGGCAGGTCGCTGGTGATTTTCGTGACGAAGCGAAGCATCGTCTTGTCCTTCTCATCCAGGGGAGAGGTTTCGAGGTTGTCCATTACGCTCCGGACAAGCTCTTCGCTGCCGAGCAGTTCGGAAGCGGCGGCAGCGTGGGCGCGGGTGCAGAAGCGGCATTCGTTCCGGAACGAAGTCCAGGCGGCGATCAGCTCGCGCATCGCCGGACTGATGGTGGCGGGCGTCCGCAGCACCCCGTGGGTGAAGTGGGCGAGGCTAGCGGTGAACGACGGCTGGAACGCGAACAAATCCCAGATTTTGGGGTACTCGGCGCCGCGGGCGCGGGCGGAATCGATCAGGTCCTTGTGGAGACCTGGCTTGAGGCCACTCTCCACGCCGGGAAGATAGAGCGGCTTGTCGCCGGACGCGCGAACGGGAATGTTGGACATGGCGAAGGTCTCCCGAATCGGTTCGGACCTCCAATTCCGGGATCGATCTGCCGAGTGTAACCGGGAAGCCGCCGAGACTCAATAATCGAAATCAATTACGGTCCGCGCTTGCTACCTCCCCACGAGCACAAACGCACCCCAGTAATAGGGAAGGTCGCGGCCGTAGCGCTGGCGGACCGTGTCGCGTTCTTTCAGTTGCGCCTGCCGCAGGGCTTCGTGCGCGTCGAGGCCGCCCAGCCATTGCCGATAAAACAGCGTCATCAACTCCTGCGTCTCCTGGTCCGGCACCGGCCACATGCTCATCAGCACCGATTGGGCGCCGGCTTCCTGCAGCCCGCGGCGCAACCCGAAAACGCCTTCGCCGTTGGCCTGCTGTCCCAGGCCGGTCTCGCAGGCGCTGAGGACCACCAGTTCCGTCCCTTGGAGGTGGAGTTGAGTGGCCTCGTAAGCCGTCAGCACGCCATCTTCAAGGCCGGCGGCCGGAGGCTCGCCCGCGCGTACGCGGTCCGCTCCGGCGAAAAACAGCCCCGACCGCAGCATGGGATCGCGCACCGCTGCTTGCCCGGACGGTTGCGCCACGCGCTGCGCGCCCGTTGCCGGCTGAACCGCGGCAACCGGATTGGGGAGAAAGAATCCATGCGTCGCCAGATGCACCACGCGCGGGCTGCGCAGCCGTCCCAGCACCTCTTTCAGCGCCATGCTGCCGGTATACAGCGATACGTCCCATCCGGCGTTCTTCAGGGAGAAAGCCACAGCCTGCGCTTCGGCCTCGGTGGCCGGGAGCGGCGGCAAAGCGGCGCCGCGCTCGTCTCCGCGCGAGCCCGGGCTGGCTTGGGCGGATGCCGCCCCCCGGGAAATCGCGGCTCCCGCATTGAGTTTCGACACGGCCTCGCGTTGCGCCGTTTCGGACAGATCGAATGCCGGGTTGCCCATGATGACGGCCGTCTTGCCGCCGCCGCCGCGCTGCGTCCGCAGCAAATCCTTGGTGCTGTTGACCAGCCGCAAGTCGTACTTTTCGAGCAACAGTTTTCCCGCCGGATCGCTGAACAGGCCGATCGGAACCTGGTTGAGAATGCCATCGGCGGCGATGTACACGCGCCTGGCGCCGCCCAGCGCCACTTCGAGAGGTTTCCAAAATGCGGCGTAAGCCGCGCCGGTGCCGGAGCCGGCGTCCGGCCGCGCGGCAGGAGCGGCAGAGACTCCCCGGCTGCGCGCCACCTCCGCGCGGTAAGCCGCCACCGGATCGGCTTCGAGCTTCTGCGCGTTGCCGAGCAACAGCATCCGAGGCGCGGCCGATGGCGTCAGAACCACGGCGGCATAAGCCTCGGCGTGGATCCAGCGGACGCCATTGTGCACCGGGAAGCGGACATATTCCACGGCGGCCTCGTCCGGTTTCAGCGCCTTCTGCACATCGTGCCAGGTGATCCGTGCCAGCGCTTTCACGTCCGCCAGCGCGGCCGAACGCTTCGCCAGGTCCGTTTCGATCGCGTTTGACTCCTGATCGAGCTGCGCCATGTTCCTGCGCCAGTCGGCATCCCCGGACGGAGCCGACGCCAGCTCGGCCAGTTGAGCCCGCTTGGCCGTGAGCTTGTCGAACAGGTCCACGGCTTGGCCATCGCCGCTGTCCAAAATCTTTGCCCGCAGCGCCGCCGAGTTGGACGCGATCAGGCCTTTTTCCCAAAGCAGCGCGTCGTACGCCTTGCCTGCCAACGCCGGATCGCGCTCGGCATTGGCCACGGCGAAGCTGAACAGGAGTGGGAACGCCCCGGGCTCGGTCCCCAGAAACTGCAGCCGCTGCCGTTCGCTCATATAAGTGAAGCTGGAATCGACTTGTTTGGCCAAGCTCGCCAAACCCCGGTCGAAGTAAGTCGCGGCTAACTGGGTACGTCCCCATCCATAGTAAGTGATGGCTAAGTCGAGCACCGCTGCGCGCGTGTCCGAATGATCCGGGCCGGCCGTGGCTTCCAGAATGGATAAGCCCCGTTTCTCCAGCGTCTCCGCGTCCGCGAATTTGCCTTGGCGCTGGCGCAGGCTGCCCAGGTCCAGCAGCGGGGCGACCAGGCCGTAGCTGGTGGCCCCGAATGCCTTTTCCTTGATGGCGATCACCCGCTCGTAGACCGGCGCGGCCTCCTCGGGCCGCCCGCCTGCGTCGGCCACGAACGCCAGATTGTTCAGGTCGTCCGCCACAACCGGGTGGTTCGGGCCCAGGCTCTTTTCGTCGATCGCCAGAGCCCGGTCAAACAACGGCCTCGCGGTGGGCACCTGGACCACATCCATATACAGATTCCCCAAGCCGCTGAGGATGCGCGCCACCCGCGGATCTTCCGGTCCGAGCGCCTTTTCGTCAATCGCCAGCGCCCGCCGGTAGAGGGCCTCCGCTTCCGGGTACTGGCCTTGATCCTTCTTGAGCACCGCCAGGCCGCTCAAAGTGAGCGCCACTAAGGGGTGTCCCGGGCCGAGCGATTTTTCCCGAATCGTCAGCGCGCGCCGGTAGGCCGTCTCCGCTTCGTCATAACGGCCCGCGGCGTAATCCAGCTCCGCCAGGTTGTGCAGCACCCTGGCCACCTGCGGATGTTCCGGCCCCAGCGCTTTTTCGTAGATCGCCAGTGCGCGGCGGTAGAGGGGTTCCGCTTCGGCGTACCGCGCTTGCTTCTCGAAAAGAGCGGCCAGATTATTCAGGTCCGAAGCAATCGTAAGACCCTTCCCGGCAGCCGCTTTTTCGTCAATGGCGAGGCCGCGCCGGTAAGTGGCTTCCGCCAGCGTATATCTTCCCTGGGCGGTATAGAGCGCGCCCAGGTTATTCAGATCGATCGCCACTGCAGGATGTTCCTTGCCTAACAATTTCAGGTGGATCGAGAGTGCCCTGATGTACAGAGGCTCGGCCTCGGCATACTTGCCCTGGCGGTAGCAGGCCTCGCCCAAATTGTTGGCATCCGTGGCCACGCCGGCGCTTTCCGGCCCCAAGACTTTTTCGTCGATCGAGAGCGCGCGCCGTTCCATCGTCTCCGCCTCTGCATATTTACCCTGCTCCTCGGAAATTTGGGCCAGGTTGCCCCAGTCGGTGGCGATCTCGGCATTGTCCGGACCGCCCGCCTTTTGACGGATGGCGAGGGCGCGCGTCAGCAGATCCCTCGCCTCCGGCAGGCGGCCCATTTTGAGATAGAGGAGCCCCAGATTGTTCAGGTTGGAAGCCACTTCGGGATTCTGTGGCCCCAGAATCTTTTCATTAATCGCCAGGGCACGGCGGTATAAGGGTTCGGCTTCCGCCCACCGGTCCAGATCCCCCAGCACCAACGCCAGATCGTTTAGCGAGGTGGCTACCTGGCGGCTCTCGGGACCGAACGTGGGCCCGGCAATGCGAAGCGATTCCTGCGCCACCGGCAACGCCTGTTCGAGTTTGCCCTCGTTATAAAGCTGCCTCGCGGCCAGCGTCAGTTGTCGCCAGCGGGCATCCTGGGCGGAGACCGCACAACCGAGCAAGATCAAGCCGGCCAGAACAGCCAGTGCCGCGCGCCCCGGCCGCGCCTTCCCTGCCCCATCGGTTCCCATTCGTGCCAACACAGCAGCCAAGCTCCCTCCACCACCTTGGGATAATCTATCACCGGCGCGACACCGTGTCATGCGGGGTTTCCGGGAGTTTCGGCACAAACTTCGGCCCGAAAGCCGACGTGGCCCGCGCCACGGGCGGGAACAACGCATGGTAACCTCTCAAGGTGACTATGAGCAGCCGGTCGCGGCCGCCTCGCTTCTCACGGGAGCTTCCGGTGCTCTACGAGGACGATGCGGTGGTGGTGCTGGATAAACCGGCGGGCCTGGCGGCTGTGCCGATCCAAGGCTCACATACTCCGTCCGCTCTGTCTCTGGTTGGCGCGAGACTGGCGCTGAAGAGGCGGCGAGCCTTTGTGGTCCATCGCATCGACCGTTTCACCTCGGGCATTCTGCTCTTCGCCAAGACGGAGCGCGATCGGGAGATACTGGTTCGACAGTTCCTCGCCCATACGCCAGTGAGACAGTACCTGGCGGTTCTTCGCGGGCGTCTCGATGCAAGCGAGGGAACACTCATCCACCATTTTCGACGCGTGGGAATGTTTCAAGAGCTGCGCACGGAGAGAGACGCGGAAGCGGCTAGGGCTGAACTTCGATATTCCGTGGAGCGGCTTTTTCCCGGCGCGACGCTGGCGCGGGTTGCGCTGGTGACTGGATTGCAGAATCAGATCAGGGCGCAGTTTGCGGCAATCGGCCATCCGGTGATCGGCGACCGGAAATATCACCCGCCGGAATCTTCCGAGCGGCTGATCGCCCGGGTTGCTCTCCACGCGGTACATCTTGAGTTTGTTCATCCGCGCTCACGAGAGAGCATCCCGATCGACTGCGAGCCACCGCGCGATTTTCAGCACTTGATTGCAGGCCTGTCACCGTTAGCCCGTGGGCGCCGACGGTGACGAGCGAGAGTGGGACACGTAGCGCGTCAGAAGCTCGGGATTGGTTCGGGTTGTGGCAGCGGTTTCTCGATACTGGTGGTTTTCAGTTCTCAGTTCTCAGTTCCGGAGCGGCGGGGGCGGGATGGGTTTCGCGGGAGGTTGGCTGTGATGTAACTGGTGTGTTTTCAATTGGTTGCTCGGATTGGTTGGGTTCGTTCGGTAACGGCTGATTGGGTTCGGTTGGTTTGCTCGGGTGGGGGAAGGCGAAGGGGTTCAGCTCGAAGGGGGTGCAGAGGGGTTCGGGGTTGACGGCGGGCTGGATTTTCGAGGCGGATGGCGGCGAAATTGTTGCCGGCGAAGCCGTGCCGGCAGGCGTTCGCGGCGGAACGGAGCTTCCCTGCGGGGGTCTTGGGCCCCGTACTTTTCTGGGCGTTGGCCCGGTTGGCAGCGAGGCGCGCTTCGGAAATCGGCTTTTTAGTTTGGTCTGACATACGGAATCCTTTTTAGTTGGAGACACCGGCGACATGGATCGCCGGCGCTACTGAGAATGTGTAGGGCAAGCTAAAGCATGCCCCACCTCAGAGTTGCATGGGGAGGGCGGGGTTTGAGGTTGGTGATGGCGGTAAGTTACTTGGAATGAAGGAGATAAAAATTTGACGAATCTGTGATAACGGTGTGGGCAGGATCGATGCTGCCGGCGGGCTGGAACGTTCCGTCCCGGGCCGCCCCGGGTCACTGGCGCAGGCGCTCGTGTTGTCGCCTCAGCCGAAAGACCCGGCGCAGGACCCCGGTTCCCACATTCGTGATCTTAAAGCGGATTGCGGGTCTCGTTCACACTCTGCGAATGAGCCAAACAACCAACACAATGACAATAATGGTTCCGACCACTCCTAAGCCGAGCATTTTATTTTTCCTTTGAAAACAAAGTGGAGCAAACGGAGCATGGATCATGTTCCTATCCGGCGACTTTGCAATTGTCGTGCCAAGCATTCGCTGACGGCTGTGGGCGAACGCAAGGAGTAGGGTACAAGGACGAATCGTGCCCGCTGAACGGTCCACGGCGGACTCATCGGGAACCCGCGAAGAGTGCAGGCGCTGCACATGGAAGTGCGGGACTTGCCGTCGCGGTTTTCCGCGAGAGGGGAAGCGACGCGGCAGGCCGGCGGCCTGCGCCGCGGGCGTGGTATTCAAGGATAGACAGCTATGAATGTGCCACCGATTCCGCAGGTCACGCTGGAAGAATTCGAGAAGGAGTACGGCGGCCGTCACCTGGTCCACGCCGCGGTGGATTACTGGGCGGCGCGGAAGCCGGACGAAGCCGCCATCGTGAATGCCACGCGGGGCACCCAACTCACCTGGCGCGAGTTGCAGCGGGGTTCGGTGGCGCTGGCCGGGGAACTGTGGCGGATGGGGTTCCGCAAAGGCGACTTCCTGGCGGCGTCGCTGCCGCTCGGGAACGAGCACATCCTGCTGGAATACGCCTGCTTCCGGTTGGGGGTGATTCATGCGCCGCTGGACCTTCGGTTGAATCCGGCCGAGGTGCTCCGCTCGCTCGGTTTGATCCGAGCGCGCGGGTACGCGTTTCCGGGCAAGACGGCGGCGGCGGATTTCGCCGCGCTGGGAGAAGCGGTTCGGCGCGACTGCGGCTTCGTGGAGCATTTCATTCAGTTGTCGGCGGCGGGCGAGTGCATCGCCGGCGCGGTCAGTTTCTTCGAGGTGCTGGCGCGGGCCGCCTCCGGCGCGGAACCGGTGGGAGGGGAGGTGACTGAATTCGATGGCGCGCAGGCGATCTTCACCACCGGTTCCACCGGCTCGCCCAAGCCGGCGCTGCTTTCGCACCGGGGCATCACGTGCCAGAACCTCTGCCTGGGGAAGGCGTTCGGCTTCGGTCCCCGGCAGAAGACGCTGTGCAACTTACCGGCCTCCCACGTAAGCGGGCAGGCCGAGATCCTCATGACTTCGCTATTCATGGGAGGAACCGCGGTTACACTCGAAGTCTTCGACCCGGTGAAATCTCTGGAAGCCATTGAACGGCACGGCGTGAGCCTGCTCGGGCAGATTCCAGCCATGTTCCAGATGGAATGGCGCACGGCGGAATTCGGGAGGCGCAACCTGGCCAGCCTGCAAACCGCGGTGTATGGGGGGCAGGCGGTGCCGCGGCCGTTTCTCGACCGGATGTTGCAGATGGCGCCGCGGATTGCGACCGGCCTGGGGCTCACCGAGACTTCCGGTTTCTGCACCTACACGCCGGTCACGGCGGAGGCCGATCGAGTGGCACGCGGCATTGGCTGGGCCATGCCGGCATACGCGATGTCGATCCGGGAGCCGATGAACGGCGACGGCTCGGCCGGCGCGGAGACGGCGGCGGGGGGGACGGGTCACATCTGTTTTCACGGCCCGCAGACCTTTCTCGGATACGTGAACGATGCGGAAGCCACGGCCGCCACATTGTCCACGGATGGGTGGCTCTATAGCGGCGACATGGGGCACACCGACGAGGACGGCTTGCATTTCTCCGGCCGGGCCAAATGGGTGCTGAAGCCCTCCGGCTACCAGGTGTTTCCGGGCGACGTGGAGAATCACTTCAGCGCGCTTTCGGAGCGGGTGGCCAACGTCGGGGTGGTGGGACAACCGCACCGCATCTGGAGCGAAGGGATCATTGCGTTCGTGGAAAAGCTTCGGGGAACGGATCTTAACGAAGCGGAACTGCGGAAGCACGCCCGATCGCTGACGTCCTATATGCGGCCGCTTCACTACGTGGTTCTGGAGGCCGGCACGATGCCGCTGAACCGGACGGCGAAAGTGGACATGGCGCGGCTTCGGGAACTGGCGGCGGACGAAGTTCGCAGGTTGCGGGAACGGGGCCGGTGGGACAAGGAGCAGGCGTAACGGCGGCGGCCGGCCAGCGAACTTCTAACCCGGTGGAATTTGAGCTGAGGAACAGAGCAACCGGATCAACAGGCCCCGGCTCAACCCAAATTCCACGACATCAGAAACTCGGAAGCGGGCGCCGGCAGGAGAGTTCGAGTTGCGGCCGGTTATTTCAAATCGCCGAAATGGACCGCCTCGGGAACGCCCGGCTTATCGAGTAACTGAATGGTGGTGGAAGGTCCGAGATCCACCGGGTTTCCCCAGGCGCGCAACGCCCAGACGACTCTCTTGCCGGGTGTGACTTCGAGCGCCTGAACGGGAGCGGTGGCGGGATCGACCGGCCCATTCCACTGATTAAACCAGGAATTGATTAGGGTGTTCCCGTTGGGCAACCGTTTCGCGATTTGCATCGAGTTGAACAGGTAGTCCGGCACGTCGGCGGGCGTAAATTCCCAGACGGTGGCCCCGGCGGGGTTCACTTCGCGAACCAGTTTCGCTCCGGCGATCAGAGTGTTGCCGTTCTTCAGGCGCTCCGCCGACCAGGTAGCGGCTCCCGGCGTGTAGGACCAGAGTTCCCTGCCGGCCGAATCGTACTCGACGACTTTGCCCATGTCCATGTGGGCCAGAAGCAAGGTGCCAGCCTCGGTGAGCCGCGCGTGACGGAAATGGCCGTGCACGCTTTTCGGGTTCTTGACCGGGACGACAAACTCGCGCTCGGTCTTGCCGGTGACGATATTGACGACTACCACCTTGGCGGGATCGCCGTTTTGCACGTAGAGGACGCGGTCCTTTCCGATAGGCTGCGCAGTGTGCACCTCGGTGCCGGGCGGAGCGTCATAGTGCCAGAGCGCCTTTTTGTCCGGGCCGATCAGGGTTACGCCGAATTGGTGCGCGAAGAGGACGTTGCCGTTCGACAGCAGCACGGCATCGCTGATTTCGCCCTTTCCGGCGGGATCGTGAAACTCCCAGGCGACCTTTCCTTTGCGCACGATGTACATGTCCTGCGACTTGGCCTCTCCGGCGTAAAAGAAATCGTGTTGTGCCAAACCCCTGCCGGGCAGCACGGCGGGGAAGCTGGGCTTGTCCGCCGCGGGATTGGCTTGCTGGGCGCGGACAGGGGTGACGGCGCCGACGGCGCCAGCGGCCACGATCAGGGCAAAGAGTCGCAGCGTTGGTTTGTTGTTCATAGGATGGAGCTCTCAGGCGCTTGTTCAAGACCCCCGCCAGCCTCTTATAGGCCGGCGAGCGGCACCTGATACGTTACCAAACTTCACCGTGCCCCAACCGGTTTCCGGCGCGCAACCAACCCGGCTTTTTCCGGCCCGCATGGAAATCCTGGCGTTGCTGAACTAAAATCGAAGCATGGAATCGTTAGCGGGAAAAATTGCCACGGTTACCGGCGGCACGCGCGGCATCGGCCGGGCCATCGCCGAGCGCTTGCTTCGGGATGGGGCGAAGGTGGCCATTTGCGGCCGCGGGCGCGAGAGCGTGGATCGCGCGGCGGAGGAACTGGGGAAATTGGGTCCGGTTTTCGGCTACCCGGCCGATGTGTCGCAACCGGAAGCGGTAGCCGGTTTCTTTCACGCCGTGGATGAGGCGCTGGGCGGTCTCGACATCCTGGTCAACAATGCCGGTGCGGGAATTTTCCGCAAGACCGGAGAAATGACCATCGAGGAGTGGCGGCACAACATCGATCTGAATCTCAACGGCGTGTTCTATTGCTGCCGCGAGGCGCTGGCGCGCTTCCGCCAACGGGGCGGCGGGCAGATCGTGAACATTTCCAGCCTGGCCGGCAAGAACCCTTTTTCCGGGGGCGCCGGCTACAATGCCTCCAAGTTCGGCCTCAACGGATTCACCGAGGCAATGCTGCTCGACCATCGCCACGACAACGTGCGGGTGTGTTCGATCGCTCCCGGCAGCGTGGCAACCGAGTTTATGGGTCAGTCCGGCCGGTCGGGCGACGCCAGTTGGATGATCGCGCCCGAAGATGTGGCGGAGGCGGTAGCGCTGGTGCTGCGCATGCCGGCGCGGACCATGGTGAGCTACCTCGAAATGCGTCCCGCGCGGCCGAAAAAGTAGCACAAGAACGCACAAAGGCATGCGTGCCTGCAGCGCAATGTCCACAGCCACGCTGGCGGACTTCTGAAACAGCGGACTAAGTATGCTGGGTTTTGGCGGGAAGCGTGCACAAAAATGCACAAAACCACGTCACGGCCAGGGAGCGATGGCCAAGTACCGTTTCTCGCTCGCCATCTCCCTTCTTGCACGTCTCCCGGCCGCCAGAGCCGATCCCTGACGGCCGGCCACCTGGCGCGAAAGGCCCCGCCCCGACTGTGGTATGGTGCAAGTGAGGACGGGGCCAAGTCCTTGTAACCCCGAGCCCTGGGTGAACGTCGGATTGGTTGTATGGCAACACTATCCGAGGCATTGCCACTCGCTGGGTTCGGCACTAAAATCGCAGCGAAATCTCGAGTGGATTATCAAAACACCCCGGAAGGCGCGCTGGTTTCCAGAGCCCAGAGCGGCGATGAGAATGCGTTCCGGGAAATCGTGGAACGCTATCAAAGCAAAGTCTTTTCCATCATCCACGGGATCGTGCGGCAACGCAACGACGTGGAAGATATCGCCCAGCAGGTGTTCGCCAAGATTTTTCTTTCTCTCAAGAACTTCGACTTCCGCAGTTCGCTGATCACCTGGATCTACAAAATCACCGTAAACGAGTGTTTCGATTACCTGCGCAAGCGGAAAGTGCGCAAGCTGGTTTACGAAAGCGACCTGAGCGAAGACGAGTCGCGGCGGGTGGAAAATAGCGAGCCGCAAGTTGACCGGCAGATACCGGCGGATGCCTCGCTCATCGGCCGGGACTATGTTGTGAAGCTCCTCTCCCGGGTTTCCGAAGAGGAGCGCATGCTGCTGATGATGAAGGAAGTGGAAGGCTATTCGGTTGAGGAACTGGCGGGCCGGACCGGTATGAACGAAAATACCATAAAAGTGAAATTGTTCCGGGCCCGGCAAAAACTGGTCAAGGCGGCGCAGCGTCTGGATCGCGCCCCCGGGCTGGTGGTTTAGAGTTGAAATTCCCTCCAAGCGGGCGGGCTCCTCGGGAGCACAAAGACTCGCCAGAGGGCAAGCGGTAACGTGTTGAATTGGCAAGGGAAGAAACGTATGCATGCGGTACTGTTGGACAGGCTTGAAGAGTACCTTGCCGGGACGCTGACCCCGGCCGCTCGTCAAACCTTCGAGACGCACTTGACCCAGTGTGAGTCCTGCCGCCAGGAAATGGACGGTCTGAAAGATGTCGCCGGACTGTTCGCGTCCTTGCGCAGCGACGAGACCCTGACCCCGTCACCCGCCTTCTATTCGAAGGTCATGACGCAGGTGGAGGAGCGCCGGTCCGCACCGCCGTTCTCCAACCTGTTTAATTTGGATATGGTGTTCGGCAGGCGGCTGGCGTATTCCTGCCTGTTGACCATCGCCGTTTTGGGCAGTTTTCTGTTCACGCGCGAAACCCGCTTTTCCAGCAGTCTTTCGCCCGCGGCGGTCATGGCCCAGCAAAACCTGCCGGTGTTCGACAGCGGCACCGGCCGGGACAATATGCTGATCACGCTGACCTCTTATGAGCAGTAGCTTATGAGCAGCGCCACGGCCGGACGGATCGCGGCCGGCCACCCCTGGTGGCCGCGCCTGGCTAGCGCCCTCACGATTCTTTTGGTGTTCGTGTGCGGCGCCGCGCTGGGCGCGGTGGTCATGAACCTGGGCCACGCCCGCCTGCATCAGCCGGCTTTCGATACCCCGGCGGGCAAGGCGCTCTACTTCGACCGCCTGCAAAAGGAACTCGACCTGACTCCCACTCAGTCGGAACAGATGCAGTCCATTCTCAACGACTTCTGGCAATACTACCGCACCGTGCTGAGCGACAGCCGGGCCCGCGTGGAGCAAATCCTCACCCCCGAGCAGCGCGTCAAGTTCGAGCACATTTTGGTGGAAGCCCAGCACCCGTAGGTGGCAAGCTGTGAACTTTCACAGGCTAAAGCCTGTGCCACCCTGGTGCTGTGTCTAATATGCTTTCGCGATAACCGCTCGCCGCTCCACCGGCACGCCGGTGACGATGCACTTCCCCGGGCCGTCGAACTGGTCGACCAGCGGGTGATTGCGGACGCTGGCCTTGAATTCCTTGACGCGCGCGTCGCAGGCCGGATCGTCGGCCAGGTGCGCCATGACGAACTTGCCGCCGCCCTTTTCGGCGCTGGCATCCTTTAATATGCTTTCCACTTCTTCGATGGAATTGGCGGTCACCGTGTTGGCCTTCAGGCGTTCGCGGGCGGCGGCATAGAGGCTCTTATGCATGGCGTCGAGCGTGGCGGAAACCGTGCCGGCCAGACTTTCCTGCGCGACGGACTCCTTGGCGCCGGTGTCGCGGCGCTTGACCACCGCTTTGCCCGCGGCCAGGTCGCGCGGCCCCAGCTCCAGCACCACCGGCACGCCCAGCCGCTCCCAATGGAAGAACTTGGCGCCCGGCGATTGGCCGTCCCGATCATCGACCTTGGCGCCGATATCCTTGGCGATCCTGTGGCTGGCTTCGAGCACCGCGCCCTTCTCTTCGTCCTTGCGATAGATCGGCACCAGCACGGTTTTCACCGGCGCGAGGCGCGGCGGCAGCACCAGGCCTTTATCGTCGGAATGGGTCATGATGAGGCCGCCGATCAGGCGCGTGGAAACGCCCCAACTGGTCTGCCAGACGTAGTCGAGCTGGCCTTCCTTAGTCTGAAACCTGACGTCGAAGGCCTTGCCGAAATTCTGTCCCAGATCGTGGCTGGTGCCGGCCTGCAGCGCCAGGCCGTTCTGCATCATAGCCTCAATGGAGTAGCTCTTCAGCGCCCCGGCGAACTTTTCGGCGTGGGACTTCACGCCCTTGATTACCGGCATGGCCATAACGTCTTCGGCCACCTCGCGGTAGATGTCGAGGATGCGCAGCACTTCCTCCACCGCTTCTTGGTGAGAGGCGTGCGCCGTGTGGCCCTCCTGCCAGAGGAATTCGGTGGTGCGCAGAAACATGCGCGTACGCAGCTCCCAGCGCACCACGTTGGCCCACTGGTTGAGGAGCATGGGCAAGTCGCGCCAGCTCTGAATCCATTTGGCGAAGAAATGGCCGATGATGGTTTCCGAAGTCGGCCGGATGACGTAGGGCTCTTCCAGCTCTTTGCCGCCGGCCACGGTCACCACCGCCAGCTCCGGCGCGAAGCCCTCCACATGCTCGGCTTCCTTGCGCAGAAAACTCTGCGGAATGAGCAGCGGGAAGTAGGCGTTCTGATGGCCGGTGGCCTTGAAGCGGCCGTCCAGCTCGCGCTGCAAACCTTCCCACACGGCGTAGCCGTTGGGCTTGATGACCATGCAACCCTTGACGATTTCGGCGGGCTCGGCCATGTCGCCCTGTAGGACGACGTCCTGATACCACTGGGCAAAATCCCGGTTGCGGGGAGTAATCGGTGATTCGGGCATATATGTTTATTTTTGCAAAAAGAAGTTGCCGACCAGCATGGAATCGATGCCGGAGGAATAGAAGCTGCGCAGGGCGTCGCGCGGGGTGCATACCAGCGGCTCGCCGAACAGGTTGAACGAAGTGTTATAGACCACCGGCAATCCGGTGGAGTCGCCGGCGGCGTGGAGCAGGCGCCAGTAGAGCGGATGCTCGTCGCGGTCCACCGTATGGACCCGCACCAGGTCTTCGCCCATGAGCGCGGCGGCGAACTTTTCCTTCCATTCTGGGCGCGCCCGTCCGACCGTGGCCAGCCAGCGGGCGTTGGGGCCGACTTCGAAATAGCGCGAGGCCAGCTCGGCCGGCACCGAAGCGGCGAACTTTCGGAACGGTTCGCGGTGCTTGATATACGCGTTGAGATTTTCGGTGGAATACGGATCGAGGGGCGACGCCAGAATGCTGCGATTGCCCAGCGCGCGCGAGCCCAGCTCCATCCGCCCGTGCATCCAGGCCAGGATTTTGTGCTCGTTCAACTGCGCCACGGCGGTCGCGACCACTTCGCCGACGGTCAGCAGGTAGTGGTAGCGCAGCTTGCAGTTCTCGATCGCGTGCTTGATATCTTCGGCGGCAAAGGACGGGCCCAGGCAGAGCGTATCGAGCGCGACTCGGTTTTCCTGGCGGTAAGTCCCGTGCCAGGTTTCGAGCACCGCGCCGATGGCCGTACCCGAATTGCCGCCATCCGGCTGCACGAAGACGTTTTCGTAATTGGCCGAAGTTTCGAGCGCCCGTACCACCAGCGCGTTCAACGCCAGGCCGCCGGCCACGCACAAATTGCGTCCCTTGCCGGCCATGCGGACGGCCGCTTCTTCGACGGCCCTTTGAACGCCGGCCGCGATGTGCGCCCGCAAGGCCTCGGGGATGCCGGCGGCGGGGTCGATTCCCATGCGCTCGTAAAAGCGCGGGCCGAAGCCGCCACCCTCCAGCCGCTCGGTGCCGAAGAAACCGCGCTCGATGCGCGGCCCGGCTTCAGTGACGTTGAGGATTTCGAAAAACAGGTCTTTGTAGCGATCGTCGCCGGCGGTGGAAAGCCACTGCACTTTGTGTTCGTCCTCGTTGGCCGCGAAACCCAGCAGTTCGGTGACGCGGCCATAGAGCTCGCAAAGCGAATCGGGTGCGTACTGTTCCTGCTCCAGGGTCATGCGCGCACCGGCGCCCTGCCAGCGCGAGCCGCAACAGAAGCTGCCGCCGCGATCGAGCGTGAGCACGGTTGCCTCGTCGTAGGGCGAAGGGTAATAGGCCGAAGCGGCGTGCGCCTGGTGATGATCCACCACCACGATGCGGCTGGAAGGAAACAGACCGCGCAGCTTCAGGTAGAAGTCCGACCCCGGCAAGGGCCGCGCCACGGCCACGGCGTCCACCTGCGCGGGTTTGGCGCCGGCCAGATCGAGACACGTGGCGATGGATTTCTCGGGCAGCCCGCCGTGGTCCCAGTTCTTGCCCCGCCGGACGAGCTTCGATTCCTCCACCGCGGCTACCAATTCGCCATCCCGCAACAGGGCGGCGGCGGAGTCGCTGAGAATCCCTCCGATACCGAGAATGATCACTTGCGGCCCTTTTCCCGTTTTTCGATCTTGGCCCAGGTGTCGCGCAGCGGCGCGGTGCGGTTGAAGACCAGCTTATCGGGCGTCGTGTCCAGGTCTACGCAGAAGTAGCCCAGGCGTTCGAACTGGAAGAACCGCATCGCCTCGACGCCGGCGAGCGATGGTTCCAGCTTGGCGCCGGTGACGACTTCGAGGGAATTGGGATTGAGGTTGACGGTGAAGTCCCGGCCCTCGGGCACGTCGTTGGGATCCTCTTTGGTGAAGAGGCTCTCGTACAGGCGCACTTCGGCATCTACGGCATGGGCGGCGGAAACCCAGTGAATTGTCGATTTCACTTTGCGGCCGTCGGGCGCGTTGCCGCCGCGAGTGGCGGGGTCGTAGGTGCAGTGGATCTCGGTGACGCGGCCGGCATCGTCTTTTACTACGCTGCGGCAGGTGACGAAATAGGCGTAGCGCAGGCGCACTTCGCGGCCGGGCGCGAGGCGGAAATACTGCTTGGGCGGATCTTCGCGGAAATCGTCCTGCTCGATGTAAAGTACTTTGGAAAACGGCACCTGGCGGGTACCGGCGGAGGCGTCCTCGGGATTGTTCACCGCTTCCATGTATTCCACCTGGCCCTCGGGATAGTTGTCGATTACCAGGCGCAGGGGCCGCAGCACGGCCATGACGCGCGCCGCGCGCCGGTTGAGGTCCTCGCGCACGTGGTGTTCCAGCAGGGCGAATTCCAGAATGCCGTTGGTTTTGGAGACGCCGATGGCGCCGCAGAAATTGCGCATGGCTTCCGGCGTGTAACCGCGGCGCCGGATGCCGGCCAGGGTCGGCATGCGCGGATCGTCCCATCCGCGCACGTGGCCGTCGCGCACAAGCTGCAGAAACCTGCGCTTGCTCATCATGGTGTAGGTCAGGTTCAGGCGGTCGAATTCGATCTGCTGCGGATGATAGATGCCGAGCGCATCGCAGAACCAGTCGTACAAGGGGCGATGGTCTTCGAATTCGAGGGTGCAGATGGAATGGGTGATGCGCTCGATGGAATCCGACTGGCCGTGGGCGTAATCGTAAGTGGGATAGAGGCACCACGCATTTCCGGTGCGGTGATGCTCGGCGTGGAGGATGCGGTACATGATGGGGTCGCGCAGATTCAGATTGGGCGACGCCATGTCGATCTTGGCGCGCAGGGTGCGCGCGCCGTCGGGAAATTCGCCGGCCTTCATGCGCGCGAACAGATCCAGATTTTCTTCCGGGCCGCGGTTACGGAAGGGGCTCTCTTTGCCCGGTTCGGTGAGGGTGCCGCGATAGCGCCGCACGTCTTCGGCGTTCAGATCGCACACGTAGGCCTGGCCGCCGCCGATGAGCTGGACCGCCCAGTCGAACAACTGCTGGAAGTAGTCGGAGGCGTAGTAGCAGCGGTCTTCCCAGTCGAAGCCCAGCCAGTGCACCATTTCCTTGATGGATTCGACGTATTCGACTTCTTCTTTTTCGGGGTTGGTATCGTCGAAGCGGAGATTGGTTTTGCCCCCGAACTCCGCCGCCAGGCCGAAATTGAGGCAGATCGACTTGGCGTGGCCGATATGCAGATACCCGTTCGGCTCGGGCGGAAACCGGGTATGGACCCGGCCTCCGAATTTGTTGCTCTTCAAATCCTCCCGCATGATCTCGCGGATGAAGTTGGAAGGACCGCTAGGGGGATTGGACGGCGTCATAGGCTTCTCAAACCGGGTTGTCTAACGTGCTCGGCAACTTGTCGATGGCTTGCCGGATGCGGCGCAGGCTGGTGGATTGCCCCAGGACTTCCAAGGTGGAAAACAGCGGCGGGGCGGTCTTGCGGCCACACACGGCCACGCGGATGGGCTCGAACATCTGGCCGGCCTTGATGCCCAGGCTTTGGGCGGCGTCGCGCAAGGACGCTTCCAGGGAGTCGTGCGAAAACGCGGTGGCGGCGAGCGTTTCGGCGGCCTTCTCCAGAACGCGCCCGGCCAACGCCAAGTCGCCCTTTTTGGGGACGAGCTCGGCGATATCGTAGGGCGCTAGTTCGTCGCGGAAAAAGAAATCGCCGACCGTGAGCACATCGTTGAGCAGGCGGATGCGCTCGCGCACCAGCGGGGTGATGCGCGCCATATAATCGGGCTCGATAGGGAAGCCGGCGCCGCGCACCACGGGCAGAAGCAGCGCGCTCAGTTCGGCCGGGTCGAGGGCGCGAATGGTTTCGGCGTTGAGCCAGACCGCTTTGGGATCGAACGGATCGGCGTCGGTGAAATTGACGACCGCGTTGCTACGATGGACGCCATCGAAGGAAAATAGCTCGATCAACTGCTGCCGGGTGAGTTGTTCCCGATCGTTCTTGGGCGACCAACCCACCAGGCACAGGAAATTGACGAACGACTGGGGCAGAAAGCCGGCATCGCGATAGGCGGTCACGCTCACCACCGGGCCGTGGCGGCGCTTCGAGAGTTTGGTGCCGTCGGGCGCCACCAGCAGGGGCAGGTGGGCGAATTCGGGGAGAGCGGCGCCGGCGGCCTCGAAAATCAGAACGTGCTTAAAGGTGTTGGTGATGTGATCCTGACCGCGCACGATGTGGCTGATGCGGAGGTCGGCATCGTCGGCGCAGGAGGCCAGGTGGTAGGTCGGCATGCCGTCGGAGCGCAGCAGGGCAAAATCCTCGATATCGGCGGTGGATTTGGCCTGCGGGCCGTAGACGAGGTCGGTAAAGCGAACCTCGCGCTCGGGATCGCGCGGCACGCGGAAACGCAAGGCGAAGGGCTCACCGGCGGCGGCGCGGCGGTCGCTTTCTTCGCGCGGCATCTCGCGCATATCGGGGTTAAAGAGCCAGGTGCCCTGGGCGCCGGATCTTTCGCTGTCGCCGCCCTGCGCCGGGGTGAAATCGCGATAGGCCAATCCTTTTAGAAGGATGGCGCCGGCCATGGCGCGATGGAGGGGAAGGCGCTCGGACTGGCGGTACTGCTCGTCCCAGCCGAGCCCAAGCCACTGGAGCCCCTCGAAAATCGATTCGAGCGACTGCGCCGTATTGCGCCCGACATCGGTATCGTCGATACGCAAAATCATGGTCCCGCCATGGCGGCGGGCATAGAGCCAATTGAAGATGAAAGTACGCGCGCTCCCGATATGCAGAAACCCTGTAGGAGACGGCGCGAAACGCACCCTGAGCATGAACAGGTTAGTATAACAGCCGGCGGCGGAGAGGCTTATGCCGCCGACGAACGGAGACGCTCTCACGGGCCGGTCCTTCACCTATACTAGCGGTAGGCGCAAAATGGCTCAGGTGACGAAGACGGATGCCGCTACTTTCGACCGGCGGCAGATTTACAGGCCGTTTCTGGAACATCTGAATCCAGCCGTCCTAACGCGCTCTGTTGCCGAGCGAAATCTCCTGGTGGTTCCACCGACATCCGACCCGCGCGATCCCACGCAGCCGCCGATACACGAAGTGTTTGCGGACAGGGCCGAACTGAACCGAGGGACACAAATGGCTCTGGTCGGAGGGATTGGGTCCGGAAAAACCACGGAATTGCTCCTGACCATGGACCGTCTCAGGCGTCACGATGACGCTGTCAACGTCTTTCTTGAGGCAAGCGAATTCACGGATTTCTCGGAAACCAATCCCGGCGCCATGCTTGCCGCTATTGGATTGCGGTTGTGCGCTCGGATTGGCAAGCTGTTTGGTGAGCCGTCTGAGCAGGTCCGGTCGGCGAGCGACAAGTTACGCAAATTGGCGTTAGGCACGACCGAATGGCACGGCGAGCCGCCGGATTCTGAAGAGTGGGATGGCATGTATGCGGTCCGTGTTCCCGGCCTTATGAAGCCTCGCTTTCCTGAGCTTAAAGAACGGGTTGCCGAGGTTAAGGATCTGCTTGAAACGGTTCTCTCGCGGTTTCTGGAGCGCGATAGTCAGATTACCGTACTTGTGGACGGGCTGGACAGACTGATCGAGCCAGCGCGGTTTCGCGAGTTCGCCGAGCAGGATTTGCGGGCCCTTCGGGGCACGAAAGTGACCATGATTGTGGCAGCCCCTTTGCTGTTGTGGTACGACCACAGTCGCTTCCTAGACGACTATTTCGACGTGGTGAAACATATTCCCGTCGCGGCGGTCGACCCCAAGGAATCCAGGTTTCTGAAGGACATTTTGAAACGCCGGGGCGCTGACGAACTGATGAGCGCGGCGTCGATCAACGACATTTGCCGGTTCTCTGGCGGCGTTCTGCGGGATCTGTTGGAACTGGCCCAATCCGCTGCGCAAGACGCCTACCGGGGTACGGAGGACCGCATCAGCAAGCAGCACGTTCGGGAAGCGGTCCGGCAACTGGGAAACCGGTATCTTGCGGGAGTCGGCACTACTCGAAGAACGATTATCCGGCGCCTGCTTCGGGACGAGCAATTTAGTCCCAGCAGTCCGGTCTCAAGAGACTTGCTCGTCAACCGGCAGGTTCTTGAATACTCTAAGGGCGGCCGCGATTATTTCCGGGTTCATCCCGCCCTTGTCGAGGTTCTGCCCGAGCCAGCATGATGAAGTTCTCCGCCATCACACCCTTTCGTCTGGTAAGGAGTCTTGGCGTGGCGGGAGCGCGGAATCCTGCAATCTATCTGCTGATTTGTGAAGGGCCGGCCGCGGCAACCGTCGAGGCAGATCTGCTAGCCGAGACCGCGGTGCAACTGGGCGGCTCGATCCACGTCAATACAGCTTCGCAGGTGCTCCGCGACGGGCTGCCGGGCTGGCAAGACGGTTCGACCAGGCTCATTTATTTCGACGCTTGGCTGCCCGATCTCGTCGCGGCGCTGGACCGCCATTCGGCCGCCTTGGTTCAGGACGGGGGCCAACTTCTGCTGCTTGCGGATGAGAAATCCGCGGAACGGCTCTTGAGCACGGCGCCAAACTTGCGTAGTCGTCTGACGGATGTTTTCCAGATTGTGCCAGACGACCTCTCGGGGGGACTGCCGGCTTGAGCATCGAGGATGAGTTGCAGCGGCTCGCCATCGAGCGAGAGAAAGCCTTCGAAGCTGCACTGGATGCACTGGATCTTGACCCTCCGGATCGCCTGCTCCGACAGATGCGGGCATACTTGGCGGAGCAGGAAGATCATAGGCGGATCAAACGTTCCGTGGAGAAGGCGGTTCAGCTCAGCCGTCAAGCTGATGACATCGAGCAACTGGATTGCCCTAGAGTGGAATTCACAGCCGGATCGAGCCTCGATTTTAAGGTCAAGATGAAGCGGCAGGGAGCTGGTTGGCGAATGACTCAGTTCCAGTTCCACCTGCACTTACCGCCTGGGGGGAGCGTGGACATGGTGCGGATTCACCTGAATGTGGGGCGGACACGGGACCCGCTGGTTGTTCCGCGATGCCACCTGCACATCGGAGACGGCAGGAGAGCGCATGTCCCCTTCCCGATCATGAGCCCGCGCTTGACCTTGCAGCTTGTCTGCGACGTGATTGAGCCCGACGTCGGCATAATGGGCTGAGCAAGGGCCGCCCGAGGCCGGCAGTCGAGTTCTGCCCGCGAGGCCCGTTACTTCTTCAGCAGGGCGTCGACGGCGGTTTGCGAGATGGCTTCATCCTCTTCCGATTTGGCGCCGCTGCAGGCAATAGCGCCAATGGTTTGCCCGTCCACCTTGATGGGCACGCCGCCCTGGTTCGGAAATGCGTCAGGAAAGGCGAGCACGCCCAGATCGCCGCTCTTGAGCTGGTCGGCAGCCGCTTTCGAGGGGCGGCCGTAGAGCGCGGCGTACCGCGCCTTGCGCTGAGCGAACTGAATCGTGTTCAGGCCGGCGCCATCCGCCTTCTGCAGGAACAAGAGGTTGCCGCTCTCGTCGAGAATGCAGATCGTCACCTGCAGGTTGCGCTTCTGTGCTTCTTGCTCCGCGGCCGCCACCATGGTCTTGATCGCGGCGAGGTTCAGGTACTTCCGGCTGGGTAAATCGGCGGCCATCGCCACCATCAGGCCGGTGAGCAGGAACGGAATCAATATCAATCGAGTCATGCGAATCATCTTAGCAGCCGGATGGTCCCTCTTCCAGCACTGGGGGTTCCACCGCACCTGTTGCACAGTCCCCGCCGGCGGAATAACAGGCCGGGAGGCCTGTCCCACCGGGGGTCAGATCCAGGCCGCCGCGGCGGTTCGGTCGCCGCCGGCGTCTCCGGTGTTCACCGTGCCGGCGGGCTCGATGAGCAGGATTTCGCATTCCTCGGCGGCGCAGGGGCGATGTTCGACGCCACGGGGCACGACGAAGAACTCACCGGCGCGGACGACGTTGCGTTGGTCGCGATAGTCGATGACGAGCTCGCCTTTGTGCACCAGGAAGAGCTCGTCGGTTTCGGGGTGAGAGTGCCAGACGAACTCGCCCTTCACTTTCACTGCCTTGAGGTGAAGATCGTTAAACTGCCCGACGATCTTGGGCGAGAAAAGGTCGGAGAACAGGGCGAACTTGTTATCGAGATTGACCGTCATGGCGGGCTCCGCGTCAATGTTAGCACCGGCTGGCAGGCATACGGCACAGTTTACCCGATGGGGCCGCCGGATGGGGCGGCGGCGGACTGCCACGCCAGAGAGACCCCAACGGGTTAATCTCCACGCGATTGACTGGCTTTCCCGCCTGGTGTTACTCTCTGTGATTAATAGAACCTGTTACTCCCTGAAAACCCATGGATGCAACGCTGCACGCCCTCGGCGAGATCCTGCTGAAAGCTGTGCCGACAGTATTACTGGTGGTTGTTCTCCACTTTTACTTGAAGTACGTCTTCTTTAGACCACTGAAGAAGGTGCTGGCGGAGCGCTACGACGCCACCGAAGGCGCCCGCAAGCTGGCGGCGCAGAGCCTGGAAAAGGCCGCGGCCAAGACGGCCGACTACGAGGCCCGGCTGCGCGTGGCGCGTACCGAACTGTACCAGGTGCAGGAGCGGCTGTACCGCGAGATGCAGGAGCGGCAGGCGGCGCAAGTGGCCGAAGCGCGCCGCAACGCCGAACAAATGCTGCGGACGGCGCAAGCGCAAATCGGGCTGGAGGTAGAGCAGGCCAAGGGCGCCCTGGCGGGAGAGAGCGATGCGCTGGCGGCGCAGATCACGGAAGCGGTTTTCCGCCGGAGCGCCGCATGAGAAAGGCACTGGCCGGACGCCTGGTGCGCGTCGTTTTGTTGGTTTCGCTGGCCGCCGGGATGGCGTTCGCCGCGGAAAAAGAAGCTAAGGGAGAAGACGACGGGCTGGCGATCTGGCGCACGGCGAATTTCGTGGTGCTGGTGCTTGGCCTGGGTTACCTGGCGAGGAAATTCGGCGGGCCGTTTTTGGCCGCCCGGGCGGAAAACATGCGGCGCGCGAAAGCGGACGCCCAAGCGGTGCGGCGGGACGCCGAAGAAAAAGCCGCGGCAGTGGATGCGCGCCTGGCCAACCTGGAAGCGGACATTGGCGCGTTGCGCGAAGAGTCCGAGCGGGAGATGAAGACGGAGAGCGAACGGCTGGCGCAAGCGACCGCCGCGGCTCTGGCCAAAGTGGAAGCTTCCGTGCAGCGGGAAATCGGCGCGGCCACCAAAGCCGCCACTTTTGAACTGAAGCGCCATTCGGCGCGCCTGGCGCTGGAACTGGCGGAGCACAAAGTCCGCGCGCGGTTGAACCCGCAGACCGAGGACGCTCTCGTCCAAGGCTTTGTGAGCGATCTCGACCGCCGGCCGAGGCTGGCCGGCTCCAACTAGAAATCCACATGCCGATCACTGCAGTAACCTCCCGATACGCGAACGCCCTTGCGGACGTAGTGACCGCGTCCGGCGCAGCCCTCGATCCCGACGCCGTGGCGGCCGAGCTGCACGCGTTTGCGGGCGTGGTGGGGGAATCCGCCGAACTGCGCAACGCCTTGCTGACGCCGGCCGTGGCGCCCGGCCGGAAGAAGGCCGTGGTGGAACGCATCGGCGCCATGCTGGGCATTTCCCGCATCGTCCGCAACCTTCTATTTGTGCTGGTGGACCACCGCCGCATCGCCATGCTGCCCGACCTGGCGACGGATTTCGAAGCGGTGATGGACGAGCGGCTGGGTTTCGCGCGGGCGGAGGTTGCGGCCGCCAGCGAGTTGACGGCGGCGCAGCGAACCGCGGTCGCGGCGGAACTGGAGCGGGTGACCGGCAAACGGATTCGCGCCCGTTTCGGGGTGGATTCGGCGCTGATCGGCGGGGTGGTGGCGCGGATCGGGTCCACGATTTACGACGGGTCGGTACGCGCCCAGTTGGCTGCCATCGGACGCAGCCTGAGCGCCGAAGGGGAATCGTAAGGAAGATTTATGGCTCATATTCGAGCGGACGAGATTAGCAGCATTCTCCGCCAGGAGATCGAGAACTACGAGCGGGCGATCGACGTAGCCGAAGTAGGGTCGGTGATTAGCGTGGGCGACGGCATTGCCCGCATTCATGGCCTGGAAAAAGTCATGGCCGGCGAACTGATCGAGTTTCCCCACGGGGTGGCGGGCATTGCCATGAACCTGGAGGAAGACCAGGTGGGCTCGGTGCTGCTGGGCGATTACACCGAGATCAAGGAAGGCGACGAGGTTCGGCGCACCGGCCGGATCATGTCGGTGCCCGTAGGAGACGCGCTGATTGGCCGGGTGGTGGATGCGCTGGGGCAGCCCATCGACGGCAAAGGGCCGATCCCGACCACGGCTTTCAGCCCGATCGAGCGGCTGGCGCCCGGCGTAGTGGACCGGCAGCCGGTGAAAGAGCCGATGCAAACCGGCATCAAGGCGGTGGACGCCATGATTCCGATCGGCCGCGGCCAGCGCGAGCTGATCATCGGCGACCGCCAGACGGGGAAGACCGCGCTGGCTCTGGACGCGATCATCAACCAGAAGGGCGGCGACATGATTTGCATCTACGTCGCCGTCGGTCAAAAGCGCTCCACGGTGGCCCAGGTGGTGAAGACGCTGGAAGATTTCGGGGCCATGGAATATACCATCGTCGTATCGGCAACCGCGTCGGAACCGGCGCCGATGCAGTACCTGGCGCCGTTTTCGGGCTGCGCCATAGGCGAGTTTTTCCGCGACAGCGGCCGCCACGCTCTGTGCATTTACGACGATCTTTCCAAGCACGCCGCGTCGTACCGCGAGATCTCGCTGCTGCTGCGCCGGCCGCCGGGCCGCGAAGCCTATCCCGGCGACGTATTCTATCTGCACAGCCGGCTGCTGGAACGCGCCGCCAAGCTGAACAACGAGCTGGGCGGAGGCTCGCTCACCGCCCTGCCCTTCATCGAAACCCAGGCGGGCGACGTGTCGGCCTACATCCCGACCAACGTCATCTCCATCACCGACGGCCAGATCTATCTCCAGGCCGACCTGTTCAACTCCAACGTGCGGCCGGCAATCGACGTAGGCATCTCGGTCAGCCGCGTGGGCGGCAACGCGCAGACCAAGGCGATGAAGCAGATAGCCGGCGGCTTGCGCCTGGACCTGGCGCAATACCGCGCGCTGGCGGCGTTCGCGCAGTTCGGCAGCGATCTCGACAAGGTTTCGCTGCAGCAGTTGAACCGCGGCAAGCACCTGTCGGAAATTCTCAAGCAGGGACAGTATCAGCCGCTGCCGATCGAGAAGCAAATATTGATCATCTTCGCCGGCACGCAAGGTTACCTGGACGACCTGGCGGTGGAACAGTGCCGCAAGTTCGAAGAGGATCTATACCGTTTCGTGGATAACGCCCACCGCGGGGTGTGGGAAGAGATTCGCACCAAGAAAGCGCTGGACGACGCGCTGCGCGCCACCCTCAAGGCGGTGATCGAGGAATTCAAAGCGCGGTTCGTGGCGGACCAGGCCAAGTAGGGAAACATGCCGAGCCTGATCGATATCCGGCGGCGCATCCGCTCGGTCAAGAACACGCAGCAGATCACCAAGGCCATGAAGATGGTCTCGGCGTCGAAGCTGCGGCGCGCGCAGGAGCGGGTGATTGCCGGCCGGCCGTATGCGTCGCTGCTCGGCCAAATGCTGGGCAACGTGGCGGCGGCCGCGGCCGGCGACGACCGGGCGGCCGAAAACCCGCTGCTGGCGGTGCGCGAGGAAAAACGCATTCTGCTGGTGCTCGTGACCGCGGACAAGGGGTTGGCCGGCGCCTTCAACGCCAACCTGATCAAGGGGGCGCAACACTTCCTGGCCGCACATCCGGCTTCGGAGGTAACGCTAGAGACGATCGGCCGCAAGGGGCGCGATTTCTTTCGCAAGCGCGGCGCGCGCATTGGCGGCGAATACTTGTACCTGTCGGCCAAGCCGCAATACGCCGATACGGCGGCCATCGCGCGCAAAGCGATGGACCTGGTTGGCAGCCGGGAAATCGACGCCGTGTATCTTCTGTTTAACGAGTTCAAAAGCGTGTCCTCGCAGAAACTGACCTTGAAGCGGGTGCTGCCGGTGGCCCTGCCTGAAAAAGAGGCCCCGACGGATTATATTTACGAGCAGCCGCCGGCGGAAATGCTGGGCGCGCTGCTGCCGAAGTACGTGGAAGTGGAGTTCTACCGGGCGCTGGTGGAATCCACGGCGTCCGAGCACGCCGCGCGCATGATGGCCATGGAAGCGGCCACCTCCAACGCCTCGGATATGATCGACAAACTGACTTTGTACATGAACCGCGTGCGTCAAGCCAGCATCACCAAGGAAATCATCGAAGTGGTGAGCGGCGCCGCCGCGGCGGAGTAGGAAACGGTATGGCAACGAGTGACGGAACTGTAATCGGCAAGGTGGTGCAGGTGGCCGGCCCGGCCGTGGACTGCGAGTTTCCAGAGGGGCAGATCCCCCTGCTGTACACCGCCATCCGCGTGGTGAGCGAAGGTTTCGAGGCGCCGCAGCCCATCGATATCATCTGCGAAGTCGAGCAGCACATTGGCGAGGGGCGGGTGCGCACGGTAGCGCTGCAACCCACCGAAGGCCTGGTGCGCGGCATGAAGGCCATCAGCCTGGGGCACCCGGTGGAAGTGCCGGTGGGCAAGGAAACCCTGGGCCGGGTGCTCAACGTGATCGGCCAGCCGGTGGATAAGATGGGGCCGGTGAATGCGCAGAAGTTTTATCCCATTCATCGCCCGGCGCCGTCGTTCGAGGACCAAGCCACCGAATTGCAGATGTTCGAGACGGGCATCAAGGTCATCGATCTGATCGAGCCCTATCTGCGCGGCGGCAAGATCGGGTTGTTCGGCGGCGCGGGCGTGGGCAAGACCGTCATCATTCAGGAGCTCATCAACAACCTGGCAATGAAGCACGGCGGCGTTTCGGTATTTGCCGGGGTGGGCGAGCGAACGCGTGAAGGCAACGACCTGTGGCTGGAATTCCAGGAATCGGGCGTGATCGATCCGCACGACTACCGCAAGTCGAAGTGCGCCCTGATCTACGGCCAGATGACCGAGCCGCCGGGCGCGCGCCTGCGGGTGGGCTTGACCGGCCTGACCGTGGCGGAATACTTCCGCGACGAAGAACACCAGGACGTGCTGCTGTTCATCGACAATATTTTCCGCTTTACCCAGGCCGGTTCGGAAGTGTCGGCGCTGCTCGGCCGCATGCCCTCGGCGGTGGGCTACCAGCCCAACCTGGCAACCGAAATGGGCGAGCTGCAGGAGCGCATCACTTCCACCAAAAACGGCTCCATCACCTCGGTGCAGGCGATCTACGTGCCCGCCGACGATTACACCGATCCGGCGCCGGCCACTGCCTTCGCCCACCTGGACGCCACCACCAACCTCTCGCGCGATATCGCCGCCATCGGCATCTATCCGGCGGTGGACCCGCTGGCCTCGACGTCGCGCATTCTGGACCCGCGCATCCTCGGCGCCGATCACTATCGCACCGCCCAGGCGGTAAAGGGCATTCTGCAGCGCTACAAAGATCTGCAGGACATCATTGCCATTCTGGGTATCGACGAGCTTTCCGACGAAGACAAGCTGAGTGTGGCGCGGGCGCGCAAGATCCAGCGCTTCCTTTCCCAACCCTTCCATGTGGCGGAACAGTTCACCGGCTTCAAAGGCAAGTACGTGGCGCTGGCCGACAGCATCAAAGGCTTCCAGGAAATCGTGGACGGCAAGCACGACGAAGTTCCCGAGCAGGCTTTCTATATGCAGGGCACCATCGAAGAGGTGCTGGAAAAGGCCGAGGCCCTCGAGAAGGCGTCCTAAGCGGGTGGAACCATGCCTGAACCCAACCCTGCCTCGATCGATCTGGAGGTCGCCACGCCGGAGCGCGAATTGGTTCGCGAGCCGGTTTCGGAAATTCAGATTCCCGCCCGCGAGGGCTACCTGGGCGTGTTGCCGGGGCATGCGCCGCTGGTCAGTATTCTGGGCACCGGCGCGCTGAGCTACACCGCGGCGGGTAAGAAGACCTACCTGGCAATCCAGGGGGGCTTCGTGGAAGTGTTGCCCGACCGCGTCCGCGTACTGGCCGATGTGGCGGAGCGCGGCGCCGCGATCGATCTCGACCAGGCTCGCGCCCAGCTCGCCGAAGCGCAGGCGCAGGCGCAATTGCCGAACGCCGAACCGGAAAGCTGCCTGGCAGCCGTGGCGCTGGCCGAAGCCCGCGTGGCGGCTGCATCGTCTTCGTAGACCGGGAGTCCGGGCCGCGGGTTGCAGGCGCGGTGATACCATATCCGCATGCGACGAATTGCGATAATGCTGGGCTGCGCCGTCCTGGCTGCAGTGGCGGCGGACGCGCCGGTGGCGCACGTATGGAAAGCGGCTGAGCTGCGGCAGTTGCCCACGACCCTGGGGCCGAAGGTCGACCCGAGAACGAACATGGCTATGGCAAGGTTGGCCGGCGTGGGAACCAACTCGGTCTCGTTCGCGTTGCGCGCGGCATCGGGCGGCGCCGAAATGCACGAGACACAGGCGGATGTGTTCGTGGCGCAGGCCGGGGAAGCTACCCTGATCACGGGCGGAACCATCGTGGATGCCAAGACCACCCAGCCCCACGAGGTGCGCGGCAGCGCGATTACGGGCGGCACGGAGACTCAGATCGCTCCCGGCGACTTTGTGATTATTCCGGCGGGCACGCCCCACCAGATGAAAATCGCCGCCGGCAAACAGTTCGCCTACCTGCTCATGAAGATCGGGCAATAAGAAGAGCTATCGGCGGTCAGCCGTCAGCTTCCGGCGGCCAGTTCGCTGATCGCCGATTGCCGAAAGCTGACCGCTCCTACAGCGGGGTGAAGACGCCGTAGCTTCTTGCCATTGTCTTGCGGGGGCGGCCGCGCGGGCGACTCCTCAGGGAGAGGCCGGTTTCGGTTTCCAGTTGGTGGATGAAGGCGGGCGAACCGAGCGGCCGCCCCGTCATGGTGGCGCGCCGAACCTGCTCCAAATCGAGCGGCGTTTCCTGGGCGCTGAGCAGTTCCTTCCATCGCGCCGGGTCCCAATCGCGCAGCGAGCGGAGCGCTCGGTGATTGGGGATGGCATCGGAATCGGGGCCGATGGAATGGTAGCGGGCGCTCGACCAGGGATAGTCCCAGGCGCGCTGTTCCAGGCCGGCACGCACCGGCCCGCGTTCGACGTAGCGCAGCACGGAATGCAAGAGCGCGGTTTCCACCGGGCAGGAACGGAACCGGCTATGCCAGAGGTGGCCGCTGCGGCGTTCCACGCGATTCCACGCCATGGTGTATTCGGTATTGGTGCGTCCCATCAGGCACGCCAGGGAAAACTCGCGCTGGGGCACCACCACCAGGTGCACATGGTCGGCCATCAGGCAGTAGGCCAGAATATGCGCTTCGTAGCGTTGGGCGTAGCGCCCCAACAAATCCAGATACAGGCGCCGGTCGTCATTGTAAGTGAAGATTTCCTGACGGTTGTTGCCGGCTTGGGTGACGTGGTGAGCAAGTCCGGGTATGATCACGCGGGGACGTCGAGCCATACTTCGCTGGTGGCGAAAACGGCGTGGAAATCTCAATTGTTTTGAGGACCGGCGGCTTCTCAAATCGAAGTTCTGGCGAGACTGCCATTGCCGAGGTTAGCCAGGTCGCGTTCCTCGCGTATCAGCGGCAGCATCGCATCGGTGGCGGAAGCGGGCAGGGGTTGCCCGGCGTGAAATACCCATACGCCGTGCTCTTTGGTAAGCGGTCCTGTCCCACGGACCGGGCGGAGAATGATCCGCTCACCGGCGCTTTCCATTTCCAGGCTGTCACCGGCCTCCAGACGCAGCTCTTCCCGCAGCGGCTTGGGAATGACGACGCGGCCTGCTTTATCGATGGTGAGACGGGTGATCATTCTGGTACAACACTGTGGGTTGACCCTTTCGTCGATACCGATGATACCGAAAGCTGCAACCAAACGACGCGGCATACGGACGTGCGTTCAAATCGGAGCGATTCATTAAGGCGGAAGGATTTTGCCGGCTGGTCGCGGCTCGGTCCAGAAAAGCTCGGCGTCGGACCGGCGGACGTAATTGGCATCGAGAGCTGCCGGGTCGGAAGCCAGACCGGCCTCCAGGCGGCCCAGAGCGATCGCGGCAATGGCGGCGGCCTGGGAGCGGGGAGCGGTCGCGATTGCGGCTTCCGGCGGCAGCGGCAGGGCCAACTGCTGGCCTTCGATGCGGATGAACTGAAGGTCCGCGGTGGGAAGCGTGGGCAGCCAGGCGGCGAGCGCAGCCACGACTTCCTCCGAGACCAGGTGGCCGGAGGCATTGTAGACGGCGCCGTAGATCTGGCCGCGGCGGGCATCGAGCACGGCAGCGCGTAACGGGGCCTGGCCGAAAGTGGCGAGGGCTTGCAAGCTGGAGACTCCCACGGCGGGCTTCGCCAGCGCTTCCGCCAAACCCTTCACGCATGCCAGGCCGACGCGAACGCCGGTGAACGACCCGGGCCCGGAAGCCGCCGCAAAACAATCCACGGCGGCGATACTCAACCCGTGGCGCGATAAGAGCGCGTCGATGGCGTTGTGGATGACGTGAGCGAATCCGGAGGGAGAAGCCAGGCTGATCTCCTCCAGGATAAGATCGCCTCGGGCCAACGCCAGACTGGCGTCGTCGCGAGTGGTGTCGAGAGCGAGGATCAAGGGCATGGAAGAGCGGTCGGCAATCGGCCTTCAGGGATCGGCTTTGGGCACTCAACAGCCAGTACGCCGCCGGCGTGAAAACCCAAAACCGGGACAAAAGTCCCGGTTCTTAAACCAAGAATCAATGACTTGCGGGCAAAAACCGGAACTAAGTTCCGGTCTCGCACCGCGCCGGTGTAGCGGACCGCCGACCGCTGAGAGCTTCTTCTCATCGATTCAATCCGAATCCCTTGGGTGACATAAAGACCGTTCCGTAGCCGTTCATGCCGTAAACACGGAGTAGAAGGTTGGCGGGGTATTCGTTGGCCAGGCCGGCGGGCGGATTAAAGGTCCCCTGCCGGGTAGTGCCCAGGACGCGATAGCCCTGGCGCCCTTCCGTCACTTCGCACGTCCAGAGCCAGAGCATGTTGCGAGTGCCGCGGGTGGTGCGCTTCAGCTTGACGGAGAAGTAGGCGGGCTTGCCGAGGGTGACATCGCCCGAAGGCGCGTCGATTTCGAACGGCACCTTTTCCGGGTTGACCTGGATTTCCTGCACGGGCGCGTCGCGGGATTCGAACTTGTATGAGCGGTTCATGCTCTGCAAGGCGCCCTCGCGCACCAGGTGCAGCACCCAATCGTGGAAGCGGTCGGGCGGCTCGCCGACAAAGTGCTCGCCGCTGTATTTGTGCCGCTGGGTGCTGCCATCGGCGGGGTCCATCCAGACGACGTCGTAAGAATGACGGGCGACGGTGAGTTCCACCGGTCCGGGCTTATCCACATAAACGATATATTCGACGTCGGGCAATGCCAGCGCGCGGCCGCCATCGAGCTCGAAGTACGGCTCCAGGTCCCAGTGGCGGGTGGTGAGCATGAAATCGAACCAGACGGTCATGGACCTGGCGCCGGGCGAGGTGGCGTAGGCCGGACCGGCGCCCGAGTTCTGATACACCGGATATTGGCCATTCATGGCGGCGTTCCAGAGGCGATGACGGAATTCGGCGGCGTCCGCGTCGGAGGGGGAAGACTTCCCCGCCCCGCTGTTTTCGCGGCCCAAACGGGCCACGGCGGGCTGCTGGTAAAGTTGGTGCTCGATAGCGCCGATAGAAGGGTCGGCGGTACCGTAGCTGAGGAAATCCATCCAGCCGCCATCGAGGAGCGGACCGGAGGTGATCTCAGCGCCAGTGGTAAGGGGGTGATGATAGCTGTCAAGCTGTTTGAGAGTGTTGCCGGTGTCGTCCAGGACGGCGCGGGACAGGTTGTCGTTCTCAAACGACGAGGCCAGCTCCCAGGTGACGTTCATGGCGGCGTAGCGGCCGGCGAGGAAGCGCAGAAAGCGGTGACGCGCGTCGGCGGCGGGCAGGGCGCGGGCCAGCGCACCGGCGCTCGATGCCAGCACCAGGTCGACCATGCCACCCTTTCGATTCCAGTAACGCACGCGGGTGTCCAGACGGGCGAATTGGCGAAGATCGGGAAGGCCGGAAGGGGACAGGGCCGCGTCCGGGCTGTCGCCCAGCACCAGACCGCGCAGGTGATTGAATTTCTGCGCCAGGCGGGCGTCGGCCACGCGCTGGAATTCTTCGTCGCTCCAGAAGGCGAAGCGCGGCTCGGTCACGGCCATCCAGAGGTGGGGCAGGTTGCGGGCTTTATAGGCCCAGTGATTGACGTTGGCTGGCGCGGCGAAGCCGGGGGAATCCGAGGCCGCGGCCGTGAAAAAGCCGGTCAGGCCGTTCCAGGCGTCGATATTGCTGGTCAGGCGATATTCCCAGCGCCCGGCTTCGGTGGGCGCGAAGCGCAGCGCCATGCGGCGCCCGCCGTCCCAGAAAGCCGGGATGCCGTAGGTGCGCATATTGGGCGAGCGCAACTCGGCCTTGAGGTCGACGGATGTATACGGATCGGGATGCGCCGCGGCATCGGGGCCGGTGAGCTCCAGTACCAGGTCGCAGGTGGAATAAGCCGGGGTATTATCGCAGGATGACGCAGCCGGCGGCGTGCTTTGCGGATTGAGGGTCAGCGGCGCGACCACGAGGAGTATCGCCCATCCCAGGCGCATAGAATTCCAGTGTGGCACAGCGGCGGGATTGCCAAAAAAATCCGGCGGCCGCTCGGAGGATAACAGCCGCCGGTGGGCCCACAGAACATCACTGTCCCGGGAGGCCAATCTTCAGAAACGCTCTCAGTATTAAGACGGTGTGTCAGGTACTAAGGTTGCAGCCCCGGCCCGTAAAACTGTGTCAACAAAGAGCCGTGCCGAAAACCGCTTCCTCGCTCGCGGCCCGGTGACTCGATCAGGCTCCCATCTCTTTGCGGATGGCGGCCGCAATCGATTCCGTAAACTGTTCCACACGTTCGGGATCCGGGCCTTCTACCATAACTCTGGCGAGCGGTTCGGTGCCTGAAAAACGGACCAGCACCCGTCCCGCTCCGGCAAATGCGGCCTCCACCGCCTGGATTTCCCGCGCCACCGCGGGAAGTTCGGTTAATTCTTTTTTTTCCCTAACCCTTACGTTTACCAGCTTTTGTGGGTAGATTTGCAGATCCGCTGTCATCAGTTCCAGGTCGTAGCGAAACAACTGTGATATTTCCAATACTTTTAGCGCCGTGAGTAGGCCGTCCCCGGTGGTGGCGCATTCGCGAAAGATGACGTGGCCGGATTGCTCCCCGCCCAGGACGGCGCCGGTGCGCACCATTTCTTCCAGGACATACTTGTCGCCGACCGGAGTACGAAGCATGCGGATGCCGTCGGCTGCCAGGGCCCGCTCCAGGCCCAGGTTGGACATCACCGTTGCGACCACCAGATCGCCGGGCAGTTTTCCCCGCGCGCGCAGGGCACGGGCGGCAGCCAGCAGCACGGCGTCGCCGTTCAGAATCTTGCCTCGTGAGGAGACGAAGATGGCGCGGTCGGCATCGCCGTCAAACGCCACGCCACAATCGGCGCCGGCTTCCAGCACCACCTGGCGCAGGGGCTCCACGCAGGTGGCGCCGCAATTCAGATTGATGTTTTGGCCGTTGGGCTCGGCGGCGAAGGCGGTCACGCGGGCGCCCAGGCGGGTGAAAAGCTCCGGTCCTAGCCGGTAAGCCGCTCCGTTGCCGCAATCGAGCGCCACGTGAAGCCCGTCAAAACGAACCGCCACGGCGGATTCCAGAGAGGCGAGATATTCGCTATCGAGCCCCAGGTCGGCATCGAGAGCCAAAGGCCGGGGAGAGAGACTTTCGCGCAACCGGAAGATTTCCCCCTCGATGCGGTGTTCTTCCGCATCGGGCAGCTTGAAACCGCTGTGGTCGAAAACCTTGATCCCATTATCGCGATAAGGGTTGTGCGACGCGGAAATCATGACGCCCGCGGCGAAGGGTCCGCTGCGCGTCAGGTAAGCCACCGCGGGCGTGGTAGTCACACCGGCAAAACGCACGCGCGCTCCACCGGCGGCAAGCCCCCCGGCTACTAATCCGGCCAGCCATGGGCCCGATTCCCGCGTGTCGGTGCCGATGACGACCTCCGGGGCAGCCTGGCCGGACGCCGCCTCCTGGCCTAGAGAAACGCCAAGTGCGTAAACCGTAGCCGGGTCGAGCGGCGCTTCGCCGGCGACACCGCGGATCCCGTCGGTGCCGAACAGTTGCTTTGCCAAACGCATTTCCTCCAGATGAGCAAATCGGATCTCAGCTTTGCGTTACGGGCTTTCAGCAGCCGGATTCGCTCTGTCCCCAAGCGTAACAGCTTTCGGCCTGCGGCTTGCTCTAAGTGGCGCGTTCCCAGGGTCCGCCCCAGCCTGGAGCCCTTGCGGTATTTCGCCGGTTAAAGCCTGGGCCACTTACATCCGATTAATTATGCTGGCCACGTAGCCGGCGCCGAAACCATTGTCGATATTTACAACGGTCACGTTGCTGGCACAGCTATTCAGCATTCCCAGCAAGGCTGCCAGTCCGTGAAAACTGGCGCCGTAGCCTACGCTGGTGGGAACGGCGATAACGGGACAGGAAACCATACCGCCGATGGCGCTCGGCAGAGCGCCCTCCATGCCGGCGCAAACGACGATGACGCGCGCGGCCATCAGGCGTTCGCGGTTGTACATCAGGCGATGGATGCCGGCCACGCCGATATCGTGAATGGTATCGACCGCATTTCCCATCGCCTCGGCGGTGATCTGGGCTTCTTCGGCAACCGGCATGTCGCTGGTACCGGCGCAGACTACGGCAATGGTGCCTTTGCCGGCCAGGGAATGATCGCGCCAGAAGCGGATGGCGCCGGAAAGGGGGAAAAACTCGCCTCCAGGCAGTTTCTCCTGAACCAGTTGAGCGCAGGCAGGGCTGGCGCGCGTAATCAACACATTGGGGGCGTGCTCGAGCAACGAAGCGGCGATGGCGGCGACCTGTTCCGGGGTCTTGCCCTGGGCGAAGATCACTTCCGGCATGCCGTGGCGCAGCAGGCGGTGATGATCCACCTTGGCGAATCCCAGATCTTCGAACGGCAAATGGCGAAGGCGGGTGAGGGCGGCGTCGATATCGACCGAGCGGTCCCGTACCTCTTCCAGAAGGGTTCGAAGCTGTTCCTGATCCATGCGGCTAGCATACCAAAGTGGCCGTAAGGGCTGCCGGATGAGGCCGAGGCTGCGGCCGGTACCCGATAAACTTCGTAGTAGTACCGGTGACGCCTACTTCGGTCTTAGAGCTTTCAGCCTATTGTGTCGCGCAGCTTGCTCGGTCAACATAGAGTGACGGCTTATGGACCTTCAAGGCAATCAGACACCAGATCAGCAGCCGCGTACGAATTGCGGGGGAGCAGAGGAACGGCGGGGGAAGAGCCGGTTTCCCCTCCGGGAGGAAGTGAAGTACAAAATGCTTCACTCCCGAAACAAGCCCATTTCCGGCGCCGGCAAGACACTAAATTTTGGCAGCCGTGGCATTCTGTTTACCACCGAGGAGCAGCTTCCGATCGGATATGTCGTGGAGCTTTCAGTCGACTGGCCTGCCATGCTGGATGGCACCTGTGCGCTGAAGTTTGTGGCGGTGGGGCGCGTGATTCGGTCCGAGCGGCACCGCGCGGCGGTGCGAATCGACCGGTATCAGTTCAAGACCCGTGGTAGCGCAGCCGCGCGGGCAGCCGGACGGTAGATTCCTCACAGGTGAAAGCCTGTGCCACCATTTCCAAGCGCTGCGGTGCACGGTGGCTGGCGAGAACGCCAGCAGGCAGATGGCGATATACTCGGCGCCATCCGCCTCCGGCGTGCGGTAGCGGATCCATTCACCGCGCGTGGCGATAAACAGCCTGCCCCGCGTGCACCGTGATCGGTCCGTGCTCCTACTCCACCCGCAACAAATTTCGAGCGGTCGGCAATCGGCTCCGGTACGCCTAGCTGACCGCTGAAAGCTCCTGTGCGTGCGATCATAGAGCATGGCCCGACGCTTTGGTGAAGGTGCTCGCAGCAGCCCAAAGCGGACTTGCCGACGGCGGCAGGGCATCGGTATACTGTCATTTTCGCTAGTACCCGTTATGATGGCGAAGGACGAATTCGATCCCCTGGCCCCGCAGCGCGAGGCGGCTTTCTTCTACGGGCTGTTTCTGCGCGGCCACGACGTGGACGACTTGCGCCAGGATATCGACGTGCCTCGCGCGACGATCGATAAGTGGTTGAAGGCCAGGGACTTTGAAGCCAGCTTCCGAACCAGTCTGCAGCGTGTTTACGCCTACCGCAAGCAGGTACTGGCGATTTTCGACGGCCTGGTGCTGAACGAGCAGAACCGGCCGCGGTTACAGTAGGGTTTCCCCTCGGTGGCCGGAATAGTATGCGCGAGGCACTGTCCCACTTCGCGGAAATACGTGGCGAACCGCTATTCGCCGCTTTGCTGCAGGAGTTTCGCCACCAGCCCGGTCCATCCGGTCTGATGGCTGGCGCCCAGGCCGGCTCCCGTGTCCCCGTCGTAGTACTCGAAAAACAACAGCAGGTCGCGCCAGTGCGGATCGTTTTCGAGCGCCGCATGGGAGGCGCAGACGGCGCGACGGCCGTTTTCGTCTCGCAGAAAGATGCGCGACAGACGCCGGGAGATTTCCGCCGCCACTTCCCACAGAGTCAACATGCGGCCGGAGCCGGTGGGACACTCCACCTTATAGTCGTCGCCCAGGTAGTGATGGAAACGCTGCAACGATTCGATGAGCAGATAATTGAGCGGGAACCAGACCGGGCCGCGCCAATTGGAATTGCCGCCGAATAATCCGCAGCGCGATTCCGCCGGCTCGTAATTCACCGAATAGACCTTGCCGCCGGTGTTCAGGGCATAAGGATGGTCGCAATGCGCGCGCGACAAGCTGCGGATGCCGTACGGCGAGAGAAACTCGTTTTCATCCAACATACGGCTGAGAATGCGCCGCAATTGGTCGGGATTGACGATGGCCAGCAACTTCCGCTCGCCCTTGCCGGGCACCGCCATGGAGGCCACGTTGTGGGTCAGGTCCGGCCGATGGCGGATGAACCACTTCATACGGCGGTCAAAGCCGGGAAGCCGCTCCATCACGCGCGGCTCGATGGTTTCCACCGCGAACAGCGGGATCAGCCCGACCACCGACCGCACCTTCAGCGGCTGGCGCCGGCCGTCCGGCAAGCGGAGAAAATCGTAGAAGAAACCGTCCTCTTCATCCCACAGGCTCACCCCATCGTCGCCGAGATGAGTCATGGCCCTGGCGATGAACAGAAAGTGTTCCCAGAACTTGCTGGCGACATCTTCATAGGAGGAATCGTCGCGCGCCAGTTCGAGCGCGATGGCCATCAGGTTCAGACTGTACATGGCCATCCAGCCGGTGGCATCGGCCTGCTCGATAAAGCCGCCGCCGGGCAGCGGCTCGCTGCGGTTGAAAACGCCGATATTGTCCAGGCCCAGGAAGCCGCCCTGGAACACGCTCCGGCCTTCGGCGTCCTTGCGATTCACCCACCAGGTGAAGTTGAGCAGCAGTTTGTGAAAGATGCGCTCCAGGAAGGCGCGATCGCCGTGGCCGCGCCGCTTGCGTTCGATCTGATAGACCCGCATCGCGGCCCAGGCGTGCACCGGCGGATTGACATCGGAGAAATTCCATTCGTAAGCCGGCAACTGTCCGTTGGGATGCATGTACCATTCGCGCAGCATCAGCACCAATTGCCCCTTGGCGAAATCGGAATCGATCAGCGCGAGCGGCAGAGTATGAAAGGCCAGGTCCCAGGCGGCGTACCACGGATACTCCCACTTATCCGGCATGGAAATCACGTCGCTGTTGTAGAGGTGAGTCCATTCGTGGTTTCGGCCGCGCCGGCGTTCGGCCGCGGGCGGCGGGAAGGCGGGATCTCCGGCCAGCCAGTCGCGCACCACGTAGCGGTAATACTGCTTGGACCATAGCATGCCGGCGAAGGCCTGACGCATCACCGAGCGGGCGTCGGCGGAGAGGTTCTGGGGCGTGACCGTATCGTAGAACCGGTCGGCCTCGCTAATCCGGTCGGAGAAGATCTGGGAGAAAGCGGCGCCGAAGGGCTCGGCGGCGGGCGCGTCGGCCAGGCGCAACGCCGCGGTCCTCGATTCACCGGGAGCCAGCGCAAGATGGTGATGGGCGGCGGCCTTGGTGCCGCGCGGCTCGGGATTCACGGCGCCGGCCGCGCCTTCGACCACGCGGCGGCCGATGCCGTCCTTGACAAAAGGCGCGCTGTTGGCGGAGCCCCAAAGCGCCTGGTTGTCGGTCTCGTTCTCGGTGAACAGCCAAACGGGCGAGCCATCCGCGTGAAGCCAACGCTTCCCGTACTGGGGCTCGGTCAGCTCGATGACGCCCGGCGCCGACAGGCGAAGCGAAGGCTTATCCACCGGCCGCCCCCACCTCCACGTATTGCGGAACCAGACGGTGGGCAGCAGGTCGAGAGAGGCCGGCTCCGGCCCGCGATTCGCCGCCGTCACGCGGATAAGGATGTCATCGGGGCCGGCCTTGGCGTATTCCACCAGCACATCGAAATAGCGGCTTTCCGCAAAGACTCCGGTATCGGCCAGTTCGTACTCCGCGTCCTGGCGGGTGCGGCGCCGGTTCTCTTCGCGCAACTGCCGGTAGGGGAAGGCCGCCTGCGGATACTTGTACAGATACTTCATGTACGAGTGGGTGGGAGTATTGTCGAGATAGAAGTAATACTCCTTTACGTCCTCGCCATGATTGCCCTCTTCGCCGGTGAGGCCGAACAATCGTTCTTTGAGGATTTCGTCGCGGCCGTTCCACAGGGCGATGGCGAAGCAAATCCGCTGGTGACGGTCCGAGATGCCGGCCAGTCCGTCTTCGTTCCACCGGTACGCGCGGCGGCCTGCGTGGTCGAAGGGGAAATAATCCCAGGCGCCGCCGTCGGGGCTATAGTCTTCGCGCACCGTACCCCAGGCGCGTTCGCTCAGGAAGGGGCCCCAACGGTTCCAATGAGCCCGCCGCAGCCGCGATTCCTCCAGGCGCGCCTGTTCCGCCATGGGCGCGTGATTGGGCATCAGGCCACCAGCAGGCGATGGTCCGGGCAATCCAGAGGAATCTCGGATTCGAGCCGATCGATCAGGCCAAGACCGTGTTCGGCCAGGAAAGGGAGGATGGAGTAGAGACGTTCCTGGAGATGCCGCTCGGGATAGACGAGGTTGTAGAGAGAACGCGCCTCGCGTATGGCCTGCAGATCGCGGCGCAGAATTTCGCGCGCCGCCTTGCGCCGGATTTTGTCCACCTGGTGGTGGATTTTGCGGTTGCTGGTATCGAGAGCTTTGGCCAGAGTGGGGTCGAAAGCCACCAACTCTGTGCGCAGCCGCGCCAGAGCCGTGTCCACGGTTTCGGCGGCGGCGCCGAGAGCGGCAGTAAGCTTTTCGGGCAACAGGCGCGCGGCGATCTGTTCGCGCAGCCGCTCTTCGCCGTGAAAAAAACTGCCGAGGGAGAGACCGTAACGCTCCAGGCGCGACTGGCTGGCGGCGTCCAGAATGGTGAAGCCGGCGCGCGGCACCACCACCGGCATACGGCCCAGCACAACGCGGTAGATGGCCTCCGATTGCGCCAGATAGGCGATTTCCGCCGGTCCGCCGATGTATGCCACCGTGGGCAGCACGGAATCCTGCACTACCGGACGCAGCAGAGCGTTGGGCGAGAGAGACTCGGCACGGCCGGCCAGTTCTTCCGCGGTCAGGCGCCGCGCTCCCAGCCGATAGTCGCCGCCGCCGTTGCGCCGTAAGGCGAAGCGCTTGCCATCCTCCAGCAGGAAGAAAAGCGACGTGTAAGGTTCGACATGCACCTGGGCGTGGTAGCCGGCTTGCGCCAGTGCCCGATTCCGTTCCAGAACGTCGTGGGTGAGCTCGCCGGCGGCCGCCACGGCTTTCCGCATGGCGGGCGCGGCCAGGGCGCGGAATTCCGGCGACATGGGATCCATGCGGGGAATATCGTAGCGCGCCAGCAGACGGCCCATCAGGTGGCTGAAAGACTGTCCCATGGTGCAGCCCGGGCGATACGCTTCGGCCACCAGATCGGCCACTTCCCCGGCGTGCGGCAGGCCCGCCAGAGCCCGGCACAGCCCGTCCACGGGTGGAGCATTCAAAACTACTTCGCCTACCGGTTGGCCGGCCGTCTGGGCGGCCACTTCCAGGCGCGCCGGGCAATGCTCGGCATCGTATACCCAGACGTGGTTCACCTCGGCGAAATCATGGTCTTCGGTAGCCAGCCAGAAGACCGGCACGGCGGGTATTCCATTTTCGGTAAGCCATTTGGCCAGGCGCGCGGCGTGCAAAGCCTTGTAGATGGTGTACGCCGGCCCACCGAACAGCCCGACCTGCTGGCCGGTGACCACGGCCACGGTGCCGGCTTCCCCCAGCCGGTCGAGCGCCTTGCTGCCGGGGTTGAAACGCGCCATGGCCCGGACCAGCGCCGCCCGGCGCTCCGGCGCGAGGTCGATGGATCGGGCGGCCGAGCGATACGCGTTCAGATCGCGAAAGGGATGGGTGTAATAGGGGACCGTGCGCTCGGGATGATAGAGCACGTCCGAAAACAGGCGTGTGGTGTGCGGCAACTCGGCCTGGCGGACGCAGGTAGACGACATGGCAATCGATCAGCTTAGCAGATGACGGTTTGGCGTCCAAGGTTGCAAATGATCGTGGAACCGGCCTCCTGGCCTGTCAAAGCCTTTTTCCGCAACCGCCTACCCCGCCGGCAGCATTTTGGAAATGTCGTTGTAAATCACGAAGGCCACGATCACCATAATGAAGACGAATCCAACCTTGAAAACGGCTTCCTTCACGTTCAGGCTCATGTCGCGCTGCAGAATGATTTCGATCAGCAGCATGAGAATGGAACCGCCGTCCAGGATGGGGATGGGCAGCAGATTGAAGATGGCCAGGTTGAGGCTGACGATCGACATGAATCCGAAAAATTCGGCCGGGCCCTCGCGCGCCGCCGCGCCGGAGAGCTGACCCAGGGCGATCGGCCCGGCAATCGTCTTGGTGGACATGCGGCGCTCCGCCATGCCCTTCAGAAACTGGACGATGATGAAGGCGTTCTTGCCATTCTGCTCCACCGACTCCCGTAGCGCCGGGCCGAGGGAAAGGCGGGTGGTCACCAGGTGCAGTTTCGGCTGCGGCTGCACGCCGATCATCCAGCGGGAGGGGCCATCCAGTTTGGCGTACACGGGCCGGACAGTGAAAGATTCGATCTGCCCTTTGCGGTCCACCTGGATAGTGATCGGCTTGCCGCCGCTGGCGCTGATGGTTTCCCGAAACTTGACCTGGGAATGAATCGGCACGCCGTTCACGGAGAGGATCAAATCGCCCTTCTTGAGGCCGGCTTTCTCGGCCGGGAAGCCAGGCTCGATACCCCCCAACTCGATCTGGCCGTGCTCATCCCACCCTGCGTACCCTACGCCGGTAAGCTGGCTCAAAATGGGAGTCACGGTATAGTCGAGGCGCTTGCCGCTTCGCTCCACGGTGACACGCATCGGCCGGTAGGCGCTTTGCACTTCCTCCAGGCCGACATCCTCCCAGTTGGGATTAGCCTTGCCATCCAACGCGACGATCCGGTCGCCATCCTCTAAACCGGCCTTGGCGGCCGGCGAGCCGGGCGCCACGTGACCGATTACCGCCTGCAGGTCGATATCGGCCACCCGCTGATACTTCACCATGTACAGCCCGGCCAACAATCCCACCGCCAGCACGAAGTTCATGAAAGGCCCGGCGAAATAGATAATCAGCCGCTGCCAACGCGGCCGATTCATGAGATGGCGCGGGTCGTCGGATTGCTCCTCGGAGAATTGCTCGCCCGCCATCTTGACGTAGCCGCCCAGCAGAATCAAGGAAAACCGATAGTCGGTCTCGCCCCGGCGGAATCCAAACAGCCGCGGGCCGAAACCGAAGCTGAACACTTCCACTTTGACGTTAAAATAGCGGGCCGCCCAATAGTGGCCTGCCTCGTGGATCATAATCATGACCCCGATCAGGACCAGCAGCCAGAGAATGTCTTCACCCCAAGCGAACATAATGCCTCACGCCGTCACCGCGCCGGCAGCGCGCGCCACTACCATCTCCCGCGCCAGCACTCGCGACTCGGCGTCTATCTCCAGAATATCTCCGATCGATTGAGGCGCATGCGCCGGCATGCGCGCCAGCGTCTCCTCAACCACCTCGTAGATCCCAGGGAACGGAATCTGTCCCTCCAGGAAGGCCTGCACGGCTATCTCATCGGCCGCATTCAGCGTACAGGTAGCGGAACCGCCGGCTTCCTGGCACCGGTAGGCCAGTTTTAGCAGCGGGAATTTGGCGAAATCGGGCGGCAGAAACTCCCATTGGCGCGCCTGCGACCAATCGATTTTCGGCACCGGCGCCTGGTCCCGCTCAGGATAGCTGAGCGCATACTGGATGGGCATGCGCATATCGGTGGCGGAGATCTGCGCCAGCACGCTGCCGTCGTGGTATTCGATCATGGCGTGGACGCTCGATTGCGGATGCACCACCACGTCGATCTCGGAAGGCGCGAAATCGAACAGCCAGCAGGCCTCGATCACCTCGAAGCCTTTGTTCATGAGAGTGGCGCAATCGATGGTGATCCGGTTTCCCATGCGCCAGGTCGGGTGCTGCAGCGCCTGGGCCGGCGTGACCGACCCCAGCGCCTCGCCCGGCGTGTTGCGGAACGGCCCGCCGGAAGCCGTCAAAATCAGCCGCGAAACGCTTTGCCGGTTGCCTGCCCGCAAACACTGGTGGGCGCCGTTGTGTTCGCTATCCACCGGCACCAATTCGGCGCCGTGCTCGCGCACCGCCTGCATGACCAGCCTTCCGGCCGAAACCAGTACCTCTTTATTCGCCAGCCCCACCCGCTTTCCCTTCCGAATGGCCTCGTAGGTGGCGCTCAAGCCGGTTACGCCCACGATCGCCGAAATCACCGTGTCCACTTCGGCCGCCGTCGAAACCGCAATCCGGCCGGCATCGCCCCAGCCCAGTTCCGGCCATTCCGAGCGTGGCAGACGGGTTGTTTCCAACCTGGCTATAAGACGATCCAGATCGCTCGAAGTCGCGACCACGGCCACCTTGGGACGAAACTCCACAATTTGGGATGCGAGTTCGGCCACATTTTGGCCCGCCACCAAAGCGTGGATGGCATACTTCCGAGGGTTCCGCCGGACCACGTCGAGAGTGTTGGTTCCGATTGAGCCGGTCGAGCCGAGGACGGTGATCGTCGTCATTACAGGGTCCAAGAATTGAACTGCAGGCGCTTACGCCATCATAACACGCAGTTTCCGGGTACCACCCCAACGGTTGGAACCGCTACGGGACTTCCGTGCTGGGGTGTGAGGCCCCGAACCCATGGTCGCAAAATCTCCGCCGGATCGTAATTTTTCTGTTTTTGGAAGAACCTCTGACCCTTTCGGGCGCCGGGGAGGATTGCTTCAGGGGTCTTTCTTAGAGGTTAGTCTCGCTTTGGTGGGAGTTGCCTCCCCGGCTTACTTCTAATAATAGAAGATTCCGATTTTGGAAGCAAGAGAAATCTTATTTTTTGTTTTAGCTCCAGTTGGATTTCGTACAATTCCTCTAACACATTGATAAAAAAGCAAAATCCGTCATTCCAGCGGCCTTCGGCGATTACCGGCAGGGGAAACGCCGAGGTCCTGGCCGGAATCGAGCATGAACCTCGCCCTTGGTCGCCGGTTACCATGCCTTGATTAAGGCCATCATGAGGTTGGCAACCATGAAATTCTGATTCAGCTTGGCTTGCAGGCGCTATCACGCGAAAAATCCCATCCAGGTCGCGATCACCAGGGCGTGCGTGACCATACCGGCTCGAATGTTGCCCGCCTGATTGCGAGCCCTCCCGCAGAACCAGCCAAGGGCGGCGGCGATCAGCGCCCAACGCCAGTTCGGGAACCCGCGAAACCAGAGGTGCACCACGCCGAAGGCCAGCGAAGCCAGCGCCAGGGCGGCCGAGCGGCTGCAGTTCCACTCTTCCAGCCATTGCTGCAGCACCCCTCGGAACAGGAATTCTTCGGATAGAGCCACCGTCCACAACATGCCGAAGAAGATGCCGGGCACCAGCCATACGGGCGCGCCGCCGCCCGCCCGCGCCGCGTGCAGCCCCAACGCCAGCACCGCTCCCACCGGCAGGAAATACAAATAGTTCACTGCCCCGGTGCGCCAATCGCGCAGATTGGGCCAGAAACCGTAGCCGGTTTCGTGGATGCGCCGCTCCAGCGTCAGCACCAGCACACCCAGGTGGATCAGAGTCAGATGCCCCAGAAACGACAGCCTGATTTTGAAAACGATGGGATAAATCGGATCGAAAAACTTGAACACGTAGACCGACGCCACCAGCGCCAGAAAGCCGAGGTCGGTGAGCGCGCAGAACGGCAGAATCCGGTACCACAGCCCCAAGGCCAGCGCCAGCGCCGCCAGCTGCACCGGAGCAGTCCAGTGGAATTCGGTGGCGTACGTCGAAGCCAGGTACGGCAGCGTGGCCGACAGCACCAGAAACGCCGGCAACGCCGGACCGCTCAGCCGCTCCCGCGCCGAAGCAAAACCGGCCACCAGATAGAATGGATATTCGATAAGGAAGGCGGCTAGGATTGGCAGCGCCGCCCAGTTCGGAATGCCCTTCAACCGCGCGTATCCCAACCCCGCCACGCCCAGCGCAATCCAACCGATCCATAGCGCCGCCCGGAAACCGCCGGACGTTCTGGCCATCGCGCTCATTGTAACATTCGGTCTTTTGGGGAAACGCCTGCCCGCCCAGGAGCCCTCGCCGCCGCCCAACCTGGTGAAACTGGTGGCGCATCGCGAAAGCGAAACCGAAGCCGAGCGCAACCAGTATCTCTATCGCCAGACCGTGGCCCTCGACGAATTGGACGATCGCGGCGCCGTCCGCGGTCACTATCGCGAAGTGCGCGACATCGTTTTTTCGCCCCAGCACGAGCGCACCGAGGAACTCATCGGCAAGCCCGAAAACACCCTCGTACACCTGGCGCTCACGCCGGAAGATTTCGAGGATATCCGCGACATCCAGCCCGTGGTCTTGACCGAGGACCGGCTCTGGAATTACGAAACCACCTTCCGCGGCGACGAAACCGTGGACGGCGTCGATTGCTGGGTGCTCCAGGTCCGGCCGCGCGGCATCCTCGCCGGACAACGCCTGTTCGATGGCATGATTTGGGTCGAGAAGAAAGAACTCAACATCGTCCGCCTCCAGGGGCAGGCCGTGCCGCAAATCCGCACCATGAAGTCGGAGAATCTCTTCCCCCGCTTCACCACCGTCCGCCACCCGGTGGATGGCAAGCACTGGTTTCCGGCCTACACCGTAGCCGACGACACCTTGCAGTTTCGCACCGGCCCCCAGCGCGAGCGCCTGCGCATCGGCTACAGCGGTTACAAGCGCTTCAGCGCCGATTCCATCTTCACTCCGAAGTGAGCTGTGCGCCGGTGGAAGATCACAGGCTGAAGCCTGTGCCACCTTGCGGCGGTTTGGTGGCACAGGCTTCAGCCTGTGTGAAGGCCTTTTTTGCTAGCCCCTTAGAACGTCACCCGGCCCAGGAACTGCAGCGACCGCGCCGGTAACTGGTTGGTCACCCCGGCCAGCGGAGCGCCGAAGCCGGCTCCCGGCGCCGGTCCGTTCCCGTAAGTGCCGCTGAAGCCCACGAAATTGGCGTGGTTGAGGCCGTTCAAAGCTTCGGCGCGCAGGGTGAGGTGTACGCGCTCCGCGGCGAAGGTGAAAGAGCGCTCCACGAACGGCGCGATGTCGTAGATCGGCCGCCCGCGTCCGATATTCCTGCCCACCACCACCCCGTCGATCACCGCGCGATCCGTGGTAGCCCCGGTATCTCCGCTGTTAGTGGTCCCAGTGGTGTAGTTATACGGCAGGCCCGACGCCAGCGTAGCCACTCCACCCACGTGAATCCCGTAGCGGGCGACATAGACACCGCTCAGCACGAAGCGCTGCCGCTGGTCGAAAATCGCGTTGCCGTTTTCCACCTTTCCGGTGAAGTTAGGGTCGTTGGGATTCTGGCTGGGAAGGTCGGGGTCGACGTTATCGATGGCGTGCGACCAGGTATAACTCGCCAGCAGCGACAGGTGCCGCGTGAAGCTGCGGCTCAGGTTGACGTCCAGCGCGTCGTAATATGCGTAACCGTCGTTCACGTCGCTTTGAATCACCGCGTAGGGCGGCTGCGGATTGGTGGCCGCGCCGGTATTGCAAGTCATGTTATTCTGCGCATACCACCAGATCCAATACGGGCGCGTGCAATTGGCCGCCTGCGCCGGCCGCGTCTGCCCCGGCTGCGTGCGGATGAAGGGAGACGGCGGATCGACGTCGAGCGGGCGGTTGATCTTGAGCGTGTGCGAACCGACGTAGTCCACGCTCAGCACAAAGCCACGGTTGAGACGCCGCTCGACACCCAGAGTCCATTGCTCGGAGTAAGGGCTGTACAGGCCGTTGGGATAACCGGTCAACGTAGACGTGGGGAAAAACCGGTTGTAATAAGACGCCATTCCCGGGCGAATGTACAGGCTGCGCAGCGGCTCGACGGCGCCGGCGGGGAAAGCCGGCAGCGGCGCGGCGGCTACGCTGGCGGGAAAGCCCACCTGGCCGGGCGCGGCGCTGTAATTGAAAACACCGGTCGGTCCGGTGAGCGCGTAGTTAGCTTCGGAATTGTCTACGATCTGCGAATAGTAAATGCCGAAACCTCCGCGGATCACCGTCTTTCCGTCTCCCTTCACGTTGTAGGCGAAACCTGCCCGAGGCGCGAAATCCTTGGTAGAGTTGGTAAAGGTCTGCCGCTCGTAGCGCGCGCCCAGATTGAAAGTCAAGTCCCGGCGGACGCGGTAATCGTCCTGCGCGAACAGCGACCACAGCGTGTCATCTACGGTGTAAGCGGCATTACCGTAGCTTTGGGTGTAAGTGGCTACATTCGAGATGTTATCCAGGTAGCTCGCGCTTTCGCAGGGCGACAGGCCGAGAGTGCAGCTCTTATAAATGAACTCCCCAAGATAGATCGGTCCGCCGAACTCCTTGCTGTTGCCGCCGGTGTGAGCGTGGATCGCGTCGCTGCCGAACTTGATCTCGTGCTTGCCGCGTACGGAGGAAAGGATATCGGCAAACTCGTATTGACGGTTCATCAGCAGCGCCGATTGCGAAGTGCCGCTGGTGAAAGTGCCCCCCGCCGATATCGGCACCGAGAATTCCGTCCCGTAGATCGCCGGCTCGAACTGGGTGATCGGGTCGGCAAGCTGGAACTGCAGCCGGACGTTGTTGATCCAGTTCGCGCTCAGCGTCGCGGTTTCGCCCACTTCCTCCGAGTAAGTGCGGCGCTTGAAGGTCCGCGCTACCGTAGGCAGCGAATTGCCGCCCACAATGCCGTTGGGATTGGTATCGTAAAAGCCGTCCACGTCGCTGCGGAAGAACAGGTTGTTGCGGCCGTCGATCTGGCGATCGATGCGAAGGAAACCCAGCCAGTCGCGATAGTGGCCGATGAAGTTGCCCGGGGCGACCGGCGAAATCACCGGCGAAGCCTTGTTTTCCATGCTGTACTCGCCGGCCGCGAAGAACTGCGTCCGATGGCTCGAGCCCACCGGACCCGAGAGCGAAACGGCCGCTTGATTGAGCGTATCGTTGGTGAGATCGTTGCCGCTGGTAGCCGTGGCGCTGTTGAAACCGTCCAGCGCGGCTTCGGTGGCGGAGGGCCGCCCCAGGTACAGTCCCTCGCCATGAAACTGGTTGCCGCCGCTCTTGGTTACGATGTTCACCGCGCTGCCCGTGCTCCCGCCGTATTCGGCGGTGAAAGCGTTGGTAAGCACGGTCATCTCTCCCACCGCCGCCAGCGGGATGTTGCTGAAGGTGGTCTGCCGGCCCCAGCCATCGTTATCGGTGGCGCCGTCCACCTCGAACCACGTCTGCCGCCGGCCCGCGCCGTTGGTCGTGAACAGGTTCTCGTTCATGAAAATGTCGCCCTGGTTGATGGCCGGACGATTGGCGGCGTTGAGCATGGGCAGAAACGTGATCTTGCGGTCGAACAGCGGGATCTCTTCCATTTCCGCGGAGCTCAAGTAGTTGCCGATCTGGGGCGCGTCGGCGCGCACGCCGCCGGCCGCGCCGGTAACGGTGACCGCGGTCTTGCCGCCGGCCACGCTCAGTTCCAGCACGATGCCCGCACTGGTGCCGCCCGCCAGGCTCACACCCTCCACGCTGCTATCCGCAAACCCCGTCTTCGCCGCCGTCACCGTGTATTTGCCGGCCACCGGGAGACCCTCCACGGTAAAGCCGCCCGTAGCGTCGGTGATGGCTTTACGCTCCAGTCCGGTTTGGGTATTCCGGACCGTGACCGCAACGCCGCCGATGCCGGCATGGCTGGCATCCACGGCGCGGCCGTTCAGAACCGCCGTATCCGGCGTTTGTGCCGTCAGACCGAACAAAAACAACCGGGCGAAAAGCGCCCATCGCAATGTACGTATACCGAGCATGCAGATAGAGACCCCGAGCGCATGTTTCTTGACGAGATTGTTAAGGAGTCCAGGTTAGCGCGCCCGCAGTGCTACTACCACTGATCGTAGGTGGTAGCACAGGCTTTAGCCTGTGACCTTCTTCACAGGCTAAAGCCTGTGCTACCTACAGCGTCCCATACCAGTTCAGCAACTGCTTGCCGAACAGCGCCATGGCGATCGCGGACGCTCCCAGAAACCCGCCGAAGGGCAGTTCGTAGGTAGCCGTATCCTTGCCCGTCAGCTTGATGTAGAGGTAACCCAGCAAGGAGCCCACCAGCGACGCCACCACCAGGGCCAACAACGCGCCTTCCAAACCGAGAAAAGCCCCGATCATAGCCGTCAGCTTCACGTCCCCGAAGCCCAGTCCCTCGCGTTTGCGGAGCTTGAAATAGATCCAGCCCCCAAACCAAAGCAGCAGCGACGGGAACGCCGCGCCGAACGCCGCGCTGAAGATCCATAAGAAACGCTCCGAGAATTGCACCCCCGCCAGCCAGAGCACCGCCACCGCCGTGGGATCGCGCAACGGGACGAAGCCCGCGAATATCAGCCCCGCCAGCGTGCCGCCCAGGGTGAATTCGTCCGGCAGGATGCGTTCTTCGAAGTCCGTAAACACCAGCGCCACCAGCATGGCGCTGAACACGCACATCTTGATCGCCAGCAGAGTCAACCCGACATACCACACGAAATAGCCGAACAACAGCCCGGTAATCAGTTCCACCGCCGGGTACCGGGGTGAAATGCGCGCCCCGCAGGCGCGGCACCTGCCGCCCAGCCGCAGGTAACTCGCCAGAGGAATATTGTCATACCAGGCGATGGTTTTCTCGCAGGACGGACAGTGCGAGCGGGGCCGTACCACCGACAAGTCGCGCGGCCATCGGTAGATACAGACGTTCAGAAAGCTGCCGATCAGCAGGCCGAACAGGAAGGCAATACTCGCTTCGATCACGTCAGAACCCTATGGTATACGTCCAAAGTCCCTCGCGCCATATTGTCGATGGTGAACTTCTCGGCTACCCGCTGGCGTGCATTGCGGCCCATCCGCCCGGCCGCGTCGCGGTCGTCCAACAACCGGCGGATGGCGCGGGCAATCGCGTGGGAGTCGTTTTCCACCAACAAACCGCTTTCTTCATGGGCGACGGCTTCCTTCAACCCTCCCACATCGCTGGCGATCACCGGTACCCCGGCCGACATGGCCAGCAGCACCGCCGAGCCCAGCCCCTCGCTCTTGGTCAGATAGACAAACAAGCTCGCGCGCCGCAAGTCGCGCTCCAGCTCGCCGGAGAATGTGATTTCAACCCCCGCCAGGCGGGCGGCTTCCACCGCCAGGGCTGCGCCCTTGAGCGGATCGCCGCGATTGTCGGCCGCCAGAATCAACGGCGGCTCGACCGGCGCCGCCGGCTCCAGCCAGGGAACCCCGTCGTAAACCACGTCGATCTTCTCCGCCCCCACCCCGCCCTTGGCCAGCACCGATTTCACGAATTCGGAAACCGCGATATAACGCCGCGGCCGGCCGTACTTCCAGCGTGATGCCGCCGAGTCGCCGACGGCAAAGTCCACCCGCCGCGAAACCACCAGCGGCGCCCCGCCCGCCAGCGCTGCCAGCGTATGCGAACGGGCGTCGTGCGCGTGTACCAGCTCGTGCCGCCGCCCAAGCCGCGCCAGCCGCGCCATGCCCAGCGGCTCCGCCCGCAAGCCGCGCCGCCGCGCCAACTCGTAGAGCGGCGTTCCGGCCGGCGCCAGCAGCGTGGATTCCACACCCAGCCCGGATAGCGTCTCCGCCAGGCGCAGCACCTGCCACTGCCCCCCGCGCATCCCGGGAAACCCATCGACTTGCAGCACCCTCATCCGCTCATGTTTCTCGCTTTCGCATATTTGAGAAACGTGTAGAAGGCGGCCATGTAGGAAATCACCAGTCCTTCGAATCCGTCCAGAAAACCGCGCTCCACGACATAGGTCTTCACAAACGTCCAAACCGGCGCGGCCATCACCCGCCACAGCGGCACCTGCACCCGCCGCGCCGCCAACTCCTGGGCGGCCAGCGTGGTGTACCGGTCCATGGTCTTGACGTTCTCGGCCAGCGATTCGCAGGTGAAGTGCAGGATGTTGGCCTCCAGGTGCCCTACACGGCCTTCGGACATCACGCTTTCGTGCACGAAGTCGCCCACCCAGCGGGCCTTGCCCCGGTCGTAGAGACGGATTTTGCGGTCCGGATACCAGCCCGAATGCAGCACCCAGCGGCCCAGGTAACGGGCCAGCCGCGGCATGGTGTACGCATCGAAACGCGGCCCGGTCTTCTTCAGGTTCCAGATTTCCGCTTCCAGCGCTTCGCTCAACGCTTCGTCCGCATCGAGCGACAGGATCCAGTCGTTGGCCGCCTGCTCCGCCGCCCAGTTCTTCTGCCCCGCATAGCCGCGCCATCCCGCTTCCACCACCCGCGCGCCCAGTTTCTCGGCCAGTTCCGTGGTGCGGTCGGTCGAGCCGCTGTCTACGATCAGAATCTCGTCGCAGCAACGCAGGCTCTCGATCGCGCGCGCGATGTTGCGCTCTTCGTCCCGGGTGATGATGGTGGCTGTGATCTTCATTGCCGCTTACAGGCCGCCGTTGGCAATCGGCGCAAAGCTGAAACAGAGCAGGAAGACAACCAGAGCCACCCAACCCAGGCGGCGCCGTCCCGCCTTGAGCGGCGTCGTATCGTAAACCAGCGGATGCCTGCGTCCCAGCACCAGCAGCACTATTCCCCATAGCGCCCAGCCCGGCCAGAAATAGTATCCCATCGGCAGCAACAGCAGGCTCAACCCCGTCGATGCGACACGGTGAAGGCGCGGGAAAAAAGAGTACAGAATGTGGCCCCCATCCAGCTGCCCGATCGGCAGCAGGTTCATGGCCGTGGCGAACATGCCCACCCAAGCCCCTCGCGCCATCGGGTGGAGACACAAATCGGCCGATCGCCACGCCGGGAAAATCGCGCGCCCCAGCAGCCATTCCAGGCCCGGCACGCCGAACTCCAGGCTGCCCCGATGGCCGATACCCGGAATCGCCTTGGACAAGGAAATCCCCACCGCCAGCGCCGGCAACAAAAACGCGAACCCCGCCAGCGGTCCGGCAATTCCGATATCGAACAACACCCGCTTGGAATAAATCGGAGAGCGCACCCGAATGAAAGCCCCAAACGTGCCCAGCACCGGCGACGGCATGAAATACGGCAGGCTGGCGTCAACCCCGTGATAGACTGCCGCCAGGTAGTGGCCAAACTCGTGGGCCAGCAGAATCGTCAACAAGGTGAGCGAAAACGGCAAGCCGCGCACCAGTGCGGCCGGATGGTGCCAGAACCACGGATACAGAGCGAAGCTGCGTTCCAGATCGAACGGCACGTTGCGCTCGAAATCGAACTGCATCGCCGCGCCCACCAGCGAGGTGGAAAGCAGCGTCACCGCGAACAGCAGCCCGTAAAGCCAGTAGCGTTCACGGGGCGGATCGATCCCCACCGCCGGCGCCACCGCGAACGCATCGGCATCGCCGCTCGATGCGGCAAACGGAAAAGGCGCCGGAGGAGAATCCTGGGTGGACACAGATGGTTGACGCGCCGCCGGCTTACTGCAGCGTCTGCAGTTCCTTGCCGGGCTTGAAGCGCACCGCCTTACCGGGGGGAATCGATACCTCCGCGCCGGTGCGCGGGTTGCGGCCGATCCCGGTCTTGCGCGGCTTCACGTTGAACACCCCAAATCCCCGCAGTTCAATCCGGTCCCCCTGTTCGAGCGCCTTTTTCATCGATTCGAACACGGTTTCGACCGCCATCTCTGCTTTGGTCTTGGTAATACCGGTGCGGTTGACGACTTCGTTAATGATATCCAGCTTGATCAAAACACTCCTCCTCACGGGCGAGGATCTGCCAAGTTTTTCACCTCGCATCGGTCAACCACATGATAAGATTGAATTTACTGCATGTCAAGCGACCGTGTCCAGACTCAGCCAGCCAGCGTTACGAGCGAACTGTTCCGGCACGCTTGCGGAAGCTTCCCAACCGGCGTCGCCATCGCCACTGTAACCGACTCCCGCGGCGCGCCCCATGGCCTCACAGTAAGCTCTTTCACCTCGCTTTCCCTCGATCCTCCGCTGGTGCTGATCTGCCTCGGCCACACCGTCACCGTCATCGATTGCTTCCGCGCCGCCGGGCATTTTGGTCTCAGTGTTCTGGCGGAAGATCAGCAGTCGATTTCCGAGCGCTTCGCCAGGCGCGGCCACAACCGCTTCGCCGGCGTCCCCTGGCACAGCGGCGAATTCGATGTGCCGTTGATCGATGGCTCTCTGGCGGCGATCGTCTGCGCCGTCCATCAGCGCATCGGCGCCGGCGATCACGACATCCTGATCGGCCGCATGCTCCGCGCCCACGTCTCCGACGGCCTCCCCCTGGTCCATTGCGCCGGGCGCTACACGCGCCTGGCGGAATAAGCGACCCGGTGGGGCAGACCATCGCATTTTGTGGTCTGCCATTCCCGGTTCTCGTGGCGCGGGCCCTCTGGCCTGCAGCGTCGGCTTTCGAGCCGACGTTTTTTTCCGCCGAGACTTATGGATTCATGGAGTACTCGTCAAGATACAGGCGGACCCGGCTCATGAGCGAGTGGGCTTACTCGCCAGCTCCCGCTCCCAGCGGGCCGCCGCCTCTTCCTGCTCGGCAATGTCGGCCTCGATCTCATCGCGGTTGCCATGATAGTACGCCAGCGCCGCGTGGACTTGTGCCAGCGTCAGGTGCGGGTATTCCAGGGCAATCTCCTCCGGAGTCATGCCCATCCTGTAGCAGATCGCGATCCTGCTTACGGTCAGGCCCGTCCCGGCAATCTTCGGCCGTCCCCCACGCACTTTGGGATCGCGGTCGATTAAGGTCCCGATCTCGATCACCGATGCCACGCCCATAGTATACTGCCCGCGACAAACGGAACCCGGCCCTCCGCCGCGGCAAGCCAAAAACACGCCGTCACTCAGCGCGCGCCGGCGGCGTGCACCATCAGAATGATCCGCCGATAAGAAGTCAGCCGCGGCGAACCGTCGTCGGTCACCGCCAGAATGATGTGTGCTACGCCCGCGCCTGAGCAAGGCAGAACATTCGGCAGCCACGGCTCGTGACAAACGGCCGTCGGCGTCACCACTGCCTTCGAGGTGTCGGCCCCAGCCAACGTGACCGAAGAGAGGTTCGTCCCGCTGCCGCCGGCCTCCGCATAGTGAAACCACTGGTAATGCAGACTCTGCCCATCGGGGTCGCGGCTGCCGCCGGCATCCAGCACCACCGCCTTGCCAACCTCGGCATCAACCACGATTGGAGCCGTTCCCGCTCTCCCATTCACGTCAACCAGAGGATTGTGATTGGCATGGGCGTAGTCCTGAATCGTCCAATCCATCCGCGCGGCAAAATCATCCTGGAAAGCATCGCGCCAACGCCAGATCGTAGCCTGGTCCGACGTATAAGTCCCGCCGTCCACGCCCACCACCGTATCCTGCGACGTAACGCGCGAAAACAGGTCGCCGCCTTGCGTCCAAATCGCATGGGTCTCGCCATAAGGCTGACGGTAAACGTAGCGCCCGCCCCAGCCGCCCCAGTCCGGCCTGCGATACGCATGCAAGCCATTGTCGATCAATCCCAGAAACGAAGGCGTATCGCCCTCCATGATGTACGCGAATCGCGGATACAGCTTCCCCAGCGGTCCTTTGCTCCGGATATTGGCGTCCAGCCACGCATTCGTCACGGTCGAAGAGTCCGCGCCCGCGCCATTTCGGTAGTAAACGTCTCCGCTGATCCCGGTCCAGGTCGCGTAATAGTATCCGCCGCCGTCGGGCGCCGATGGCTGCACGATGTAGAACAGATCGGGAAACTCGCGCCGCATCCACGGTCCCGCATCGTCCTGATCTGAAATCGAGGAGACCCGAAGCTTGGCCACAAACTTCGCCACTTCCGCAGACGAGCGCGTAGCCCGAACTTGAATCAAAGCCTCGGCCAGAGTATTCGCCCCGCCCCACACCGAGATCCAGAGCGGCCGCGCATCGTCGCGATCCACGGCGCCAACGATCGCTTTCGCGCCGTCCGACATCTTGCCCACGCCCGTGGCCGCCATGCCGTACCCGGGCTGCCCCGAAAAGACGCGCCCCGCCAGCTCATCCGCCGTAGGCCAGCCCTTCGCGTTCAGAAGCAGATTGGGCCGCACCTCGCCGTAAGCCTGAATCAGCGTACGCATCGTCTCCGGATGCACTGCATTCTTCTGCCACGTCGAGGTCGCGGCGATCAACGCTTCAATATCCAGTTCGTTCGAGTACAACAGCAGGCGTACCAGCGACATCTGATCGTCCGGCTCGTTGCCGATGTCGCTGATGACGATCAAGCGTGGATGCCCGGCAAAGTCGTCGACACGATCCGGCGGACGAGTCTCCGCTCTCAGCGAACCGCTGAAAGTCAGCGCCAACGCCGCCAGCGGAACAATTAGCCTGCGCGTTCGACGATGCAGGACGACCCGAACAGCGCAACTTCCGGAGTGTGCCGTATTCACAGTGCCATTGTATGTTGTAGCGGCCCACCGAGCAAAGAATCAATAACTTACGAGACAAAACGGGGACTTTTGTCCCGCTTTGGCGGGCTTGGGTGAGGCGGGTGACGTGGCAGCGGTCGGGCCTTGTCCGGCGCTAGACTCAAGGGGATGGCTCAACCTCTCTCTTTCCTCAGCGACCAGTTGACTGAATGGCGCCAGGCCGGCACCTATCAGCGGCTGCGCATTCTCGAATCCGCATCCGCGGCCATGTCCCGTTTCGACGGCAAGGAAGTCATCAACCTGGCGTCCAATAATTACCTGGGCCTGACCACTCACCCCAAGCTGCGCGAGGCCGCGCTCGAAGCCGTGCGCCGCTACGGCGTCGGCTCCGGCGCCGTCCGCACCATCTCCGGCACCATGAAGCTGCACATGCAGCTCGAAGAACGCATCGCCGCATTCAAGAACGTGGAAGCTTCGGTAGTGTTTCAATCCGGTTTCGCCGCCAATGCCGGCACCGTGTCCGCCATTCTCTCCGCCGAAGATCACATCGTTTCCGACGAGTTGAACCATGCCAGCATCATCGACGGCTGCCGCCTCTCGCGCGCCAAGATCCACGTCTTCCCGCATAAAGATGTCGCCGCTGCCGACCGCATCCTGGGCGAGCTCGATTCCCTGCCCGGCCATAAACTGCTCATCAGCGACGGCGTCTTCTCCATGGATGGCGATATCGGCCGGCTGCCCGGACTGGCGGAGGCAGCCGCCCGCCACGGCGCCATCATGATGGTGGACGACGCGCATTCTTCCGGCGTGCTGGGCCGCAACGGCCGCGGCACCATCGACCATTTCGGTCTCGACGGCAAGGTGGATATCCAGGTCGGGACGCTGTCGAAAGCCATCGGCGTGCTGGGCGGCTACGTCTGCGGCAGCCGGGACCTGATCGAGTTCCTCTACCATCGCGCCCGGCCTTTCCTCTTTTCCACTTCCCATCCGCCCGCCGTGGCCGCCGCCTGCCTGGCCGCCTTCGACGTGCTGGAGCAGGAACCCGAGCGCATCGACGCCCTCTGGGCCAACACCCGCTACTTCAAGCAAGGCCTGGCGGAGGCCGGCTTCCGCATCGGCGAGAGCGAAACGCCCATCACCCCGGTAATCACCGGAGAGGCGCGCCTCGCCTACGAACTGTCCCGCAAACTGTTTGAGAACGGCGTATTGGCTACCGGGATCGGCTTCCCTACCGTGGCTAAGGACAAAGCCCGCGTGCGCACCATCGTCACCGCCACGCATACCCGCGCCGAACTGGATCGGGCGCTGGAAGTATTCCGCCAGGTAGGGAAGGAACTGGGGTTGGTAAGGTAGCCGCAGACCATTTGTGCACAAGAATGCACAAATCTGCTGCAACGGGCGGGGTGAACAGGTAATCGAATGAGGAGAGGCGCCTGAAAGGCGGCTGCAGCCGGAATTGCCCTGCCCCACGGTTGTAACCCGTTTATTTTCAATCGGCACAAGAGTTCTTTGTGCATTTTTGTGCACGACTGTGCGGCATTTCCGGGCTGCCTTTGTGCAGTTTTGTGCAGGCGAATGGGCGTAAAATAGTCCATATCCAGGAGGGAAGATGGCGTACCAGTTGACTGTGAACGGGCGTACGTATTCGGTGGACGCGCCGGCGGATATGCCCTTATTGTGGGTGCTGCGCGATCTACTCGATCTCCGCGGCACCAAGTACGGCTGCGGTATCGGCCAGTGCGGCGCGTGCACGGTGCATTTGGGCACGACGGCGACGCGCTCGTGCCTGATACCGGTTTCGGCGGTGGGCAGCCAGCCCATCACCACGCTGGAGGGGCTTTCCGCCGGCGGCACGCACCCGGTCCAGCTCGCCTGGGAAGAAATCGACGTACCGCAGTGCGGCTATTGCCAGGCCGGACAGATCATGTCGGCCGCGGCCTTGCTCGCCAAGAACCCGAAGCCTACGGATAAGGATATCGATTCGGCCATGAACGGCAACTTGTGCCGTTGCGGAACCTATCTACGGATCCGCGCGGCGGTGCATAGGGCAGCGGAATTGACGAGCGGCCATCCGGCGAAGAGCTCGGCGGCGGCTGGGAACCAGGAGTAAGGAGGCCGAAAATGAAAAGCACTCGAAACAGCCTGATGGAACGCCGCTCCTTTTTGAAGATCGGCGCACTGGCCGGTGGTGGAGTGATGCTCAGCCTGTATACGGAACCGGGGGGGAAGGCGCAGGGCCGCGGCGCTCCGTCGGCGCCGCCCGATCCGCACAACTATATCCGCGTCGCCGCCGATGGCACGGTCACCATCATGGCCAAGAACCCGGAAACGGGCCAGGGTGTGCGCACCATGCTGCCGATGCTGATCGCCGACGAACTGGACGTGGATTGGAAGTCGGTCAAGATCGAGCAGGCCGATTTCGACGATTCCAAATACAGCGCCCAGACCGCCGGCGGCAGCACCGCGACTCCCGTCAACTGGATGCCCATGCGCCAGGTGGGCGCCGCCGGCCGCGCACTTTTCGTGGCCGCCGCGGCCCAGACATGGAACGTTCCGGCCGGCGATTGCGCCACCGCGTCGGGGCGCGTTTTTCATCGGGCATCCGGCCGTTCGATGGGATACGGAGAACTGGCGGCCAAAGTGGCCAGCCTGCCGGCGCCGGCTCTGTCGGAAGTGAAGCTCAAGGACCCCAAGGATTTCAAAATTATCGGCCACGGGGAGCCGGGCAACGACGTACACGCGATCGTCACCGGAAAGGAAATTTTCGGCATCGACGTGAAGGTGCCTGGCATGCTCCACGCGGTGTATGAAAAGTGCCCGGTGTTCGGCGGCAAGGTGGTCAGCTCCAACCTGGAAGAAATCAAGAAGCTGCCTGGAGTGAAGCAGGCATTCGTGGTGGACCGGTCCGCACTCGCCGGCGCCGCGATACCGGGCAAGCCCTTAGCGATGTCGGCCATGGCGGTGGAGGGGCTCCCCGAAGTTACCGGCGCCGTGATACCGGGCGAACCCGGCCTGGTGAGCGGAATCGCGATCCTTGGGGAGACCTGGTGGCACGCGCAATCGGCGCGCCGGAAACTAGAGGTCAAGTGGGACGAAGGCGCGCGGGCCGGACAGAGCAGCGCCGGTTTTGCCGTGCGCGCGGCAGCCATGAGCCAGCAGCCTCCGCAGCGGACACTGCGCGCCGATGGCGATGCGGAAGCGGCCTTGAAGAGCGCAGCCAAGGTCCTCGAGGCGGCCTATTCCTACCCGTTCATCGCGCACGCGCCGCTGGAACCGCAGGACGCCACGGCGCACTTCCACGACGGTAAATTCGAAATCTGGACCAATAGCCAGCTTCCGGGCAATGGCCGCCGGCTGGTGGCGCAAACTCTGAAGGTTCCCGAAACCGACATCACGCTGCACATGGTCCGCGGCGGAGGCGGCTTCGGCCGGCGCCTGACCAACGATTACATGGTGGAGGCGGCCTACATTGCCAGACAGGCCGGCGTCCCGGTCAAGCTGCTGTGGTCGCGCGAAGACGACATGACGCACGACTACTATCGCCCCGGCGGCTTCCAGTACCTGAAGGCGGGCCTGGATGCGGCCGGGAAGATCGTGGCGTGGCGCAATCACTTCATCAGCTACGGCGAGGGCGAAAACTTCGTCGCGTCAGGCGCCATGGGGCCGACGGAATTTCCGCAGCGCTTCATTCCCAATTACGCGCTGCACTCGTCGGTACAGCCGTTGGGCATCAAGACGGGGGCGCTGCGCGCTCCCAGCAGCAACGCGTTCGCGTTCGTGATTCAGTCGTTCATCGACGAGTTGGCGCATGCCGCCGGCAAGGACCCGGTTCAATTCCGCCTCGAACTATTGAGCGCCGGACCGGCCGTGGAACCGCCAGCGCCGGGCGGACGGCCGGGATTGAACGCCGACCGCATGAAGGGCGTGGTAAGCCTGGTGGCCGAGAAATCGAATTGGGGGAAGCGGCCGTTTCCCCAAGGCACGGCCATGGGCGTGGCATTCCATTTCAGCCATCTGGGATATTTCGCCGAGGTGGCCGAAGTGAAAGTGGATGCGGCGAGCAAAGTCAGGATTAACAAGGTCTGGGTAGCCGCCGACGTGGGAAGCCAGATCGTCAATCCGGGTGCGGCCGATAACATCGTTCAGGGCGGGATCATCGACGGTTTGAGCGAGCTCATGAGCCAGGAAATCACGCTCGAAAAGGGCCGGGTGGTGCAGACCAACTACGACAAACACGGCATGGTTCGTCTGGCGCAAGCGCCGCCGGAAATCGAAGTGCATTATCTGAAGACCACCTTTCCGCCAACCGGTTTGGGCGAGCCGGCGCTGCCGCCCATTCTGCCGGCGGTGTCGAACGCGATCTTCACGGCCACGGGGAAGCGAATCCGCGCGTTGCCGCTGTCGAAGTCCGGTTTCAGTTGGGCGTGAGGAGCGGGGTGATAGCGGCATGCCTGGCGGCGCTGCTGGTGGCGGCGGCGCCGGCGCAGGATGAACGGCGCGCGGCGTCGCCTAACGGGAAACTGGAATTCCGGATATTCGTCGCGCAGCAGGAGAGCGGCCTCTCGCGCCTGGCTTACGAGGTGACGTACGCGGGCGAGCGGATTCTGGAAAAGTCGCTGCTCGGGTTGACGATTCATAACCAGGAACCGCTGCTGGGCGAAAACGTCGGGCTGATCGGCTCGCGGTTGGGATGTGAGGCCGGACGTTACAATTCACTCATCGCCGAGTACATGCAGAACGGTTCGATCGGCCGCCGCATTAACGTGGAGGCGCGCGTCTGGGACAACGGGGTCGCGTTCCGCTACGCGATTCCGAGATCGACACCGCTGGAAGAAATTCTGATCGAGGACGAAGATACCGAATTCAGCTTTGCCCCGGATACCACCGATGCGTCGGCGATCCGGCCCGGGATGCGCACGGAATTCCCGTGGCTTGTGCGCCAGAGCGGGACGGGCTGGCTGGGAATCTACCAGGCGGAATCGGCCACCTACCCGCGGGCTTTCCTGGTGTATTCGGGCCGCGCCGCGGTGGCCACCGAGTTACCGGAAAAACCGGGCGAACGCGGAGTTGCATTTGCGGGAACCACGCCGCTGGTGTGTCCGTGGCGGATTGTAGTGATAGGCCGGGACGGCGCCGGCCTGGAGCAATCCGGAATCGCCAGAGACTTGGGAAGGTGAACGTAGCGCAGGCATTCTTGCCTGCCGCGCCGAGATTCCGAACTGACCGCTCGATAGCTATCGAATTTAACCATCAACTATTCGAGTGGGTCCTTCCCCCACTGGTAATCTGCCCCTTTGGGGCACACAGACGACTCTCGGCTCTGCAGGCTTGACAGCCAGGCTTGACAGCCTGCGCCACGGCTACGCGGTCGCTTTATGCGATTCGTGAATTTCCTGCAGGCTCCAGACGCGGATGGGGTCGCGCTTGCTGGCGGCGATGGCGTCGGCCGCGGCTCTGGCGCCGCTCATGGTGGTGATGCAGGGGACGCGATACATCACGGCCGAGCGGCGAATGGCTTTTTCGTCGAAGAACGCCGGCGCGCCGGTGGTGGTGTAAATGGCGAGTTGGACCGACCCGCCTTTCAACAGATCCACCACGTTGGGCCGGCCTTCGTTCACTTTCAGCACGGTGCGGCATTGCAAACCGGCGTTGCGCAGGACGGCCGCGGTGCCGCGCGTAGCTACCAGCGAAAAGCCCATTTCGGCGAACCGTTTGGCCACTACGACGGCATCCGCCTTGTGGTGATCGTTGACGCTGAGAAAAACCGTCCCCTTCGGCGGCAGCGGCGTTCCGGCGCTGATCTGCGCCTTTAAGAAGGCCTCGCCGAAGTTGATCCCCACTCCCATCACCTCGCCGGTGGAGCGCATCTCCGGCCCTAGCGCCGGGTCCACGCCGGGGAATTTGTTAAACGGAAAAACCGGCGATTTGACGAAATTCTGCGCCACCGAAAGCGTGCTGCCGGTGGTGAAGCCGTAATCGGTCAGCTTGCGGCCCCACATCAGCCCTACGGCGATTTTGGGCAGCGCCACGCCGGTAGCCTTGCTCACATACGGCACCGTACGCGACGCGCGCGGATTCACCTCCAGCACGTACACGGTTCCGTTCTGGATGGCGTATTGCACATTCATCAGCCCCACCACCTTGAGCGCCTTGGCCAGGCGGATGGTATAGTCCTCAATGGTGCGCAGGGTCCCGGCGGGGATGGATTGCGCCGGCAGCACGCACGAGCTGTCGCCCGAATGCACGCCGGCCTCTTCGATATGCTCCATGATGCCGGCGATCAGCACATCGTCGCCATCGGCCAGGGCGTCTACGTCCACTTCGGTCGCATTTTCGAGGAACCGATCCACCAGCACCGGCCGCTCCTGCGAAAAGGTGACGGCCTCGCGCATGTACTCGCGCACCATTTCTTCGTCGTAAGCGATCACCATGGCGCGTCCGCCCAGCACGTAACTGGGCCGCACCAACACCGGGTAGCCCAGGCGGCGAGCCACCGCGCAGGCCTCTTCCACGCTGGTCGCGGCGCCGTTGGCCGGGCACGGAATCGCCAGCTCGTCGAGCAGCTTGCCGAACAGTTTGCGGTCTTCGGCCAGATCGATGTTGGCCGGATCGGTGCCGATGATCGGCACGCCCAGCCGCTTCAGCGGCAGCGCCAGATTGAGCGGCGTCTGCCCGCCGAACTGCACGATCACGCCCGACGGCTTTTCCGTGTCGCAGATATTCAGCACGTGCTCGAGGGTGAGCGGCTCGAAGTACAACCGGTCGCTGGTGTCGTAATCGGTGGACACGGTCTCCGGATTGCAGTTGACCATGATCGATTCCACGCCCATTTCCTGCAGCGCGAAGGAGGCATGGCAGCAGCAGTAATCGAACTCTATGCCCTGGCCGATGCGATTCGGGCCGGAGCCCAGGATCATCACTTTTTTTCGGTCCACTGGATCGGCTTCACAAGAACTTTCGTAGTTGGAATACAGGTAGGGCGTGAAGCTCTCGAATTCCGCCGCGCAGGTATCCACGCGGCTGAAAACGGCCGCAACGCCCAGTTGCTTGCGGCGTTCGCGCACGGCGATTTCGTCCACGGCCCAACTCTTGGCGAGCTGCGCATCGGATATGCCATAGCGCTTGGCGCGCCGGAAACTGGCGGCGCCTATATTGACCAGCGAATCCTGCGCCAGCGCGATTTCGAAGTCCACCACTTCCTTCATCTGTTGCAGGAACCAGGGATCGATGGAGGTGAGCTCATGGATGTCGGCTACGCTGTAGCCGCTCGCCATGGCGAAGCGGACGTAGTTCAGCCGGTCGGGCGTGGGCGTGATCAGCTTGTTCGAGATCAGCGCGGGATCCAGCTTTTCGGTGCCGAAAGCCTTGCCGGTTTCGAGGCTCCGCATGCCCTTCCACAACGCTTCCTTGAAGGTGCGGCCGATGGCCATCACTTCGCCTACCGATTTCATCTGCGTGCCCAGCACCGGGTCGGCGCCGGGAAATTTCTCGAACGCCCACTTGGGAATCTTGGCCACCACGTAATCGATGGTGGGCTCGAAACAAGCCGGGGTTTTGAGCGTGATGTCGTTGCGGATCTCGTCCAGCCGGTAGCCCACCGCCAGCTTAGCGGCGATCTTGGCGATGGGGAAGCCGGTGGCCTTCGAGGCCAGCGCCGAGCTGCGCGACACGCGCGGGTTCATCTCGATAATCACCATCCGCCCATTGACCGGGTTGATGGCGAATTGTACGTTCGACCCGCCCGTATCCACGCCGATTTCGCGCAGGCAGCGCAGCGCCGCATCGCGCATCATTTGATATTCGCGGTCGGTGAGGGTCTGCGCCGGCGCCACCGTCACTGAATCGCCGGTGTGCACGCCCATGGGGTCGAAGTTTTCGATGGAGCAGACGATGATGCAGTTGTCCGCCAGGTCGCGCATCACTTCCAGCTCGAATTCCTTCCAGCCGAGCGCGCTTTCTTCCATCAGCACTTCGTGAACAGGGGAAAGCGCCAGGCCGCGCTCCAGGATTTCCGCCAGGTCTTCGTTGTTGTAGGCGATGCCGCCGCCGGTGCCGCCCAGGGTGAAACTGGGCCGCAGAATGCACGGGAAGCCGATCCGCCCGGCGAACTTTTCGCCGCCCGCCACGCTGGTAATGAGCTGCGATTGCGGCGTTTCGAGGCCGATCCGCCGCATGGCGTCCTTGAACAGCAGCCGGTCCTCGGCTTTCTTGATGGCGTCGATCTTGGCGCCGATCAGCTCCACGCCGTATTTCTGCAGCACGCCGTTATCGGCCAGCTCGACGGAAAGATTCAAACCCGTCTGCCCGCCTACCGTGGAAAGCAGCGCGTCGGGCCGCTCGCGCCGGATGATCTCTTCGAGATAAGGCGCGGTCAGCGGCTCGACGTAAGTTTTGTCGGCCAGATCGGGATCGGTCATGATCGTGGCCGGGTTGGAATTCACCAGCACCACTTCAAAACCGTCGGCCTTTAGCGCTTTTGCCGCCTGAGTGCCGGAATAATCGAATTCGCAGGCCTGGCCAATCACGATCGGCCCGGAGCCGATAATCAGAATGCGGTGGAGATCGTTGCGTCGGGGCATCGGCTAACGCTCGCTGCTCATGAGTTGGACGAATTCATCGAACAGATAATGCGAATCGTGCGGACC
>Ga0182014_10000192_pt1 | contig 75601 bp, 59 predicted proteins | sample 612S2DmetaG_FD_120489 | JGI IMG/M metagenome (GOLD analysis project Ga0182014, IMG submission 120489) | Permafrost microbial communities from Stordalen Mire, Sweden - 612S2D metaG | ecosystem: Environmental > Terrestrial > Soil > Wetlands > Permafrost | place: Sweden: Stordalen | collected...
GCCAATCCGAGGCGAGCATTACGAAGGCGGTCGCCGTAATTCGGAATAGAGCTCGGAACAAAGTGTGGATTGTTGTCTCCGCCGTCGCGTCCGCGGCCATCGTCGCCTCCGCCGCGTGGCGGGAGCGAAGCGCCGTTGTGGCCAGCGGAGCGTGAGCGCGGCGAAATGGGTATCGGTCGCGGCATTCGAAGCGAAGAAAGCGGAGTCAAACAGGCGCGGAGGAAGCCGAGCCGGTTGCAGTCCCACATCTACTGTGTACTAGATGATCTCACTTCGTTAGCCGGTTCGCCAACCCACTTCGCTGGTATGCAAAGGATTGCGCTGACGCCGCTACCCGCGCCCGTTTCAAGCTTGCTTTTTGCGCAGTGCAGCCTTCATCATTAGCGTCGGCCTGATTCTCGGCTGCACACAGGAGCGAAGGAATGAAGTGGTTCACTGGAATTTCAACGGGTATTTGGATGCTAGTCGCGGCGATTGTTCTTTTCCTTGTCACTTGTTCTAACGTATTTGCGCAAGGACGTGTCGAGGGCGTTTTCAACGGGCGCAGGATCATCTATCCGCAATCAAGCATTCCGCAGGCTGGCCGCCATCATACGAATTACTTCTTTGTCGACTCAGACAAGCCCGCTATTACGCCGCCGAGTGGAGTCGAGACGCCGGGATCGCTCGCTTGCGTGTACCAGTTGGTGAGCGGACCAGCAGGGTGTCCGGTGGCCACCAGCACCGCGTTGCCCACAGGTGGCTGGGGAGCGATCGCCATCGTTGACGCAGGCGATTACCCAACTGCGGCGTCGGATCTTGCGGCCTTCTCCAGTTACTACGGAATTCCGGCCGCCGATTTCACCGTGGTCTGGACCACCAAGAAGGCTCCTCCCGTGTACTCGGACTGGGAGGTCGAAGAGGCGCTGGACATCGAGTGGGCTCACGCCATGGCGCCCAATGCCAAGCTCTATCTGGTGGAATCACCGCTGTGCAATACCGCCTGCGCAACCGATCCGACGTGGGCCGCGGTGACACTTGCGGCAAGGCTCGTGAAAGAAGCGGGCGGCGGCGTGATCAGCATGAGCTGGGGCGACCCGGAAGTTAGCCAGGAAACGGGCTGGGACCACTACTTCACCAACAAGAGCGCCGTCTTTTTCGCCGCCAGCGGTGACTCTGGCTTGGGCGTAGGCATTTATCCCGGGGCGTCGCCCAACGTGGTTTCGGTTGGCGGCACGTATATCAACCGTGATGGAAGCGGCAAATTTGTAAACGAGATTTACTACAGTGGTGAAGGCGGAGGGGACCTCAGTCCCTACGAGGCCCGACCGGCCTATCAGAACGGAGTTGCGAGTGTGGTCGGTAGCCAGCGCGGATATCCCGATGTGGCGTCCGATTTCTGCTGTGCGCCCATTTACCTCGAGGGAGGATGGTATTCGGTCGGGGGCACGAGTTGGGCCTCGCCCACGTTCGCCGGCATTGTGAATGCTGCGGGCAATAAGGCGAAGGGAAGCGTCGCCGAGTTGAAGTTGATGTACAACGAACTGGCGAATCCGACTGAGTACGCTGCCGATTTCTTCGACATTACGCAGGGTGACTCACGCTGTACGGTGGGCTTTGACCAGTGCACTGGCATCGGCTCGGCGCGAACGTACGCGGGCAAATGATTGCTGGCCCATGATTCTTTCTGCCTGCCGCGCCTCGCTTTGCTGCGAGCCGAGGATGCACGCCCCTGGACGAATGAATGATGCTGGCGATCCTGTACTCAGAACCGTTAGACTGAAGGCTAGCGGACGACTGCTTGCGGCCATGCGAAAGTGGCGGAATTGGCAGACGCACCAGACTTAGGATCTGGCGGGTAAAACCGTGGGGGTTCGAGTCCCCCCTTTCGCACCAAGCGCGTCCATTTGTTCCGAGATCTCGTCTTACTCGATCTTGCAGACGACCTTGGCAATCCGGGATACGAACGGCCATCAGCGCCTGCTTCTCCCGGCATAACGTCGTTGTCCAGCGCGCGCAGTTAGCTGCTGGGCGTAACATCGGCCGCAAAATCTGGGCGGCAGCGGGGGAAACAGGCAATGAGAAATCCATCTACATCGATAACCGCAGTCCTTGCGAGTCTCCTGCTTGCCGTCGTGTTGCCGAGTACGAGATCGGTCGCGAAGGTCAACCCGGAGGAGTTCAGCCAGACTGCAATCGTGATAAAGGTCACCGCTGAGCGTGAAATTGAAGGGGCTCGCAGGCGCGGGAAAGTCAGGTATGGGAACGAATTCTTCGTCGTGACCGAAGTGGGAGATAAAGTCTACGATCTCAACGGTGGGCAGCGCATCGAACCGGGAACCTATCGCGCAAAGATTAACGGCAAGGGCAACCGGGTGCGGTTCCTCTTAGATGGCAAGGATGGAAAACCAAAGTGCTCGGAATGGTACAAAGTCTCGGGAGAGCAGGCGAAGATCGGTGAGAAGTCCAAATAGCGTGGGGCATGACTTTTTGCGACTGGAAGCTTTATTGCCCAGACAAAGCACCTTACTAGCCCCTGCCGAAAGCCTTGCTGGACAGGGCGTCTCCAGCAGTTGGTTGTGACTTATCGTGCTCCGCCCGAGTTATTGAATTGTTTGCGCGCGGCCTAGGGTGACTCCATCCTTTTGCGCAACAGTGCTGGTAAGTCGGGTCCTGAGGCTATGCCCTGAACCTCGCCGATCACGCGCGTCGTGGGGCCACATCTAAGCGCTGCAACCAGTACGCAACTCGGCCGCGGCTATTTCCGGTGCACGGTCGACCGCTGCTTCCCAGTGCAAACGCTCCAGGTGCATGGCATCGCTTCGGTAGTAGGGAAGCATGGCCGTTCGCGTTACCATTACCAGATTTACGCGGAACGATGGGGAGCCTTCGAGCGGGCCCGAAAACAGGGCGAGATTGAAGCTGTCGTAGCCCAAGGAGCGGTACCACTGCAGTACTCGCGACGTGCCGGACGCTATGGCGGCAACGTCGGTATCGTCGAGTTGCAGCAAGGTCTCACGGCCTCGAACTACCGCACGCAGTTCATTGAAGCCGATGGGGGCGAAGGCAGTCATCCAGGCAGTCGAGTCGATATCCCAGGCGAAGCGCTCGTTTCGCGCTCTTTCCGTCGTAACCAGATCTTCCCAATAGCTTGTTCCGTTCTCCCGCCAGTATCTCTCGCAGGCCTCGAACTGAAAGCGCATCATGGTCGTCGGGAAAGGGTCGAGGAGCACCTGCGCATGCGGATGGGGCAGCGATCCGCCAGAGGGGAACAGATAATTGATATTCCACGCGCAATAACGGGCGCGCGGATCGAATGCGTACACGGCGCGAACGTAGCGAATACAGGCGGCGAGATTATCGGCGATCAATTGCGGAGAGAACTCATTGACGGCAAGCCAATGCCTTGTCGTGAATGCTGCGACTGCTGCGTACTCCGAATACGGGACGAGGTTTGGAAACAGCACCGTTTCGCCGGTCCGGATGCGGCGTTGCGCGCTTACTTTCGGATCGATACACGGCGTTACTTTTTCGATCCGGTCCGCACAGAAGGGGCAGGACGCATCCGGCAACTGGAATTTCTTCACGGCTTCGGCATCGGCCGTTTGCAGTTTCACGCCCTCGGCAATTCTCGAAGTGGTGCCGAGCAGCGGATCGAAGCGAACCTCGACGGACCGCACTTTGGTTTGCGACCCGTCTGGAGTTAGGGATGGCGCTTCCAGTTTCTCGCGGCGAAATTGGATCGGCACGGCGTTGTCCTTCAAGTTGGATAGCGTACCAGTTCCGGATGGTTTTAGCCGATTTGGGCAGCACACTTCAATGAAAATCGTGCGAAGGGGTTGGGGCGGCGCTGATGGAGAGCGGCTGAATGCTGCGGGCTTTCAGGTGCACGACGTTGTCCTGGTTCTGCACGATGCCGGAGACCAGGACGAAGCGTTCGTTGAGAACCACCATGCGGTTCTGGTCGTAGAATTCGGGACTGATAATCACGCGGGACGTGCCGGTTTCGTCTTCGAGGGTCATGAAGAGGATGCCTTTCGCGGTGCCGGGGCGCTGACGCGTGATGACGCATCCGGCGGTGGCCGCTTCCTGACCGTGAGCAAGATGGCGTAACTCGATGGCGGACTTTACGCCCCAGGTGCGGAGCACATCGCGGCGATAGGCCATGGGATGGTGGCCGGTGGTGAGTCCGGTGCCGTGATAGTCGGCGATTAGTCGTTCTTCTACATTCATGGGGCGCAGGGGCGAGGCTTCATCCAGCTCGATAATTCCTTCTAACAGTGGGCCGGTTTTTCTTACTGCTCTTTCCACCTGCCACAGTGCGTCGCGGCGATGGAGCTTGGTGGCGGGAGAGAGATGATTGAGAGCTCCTATGGTCGCGAGAATCGCCAGATTGTCGCGGGTGAGTTGGGGGACGCGGCGGGCCAGGTCTTCGAATGAGGCAAAGGGGGCACGCTGGCGCTCGTGGACGAGGGCTTCGGCGGCGGCTTGTTGCAGGCCGCGCACGTAGCGCAGGCCGATGCGGAGAGCGAGGTCTGTGGAAGAGTAGGGGTCCTTCGACTCCGCATGCCGATGCGCTTCGCTTATCAGCATGCTCCGCTCAGGAGGACAGAACTTTGCAGAAGGTTCTAGCGTGCAATTCCAATCGGAGCGCGTTACATCCACGGGGTGCACGGGGAGGCCGTGGCGCTGGGCATCTTTCACGACCGTGGCGGGATGATAGAAGCCCATCGGCCAATGGTTGAGCAGGGCGGCAGTGAAGGCGGCCAGGTAACGGACTTTCAGGAATGCGCTAGCGTAGGCGATGAGGGCGAAGCTGGCGGCGTGGGATTCGGGAAAGCCATAGAGGGCGAACGAGCTGATGAATTTGACGATTTGCTCCTGCGTCTGCGGCGGGATTTTGTTGGCGGTCATGCCGGCTCGAAGTTTGGTTTCGATTTCGCGCATGCGCTGCTGGGAGCGCTTACTGCCGAGAGCGCGGCGCAATTCTTCGGCCTGCCCTCCGGTGAAGTTGGCGCAGATCATGGCGAGCTTTAAGAGTTGCTCTTGAAATAGCGGTACGCCCAGCGTTCGCTTCAGAACCGGAACGAGCGATTCGTGCGGGTAAGTCACCGGTTCCTTGCCCTGACGGCGCCGGAGATAGGGGCTAGTCATTTCTCCAGTAATTGGGCCGGGGCGAATGAGCGCAACCTGCGTGACCAGGTCGTAAAACTTTGTCGGATTATTGCGCGGGAGCGAAGCCATTTGCGCGCAGCTTTCAATCTGGAACATGCCGATGGTGTCAGCTTTGCGGATGGTGTCATAGACGTCGGGGCAATCCTGCGGGAGGTGGGCGAGGTCTACTTCTTCGTTATAGTGGTCTTGAATCAGGGCGATGCTGTCTTTGAGAACGGCCATCATGCCTAGGCCTAGTAAGTCGACTTTGATCAGGCCTAAGTCGGCGCAATCGTCTTTGTCCCACTGCACGACTACGCGGCCGGGCATGGTGGCAGGTTCGAGCGGGACGACGGAATCCAGTTGTCCCTGGCAAATAACCATGCCTCCAGAATGCTGGCTGAGATGACGGGGTAAGTCTTGCACGCGCTGGCAGAGATTTAAATAAGCGGCAATTTGCGGATGACTGAGATCGAGGCCGGTAGAGGTGAAGCTGCGCTCCATGGTGTCGTTCGGATCGCGCCATTCCCAGGTGCCGACGACGGCGGACAAACGGGCGAGCGTGTCTTCGTCGAAGCCGAGCACTTTGCCCAGTTCGCGGGCGGCGGAGCGCCCGCGGTAGGTGCAGACGTTCGCGGTCATGGCGGCGCCGCGTTGGCCGTAACGTTCATAAACGTATTGAATGACCTTTTCGCGTTCATCGCCGCTGGGAAGATCGAGATCGATGTCGGGCCACTCCCCGCGTTCTTCGGAGAGGAAGCGCTCGAAAAGCAAGTCCATACCGATGGGGTCAATGGCGGTGATGCCGAGCGAGTAACAGACGGCGCTGTTGGCAGCCGAGCCTCGTCCCTGGACTAAGATGCCGTTGCGCTCGCAGAAACAGACTAAGTCCCAGACGATCAAGAAATAGCCGGAGAGTTTGAGCTTTTCGATGAGTGCGAGTTCTTTCTCTAGCTGCGTGCGGACGCGAGCGCTGACCGGGCGGTAGCGGCAGCGTGCGCCATCCCAGGTGCGCTTGCGGAGGAAGGAATCCATGGTCTCGCATTCAGGGACGGGATAGCACGGGAATTCGTAGCCTAGCTTTTCGAGCGTGAATTCAAGACGGGAAGATAACTCAGCCGTGTTGGCAATGGCCTCGGGAAGATCGGCAAAGAGTCGGGACATTTCTTCTGCGCTACGAAGGTGGCGCTCGGAATTGCGAGCCAGCAGGCGGCCCGCGGTGTCGAGGCGGCGCTTGTTACGGAGGCAGGTGAAGACATCGGCAATTTGGCGCTCGGCGGGCGTGGCATAGCAAACGCCGTTGGTGGCCAGTAGAGGCAGATGATGTTCACGCGCGACAGTGACGGCGGCCTGATTGCGAGCTTCCTGAGAACGGTCGGCGTGGCGCTGCAGTTCGACGTAGACGTTGTCGCGGCCGAAGATATCCGTGAGTTGATGCAGGAAAGCGCGGGCGGCAGGAATGCCACCTTGAGTTAGTGCATGGGCTAGCGGGCCGGCTTCGTCTCCGGTCAGGCAGATCAAACCTTCGGCGTGAGCTTGCAATTCGCTGAGTGAGGCGGTTGCGGCATTGTTTTTCTGCGTGCGGATTTTGGTGGTGGTGATGAGGCGGCAGAGATTTTGATAGCCGGTACGCGTGGCGGCCAGGAGCGGATAGTTGCCACCTTCGGCGACGGCGATTTCGGCTCCCACGTGAGCTTTGATCTTGGCTTGCTTGGCGGCCGTGTGGAAACGCGGCGCGCCGTAAATTCCGTGACGGTCGAGGAGGGCCATGGCAGGGAGACTGCGCTCAGCGCAGGTGGCAACGAGAGCTTCGGGCAGGGAAGCGCCTTCCAGGAAACTGAAAGCGGAGCGGGCGTGGAGTTCGATGTAGGGCATGGGGCTGGACCACCGCTACATGTTTAATCGAAGACTCCTTCTACGAACCACTGGCAGCGGAGACGATCGCGATAGATGCGATAGAAACCGGGGCCAGCGGGAGTTTTCAGAGCTACGTCCCATTCTTCTCGCGCCCAGGCGGCGGTGTTCCACCAATTGCCGGAACTCGACCACGGTCCGGAGGCGGCGAGGACGCGGCGATAGCGATTCCAGAGGCGGACAAAATGCGGTTTCCTGCCGTCGAGCTCCACTGCGGTTTCGAGAGCGGGGCGGAAAATACGCAGCGCAATGACGGGAGAGGACTCCTGCGGGTTCGGAGAGGGGTAGAGATCCAAGCTCCCTCGACTTCGCTCGGAATTTCGGCGCGCGGCTCCAACGCCTCCACCCCGTCGGGCCGACACCGGGCCCGCCGGGAGCCCCGGCCCGCGCAAACGCCTCAACTTCGACTCCGCAGGTTGATTCGCTTTGCGAATCAGCCTGTTCCGCTCAGAATGACTCGGTGAATTCTTGGACGCGGATGAATGAGTATCTTGGACGCTCGAGAAGGGCTGCAGTGCGAAAACTCCGGGCCTGTGCGTATCTAGCAGTTGGGGTGAGCCCACGCAATCATAGCCCTCGCTGTCGGGAGCGCCGACAACTCCGCGAATTCGCTCTAAAGTGATTTCTAGTTTTGCTGCCCCGGGCGAGGGTGGTGCAAAAAGATTCCCTTGCGCGAGCCGCGGCTTGACGGGAACAACTTCAAGCCGCAGAGAACGAATGGGGGCTGAGAATGAAGTGTGCTCCAGATGGAGACGGAGCAGGCTGAACAGCAGATTCTTATCTTGCGTGGGGACGGGAAGTTTCCACACGTGCTCGAATTGGTCGCCCTCTTGTGAGCTATCAGGATCTTCACGGATTCGAGGTAAGCCGCGGCAAAAATCCCCACCCAACAAAAACCGCGTTGGATGGGGCACCCCACTACGGTTTGTGCTTTGAAGGTGGCGCACGTTGAGTCCTACGGTGAGGCGTAGTTCGCTGGCGGCTTGTGCTGTCGCGAGCATGCGGGAGCGGAGATCCTGTAGGAGACGGCTCAGTATAAAGAAGATGGATTCGAGGGTTTCGACGGGATCGTCGAACTCGAAGCTGGTGGCGAATTCCGGAGCCGGTTCGATCGTCAGCAAGGGGCGGGCGATTGTGCCGCAGGCGAGTTTTTGTATGTACAGACCTTCCTGACCGAGGCGCTCGACTATGGCGACCGCGGGCAGCGCGGCCAGAGCCTGGAATGTGCGAATGCCCCACCGATTGAGGGTTTCAAGCATTGCGGGCGAAAGTGGAAGCACTTCGATGGGCAGGGAAGCGAGGCGCTGTGCTTCCTCCCCGGCGGGGATGATTGTGTTTGCGGAAAAGCCGCGCGCGACGAGAAAAGCAGTGTCGGGGTTGGCGGCAATTGTTATGCGAACTGCGAATCCGGCCTCCGTGGCCGCGGCAGTCATGGCGCGGAGGGCGCGTGGCCATACTTCATTTTGCAGGACGTTTCCTCGACCGTCGTTTCGTTGACTATTGTTTTGCCGCCCAAAGAGTTTGTCCATTCCACTGAGATCGAGAATCGCCACTCCGGGAGCCGTGGATTCCACGCGCGGGGAGAACTTGCTTGCGCAATCGAGCAGGGTGGATTGAGCCGATTGTTCCTCGGCGGGGGAACGCTTGCGCAGCACGGCGCCGGCGCAGAATCCGGCTTGCAACTTTGTCATTCCGGGTTGAATTCCGGCGCGGCGAGCCGCGAGGTTCGTAGCGAAAACTCTGGGCAGATTGGCAGGGCCATCGAGAATGGCAATGGGCGAGCGGGTCAGAACTGTCCTTGTTTCTGCCGGCTCGAGCAGGGAGGCTTGCACGGGGAAATCGGGAATGTAGATGCAGGCGAACATGGAATTAAACTTTGTTGGATTAGGCCCATTGTGTAGGGAGAGAAAAGCCTATCCTTTCCGAGCGGACAGGTTTCTTTTCCCGGCCGCGCACTATTTCTACGGTGAGATTCCATTGCGTGAGCAGGTTTCCTCCACCCCAGCAAGCCAAACCCGGGCTTGCTGGGGACCCCGGCTCTCCATCCCTTCCGGCGGAAACCACGCCGGCTGGGGACCCCGGGTCGGCGCTTTCAAAACTCTTATTTTTGAAACAAGAGACAGTGACGCGTAGCACAAGGCTGGCGCAACTGGTGGCGTGCGGCTCCTGCGTTAGAAAAACCAGGGCTGCGGGCTGGCGCTCGATAACGCGGCTGAAGCGGAACCATGAACTCAGGGGGACGCGGCGCACGACGCGTTCGGGAATGCCGCTGAGATCGACGGCAATCAATCCAAAGCCGCCGCTTTGCAATAAAATGTCGGCAACTTTGAAGGCCTGTTCCAGGGGCGGAAGCTTGACCCGGCTTTTTCCGCAGCGCACCCAGAGCAGGCGCGGCATGGAAATGCCAGCGGCATGGCCGGAAGCGGGATCGAAGCTATCGCAAGCATCGACCAGGGCGCAGAAATGATCGCGAGTAGCCTGCGCCAGCAGGGAAGCGAGGACCGTGGTTTTGCCGGAAGAAGCCAGATTGCTGCCGCAAATTTCGGTCAGGGAGCGGAGCGGGACTCCGCAGACGGCGTGGTCAATCTGAGCAATGCCGGTGAGAAGCGAGCCGCGGTCTTCATTCTTGCGCCCATAGACGGTAAAGGCGGCGGGAATAGTCTGTTCGATTTGAGCTTTCAGCTGAGCGGCGCGCATACGGTATTCGCCTTTTGTTCGCTATCAAAGATTGTTACGTTAGACCTTCCGGGGAACCTTGTCAACGCTAAAAAGGCTGTGTTCGCGTAAGACATTGAAAGAATTGCGAATTTTGTTGCGGACGCGCGCGTCGAAAGGGTCGTCTAAGGGTTAGAAGTAATTGGAATGGTGGTAGCATAGCAACGATCCCAGGAAGACGTTTTTCGCGGTTTCTTCCGGAAATTCTGCCGGTCTGTCCACGTGTCCCGCCGCATGATGCAGGAGCAGGGTCCGCGTAGGGCGATCCGCAAGAGGAGTAGCATGCATAAAATTTTCTCCCTCCGTACTGTGCTGTTTGCACTCATCGTGCTGGCGATGTCGATGGCCACGGCCACGACCTCGTTGGCGCAGATTCGCATTTCAGTCGGGTTCGGTCCGCCCGCGCTTCCCGTCTATGAGCAACCGCTTTGCCCCGGCGACGGTTATATCTGGACGCCCGGTTATTGGGCCTGGGACGCGGATATCAACGATTACTACTGGGTGCCGGGAACCTGGATCTTGGCTCCGGAAGTTGGCTACCTTTGGACGCCTCCCTACTGGGGCTGGGCCAATGGCAGCTGGCTTTTCTATGACGGCTATTGGGGGCCGCATGTCGGCTTCTATGGCGGAATCAATTACGGGTTCGGATATTTCGGCTATGGTTTCGTCGGCGGGCGTTGGGACCACGATCACTTTTTCTACAACCGCGCGGTGATGAACGTCAACGTCGAGAACATTCACAATGTGTACGATGAGCGGATCAACAACATCACGGTGAATCATGTGAGTTACAACGGCGGACCGGGCGGGATTGATGTGCGTCCGCGGCCGGAAGAAGAGGCGGCCGCACGCGATCGGCACGTCGGAGCCGTGGCCGCGCAGACGCAGCATTGGCAGGCAGCGCGCGGGAATCCGGAACTGCGGGCGTCGGCCAACCATGGCAAGCCCTCGGTCGCAGCGACTGCGCGGCCCGGAGAATTTAACGGACGCGAAGTTGCACCGGCGCGAGAAGCGGGAGGAGCCTATAATCCTCCGGCGAATCGTGGAGGCGTAGGTGGTGGTGGGAACGCAGTCCATCCCAAGGAACTACCGGCGTTTGAAAAGACCACGCCGAATACTGGAGACCCGAACCGCGACCGGAAGTTCCAGCAGCAGCAGGATAAAATGGCAGCCAAGCAGGATCAGGAGCGGCAGAAACTCCAGCAGCAGCAGGAAAAAGAACACCAGCAATTGGCAAAACAGAATGCTGACGAAGGCAGAAAGCAGCAGACTGAGCAACGGCACCAGCAACAGACGCAGCAATTGCAGCAAAAACATACCCAGCAGCGGCAGCAGTTGCAACAGAAGTATTCGCCGCCGGCAGGGGGGAAGCGGAAGTAAGCAGGTTACGACCTAAGCGTAGTGGCGAACTAGGGAGGGATCTGCTTTTCGGAGCTTTCGCCCGAAGAGCAGATTCCTCGTTTTTTTGGGCGATGATTGACACCGGGTTTCACTCCACATACGATCTGCGACATCATGCAAACCGCCAAGACTGACTCTTGTGTAGCGTGCCATCCACCCCGAACTTATGATTCCAACCTGGGGCGAACTTGTCATTCCGGCCGAAGGGAGGAATCTGCTTTTGGCCGGGCATTAACGGGTTTCACAGGTTTCCTCATCGTTTTGGCCTCTACGTTTGTCGCCGCCAGCGCGCCGCCGGCGGTGTCGAATGCCGATCCGCATCGCTTCCTGGACGACATCAAAGCACTGACGACGCCCGCAATGGAAGGGCGCGGGAATGGCAGCAAGGGGTTGACGCGAGCGCGTCATCTCATCGAAAAACGGTACAAGGACCTGGGCCTCGAGCCGGCGGGCGTGAATGGATCGTACTTGCAGCCGTTCACGCTGATCACGGGCGCGCAATTGAAAGGGAAGAACGAATTTGCGGTGGTGACGGGGGGCAAGAAGCGCGAACTCAAGGCAAAGCAGGAATTCGTTCCTTTCAGCTTTTCATCTTCGGGATCGGCGCAGGGAGCGATTGTGTTCGCGGGCTATGGCGCCACGGCGGACGAATTCCAGTACGACGACTACGCCGGAATCGACGTCAAAGACAAGATTGTCGTGGTGCTCCGCTACGAACCGCCGTCGTTTGCCGTGAAGGAAGGCAATCACGGGATGACGCGGCACTCGCAGTTGGTGACGAAGGCGATCAATGCGCGCAATCATGGCGCGAAGGCGCTGGTGCTGGTGAGTGGAAAGCTGGGCGAGGGTGAAGAAGATCTTTTGACGCGCTTCGGCAGCGTGAGCGGGCCGGAGGACATCGGCATCATTTTCGCGCAGGTGAAGAACGATGTGGCGGCGGAATGGCTGAAGGCGGCAGGGAAGTCGCTGGCGGAGATGCAGAAGCAGATCGACGAGTCGTCGAAGCCGGCGTCGTTCGAGGTGGGCGGAAGTCAAAGCGCGGCAGTAACTGTCAGCATCAAAACCACGCGCGCCACCGTGGATAACGTGCTGGCATATCTTCCTGGCAAGAGCGATGAATACGTGATCATTGGCGCGCACTACGATCATCTCGGGCGGGGGAATTTCGATTCCCTGGCGCCCTCGCAGATTGGGCAGATCCATCCCGGTGCGGATGACAACGGGTCCGGCACGGCGGGGGTTCTGGAACTGGCGCGAATCATGGCTCCGCTGAAAGGCCAGTTGCAGCGCGGCATTCTGTTCGAGTCATTTGCAGGCGAAGAGTTGGGATTGCTGGGATCGGCAGCATGGGTGAAGGATCCGACGCGGCCGCTCGATAAAGCCGTGGCCATGCTGAATATGGACATGATCGGCCGCATCAAAAATGAGAAAGTCTATATTGGCGGCATTGGAACCGGTTCGACATTGAAGACCGCAGTCGAGCAGGCCGCGGCGAACTCGGGATTCAAGATCGAGTATTCGCCGGGCGGATATTCGTCGAGCGATCACACTTCTTTTGTCGCGAAGAAGATTCCGGTGCTGTTTTTCTTTTCCGGGCTGCATGCCGATTATCACAAGCCTTCCGATACCTGGGACAAGATCGATCCGGAACCAGCGGCGCGCTTGCTCGGCGTGGTGGCGTCAACGGCTGAACAACTGGCGGACGCGCCGGAGCGCCCGGCATTTCAAGTCGTCGCTGAAGATAAGCCGGCTGGCGGATCGGGTTCAGGCGGATACGGGCCCTACTTCGGATCGATTCCGGATTTCGGGCAAGTCGAAAATGGCGTGAAGTTTTCGGATGTCAGGCCGGCGTCGCCCGCTGCAAAAGCCGGACTCAAGGCTGGCGATATCCTGGTTGAATTTGGCGGGAAGCCGATCAAAAACCTGTACGACTTCACCGATGCATTGCGCCGGAGCAAGATCGGCCAGGTGGTTGAGGTGAAGGTGCTGCGCGATGGTCAGCCCGTCACGGCGTCGGTAAAGCTCGAACAACGCAAGTGAGCAGAGTTCCAGCCCCGCCCCGCGGGCGAGGCGCCCGCGGAACTGCCGCCAAGGTGCCGGCACTACAATTACTCTAGCGTCCGGCTTCGAAGCGGTAGCCGATTCCGCGCAGCGTCTTCAGATAGCGCGGATGGCGCGGATCGCGTTCGATTTTTTCGCGCAAACGGCGCACGAATACATCAATCGACCGCAGTGTGACGAACGAACCTTCCTTCCAAACGGCGTCAAGAAGCTGATCCCGGGTGAACACTCGTCCACGGTGGCGGGCAAGATATTCTAGAAGCCGGAACTCGCGCACCGTGGTCGGCACGGTCTTGCCCTGGACGCGGACGCTCATCGAAGCGATGTCAATCTCCAACTCCCCTACCTGAATCAGTTCGCGATTCGGCGCTTCCGCCGGCGTGCGAAGGACGTTGCGCACGCGCGCGATCAATTCACGCGGACTGAAGGGCTTGGTGATGTAACCGTCGCCACCGGCGTCGAACGCTTGCAACCGGTCTGGTTCCTGCGTGCGAGCGGAGAGGAAAATGACCGGCGTCTTCGCCAGCTGATCGTGCTGTCGAATCTGGCGGCAGAGGTCAATCCCGCTGATACCGGGCAGCATGATATCGAGCAGGAAGAGTGAAGGTGGGACTAAGGCGGCGGATGGAACCACGGGCGCGCCCGAGAAGAATGTCGAAACTTCGTATCCGGCAGTGCGGAGGTTGTGCTCGATCAGGCGCGAGACATCGATGTCGTCTTCGACGACATAGATCAACTCCGGATACCGTGGATAAGGCGTCGACTCCAAAGAGGGCATGGGCCGAAACAAGAGTCCTTCTCGCTGTCTTGGTTGAAAATAAGTCTCAGTCGCACAGTAGCGGGGAAGTGTTGCAGTAATGTTGCGCTCCTGTTAAAGGAGGGTTAATTTCCAGTCGGGCTGACGCGGCTAAGACTCAGGGCCAAGGGCCGTACCACCTCAATGCCAAGGCGTTGCAGAGTTGTTCCGCAGGCGGCGGGAGCCTCGCCCTTTCGATGCCTGCCTTCTGGAAGACCTGGCAGCGGCCGTCTGGCAGGCGGTCGCGCTCGTGACATCGCAGGTCTGGGCAAAGTAGCCCAGGGCAACTTGTGACGAGGTGGTCAGGTCAGTTTCGATCAAAAAGCCGTGGTTATCGTCGACCAGATAATAGTTCACATAGCCGCCCCCGTTGCCGCTGAGGAAAGTTCCCATGATTGCGCCGGCGATGTTCTCCTGCTGCGCAAAAGTCTCGCTGAGGGTGATCGGCGTCCCGCTTCCTGGGAACTCATTACCGTCGAGGTCATCCGCCGCGCCGTTCAAGACTATCGTCGTTCCGTTATAAGACGAGGTCATCTGGCCGGTGCCGTCGTCTTCGCCTCCATTCTGCAGCGTGAAGCTGACGCCGTAGTTTTCCGGGTTGCCGAAGGCAAGAGGTGGGGCTGCCTGGGGATAGGCGATTCCGGCCCCGACGCTCCCGTAACTCCCGTTGGTTTCGCCGTAAAGGACAAGTGGTGTTCCATCGCCGTTAAGGTAGGTGATGAAATCCGGCTTAAAGGAACCTACGTTGAATACCAAATTTGTCCAAGCGACGCGGCCTAATGCGTCGGTCTGATAATTCCCGTTGCTAAATGGAGAACTCACCTGGGCGGGGCTGCCCGCACTGTCAAATTGCAAGAAAGTATCGGTGTAACCGCTGAGACCTCCGCTGCCATCGGCGGTTACAACACCGGCGGATGTCAATGAAGAAGGCACCAGGGTCCCGGTGCTGGTGGTTGGGATATTCGCACCAAGGATACCGAATACGAACGGGCCAGAGAATGAAGCGTTGGTGAATGTGCCGGCTGTTGAGCCCTGCGCGATCGCGAGTCCACCAGTCAAGAAGCCGCTCGTGCCGTCGAGGTCGTCATTCTCGACGAGCCGAATGTGGTTGGCGTCAACGATGTAGCCGTAGAGTTGAGTGGGATCAAACGTCGCGGGGTTCCCGTTGGAATCAAGACAGCTTGACTGCCCAATGAGATCAATCAAGACACGACCAAAAGAGTCGGCCTGCAACACGCTTCCCGTAATTGCGTTGTTTGCCGGACAGCTGATCAGCTCTTTGTTGTAGTCCTCATCTGCGACGCTGCCGGCGAGCGAGATGTCGCCCGACGAATCAATGTTGAGAACACCCCCGAAGGCGATCGGCATTGGGCCGTTCTTATCCGCCAACAAATTCTGGCCGGAATCCACACCGCTGGCGACGAAGGCGTAAGAGGCAGGCAGCGTGAGCGCGGCGGCGGTCTGCAGTTCCAAGGTGCCGGCTGCGGAGTTTGAATCCAATTCGGCGATTAGCGCCTTGGAACTGGAGATTACTACAAGGCTAAAGGTTTCCTGAATGGGGTTGCCGCTGCTACTGATTGGCTGAACATTGAGGGTAATGCTTCCGCGTCCGTCCGGGCCAACGAAATAGGTGCTGGGCAGGCTGCCGGAACCTTGCTGGACGTTGTACGATGCCGAAAAGCCGCTCATGGTGTTCAGCGTCTGCTCGCCGGCGGTTATGGTGCCGTAGGAGGCGTCGGTGGGGTTGCTGTCAAAAGTAAACACGCCTGCTATCTGATAGGGAGCGCCGTTGGAGTCGCTGCCCTGGACTTGGAGGACGTAGTTGGCAGGAGTGCCGCCATTGAGCACGTTGGCGTAGGAGGTGATAGTAAGTGCAGTGGTTTGATTCTGGGTGTGATCGGCGGTGGCGAATGCGGTGACGTTGACAGTCAGAGTGCCGGCCGCAAAATCCGCGGGTGGAAGATAGGTAACTGTCGAAGGGCTAGCGGAGTGCATGGAGGGAATATTCAGAGTGCCGCAACCGGCGGGAAAGGTGCTCGGGCACGTGATCGCCCAGTCCACTCCGTAATTGCCCGGGTCGTTCGTGACGGTGGCCGTGAACGTAAGCCCTGTGGTGTTGGCGGCGGGAATGCTCGTCGTGGCCGGCGGCGTCACGGTAATCGTGACGGCGGTCTGCGTTGTGGTATGAGAGGAACTGCTGCCGCAAGCGACGAGAAGACAAATCGCGCCCACCGAGATTAGTGTGAGAATCCGTCGCATCGCTGCCACTGCAAGCCTCCTTGAAAATGACGCCAGAACCGTAGCCCTGCGCAACTCCTGAAAAGATCGCTCATCAATCGCCCGAATGGAGACGGGCTCCGCGAGGAAGCTTATTGCTTCGCTCCGTGCAGAAAAATCGGTTGCACTTCCCCTGCTCCGCGCAGGAAAATCGTCTGCACCAACCCGATTTGAGTCGGCGTGTTGTAAGTAATAATGAAGGTGCCGTAGTCGAACCCGATTACCTTCGGCAGGAAAGTAAATGTTATCGGGCAATTTTCGTTGGGAGCCAGGCTGGAAGGGCAATTATCCGATTCCAAATAGTCACCCGAGGGAGTCTTGGATGTGATCGTGACGGTCGCTGAGTGCGCATCCACGGGATCGTTAAAGAGCGTGACGGTTAACGGAGCGCTAAGAGTGCCCTGGATCAGCGTGCCAAATTCCAGACCTGCGCTGGGAAGCAATCGGAGCGGGCTGGGGGGATTGGTCTTCAATTCGACAGGAAAGCGACCACTGTCAATCTCGCAGTTGGATTCTCCCGAATTGCATTGCACCGTGTTGAACTCAAGAAAATAATCGAGCCCGATCGTGCCGTTCGCGGGGATGGTGTTCCATGCCTCTGGCTGGGGCGCAAAAGCGATCTGCAATGTGCAGCTCTGCTGCGGTTGAAGGATGACTCCCTGGCCCGCGGCCAGGCATGTGCTGGTAGGAGCTGGAGCAATCTGAAAATTTGCCACCTTAGTCTGAGTATCGAAGTCGCAGGCGTAGCTGACGGTGGGAGGCGTGGTGTTTGGTTCCGGCTGAATAAGCGCCTCTTGCTGCGTATTCGGAGCCTGGGGGAAGCCGGTTCTGTCTATCTGGAACCCGGCCACGGGGCTGCTAATCGCTAGCGGGTAAGGCAAATTCTGCTGATTTAAGGTGTCACAAGTGTTCGCACCGGGCAGAAGTTGCACCGCGTTGGAACCCTGGTTGGTGAAGGTGAGTATTTGCGGAGCGCTGGTTTCGCCCAGGGTTTCGGAACCGAAATCGAGCTCACCCGTCGAAGGCACAATGGCGCTCAGGCCGGTGCCGGAGATAGGTGTGGAGAACGTTCCATCCGAGTCTTCGGTGTCGTTCGACGGGACATTAACCGTCAGGATGGCGCTCAGCGGATTGGGGCAAAGGGAAGGCTTTTCTACAAATGGCGGAGTCGAGTTGCCAAAATAGGGTGACGGCAGCCAGGGGCAGCTTTCCTGGGGCGAGAACTGAATTGTTACTTGGCAACTGGTTGCGAGAGTGAAGGTAGAGCCGGGAGGTGCCAGAGTAGTGCAGTCATTCGCTTGCCCGGTCTGCAACACGGTGAAGCTGGGAACGCCGTTGAAGTCTCCGCCGCCTTGCTGGTAGAAAAGCAGACTGTCGCTCGCCGTGAGTTGGATCTTCACGTTAGCCAAGGGCGAGCTTGTGATGTTCGAAATCGTGATCGCCTGTGTCGTCGGCGTCGACCCGAGTAACTGGGGGAGGAATAACGTGGAGAGAGGAGAGAGGGTAATCGGCTGTGTGCAACCCGTAGAGCCGCCAATAGCGAGACAAATGTTTCCTGTGTCTCCTATCTGTGCAGAACCTTGTGGGCAGGATTTTGTCGTCAGGGCGTAACCGAGTTGGCCCTGCACAACGAGCCCGCCGTTTGAGCTGTTGTTTACAGTCACCGGGGAAACGAAAATTGGCGGCGAACCTCCACTTCCGATCTGACCGACGACCAAACCGTTGCTGCCATAGATCTGCAGGTTGATGTTATTTCCGCTGATTACGCCGTGCACCGAATTCGTGGTTAAGCAAGGATAGTCGTTGAGCTGGGTCGCCGGGTCCTTGAAAATAAGCGTGCCGCTTACCGATGCGTAGCTGGCTCCCACGTTCGGTCCCTGGACCAGGTTTCCACCAACCGGAAAATCCTGACCGTTTAGGCCAGCGTTGCCAGTGAAGCTGTGGAAGAAACCTTGAATCGCTCCCGTCAGCGTCGGGTAAGAGGTCGCGCTCCAAGTCGCGGTATCTGCCATCAAGCCGCAGGACACAAGTACGCCGTTCACGTACCCATAGCCGTCGGTCGAGAAGCTATAACTGGCGCCCTGGATGGTCGGGTTGCCGGCGCTGTTGGTGCCGAGCTGCCCGCCGCTCAGGGTAATCGTCTGCGCCGTGGGGTTGCCGTTTTTGTCCAGCGTGTTCACCACGGCAGTGAGGCTCACAGTCTGGCCGCTGACTGTTCCTGTGATAGCCGCCGCCCCGCTGTTGCAAATTCCCGAAGATGCCACAATTGAGAACACGATCTGTCCCGTGACAGAGCCATTCTGCTGCTGCAGGAACCCACCTTGCAGGGGGCTGCCGACGAATGAGGAGACGCCACCCGGTGTCATGGTGAATTGCCAATTGCCAGCGAGAATGCCGCTCTGCTCCGAATTGGAGCCGCTGCTGCCGCAGGACGATAGGACGGCAGTGACGGCGGCAAGCAACAAGATACGCAGGCTGTTCGCCAGCCTTCCCGAACCACAGTATGGGGATTTGTGCCCCGTCGCGTGTTCTCGAAACCTATTCATGATCTCCGATTCCTCAAAACGCAAGCTTCAAAGCAAACTGCAGAGTGCGCGGCCGATGGGCATCGAGCGGATGCAGGAAAGAGGCTCCCGTGACGCAGTCGGCGCCGCTGCCCTTGTAGCCGGCCGAGTAGGCAGGGCCGGCATAACAGCTGATGATGTTATTGCCCGTGCTGCCGGGATTATCCGGATCGTAGATGCGGAATGCCGTGTGGTTGAACACGTTGAAAGCCTCGGCGCGAAATTCAAGTTGGCTGGCCTCTGTCACTTTGAAATGCTTGGCCAATGCCATATCGAAATTTAATTGCGACGGATTGTTCAGGAAATTGCGGCCGGCGTTGCCGAAGGTAAGTCCGCGCGGCGCCACGAACTGCGAAGGATTCCCTATGAGTGGGCCGAAGCTTTGGGAGTTGTTGCCGGGCTTCGGTGTTCCCCTTACTACGTCGGGGTAGGAGTCGGCAATGCCGAGGTTGCTGGAGACGCCGGCATTATCGGTGACGGAGATGCCGGTGTTGCCGGCCGTGTTGATCACACTGAAGGGCGTCCCCGAATGAAACAGTGTTATGCCGGAAAGTTCCCAACCCTGCAGAAAATTGTCTGCGAATCCGGAGCAGCATTTGGGAGCAGGCGCGCCCTGGTCTTGTGCAGCTCCAGCTTCGCGCGCGTTCGCCCAGTCGCCAATGTTATGGACAAGATTCTTGAGCGAAAATTGATAAATGTAGTTGAACGTCAGCAGATGCCTTTCGTCAAAATTCGAACTCGCCCGGTTCTCCCGAAGGTCGTAGGAGTTCACCAGAACGGGATCGCTGCGGTCGGAAGAATCGTCAATCGAATGACTATAGGAATACGAGACGCCAGTGGTGAGCGCGCCCCGGGTGCGTCGTGCCGTGAACTGAACTGCGTGATAGTTGGAATTGGCAACGTTCTGGAGCGCGAGAACTCGTGCCAGGCCGGGGTAGGGGCGTTTTAGGCTGGGGTCGGTAGGGTAGGGCGACTCTGGCAGAGAATTGACATTGGGGATGTGAGCATTGGTGCACGCGGCCTGCAAATACGGGTAGGCGGGATTGGTTGGGCTGACGATTGTTCCGCTCTGCAGGTAGAAGGGAGTAGACCCATCTCCGGGAGAACTGCTCCCCCCTGTCGGGTTAACCGTGCAATCGTTCACGGTCAGCGGCTCATTCGGGCCGAAGGGATTTTCGCTGTTCGGCAGAGGCGGCAGTTGATTGAGCTGGCGTCCCACCGTCAAGTGCGTCCCCTTGCTCCCCACATACGCCATGTTCACCACGAAATCGCGAGACACTTCGCGCTGCACTCCAAAACTCCATTGCTGAGCGTAGGGCCAGATTGCCTGGGTAGGAATGGAAGTGACGTCAATCGGATAAAGCGAGCCGGCTGGAGGCGCGTTCGCTCCGCACGGCTGATAAGTACCGTTGAAGCCAGATCCATAGCCGACATTTCCGATGCATGGGTAACTGGTGGGAACCGGCTGCGTGACGCTGAGAACGACCGGGGCACTGGCTTCGAGCGAGCCGGTGTTCGCTTCGTTTCCGGTGCCGTGTTCATAGAAAATTCCGTAGCCGGCGCGGATCGACGTCTTGCCATCGCCTTTGGGATCCCAGGCGAAACCGATCCGAGGCGCCCAGTTAAGGAGGTGGCCCTGCATGCAACCCGCCGGTGTGTGCTCCGCTCCACACTGCACGAATCCCATCGCACTGACGATGGCCGGGTTGGATTGGAATGTGGACGTTTGCAGCGGAGCGCCGTTGTACAAGAGTTCGCCGTGGTCCGGGTCCACCGAAAAGGCTGTCTTATTCTTCTCAAATTGGTCAGCTTCCCAATTCCAGGCGTTGTGGTATTTTTCCCGGAAAGTACCGAATAAACTCAAGCGCAAGCCTAGATTCACGGTGAAGCGGCTGCTCAGCTTCCAGTCATCTTGAAAGTAAGGCTCGGCCAGCTGGTAACGCTGATAGTAGCGGTGCTGGGAGGAATCCTGGGTGAAGGTCTGAATGTTTCCAGTCAGGAAATCCGCGAAGGCATTGCCAGTGCTGAGATTTTGGTTGGCAAAAGTAAGCAGGCCCTCAACTTCGCCGGAAGCGGCCCCAATCACGTTGTTGTCCTGATTGCGCTGGGAGTCGACGTACTGTGCCCCAAACTGCAGGGTATGTTTGCCCATGGCTTTTCCGACGTCGTCCCGCACAAAATATGTGGGATTGGTGTGCTCCCAGGGCATGTACGAAGGATCTTCCGTAAAGCCTCGGCCTCCGTAGGCGGCATTCGTTCCCAAAATAGCCACGCCCGGCATCTTGCCGCCGAAGTTGTTGTTGAAGATATAGCCAATGCCGCATTCCGGCTGACCGGTCACAGGGTCCACGCTTAGAGTTGGGTCGCACTGTCCAACCGGGCCCACGAGGGGCAAATCAATTGCCGGGTTGCGCTGGAACTGGGCACCGCTTGGGCCATTCTTGTCCGCCAGAGTGATCCTGGCATTGGTGTAACTCAGAACCACATTGTTAATAGTCGTCGCCGAAATAGTGTGCGTCAGACTGGCCACCAGGTTCAGTCCGGGCCCGAAAAAACGGTTCTGAATGGTCGGGAAAGTAGCCGCGGACGGATTGGTGACGCTGAGGTAACTCCACTGCGGCGTCAACACCGTCGTGTCCCAGGAATCGTGAATGTAGCGGAACGAAACTTTTAACTTCTGGGTCAAGTTGTGATCGATGCGAAAAAGCTCTTCGCGCCAGTAGGTGGACGGCGAAACGGCCGCATCGTAGCAGCGATTGGGATCGGAAGCATCCAGAACGAAGCCTGGCGCCAGGGCGTAACTGCACCCCGTGGGAGAATTGGGCAGGGGTATCAGGTTCGCGTTGAGGATCAATTGGGCGTTCTTGTCGACGGCGTCGGATGTGTAACTGCCCGTTGGAGTCGCTTCCAAAAAGACTTTGGAACCTACGCCTACATTCGTCAGGAGGCCAGGGCAATCCGGAAACTGGGCGCGGCTGAAGGTGCCTCCCAACGTAGGACAGACATCGCTAAAATCGAAGATCTGCCCAATTTGTCCCTTCCCCACGCCCGAAGGCGACCCCAGTCCGGGAGGGCTCAGATATTTCTGGATTCCGTTTGCGGTCATGATGAGACCGCGCTCTTTCAGGCCGGGCACCGCCTGGTTGTACTCGATGGGACTCTTTTCCAGCCGCACTTCCTCGGAGAAAAAGAAGAAGGTTTTGTCTTTCTTCGTGTTGTAAACATTAGGAATGGTCAGCGGGCCGCCGATGGTGCCCCCGAAATCCTGCCGCCGATAAAGTGGGGCTTTGCTGGTGAGATCGAAATAATTGCGCGCGTTAAACGCTTCGTTGCGGGTGAAATCATAAATATTGCCGTGGAATTTGGCCGTTCCCGTCTTCGTAGTCACCTGCACCGTGCCGGATGCGGTGCGCCCATATTGCGCGCCGTAGTTCGAGGTCAGCACCTTGACTTCCTGGATGGCATCCAGGCTCGGGTAAACCACGAGCGTGCTCGCCGACCGGTTTAGACCGGTATTGAGCACGTCGCTGCCGTCAACTTCGAAGGTGTTGTATTCGACGCGCCCGCCGTTCACGCTGTACTTGACGCTACCCACCACCCCGACCTTGCCTTCATCCTGGCCGGTCTGATTGCTGACGCCAGCCGCCAGAGCGATGAGCTGCGAGAAGTTGCGCCCATTGAGTTGCAGGCTTACCACTTCTTTCTGCTCGATGGTGCCGGAAACGGCCGCGTTCTCGGTCTCCACCTGTCCCACGTTGCTCGATTCAACATTCACTTCTTCACTCTTGGCGTGAGCCGGCAACAAAGAACTGTCGAGCGTCTGTTCCAGGCCCGCTGTCAAGGTAATGTTGTCAAACACCTGGTCGGCGAAATTGGGGGCCGATACGGTTAGTGTGTACGTCCCGGGGCTAATCCCGGCGAAGGAATACAGGCCTCTGGCATTGACTGGGGTTTCCAGTTTTTCCCCGGCCGCGCTCTTCAATACTGCTTTGGCATCCACCACGACGGCACCGGTTTGATCGGTTATCGTCCCTTTGAGCGCGCTTTTGTCCCCAGCAATTTTCTGAGCGGGGGAGGCGGCGCTTTGTTCGGCCCGCTCCGTGCGACCTGTCTCAGCCGCGGGCTGGGTGCTGGCTGGCTTCAGGCTGGCGTCGAGCGTTAACTTCTTGCCGGGCGTTAGCGTGAAACCTTGAAAGACGGCATCCGCGAGGCCGGGCGCCGAGACGGTTAAGGAGTAGGTTCCCGGGTAGAGTCCGGTAATGGAATACATGCCGTTGTCATCGACTGGAATGGCAAGTCTCACGCCATACTCGCTCGTGAGGACCACTTTCGCATCGTGCACGACGGCGCCAGCTTGTTCGGTGACGGTGCCGGTGATCGTGGCCTTGCCGGTATTCGCATCCGCTTGCTGCTGCGGTTGCTCCTGTCCGACGCAAACCGGGACCATGAGCATCGCCAGCGCGACTACAACGCCGGAAAGAATTGAAACACGAAGGAGATGAGAACTCACACGCGCGCCTATCTGAGTGATCTAGACTCTTGGTGGCTTGAAAAGAAGGGCAATTCTAGAGGACGGCCGAAGTTGTTAAGGTTAAAATCTCGTTAAATTCCGCCATGCTCTGTGGGCGCGCACGCGGCGTCTCTTGTTGCCGCATTTGTCGTGATCGGCTCACCAACCGCTCGCAAACTCCGGACGCGCCCTTCAGACAGCGGCACTTACGACCGTTTCCCTCATGTAACACTGCGTTAACAGAATATTATTCAACACTTCACACTGCGGCCTCAGGCCGATGCGTTAGTATCCACCCGTCAATCCTGCTCCCTGTGGCGCTCGCTCCTAGGTGAAGTCCGTAGGGAAACGATCGGCTAATTCAAATTTGAAGTGTGCGTAGCGGCAATGCGCACAATTTAGCAACCGCTTCTCAATGCAGAACTAAGGAGAAAATAGCAATGTCGAAGATGAAAATAGGTTTCGCGGTGCTGTTGTTGGCCGCGACGGTTTCTTTTGTATCCAGTGCCCAAGCGCAGACCGTGGAAGTAATCGCATCGGGCTCTTCAGCTTTGTGGCAGACGCTGGCGTTGGCCGCCTGGAACTGCTCGGTGGCGGGCGCAGTCCCACCTTGCTTCCACTATACGAATAAGTCAAATTTTTACGTCGTTGACCACCGGCCCACTTTTCTGAGTGGCTCCGATAACCTTGACCAGGGCGGCATCTGGATCGTCTGGGATAGCACTCCGGCCAGCAAGAAAGGCCCTAAGGTTTGGGCGGACCTCAAGGTGGACTCGGTCGTAGGAGACCGGTGCTACCTGGCGAACCCACGCTGCTACATCAATGACAACGGCGCAAGCTCCTTTCCTGCCGCAAGCAATGCCATCAGCTTTGTTTGGGGTTCGGATACAACCCCGCCGACAAGCGTTCAGAACCTGTTCTCCGGGAGTGGCGCTGCAGGCACGCAAGTGAACGCGGCCGCCACCGACATTCGTCCGGAAGATGCCGGCTTCGCGATTTGCCGTGTGAACTCCGCGTCGGGTCAGTCTGCCGCCGGCGGACCGGTCAGCGGTTTTGACGGCACCGACGGTCTCGGATATGGCAGCGTTCCCGCGGGAACCTGCGCGACGTTCGGTGATTCGCTAACGCAACTGCAGGGCACGCCGATTTCGAGCGGTGTGGGTTCGGGCGCTGCCAATGTTCTGGCTTTTAGCCAGCCCGGCGGGAACGACCCGTTCACGAACAACGCAATTCCAGCGGCATACACGGTCTCGGTCGGCGCGGACCCCGTCGTGTTCATCTATGGCAACGCCGGCGGCCAACTTACCGGTCTGTCCAACGTCACGCAAGCCCAGTTGCAGAGCGCCTTTTCGGGCGCAAGGTGCGATGCCGACGCGTTTGGCTTGCCCTCGGCCGGTATCCAGGTCTATCTGCGTGAACCCGAATCCGGCACCATGAACACGACAGAAGCGACGGTTTTCCGTATGCCCGTCAATTCCCCCGCTCACCCCCTTGGCTTGGTCTATGGAGCGAGCCAGGAAACGGGTGTAAACGGCACCAATCCCCTTAAGGGAACGAATGTTGCCTGCCCGTCCTCAGATGGAAACGGCGGCCGGTGGCGCGCGATCGGCACAGGACAAGAAGTGTCGTCGGTGCAAAACTCATTCTCCGCCAACACCTGGGGTAACAAGACCGATGGCATTGGATATTCGTTCAATGGTTTCGGCAATTTCAGCGCCATCTTCGGCAACCCCGCTTACGGGTACGTTTCCGTCAACGGAATCGACCCCATCTTCGCAACCCACGTGAGCAACTCACTTCCTTCGTGCACCTATCCTTGCTCCGAAGCTGGGATTTGGGGCGCGGTGGGTACCTCATACCCCAACGTCCGCAATGGCTCCTACGGCGCCTGGTCGGTTCTTCGCATTGTGACGGCCAGCAGCGGCGCGACACTGACCGCTGTGAAAAACCTGGTCACGGCATCGAACAACTTCGTGGTCAACAGCGTTCCCGACTACATTCCCGCAAAGGCCGCAGCCGGCGATCCTGGCCTTACGGTCTGGCGCTCGCACTACCAGCAGTGGGACGGACAGGGCAACCCGGTCGGATCTGCACCCAACAACGGTGCGTTCTCGGGTAGCAACCCCAATGGCAACGATAAAGGCGGCGACATGGGCGGATGCGTCCTGACGCTGGGAACCACGGATCGTACCATCACTGGTTACATCCAATCCTCCTTCGGCCAGTTGGATCCAAATGACCCCAAGAAGAAAATCAAGGGTCAATGCCCCGCACGCGTAGACTAAGTTAGGTGGCTGTCTTCAAGTAGCTCAAAACCTGGGCGGGCCGTCGGTTAGCGGCTCGCCCTTTTCTTGACTGCGGTAAAGTCGATATACAGGTCTAAGATGGACCTGCGACGCCCGGTGTGGAACAAAAGTGCGGAATAGATCAAGGAGTGGGGAAAGTGATTTCGCGGCGAATGCTGATACCCGTTTTCGTGAAGAAGTTAGTTCTGGGAAGTGTCCTGTTGCTGGTATCGCTGCCGAGCGCCGGGCAGCTTCCGGGTGCATCTCCTCTGATCGCCGATCCGGCTGACACGCGCTTTCGTGGTGTGGACGAGGATTGGACTTTGCCCTCGTTGAGTAAGAGTCATCTAAGGCCGGTTAAGCCGCTTAAGTTCGTCGCGGACCACGATAGGTACACGACCGAACTGGTGCGGGTCCAATGGCGATGGGGCGATCCAATCGACCTTTATGTCATTCGGCCGAAGGGCGTGACGAAGCCGCCGGTGGTCCTGTATCTTTTCGGCTACCCCTATGATACCGAGGTGTTCAAGGACGAGGGATTCCAGGCCGATGCGACTAAGGATGGCTTTGCCGCTGTGGGCTTCGTCACTGCGCTCACCGGGCATCGCTATCACGACCGTCCCATGAAGAAATGGTTCGTCAGCGAATTGCAGGAGTGCCTGGCAGTTTCTGCGCACGACGTGCAGATGGTGCTGGATTATCTGGCTTCTCGCGGCGATCTTGACATGGATCGGGTAGGCGTGTTCAGTCAGCTCTCGGGCGCCAGTATTGGAATTCTCGCTTCCGCCGCGGATCCCCGCATCAAAGTGATGGATGCATTGGATCCGTGGGGCGATTGGCCCACGTGGATGGCAAGGTCGGCGTTTGTGCCCAACGACGAGCGGCCCGGCTACGTGAAACCAGAGTTTCTGAGCAAGGCCGCGCTGCTCGATCCGGTCGACTGGATGCCAAAGATCCAGGCCAAGAAATTCCGCCTGCAACAGAGGAGTTATGAGCCCGAAACTCCGGTTGCGTCGAAAGAGAAGTTGCAGAAGGCGGCGCCGCCCGGCGCAACTGTCGAGTTTTACAAGAGCCAGAAGGAGTTCGCAAGCGTCGTCGGCGAAGATGGACGTAAGAGCGTGGATTGGCTTAAAGGACAGCTGCGTTCTCTTCCGGCACCCGCGACCGACAGCACAGCCGCGGTTCAGAAGTCCGACTGAGCGTAGTTGCTGGCTTTGAAGGCCCGATTCGATGAAGGTGAGGAGAGGGGCATGTTGGAAACATGGTGTTTGTCTACCTGCCGCCAGGCTCAGGTGTGCTCCGGACCGACTCTGATCTTTGCCCTGCGCTCCGCTCATTCGGTACACTGCCTGATATGAATCAGCCCAACCAACCGAATGTGAAATTTGTGCAAACCTCCGACTACCGCGAAGCCTATGCCAACAGCGTGCAGATACGCGTTAATGTATGGGATTTTTTCCTCGTCTTCGGCACCATGCAGCAGGCCTCGGAAACCCAGGTGGAACTGCGGAATTTCCAGGGAATCTACTTGAGCCCACAACAGGCAAAAGCGCTGATGGCCCTGCTGCAGCAGAACATGTCGAACTACGAAGCTGCTTTCGGCGAGATCAAGCTCGATCCGCGAGCCCCGGGTGGACCGATCCACTGATGGCGGCCCGGCCGTCGGCGCACGCTAGCGTGAAAAGTCCGGCACAAGCGAATGCGGCGTGGACGCAGCAGTTCCTGCTGTACGCGCTGTTGTTTGCCAGTCTGATGGTGCTGCATGCGCCTCTTCTGCGTCTGCCGTATTTCTGGGACGAGGCCGGATATTACATTCCGGTGGCGCGCGATCTTTATCTCACCGGCTCGCCCATCCCGCATTCGACGCTTTCGAATGCTCACCCGCCGCTGGTGATGGCGTGGCTGGCTCTCGCTTGGCGGCTTTTCGGGTACTCGACGCTGGTGACGCGCACCGCGATTTTGGCGTTGGCGGGTTTTTCGTTGCTGGGTTTGTTTCGGCTGGCGCGGCGGGCCGCCAATCTCCACATTGCTGCGGCGGTGACGGTACTGACAGCAGTTTATCCCGTATTTTTCACGCAGAGTGCGATGGCGCTCGTTGACCTGCCGGCTGCCGGACTTGCGTTTTGGGCGCTGGCTTCGTATCTCGAAGATCGCCCATGGAGCACCGTCCTCTGGTTTTCGCTGGCGGCAATGGCAAAGGAGACAGCGGTCGTGGCGCCACTGGCGCTGCTTTCGTGGGAGCTGCTGGCTCCCATCGTTCGTTCCAGGCGCGCAGAACTTGCTCTTCCACTTGGCAGGCGTACGCGTGCCATTCATTTGATTCTTCCCATTATGCCGCTGGTCTGCTGGTTTGCGTTTCATCGTGCGAAGACTGGCTTTGTGTTTGGGAATCCCGATTTCTTCCGCTATAACGTGGCCGGGACACTCAATCCTTTGCGCATTCCGATCGCGCTGGGATTGCGTTTGTGGCAAGTAGGTGGGTATTTCGGCCTGTGGCTGCTCAGCCTGTCTGTTGTGCTCGCGATGCTCCGGCCGCCGCAGATCGAGAACGGTCACCCGCGTCGACGGATCGAAATCTGGCAACAGGCCGCCATTGCGGCCGTAATTCTCGCTTACCTGGTATTCATGTCTGCGGTCGGCGGTGCGCCGCTGGCGCGCTACCTGTTGCCCGTTACGCCACTGGTAATTCTGTTATCGGTGGCGGCACTGTCGCGTCGCCTGCGCTATTGGAAGCTGGTTGCGGGTGCCCTTGCGGTGACGTTTGTCGCGGGATTGTTTAGCAATCCTCCTTATGGTTTCTCGCTCGAAGATAACCTCGCCTATCGCGACTTTGTGGTGATGCATTCCGAAGCCAGCCGGTTCATGACTATGCGTTATCCCAATGCAACTGTGCTGACTGCGTGGCCGGCTTCCGACGAACTCAATCGCCCGTGGCTGGGATATGTTGCGCGGCCGTTTCGCGTGGTGCGAATCGAAGACTTTACCGCTGCGCAAATCGACGTGGCATATGCGGCCCGAAGCGAATTTGACGTGGCGTTCGTGTTTTCGACGAAATATCAGCCACGGCATGAGTTGCTGGCGAACTGGGCAGCTTGGCAGGAAATCAAGGCAAGGTTCTTCGGCTATCACCGCGATTTGTTGCCCGAAGAGATCGCCCGGCGCATGGGCGGAAGAATCGTGTTTCACAAAGAGGAGAACGGACTTTGGGTTGCGGTGATTGCGCTCGACAAAGAACAAGATGCGCAGTTGCGCTTGCCGGCCGACTATCCGCCCAGCAGGTGACAGGAATGCGTCTTGACGATGACCCAAACGCTCTTGCCGGGAGTGAGCCCGAGAGCTTCGCGGGCGGCCAGCGTTAGATGCACCTCAAGCGAAGTCCCTCTGCAATCGATTACCGCAGAGACAATTCCATGCCTTTGTTCCAGCGCCTGAATGGTTCCGGCGACGACGTTGCGTGCACTTAGCCCGTGCGGGTTCTCGGTTGCCAGCAAAATATCGCCGGCGCGAATGCCAACCCTCAGGCGAGCTCCAGCCTCCATCGCCACCAGCGGAGTTTCCAGGGTGAGCGACCCCGTGCCAATGCGGCAGGTCATCGTGCCGCGATTCTCATTTCCCGCGACCACCGTCGCGTCGAATATATTTTCAAACCCCGACAGCTGCGCCACCGTCTCGCTTCGCGGAGCGTGCATTACATCCTTGGGCTGGCCTTGCGCCACGATCTTTCCCGCCTCCAGCACGATGACTTCTTCGCCAAGCGCAAACACTTCCTCACCGCTATGCGTCACGAAGAGAATCGGGATGCGCGATTGCTGGTTCCAGCGGCGCAGGTCAGCCAAAATCAGCGACTTGGTCGGACGGTCGAGCGCAATCAGCGGCTCGTCGAGCAACAACGCTCGCGGCTCGATCACCAGTGCGCGCGCCAGGGCAACGCGCTGGCGTTCGCCGCCTGAGATCTGCGCCGGCCGGCGATCTCGCAAGTGGTCGATCCGGAAGGCGCTCAGCATCTCGCGGCTGCGAGTCTGTCTATCGGACTGGCTCAAGCGGCGCAACCCATAGGAGACATTTTGCTCGGCGGTCAAGTGAGGGAAGAGGGCTAAGTCCTGCAGCACATAGCCAATGCCGCGTTTCCAGGCAGGCAGGTTCGCTTTGCTGTCGGAATCATAGACGGCGTCTCCGCCAACCACGATTCGTCCTTCGTCGGGATCAGTCAGTCCGGCGATGCAATCGAGCAGCGTGGTCTTGCCAGCTCCAGAAGCGCCGAAGAGAATTGTGAATCCTGCCAGCGCGCGGAAGTGGACATTCAGCAGAAAACTCCCCTCGGGATTTGGAAAGCGCTTGCGAATGCGAACCTCGAGTTCGGAGGAAATTCCCACGGGCGGGGCTGGCGGGGACGCTGCTGACCTTACTTCCACGGACCCACCACCCACGAACGCCGATTCATTCCATACACAATCGACAGCAGAATAAAAGAAATCACCAGCAGCGCCAGCGCGGTTTGGTTCGCGCTCGAATAGTTTGCCGCCTGTACTTGATCGTAAATATCAATGGAAATCGTACGGGTCACACCGGGAATATTGCCTCCCACCATGAGCACGACGCCAAACTCGCCCAGCGTGTGCGCGAAGCTTAAGGTGAATCCCGTGACCAGGCCCGCCCTTGAAAGAGGTAGCACGACGCGCCAGAACGTTAGCGCCGGAGAATGTCCAAGTGTGGCAGAAGCACGCAACAGTTTTGCATCGACCGCGCCGAACGAGGCGGCGAACGGCTGCACGGCAAAAGGAAGGCTATATAACAAGGATCCGATGACCAAACCTTCAAACGTAAAAGCCAGGGTGTGCCCGGTCATCGACTGCCACCAGCGTCCGAGCGGGCTGCGCGACCCGAGCGCGACCAGAACATAGAAACCGAGCACGGTCGGAGGCAAGACGATGGGGAGCGCGACCGCGGCCTCGACCAGAAACTTCCATCGCCAGCGCGACGAGGTGAGCCAGTACGCAAGGGGAATTCCGATGACAAATAGAATGGCGGAGACGATGGTCGCCAGCCTCACGGTCAACCATAAAGCTTCCCAATTCATTTCAGTGGGTCTCCGCGGGCAGGCTGAAGCCGTAGCTTTGCAGCAGGGAAGTTACCTCCGCGGAGCGCACAAATTCCAGGAACTTGCGTGCCGCTTCTTTTTGTCTCGACTGGGAAAGCACGACGGCTGCCTGGTTCAGCGTTGGGTAGGCGTCGAGGGGAACGGTCCAGTAGCGGCCTTTTGGTTTCATCGCTGGCGCAAGCGCATGCGACAGCGCGATTAAACCCGCCTGGGCATTGCCCGACTCGACGAACTGCGCTGCCTGCGACACGTTTTCTCCCAGCACCAGCCGGATCGAGACCTGATCGTAGATTCCGAAATGGCGTAACGCCGCCTCGGCAGCGCGACCATATGGCGCGTGCTGCGGATTCGCAATCGAGATCTTTTTCACCGCTGGATCCAGCAGCGCCTGCATGCCAAGCTTCGACAAATCCAAAGGTGAATCACTCGGAATCCAGAGCACCAGGCGGCCGACCGCATAGCGGTAAAGGGTGTTCTTCTCGGCCATGCCTGCGTCGATGAGTTGGTTCGGATAATCCTCGTCGGCAGAGAAGAAAATGTCGAAGGGCGCGCCATTGCGAATCTGCGTCGTCAGGTTGCCGGACGCGCCGAAAGTGAGCTTTACCTCCTGCCCGGTCTGGCTCTTGTATTTTGCGGCGATCTCGGGCAGAGCCGCGCTAAGGTCAGCCGCGGCCGCCACAGTAATCTCCTGGGCGGTTGCCAAAGCTCCTACGGACAGCAGCAGTAACGCAAACAATTTTCTCATCGCGGCCTTTCCGGCCTCATTCGGGGTCGGCCTTGCCTATGGAATGAATTGTGCTGCCTCTGATTTCGATCTCTCCTGCAATCCTTGCAGCGTCGCTGTCCCGCGCAATAACTCATCAAGGTCACGTTGTTGCCGTCCAAGCTCCGCTTGCATCAGGGGGTCGGCAACCACGCGCGCCTCCGACCCAGGGGAGTTCATGTCAATGTCGTCGCGGTTGATCACAAAATCATCGACAGCGTCACAAGCAACCGTTGCGGCCCACATGGCTTCTTCCGGCAATCCACTCATGCGGCTTCTTAGCGAATAGATAACAGCCGAAACGGCGTCCTCCGCAGCGCCCTGCTCCAATACCCACGGGCGGTGGTCTTCTCCGGGAAGCAGCCCCGTAGCCCTATCGATCATGGTTGCAATTCCTTGCTCTGACATGGGGATTCCAGCAAGATTTGCCCAAACGCTTTCTAATATTTCACGCAATTGGCTGGGGCTTCCCCTGCCCGTCCGATTGGAGTACTTGGCATAGGCACCCAGCATTCGCTCAGCAATTGCAGCGGCGAAAGCCGTCCGATCCTGCTCGGAAAGCTGCGCGATCTTTGCCAGAAGCTGAGTTTTGTCGAAACGAAGAAGACGCACCATTTCGCTCACATCAGCTTTGTCTTCGATACCGGCAGTTCGCGCACTCGTTTCCCTGTCGCGGCAAAGACCGCATTGCACAGCGCCGGCGTAAACGGCGGAACTCCCGGCTCACCCACGCCCGCCGGCGGCGCGTCGCTTTCCACAATGTGCACGTCAATCTGCCGCGGCGCGCGATTCATGCGCGCAAGCTGATAGGTGTCAAAGTTACCTTGATCGATGACGCCCTTGGTGGCTGTGATCTCGCTAAACAACGCCAGACTGGTCCCAAATACAGCCGCACCCTGAAACTGATTGCGAATGTTATCGGGGCTGACGACGGTGCCGGCATCCACAGCGGTCCACACATTCGGAATGTGCACCTGGCCTTTGTTGTCGACTTCCACTTCGACAACCGTGGCTACATAAGTAAGGAAGCTGCGGTGGGCGGCAATTCCCATTCCACGCCCTTTGCCAGTTGGGAGCTTGCCCCACTGTGACTTTTCCGCCGCGACCTCAATCACACGCCGCAACCGCGCCGTATCCAGCGGATAAGCTTTGGCTTCTTCCGCCTCATCGCCCTTGAGATCAGGCTGTACGACCCTCGCCGGACCTACAAGATCGAGTAAGTACTCGACCGGATCCCGGTTGGCGTTCCTTGCCAGTTCATCGGCAAATGAGTGGATCGCAAACGCGTGATAGATGTTGGCCACGCTGCGCAGCCAGCCGATGCGTACATGATAGTCAGCCGGCCCGTTTTCCGCGCGATGATTTGGAATGTCGAATGGCAGGTTGTTCCAACCCAAACCCATTTCGTCATCGGCGTACTTAGCCGACGCATCAAATGTTGAACCGATCGGCGGATAAGTCGTGCGCTGCAACCACGCCGTCGGCTTGCCGTTCGCGCCGATCGCAGCCTTCATGTACATCGCTGCAACGGAGTGGAAGAAATCGCACTTGGTATCGTCTTCCCGCGTCCATACGACTTTGACCGGCTTGCCCACTTGCTTCGAGAGAAGCGCCGCCTCGGCAACCTGATCCGGCTTCGATTTGCGCCCGAACCCGCCGCCGAGCAGAGTTACATGGCAAGTTACATCTTCTTTCTTAAGGCCCAGCACACCGGCCACGGTCTCCTGCACGGCCTGCGGATTCTGCGTTGGCGCCCAGGCCAGCACTTTGCCATCGCGGTACTCCGCGACGGCCACGTTCGGTTCCATGGCGCCGTGCGCGAGGTGCGGGGTGTAGTACCCGGCCTCTATGATCTTCCCCGCCTTCGCAAATGCCGCATCTACATCGCCCACGTTGCGCACGACTTTTCCCGGTTGCCGGGAAGTGGCTTCAAGCGTCTTGCGAAATTCGCCGGAGTTATACACCGAATGCGGGCTGCTATCCCATTCGATCTTCAATTGCCTGCGCCCACTGAAAGCGGCCCAGGTGTTATCGGCGATCACCGCAACGCCCCCCAGCGGCTTGAACATGTGCGGAGGCTCGACCGTGTCAATCGTCAGCGTCTTCCGCACGCCAGCAACTTTGAGCGCGGCCTTGTCGTCATAGGACTTGATCTTCTGTCCCAGCACGGGCGGATGCTCGATCGATGCAAACACCATGCCGGGCATCTCTGCATCCATGCCGAAGACCGCCTTGCCGGTGACAATGTCAGGCAGGTCAAATAACGCGTTGCTCTCCTTGCCGATGTAGCGCCACTCACCGCGCGATTTGAACCGCAACTCTTCTTTCTTTGGCACCGGCAACTTCGCCGCAGCCGGAGCGAGTTCGCCATAGCCTAACTTGCGTCCGCTGGCCTTATGCACAACGAAGTGCGGCTCAGTGGAGCAATCGTTGGGGGGAACATTCCACTGCGTAGCGGCCGCGCTGATCAGCATGGCGCGGCCAGTTGCTCCTACCTGGCGCATCAGCTCAAAGTAACTGCGCACCGAGTGCGACCCGTCCGTATCCTGATCTCCGTATTTCGGATCGCCAATGGCCTGATCAATCTTGACCTTCGCCCAGTCGGCATCGAGTTCGTCGGCCACTACAAGCGGCAGAGCCGTGCGGCTTCCGCACCCCATCTCCGATCGATGCGCCACAATAGTGACGGTCCCGTCGGAGGCGATTGCCATCCACAAACTGGGATCAAACGCGGTCGCCGCCTCGCCCTCAGCCCAGAGCGGCTGGGAAACAAAGCGCGCGCTCAGGATGAAAACGCCCGAAGCAAGCGCCCCTTGCAGGAATCCGCGGCGGCTGACATTCTCAACAATCTTCCTGTCAATGAAGTTCATGCCGGCTCCTTTGCGGCCTGATGAATCGCCGCCCGAATCCGCTGATAAGTCCCGCAGCGGCACAGGTTGCCCGACATGGCGACGTCAATGTCCTGGTCGCTCGGGTGCTTGTTCTCTTTGAGCAGGGCGATGGCCTGCATGATCTGGCCAGTCTGGCAGTAGCCACATTGCGGAACGCGAATCTCCATCCACGCCTTCTGCACGGGGTGCATGGCCGCGATGCCCTCAATGGTAGTGATCTCGCTGCCCGCTACATCCTTCATCGAAGTCGAGCACGAGCGGATGGCCTCGCCATTCTGGTGCACCGTGCACGCGCCGCAGAGGGACATGCCGCAGCCAAACTTCGTCCCCGTCAGCCCGGCCACGTCGCGCAAATACCAGAGCAACGGCATCTCGGGATCGCCATCAAATGTTCTTTCTTTCCCGTTCACCTTCAAGCGGATCATGTTTCCTCCGGTTTTAACTCTGCCGGCCCAGCGCCGATAACTGCCGATTTGATTCCCATATCCTAGCCGCAGCGCGCGAAATGTGGAAGAGCGTCGATCCCCTCCGTGATTCTCTGTGTCCTCTGTGGTTAATGGTTTTCTTGCGTCCGTCTATAATCGTCTGTCATTGGATGGAGGAATCTTGGCTTACGACGATCTGCGCGACTGGATCCAGGCGCTCGAGCGCGCCGGCGAACTCAAGCGAATCCGCACCGAAGCCGATCCGATTCTCGAAATCACCGAAATCACCGACCGCGTTTCAAAGAGTCGCGATCAGCAGGGAAGTGTTGGCGGAAAAGCGCTCCTGTTTGAGAATCTCAAAGGCTATCCCGGCCAGAAGCTGCTTATTAACCAGTTCGGCTCGGCTCGGCGCATGCGGATGGCGCTGGAAGTCGACGCGCTCGACGAAGTCGCCGAGCGCATTCGCGGATTCCTCGATGTGAAATCACCCCAAGGCTTTCTTGATAAGGTGAAGATGCTGCCCATGCTGGCAGAAATGGGCAAGTTCTTCCCCAAGACGGTTCCGACCGGACCGTGCAAGGAAGTCATCAAACGCGACAACTTCTCGCTGCTCGATTTCCCCATCCTCAAGTGCTGGCCGAAAGACGGCGGACGCTTCATCACGCTGCCGTGCGTAATCACGCGCGATCCAAAGACCGGTAAGCGCAACGTCGGGATGTACCGCATGCAGGTGTACGACGAGCGCACCGCAGGCATGCACTGGCAACGCCAGAAAGTAGCAGCGGAACACTACCGCGAACGCATGCGGCAATCGATGCCGAGCGATGGAAGCGCCCGCGCAGCCGTTGATATCATGGCCCGTTCTTCCGGCGGCGCGAAGTTGGCCGAGGGCGATCGCCCTTCCGGCCGCATGGAAGTTGCCGTCGCCATCGGCACCGAGCCCGCGCTCACCTTCTCCGCCATCGTTCCCGCGCCGCCCGATGTCGAAGAGTTCATCATCGCCGGCTTCCTCCGCCAGAAGCCGGTTGAGTTAGTAAAGTGCGAAACCGTTGACCTGGAAGTTCCCGCCAACGCCGAGATCATCCTCGAAGGCTACGTCAATCTCGACGAACTGCGAACGGAAGGCCCTTTCGGCGATCACACCGGCTTCTACTCCCTCGAAGACGAGTATCCCGTTTTCCACGTCACCTGCATCACGCACCGCAAAGACCCAATCTACGCCGCAACAGTAGTCGGCAAGCCGCCGCAAGAAGACGCCTGGATGGGCAAAGCCGTCGAGCGCATCTTCCTCCCGCTGATGCGGCTGACCATTCCCGAACTTGTCGACATCAACCTTCCCATTGAAGGCGTCTTTCACAACCTGATGATCGTCTCGATCCGCAAGTCCTATCCCGGACAAGCCCGCAAAGTAATGAACGCCATCTGGTCGCTAGGCCAGGCGATGTTCACGAAGTGCATCGTCGTGGTGGATGAAGACGTAGACGTGCAAGACCTGGCCGATGTAACTCTGAAGGTGTTCAATAACATCGACCCCGAGCGCGACATCCAGTTCACGCTAGGCCCAGTAGATTCGCTAGACCATGCTTCGCGCCTGCCCGATTACGGTTCGAAGATGGGCATCGACGCGACACGTAAGTGGTCAAGCGAAGGCTTCACGCGTCCTTGGCCCGACGAAATCACAATGGACGCAAAGACGCGCGCGCTGGTGGATGGCAAGTGGAAAGCGCTGGCGAGGGAGTTGGGGATTGAGTGAAATGGACTGGCGTCAGTACGAGCGCGAGATCGAGAAAGAATTCCGAGAAGCATACCCCTCTGCACAAATTACCCCTAACGCCCATGTGACTGGCAAGTTCTCGAAAGTCGGGCGCCAAATAGATCTCCTCATCGAAGAGCAAGCAGCCGACTTTTCTTTCAGGATCGTTGTCGATGCAAAGCATCGCGGAAGGAAGATCGACGTTACCGATGTAGAAGCCTTCATGGGATTAGTGCGTGACGTAGAAGCTCATACGGGGGTGATGGTTGCCCTTGAGGGCTACACGCCTGCGGCCATAAACCGCGCTCATCATGATGATCTTGATCTTATCCTTGATGTCCTTAACTTCGACGAATTGCAAGAATACCAAGGCCGGGCCGCAATTCCGTATTCGGGCGAGAATGGTGTATCTATTGCGGCCCCTCTTGGGTGGGTTGTTGACGCAACCAAGAGGCACGACGCGGTAGCATGGCTGTATCAGCGGGGTGTGACGTTCGACGAGGCCTTCAACAACAAGGAGGTTATGTATGTCGGCTTTTGGAACAAAAAGGATAAACAAATTAATACGCTTGATATGCTACTGGAATATCAAAAAGAATATATGACAAAGGACGTGCCCGAAGCTGAGATTCAGCTGCTGGGCGGTGTAAAGGGGCAAAGAGTGGGAGCCAGAACGCTCATTAGACGCTTCAAGAAAATGCGCGACTCCCCTCTCGAGTTCACGGGGTTTATCGACTTTGAGAATTTCATTTTCATGTGCGTCCTCTTCACACCGCCCGAATTAGAGCGCAAGAACCTTCGGAAACTTCGATTCGTCATCAGAGATGCCTTCCCCATCAAGGTCACCTACGACCATACACACGCAATCGCGAAAGCTCGGGAGCAACTCAGGGAACAGCCTGCCGCCGACAAACGCGCAAGTCTGTTATGTCAAATTGGATGCTGGCAGCGCGAGATGGGACAGTTGCAGGACGCTAAGCGGTCCCTCGAAGAAAGCCTCTCGCTAGTCCAGAACAACCATAAAGGCCTGACTCAGCTTTTCTTGGTGCTGATGGGGCTTGGCGATAAGGGCGGAACACTCAATCTCATACGACGCATGCTCCGCATTGACCCCCATAATCCGACGGTCTTCCGAGAATGCTTCAATTACACCGGAGAGGTCGGAGTTACGGTTCCCGATCTGCTTGAGCTCTTCGCGACCCTGAAGACAGACTATGCTGAGGACGCACTGGTCCAAGCGAACTGCGACTTCTACGCAGGCCAGATGCTGAAGGGTAGCAACGTTGAGTTGGCAAAGAAACACTTGTTGTCGGCGCGAGCCAACTTTGAAAGGGTTTTTCCTCGCGAGCACTACGTGTTTGATATTCTGCGTTCCGTTCTAGGACAACTCCCAAACTGACGCCTGGTGCCGGGTTGCCCCATCCTTGCGCGTTCTGTGCGCAAGGGTGGGATTCCACGGTAGCCGCCTGCTTGGGATTTTCGCGCCGATGGTTCCAAGGTCCAGTGGCGTCGCTCGGTCGTGGCGGAAAAATCCAAAGAGGTAAGGGCTCGTGGAATCCCACCCTTCGTGAAAAGCACGCGAAAGTTGGGGCAGCCTCGATTCGTTTTCGGGACGGCAAAAAACATGGGCGTGGGAGGGCTGAGCCGCTTGCACCCGGCTTGCCCTATCCTTGCGCGTTCTGTGCCGCAAGGGTTGGCTTCCAAGTCCTCAACTGGGGAAACTGATTGGCGTCGAAAATGGCTAATTATGGTATATTATCTATACCTTTATTATACAGATATTGCATATCGCGCTGAGATTGTATGAAGTTCGAGTACCATCCCGAGAAGAGTGCACAGAACAAGATTAAGCACGGCATCGATTTCGAGGCGGCCCAGCCCCTTTGGGCGGATCCGATGCTACTGGAAATCCCAGCCCGCACCAGCGATGAACCGCGGTGGTTGCTGATCGGAAAAATCGGTGAAAAGCACTGGTCGGCGGTCATTACTCGGCGAGGGGAGAGCATTCGATTGATTTCCGTGCGGCGTTCGCGCCCGGAGGAGGTGACCATCTATGAAAGCGAAGACACTGAAAGTGAAGACATCGACGGCGAAGGCATTTGACCGCAAATTCGATTCCGGCGCGCGCGTAACCGATCTTCTCCAACTGGATCGAGCCCGTCGGGTGGGCACCGAGGCAAGACGCGTGAACGTCGATTTCCCGGCATGGATGGTCGAATCTTTGGATCGCGAAGCTCGCCGCCTCGGAGTAACTCGGCAGTCGCTCATCAAACTCTGGCTGGCCGACAAATTGGAGCAACCTGTTTCCGCCGAAAGACGATAGAGGCGTGCTCTACCCTCGCGCGTTCGGTGCGCAAGGGTGGGGTTCCACGGTAGCGGCCTGCTTGCGATTTTCGCGCCGATGGCTCCAAGGCCTAGTTCTTGTCGCGCCACTCGGTCGTGCCGGGAAATCCAAGAGGTAAAGGTTCGTGGAATCCCACCCTTCGCGAAAAGCGCGCGAAGGATGGGGCAGCCTCGTTTTCGTTTTCGGGACGGAAAACATGGGCGTGGGGAGCACGCGCCCCAAAGAGCCACCTGTTCTCTATCCGTGCGACCATGCGTTTGTCTCCTTGTCAACCTGACGCCTGCTCAGTTCAAGAAAATTGACGGTGAGTTGTATCATTATTACGCGTGGCATTTCCTATTAAAATTTGTGCGGTGTGCTCGGAAGAGTTCGAATTGAAACCGGGGAAGCCTGGTTTTGCCAACCGTTGTCCGGCGTGCAGCGAACCCGAAAACGCCGATCCTGCAGCGAAGCCGGCCGCGGACGCCGACGAACGCAAGGCTCTCAACGAAGCTCGCAGGCACGCGATGCGTGACCTTCTCTATCGCAAGGATAGCTAACGCTCCGTGCTCGGTGCCCAACTTCGCCGTCTTTCGGACACTGCCCCAGACGCAAGCTGCAATCACTGCCCCGCCCCCGTCCCCACTAAAGTCAAGTGCGCACATCACAGACTTCTAATCCATCCGATGCGACAATATCTGTTTGATTGGGGCAGAGAAGAAGTGTGCCGTTTCCTATTGACGGCCCTCGGAGCTGCCCCAAAACCATTTTCAGCGCTTTTAGAGGGGGCAACTCCTTATTCCGGAATACTTTCCATATAAGTCCAAGGCGCTCAAGACTTTGGGAAAATATCCGCGCTAAAGTCTTGATTCCAATAGACCGGGGGTAGGGGGTAGGGTTATCAACTGACAGATAGTTGGCGCGACTCAAACGCGTTCGGCCATGACAAAGCGCGACCGCAGCTTGAGGCTGCTGCGAACTTGTGTTCTCATAGGATCTGCGACGGGTCGTGGGGGCTTGTCAACGCGCCGAACCTTTAACTTTCAAACTAACCTTCGAACCACGAATCCCTCTGAAGGAGAAAATCATGAGCAAAGTGCCGTACATTCCAGAAGGCTACAACACCGTCACCCCTTACCTCGTCATCAAGGGAGCCGCGCAGGCGATCGAGTATTACAAGAAAGTCTTCGGCGCGACCGTAGTCGTCCGCATGGATGGCCCCGAAGGCCGCGTCGGGCATGCCGAGTTGCAGATCGGCAGTTCGCGCATCATGCTGGCCGACGAAAACCCAAGTATGGGCGCCACCAGCGCAACCACGATCGGGAATAGCCCCGTGAGCCTCTATTTGTACCTGCCCGATGTCGACAAGGTAGTGGATAAGGCCGTCGCCGAGGGCGCAAAAATCCTGAAGCCGGTCCAGGACCAGTTTTATGGAGACCGCTCGGGCTTCCTGCAGGATCCGTTCGGACATTTCTGGGGCATCGCAACTCACGTCGAGGATGTGTCTCCGCAGGAAATGAAAGAGCGTATGAAGAAGGTCATGCAGGCGGCGTAGAATCAGCTCTCAGCCGACAGCCATCAGCCATCAGGAACATCTCAATGGTTTTGCCAGATGGCTGGCGGCTGACGGCAGTCTCCACGAAAGGACTTGTCTTATGCTTTCTAGCGGTAATCCCTTTCCGAATTTTTCGCTTTCGAATCAGGATGGCAAGACCACCAAGCTTGACGATTTCGCGGGCCACTGGTTAGTGGTCTACTTCTATCCGAAGGACGACACGCCCGGCTGCACGATTCAGGGCAGGTCATTCTCGGCAACCAAAGCGGACTTCGATACCGAAGGAATCAAAGTCGTGGGCGTAAGCGCCGACGACGTTACCTCGCACAAGAACTTTCACCACAAGTTCGCCTTCAAGATTGACTTGCTGTCAGACCCCGACGCATCGCTGATGAAAGCTCTCGGCATCGGCCAGTCGGAATGGAAGGGAATGAAGTTCTGGGACCGCACTACATTCGTTGTCGATCCCAAGGGCATCATTCGCAAGGTGTATGAGAAGGTGAATCCGGAAGGACACGAGAAGGTTCTGCTCGACGATATTCGAGTGCTGCAGATGAAGGCAGCGTAGACTCCGCGGGATCATTATTGGCAACGACTATTCTGCGGAAGTTGTCGGAGCGAGGCTTCCGCTCCTCAACGGGCGGAAAAGTGTTGTCGCCAGGCCTTCGGCCATCACGGTGGGAAGAATGCGAAAGAGGCGTGCCTTCAGATCGCGGTAGCCCTGGATTCCGGCGAAGAGATCGCTCATCAACTCGCGAAACTTGTCGCTTTGCGCGGTGAGAGCGACCATGCGTTCAGGAACGCTGTCACCGAAAACCTGCCCGCGATAGAATCGGTCGCAAACGCGGGCGGCCAACCGCAATTCGGGAAGGACTTCTTCTTCCAGCCGCTGCTTGTAGTCCTGAGGGCGCTCCGCCACGAGAGCTTCCGCGCACAATTCCGCGGAGCGTAGCGCGTAGTAGAGGCCTTCTCCGGTAATCGGGTCGACCAGTCCCGCGCTATCGCCGACCATTGCCCAGCCATCGCCTGAAACTTCGAGCGCTTCCATGGTTTGCGCGCGCAGAGAAGGCAGGATGTGCGAGTAGAAAGTCGCACCGTCGAGGGAAAAACCGTTCTGGTCGAGCCACTGCTCCAGCAAATGCCGCAACGCGCGTGTGGATGTCTCTCCCATCTTTCCGGCGATGCCGGCAGAGACGTGGTCGGGACGCGGGAAGACCCAGATATAGCCGCTGATTCCGCTCAGGAATTGAATCTGCATCAAGGCCGTGTGAACGGGGATGAAGTAGCCGGCCGTGGCCATCAGATCATGCGGCGAAATGGGCGCAGCGAATTGGCCGCGAAACGGATTTCGCGCGCCGGCCGCGATGACGAGATGCGATGCGCTGTACTCACCGTGCGGAGTCGCCAATCGCCAGTCTCCGGCTGAACCACCGATACTGGTAACGCGCTCGCGGTACACATTCGCGCCGGCGGATCGTGCGCGCTCGAGGAGCAACCCATTCAGCGCTAGGCGCGAGAAGACCGCGACGGGATGCTGCAAACGCAAACGCACGCGCTGGCCGCAGGAACTGATCAGTTCACAGTGCTCGACGGACTTGCTTTGCGCGCCGGCTTCGGCGAGAAATGGATATTGCTGCAGGGCCTTCCATGTCAGTCCGCCGCCGCAGGGTTTTTCCCACGCCAGCTTTTCGTCGAAGACGGAAACGTCGCGGCCAGCGGCAGCCAGCAGCGAAGCGGCGAGGGCGCCTGCCGGACCACCTCCAATGATCGCGATGGGGTGATGGGAGGTCATCTCTGATATGGATTTTGCCACAGATGAGGCGAGGAGCAGGGAGCGAGTTGATATTTGATGAACGCAGTCAGCAGGCACGCGGCTGCTGCCGCCGTGCCTGCGGTGATCCTATGGAGAGAGAGGTCAACTGCGTTTCGGCAAGCCCGCTGGTTAAAAGTCTACTGCGGTGTCGTCGCCATATTCAGCCCCTGGTAGATGAAGAGGCCAGCAATCACGAGGAGCATGACTCCTGAGAGCGTGCCAAGAATCTTGAGGATGGGAGTAATCTTCCTCATCTTGTTGAGGACTTCGGCGTGATCCTTCTGCATTTGCGATTCCGTTTCGTTGAGCACGATCGAATCGTCCTCGTGCATCGAGAGGGTGCTCTTGTAGATCATCAAGATGATCAGAATTCCGGTCAGGATACCCCATGCCACCAGCAGCCCGAACATAGGAGTCATACGTCACCTCGGAGCTGAAATCGGGCCAACTCCCGTTGCCATTCGCTGCCGTGACGGTGCTATGCCGTCCGGCGGTTCGGGCCAGGCCCCTACTGCGCACGATTATAGACCCGTTGGCAAGTGGGTGCGACTTTGTTGTTTTCCCGGGCATCTAAGCAGTGGCGGAATTGGGCTCCAAACCAGGCCGAAAGTGCTGGCAGAGCGGGCGGGGGCCTCTGTTATAATCGCGTATTAAAGGAGATATCGAGAATGGCAACGACCACCACTACACCTGGAACTCAACCGAAAACCACCGGACCGGCCCTGACCCCGAGTGCAGTCGCTAAGGTCAAGGAAATCATGGCGCAACAGAATCCAATTCCGGCGGGACTGCGGCTTTCCGTGGTCGGTGGCGGTTGCTCCGGCTTTCAGTATTCGATGGCGTTTGAGAATGGCGCCGGCATGATGGACAAAGTTTTCGATTTCGACGGCTTGAAGGTTTACGTGGACGCGACTTCCTTGATGTACCTGGGCGGCGCGAACGTGGACTATGTCGAGACCCTGGAAGGCGCTGGATTCAAGTTTGAGAATCCGAACGTGAAGAGCACTTGCGGTTGCGGCTCTTCGTTCAACGTTTAGTTTGGTTGGAGTTTCACGAGCCCCGCGTTCTGCGCGGGGCTTTTTCATTTGGAGTTAGTTGTTTGGAGGGTTATCACCAGGATTCTGTGGGCTCGGCGGAGCGGGGTTGGAAGGATTTGGCGACTGGCCGAATCCGCCAGTGGGCTGTTGCCCTGTGGCGGGCTGGCCGATGGGTTGTCCGATGCCGCCGCCTTGAATGGTGAGGGGCTGCCACGGCCCGATCAGCAGGCCTCCGCGATCCGAGTTGGGATCATAGATGAAGTACCAGTCGGTGTAGTGAGTCTTTTTGTTGAACTCATGGATCGCCTTGTCTTTTTTATTCGTGCTGGCAACGCCGACGATGGCGCCGCCGCCGAATACCTGCCCGTTCGGTCCGGGGCTGCCGGTGCCCGAACCTGATGGGCCGTTGCCTGGGCCTGAGTTGGGCGTGCCCGCAGGATTATTGGGATTCGACGATCCTGAAGAGTCTGAGCCCGAGTTGCCTTGCCCGCTGCCCGGATTGGAAGAGCCGGAATTGTCGGTGTTGGCGGGATTGTTGGCCTGATTTTGAGAGGGGGATGGTGTTCCGCCCGGTTGGTTCGTGTGTCCGAATGTATTCTGAAAACCGCCTGAGTTCGGAGATCCTCCCGGACCAAAGGGGCTCGGCGATCCACCTGGGGCAGGAAGTCCACCTGGCCCTGGCGTCCCGCCCGGCCCCGGAGTCCCTCCGAGCACGGGCCCGTTATTGAGCATGACATCTTGCATGTGCAGGGGCTTGAAATCGCGCTCTTTGTGGGCTTGCGAATCCCAGCTCATGGGATCTTTGTAGCGCTTGCGGAGATAGCGGATATGGTTGGAGTTCTCCAGTTCCTCAAAACTTGTCGGGTAGCGTCCGACCTTTTTGTAGAAACGCTGGATGGCGCGCATGTACATGGTGCCGCGATGACGCAGTTCATCTTCGCGGTCCCGCTGCACCTGCTGCTTCATGCTCGGCAGGACAGCCAATAGCGCGACCGCCATGAGCGCAAAAATCAGCATCAAGCTGATCAGCATGTAGCCGCGCTGGCCGGCCATTTGTAATTTGCGATTTGTAATTTGCGATTTCAAACCGCTCATCCTTGCGTTAACGGAATACTCTGCCGGTTGTTATTGAGCACGTCTTCCATTTCGACGGCCGTATTGGTAATGTGCAGCACGCGATAGCGACGGTCGACGATGTCGCCTTCCCCGGCAATGAAAACGTCTTCTCCCTGCACCAGAAAGACCCGTTTCGCTTCACCCGGTTTATTGGCGAAGCCAAAAAACTTCAAATTGATCGGGGGCGGAGGCGGAACGGGGGGAGGCATGCGGATCTCGGCCTGTTGATTTTTGTCGGTGGCCCCAGTCCGCTTGGGCTTGTCGATGGTGGGCAGCGAGCCGGCGACAAAAATGTTCCTGCCGTTGCCTGCATACTTGATGTCCTCGCTTTGCGCGAGCAGGTTTAGATCGAGCGTGGGATCGAGCCGGGGTTCGGTGATGGGCACCATCTTTCCGGATGCTGTACGCCGCATGGCGGGATGCGCCGCGGCTGTGGAGGCGGGTTGCGTGGGCACGGACGCGGTCTCGCTCGAGGAGGGCCAGAACTGATAGGCTAGCGAGAGCAGTGCGATTCCGCCCAGCACCGCGAGGGCGATCAACTGCTTCCGATTTTCCGTTCCCAGTTTCACTCAGGCGCCCCGCAAATAACTGTGAAGCATAATAGACAGGTGAACGGGTCCCTTGCTTTCTCCGGCCAGGTCCACACCGTCAACGGTGAAAAACATTCTTGAGCGTTCCACCGTATTGATGAAGCGCACGAGTTGCAGATAGTCTCCCGCGAAACTGCCTTGAATTTCCACGGGCACGACGCCGGAAGTCTCCGGGTCCTCTTCCTTGTATTTTGCGGACAGGATGTGGATCCCGTTCTCGGCCGCGAGTTTGCCCAGTTCGGTGGTCAGCTCGGAATCTTTGGCGGCAAATCGGTCCTTATAAAAGTCGCCAATCTGATTCTTGGCGAGCACAATCTTCTGGGGCATGCCGCGCAACGGTTCCACGTCTCGCGTCTTCTTGCGATATTCGGCGAACATCTGGTTCAGTTGGGTCTGGCGCGACTCGGCCGAACCCACCAGCGGAGAGAATAGAACTCCCACCGCTATCACGTCGGCGACGACCATGGCGGCAACTGCGATTTTCAGATTCCGGCGAGTGCTTTGCAAATCCGGCATTACTTGTCGCTTCCTTTCCCTTCCTCCGGAATATACGTCGCCACCACCTGCGCGACCACGCCCTCGGCCGATTCCGATTCTGCCATGAGCTGCGCATTTCGAAAACGGGAGGAGCCTTCCATGCGATGGACCAGGTCCACAGCCGCGGAGCGGTTCTCTCCGAGAACCTTCATGTCCAGCAGCATTGCGTTCTGCTCGTTGAATTCCGGGCGCAGGGAGATTACGTGGAGATTAGGGGGCATGACCTGCTCGAGGTCTTCGAAAACCAGCGTCCAGGAGAAGGATTTTCGGCGGATTAGGCCATTCAGGAACTCCGATTGGTCGCGCGTGCTGCGGTTGGCGCTCATTTCGAGGAACGTTTGCGCTTCGGTACGTTCGTGGTCGCGGCCGGCGATCATCTGCTGGAGCTGCGCGATGTTGTGGCGGTCGCGTCCGGCTACGATCCACCCGCGCACCGTCCAGCCGAGCAACGCGACCGTCACTACGGCCAGCAGCGCCACAGCCGTTCCCCAGCGCATCCAGAATTCGCGCGCATCTTCGTAAGGGTGAGTTGCGAGATTGATGTTGAGCCGCATATGGCGAAATTGGTTCCGAGGAATCCGTTATCAGGAAATCAGCGCTCCTACCACGCCCGCCATGCGCCAGCGCGGGACCGTGCCCGAAGTGGACCCGATTTGTGTTGACGTGATCAGTTCTTCCACCTGGGCGCCCGACTGGCTCTTGAGCGCGATCGCGGCGGCATTGGTTTCGGGCAGGCCGGCCACGTACACCCGCTCAATATTCAGGTTGTAAGTATCCTGGAAGAAGACAACCGACGGATACACTTCCTCTGCGAGTTGGTCTCCGGTAATGGTGACGCCGCGCACGTTTTCGAGGGTGCGGATCAAAAGCAGGTGTTCCTGATCGAGAATCGCAATTCCGATCGTGCGCGCATCTACCTTGACGACCAGCGTCGGGCGCTCCGCGTCCGCGGCACCGAGGGCCGCCAGCATCGAGGGCATGACGACGCCCGGGCTGTAGCCGGCATCCCGGAAAGCCGATTCATATTCCTCGAGCACGCTCTTCAGCACGACTGCAGCCACAACTTGCATCGCCTTGCCGATTGTTTGCGGATGGTAGGAAATACGGGCATCTTCGGGATCGAACGGCAGCGATTTTTTGAGGCGGAAGCGGACCACGGCTTCCGCTTCCTCGGCCTTTGCCGGCAGCGTTTCGAAATCCAGCAGCACCACGCGCACTGAATTATCAGGCAGGATGGCAATCACGTCGCGGGACCGCCCGCCAACGCCGCCCAGCGTGCTGGCAATGGCCTGGCGCAGGGCATCGCCGTTGCGTAAATTGGGTTCCATCAGATCCGGGATGACGGTCCCGGGCGCGAGTTCACGCGCCGAGGAGACTTCCACCATGCGGCCCTGATCAGCCGCGCGCCCTGCCAGAACCCGATCAGCCGCGACTTCGCAGGCAAGCGTGGGACGACGACCGGATTTAGAAGAATTCATCATTGTTGAGCGCAGGCTAAGCATGCCGTCTCGGAAGTTTCACGAACCATGACGTAGTTCATCGCAGTCCCAATATTATCCCCTACATTGATGTCGCAACAGTTACTTCCCCGGATGCCCGGATGACACTTTAAGGCAACCAGCGAGTAACGCCGACTCAGCGCATGGTCTCGATAAAGGTGACCTTGTTGATTTCCTTCAGCGTGGTAAGCCCCTGACGCACTTTATCGAGCGCCGATTCGCGCAGGAAACGCATGCCCTCTTCGCGGGCCGCGCGCCGAATTTCCGACGTGGGCTTCTTCTCCAGAATCATTTCGCGGATTCGATCCGTCAAATCGAGCAGTTCATGAATCGCGGTTCGGCCCCGGAACCCTGTACCGGCGCACTCGATGCAGCCTTGGCCCTCATAGAGCGCGACCTGGGACCACTGCTGCGGGTCCAGACCACTGGCCTCCAGCACTTCCGGCGGGTAGTGCACGGCGGTCCGGCAGGACTCGCAAATCAACCGCACCAGCCGCTGCGCCAAAATGCAGTTCAAAGCCGAGACAAAATTGTAGGGCTCGACGCCCATGTTCAGGAAGCGCCCGAGCACGTCGACCACGTTGTTGGCGTGGACGGTAGTGAACACGAGGTGGCCGGTAAGCGCCGACTGGATGGCGATCTGCGCCGTTTCGTTGTCGCGGATTTCGCCCACCATGATCTTGTCGGGGTCATGGCGCAAGATTGACCGGAGGCCGCGGGCAAAGGTCAGGCCCTTCTTTTCGTTGACTGGAATTTGCGTGATGCCGCGCAGCTGATATTCGACGGGGTCTTCAATGGTGATGATCTTGTCTTCGTCGGTCTTGATCTCATTGACCGCGGCATAGAGCGTCGTCGTTTTGCCGCTGCCCGTCGGGCCGGTCACCAGCACCATGCCATACGGTTCCTTGATGTAGCGACGGAAGCGCCGCAGGTCGACCTCGTCAAATCCGACCACGTCGAGCGTGAGCTTCTTGAATTTCTCGCTCATCGACTCTTTGTCGAGCACGCGGAGCACGGCGTCTTCGCCGTGGATCGACGGCATGATCGAGACGCGGAAGTCGATGGCGCGTCCGTTGTACTTCACCCGGAAGCGGCCGTCCTGGGGTACGCGCCGCTCGGAAATATCGAGCTCGCTCATGACCTTGATGCGCGAAATGATGGTGGAGTGGTGCTCCTTGCCGATCGGCGCCATGGCGTTGGTGAGCACGCCGTCAATACGAAACTTGATGTACACGGAGTCGTCGCGCGTCTCGATGTGAATGTCGCTGGCTCTGCGCTGCAGTGCCGTGAATATGGTGGTGTCGACCAGGCGGATGATCGGGCTCATGTCCGCGCCCGAGGTCGCCGTCAACTTGTCGATCGAGATGGTCTCGTCGTTTCCGGCTTCGTCCTCGCGGATGACGTCGAGCGTGAACCCCTCGCTCGCGTCTTCGAGCACGCGCTTGGACTGCTCGGTCTTTTGCAGAATGTCGGAGATCTGCTTCTCGGTCGAAACCTTGGTGATGATGCGCTTGCCCAGCAGCAGGCTGATTTCGTCGATCATCATCAGCTGGCTGGGATTGTCGATCGCGATCACCAGCCGCCCGTCCGCCGTTTCTTCGAGGGGCACGAACTTGTAGCGGAACATCAGATGGACGGGAATTTTTTCGAACAGGTCGTGGTGGAGCTGGAAATCGGTCAGATCGATGAACTCGCAACGGTAGCGGCGCGCAATGTCGCGCGCGCGCGCCAGTTCGTCGGGAATCGCTGCCGGTTCCGGTACGTGCTTTCCGCCATTCCCCGGGTTGACCACCACTGTTTTCTTATCCGCCATTCCAATTCCATTCCTATTTGCAGAGACGCGGTCGCCGCGTCTCGTTTCGCGCCGGAGACGGGGCAAGCCCCGTCTCTACGACAGCCGGGTGCGTTAGTGCACACCCGCTCCCAAGGTGAAGATCGGCATATACAGGGAAATCAGGATGCCGCCGACCACCACCGCCATGACGATCAGGATCAATGGTTCGATCAGCGCCATGGCCGCGCCCAGAGCCGTTTGCACGTCTTCTTCGTAAAACTCCGCCACCGAACTGAGCATCGCGGGCAATGCTCCCGTCGACTCGCCGACTTCAAGCATTTCCACAGCGAGATCGGGAAACAGCTTTTGATCCTCCAGGCTCTTGGCCAGCGCCTGTCCTTCGCGCACGCGGGCCGCGGCGGTCACAATTCCATTGAGCATCTGCCGACTGCTCATGGAGGCGCCTGCCGTTTCCATGGCCGGGACCAATGGCAGACCGCCTTGCAGCAGTGTCGCCAGGATGCGCGAGAAGTTTGCGACCTGATATTTGAGCCGGATTTCGCCGATGAGCGGAAGCGCGAGCATAACCTTGTCGATAGCGGCCGCGCCGCGATCGCTCTGCTTCCAGCGCCAGGCCGCGAAAACCGCAACCGCGAGCACGAGCAACACGATCCAGCCATATTTCTGGGCGTGCAATCCAATCGCCAGCATGACGACAGTGATTGCCGGCAGCTGCGCACCCATGTTATCGAACAGGTCGGCGAATTTCGGCACCACGTAGGTGATCAGAAAAGCCAGCATGATGGTGACGACTGAAACCAGCAGCGCCGGGTACACAAGCGAGACGAGAAGCTTTTTCCGGAAAGTTTGCACCATGCGCTGGTATGAGATGTAGCGGCTCAAGACTTCTTCCATGCTGCCGCTTTTCTCGCCCGCCATCAGCGTGGTCGTGTACATCTTGGGGAAGACCTGCTGGGCCGCGAACGCGTCCGATAGCAACTCGCCACCCTTGACCCGGTCGCGGACATTCTCGAGCAGCCTCAGCAACGACTTATCCCGCTGGCGCTTGATCAGCAGGTCGAGCGCCGTCAAGATGGGCAGGCCCGCCTTTATGAGGGTGAGGAACTGCTGGTTGAAAATCAGGAAAGTCGCTTGCCTAATCTTGCCTTGTTTGCCGAACTTGCCGGCACCGCCACTGAGCAGCGTGCGCGGTTTGACCCAATAGACAAGGTATCCCTGCTGCGTGAACCGGTCATGGATCTCCGCCTCCGAATACCCATGCTCCACCTGCTGGCGCATGTGGCCTTGCTCGTCCGCGACTTTGACCAGGAACTCTGCCATGGGGCGATGATCTGATTTTTGGTTCTTAAACCAAGTGTAACATTGTGCTGTGAAAGCGCTTACGCGTGGGCCTCGGAAGGTGGTACACAAGTAACCACTCCTCGGTTTGCTCCTACGGGCTAAGTGCTCCTTCCACCGTTTCGACTCCTGCTGGAGGGCTGAAGTGGAACTGACTGTCGGCCAGATCCACATTTTCCTTCCATCCGGAAAAGCGGAATTCCGTTGTGCCGCCGTCCGGTTCCATCAGAACGATGCGTACGATCTGATGGGCGGGCGTGACCTCAAGTTGCACCTCGCTCAAGCTCTCGGCCATCGCTTTCGGCACGCCCCGTAGCAACGTATCGCCGACGACCATCGGGGATTGATCTGGAGCTTTCGAAAGTCCCTGTAATTCATTCTCCAGCTTGGTTTTGCCAAGCAGGAATGCGATGGGGGACCGAACGTCATCCAAGTGCCGAAAATCGGTTCTTCGGAGCTGTCTTTCCGCCGGCAAGTAAAACCACACACTCTGGCCGTCGCTGACAAACAGCTTCACTCTCGGAGAACGGTATTCCCATCGCATCTTGCGCGGCTTTTTCAGCCACAGTGTGCCCGATTCCTCTCGCTCCGTACCCGCGCCGCGGTAGATTTCGGTAAAGTCAGCTTCCAGGCTGCGGAGGTGGTTGTAGTGATCGTCGACCGCCCTGGCGAATTGGTGGACATCCAGCGGGCGCGGATCCGGTTGATGAACATCCAGTGCGGGCACGCAAACGACTGCTCCCAGCACCGCCAGGGCGGTCGGCCAAAATGCGAAACAGCGGTTCAATTCGGGGACCCCTCGCACGATCTTACACTCGGATTGTTGAGTCCGGGTTACCAGGATAGGAATGCGTCGGCAATCGTCATTGGGTGAAACGCCGGACGCAGGTTCGGACTGGCAGACCAACAGTGTCCAATGTCACTGACACGTGGCAATTGCCAACTCAGAATAGCCCGGAGGTCGACCATGGAACCAAAGCAACATCGCTGCGAGACCTGTCGCCTGCGCGCGCTGGCGGAGAAAAAACCGCAGTCCCTGCTGGCCCGCATTTGGCGCTGGCACACGGGGTGGTATCCGGGCTGGAAATCCTACCAGCGCTTGCTCGCCGAGGCCGCGAAACGCCCGGCAGCATAGTGCCGGATCAACTACTTCACTTTGTATAGTGAGCACTGCTCCGTGCGGCTCACTCGTTGCAGCCATTGCGATTCTGCGAGCGCTGATTCCAGCGCCGGGTTGTGGTAGACGATCCAAACCGGGCGCGGAGTCTTCCTCCATGACTCCTGCAGATGTCGGATGACCTGTCTTAATCGCACCTCCGGCAGAGGGTTGAATAGATACACCACCAGCGGCGTTTCGGGAAAGACGAGCTCTCGCGCGTCCATGCAGACTGATTCGATCGCCATACCGCGTGCACTTGGCGTTCGTGCCTGATACGCCGCAATGTTCTCCGCAGCAGCCCGGTGCAGTCCGGCAATCAGCTCCACGCCGACAATTTTCTGAAACGGATAGTCCGACGCCATCAGCAGCGTTCGGCCTTTGCCCGACCCGATGTCGATGAACGTGAATTCGCGGAAATCGATGGACAGCGCGGCCATCATTTCGCGAAATGCGGAGGGATCGGTTGCTTGATAGGGCGAGTGAAAGATCCCAAGCAGCCGCTCGCGCCAGGCCACGGTCCCGGTGGTCGTGTTGACGCGGTGCTCCCAGTCATATTCCATGTCGCCATAGCGCGAGCGGCGCCGTTCCGGCGTGGAATCGCGGAGGAAGCCCCACAGTTCGGCGAGCAGCAGGGAAGCGGCGGCTGGAACGCCCTTAGTTCGCGCGTGTTCGCGCCACCAACTGCCGAGCGCGCTGCGAAGTTGTCTGGGAAAATCCGCCGGCACGAGAGGATGCTAACAAAAGGGCGCGCGCTGGGTCACGGAACGATCAACGGGGGTTCCGGCCGACGAGCAGGGTACGGTTTTGAAAATTGCCGTCGCTTACGGCCTTGCGGTCTTGCCGGGCGGGAGACCCTTGGTGATGTAGAGAAGGACACTTGGATCCTGCACTTCAATCCGCCCATCGGACATGAGCTTGTAGGGCTTGCCATTGGGGTCGGCCGGTTTTCCGCGGATAAATCCTGCGCGTTCCAGGTCGCTCATGGATGTGGGCAGGTGACCGGTCTGCTCGCGATATTTTTCGACCAGTTCTTCAAGGCGGGTAACGTCTTCGTCTACGCGCAGCGCGACCAGGTGCTGAACGGCATTGTATTTGATATCGGGTTGGTTGGTACTCTGGTAAGTCGTATACCAGAGCATGCGCGCAGTTTCAAATTCGCCCGCATGTTGCGCCATGCGAGCCGCCAGCACGGGCATAAACTGATGGGTTCCGGGAAGCCGCGCCCCAGCCCAGAACGCCTCGGAGGCTTTGCCGTAGTCCTTCAATTCGGTGTAGTAGAGAAACCCGAGGTCGTAGTAAAGACGCCACTGGTCGGGGTTGTGCGCGATTCCGTATTGCAGCAGGCGCAGTGCCTCGTCGGGTGATCCAGCCCCATTGGGAGGTTTCGGTGCCAGGAAATTGGCGCCCAATTGATAGGGGGGGAGCAGGCGAGGATCCAATTCGGTGGTCACCTGCAACAGCGGCGCGAGCAGGTGGAAGTCATCCGACATCTGGTTGTGCTGGTAGCCGAAATATTGCACCGCCCGCGTCCAATAGATGTCGGCCAGCAAGCCGGTGAAGCCCAGGGACATTCGGCGCAAGGTTTTGGGTGACCGAAAGTAGAGTGTTTGCTGCGCTTGCGATTGCAAGCCGAGGCGATCAATGGCATGCAGGGTCGCGACGGCGCAGGCCATCGAACCGAGCAGTACGATGGTGGCAATCCTCGTGACGAGCCGCGAGGAATTCATTTCAAGTTCCGGCGCTGGAAGATGAGCACCGCTCCCGAAATAGCGATCGTGGAATAGAGCAGCGCGTAGAGCGTGTTATAGAGAATCAGGCGGCCGGGTACGCCATCGCCGTGCGCCGCCTGATTGATGATATTGAAGGCAGAAAAATTCGGCACCACATAGGCGCATACCGTCATAAGCGCGCCCTTAAGGCCGGTTGCCATACGCGCAAACCCCCGTAGCTCGTCCGACAGACTGCCCACGGCAAACAGGGCAAACGTGAACAACGCCGACATAATCGGGGTAGAAAACGACGAGAAAAACAGCGCGAGCGCACACACGACGAAGAACTCAAGCACAATGAAATAAAGCGCGGCCAGCACCGGCAAGTCCGCTTTTTCAAAGTGGCGGGCCACATAGAGCAGCGCCAGAAACACGCCAATGGCCATGAAGAACGTGTTAACCACCAGAGTCCCGGTCAACCCGAAGAACTTGCCGACCACGAATTCCCAGCGGCGCACAGGCCGCGAAAGCACGGTGTAGAGCGTCTTTTTATCGATTTCCTTGGAGACCAGGCCAATGCCGATGAAGATCGCAATCACCACTCCGAACAGCGAGACCGCGGTCAGGCCGAGGTTGATAACGACCAGCCTTTCCACGTCGATGGAAATCTCGCCCACCAGAATGGCCGCGGCCGAAATCAGGAGCGCAAAAGCGATCAGGTTGTAGAGAACGCGGTCGCGCACCGCTTCCCGAAAGGTGTTGAAGGCAACGAAAGCAATCCGCGACTTCATGCGCCCGCCCCCTTTCCGCTCTCTTTCGGCCGTAGCTTCTCCACGTAATATTCTTCAAGCGAGCTGCGGACTGGCGTCAGGGAAATCAGCCGGATGCGCTCCCGGTGCAGGATATCCAACACTTCTTCCTGCTGTCCCTGCTGAATCACCGCGTTGACCATGTCGCCGCTCACGCGCGCCTCGATTGCCATGCTGGTCAGGGCAGCGGGCACGCTCGGGGCGCAAAAGATGATTTCAACCTTGCCTTGCGATTGCGGCGTCAACTCGGCGACTGCGCCCACGCCCTGTAGTTCTCCCCCATGAATGACCGCAACGCGGTCGCACAGAGCCTCCGCGTCCGACAGGATATGGGTCGAGAAGAATACGGTTTTGCCTTCGCTGCGCAATTGCTGGATCAGTTCGCGGACTTCGCGCCGTCCCATCGGATCGAGTCCCGACATCGGTTCGTCCAGAAACACAACCTTCGGGTTGTGCAGGACCGCTTGCGCCAACCCCACCCGCTGCAGCATGCCCTTGGAATACTTGCGCAATTGCACGCCCGCCGATTCCACGAGCCCCACCTGTTGCAGCATGGCCGCCACCCGCGCGGAACGCTCCTTGGCCGGAACACCCGAAAGCTGGGCGTAGTAGGTCAGTAGCTCGCGCGCCGTCAGGTGATCATAAAAATAAGGCTGCTCGGGAAGGAACCCGATCTGCGCTTTTACCCGAGGATCGTCGATCTCCATCCCGAGGATCCGCGCCGTTCCCGCGGTAGGTGGTACCAGCCCCATCAGGAGCTTGAGGGTGGTGGTTTTGCCGGCTCCGTTCGGGCCGAGGAAGCCAAACACTTCGCCCTGTTCGATGGTCAGGCGCAGGGGACGAAGCGCCAGTTTTTGGCGACTGTGCCAAAAGCCGATGCGATAGGTTTTTTCCAGATCCAGGATTTCAATAGCCGCCATAGACCATGCGTTCTCAGCTGTGGCTTTGTGGAAATTCCATAAAAATTATAAGAGGAACAGCGCGACAGGCAAGCTTGAGGCGAGGCCCGGCAGTTACCAAGGTAAACAGCCGTGGGAGGAAGACCGAACACCTTAACTGCGCGTGCAATCTACTGCAACGGCGCGACTGTGCCATCGCAGGTCGTAATCGTGGTGGTGTTGGCGCGTATTACCGCGTCGGCATAGGAGCAGAAGTAGCGCATGCCATAGTAGTTAAACAAGACCGGAGTAGCGATCACGTTATACGAAGAGGCGGGGGTCCCGGTGACGCTCGCCGACGGAATGCTAAAGCTATATCCGCTCTTGGTGCCAGCGGCCAACACCGTGTCAATCAGGCACGCGCCCGTCGTAGTCGGCGGATTGCAGTTGGTACCGCCCAATGCCGCCAGCGTCGACGCATAGCCCACGGTGGGATAGGTCGAGTTGTAGGTAATCTCCGCGCTGTTCAACAATTTGAGCGTGTTGGCAGCGGCGGCTTCATCGGCCGCGATGCGCGAGCGTAATATGCTAGGTATGCCTAAGCCGGCAATGATCAGAATGATCGCGACCACCACCAGCAGTTCGATAAGTGAAAATCCGTCAGTTCGGCGCATACTGTCTCTCTAAGGAAGCAAACTTCCGCTTAAGTTCCCTTTCGCTTTCCGCACGTTGAATGCCGGAGCCGGGTGTAAAGTGCAGGCTCGTAAGTAATTGAGTCTGTGGTGACTCTGTAAGGGCTCGCCGAGAGGTTCCTTGTTTTGTGCCATTCCGTAGAGCGGATGTGACATTTTATGTCACCAATAACGCGGTTGAGGCGATGGGATGTTAGCAGAGCCTAATGCTGAGAAAGAAATGCGTACAAAAGGAAAAAGGCAGAGGATTTCTCCTCTGCCTTTTCCGGCTTGTACCCTCCCCCAGGTACTTTGCCAAACTACAACTTACTGCAGCGGTGTGCCGCTCGACTGGCAACTGGAACCGCTGAAAGCGCTCGCGCCGTAGCGCACTACACCGTCGGCGGCCGAGCAGAAGTAACGGACGCCCGTCTGGTTCACCGTAATCGGCGCGGCATCCATCGAGTAGGCACCTTGAGGCGTAGAAGTGCTGCCACCCGCGTCCAGGGCGAACGAATAGCCGCTCTTGGAAGTAGCGTTGCTGGCGCCCAACACGTTATCGATCAAGCAAGCAGATGTCGAAGTCGGCACGGTGCTGCCAGTGCAGGTTCCGGCAAGGCTGTTCAGCGTGACAGCGAATCCAACCGTCGGATACGCCGAGTTGTACGCGACTTCAGCAGTATTCACCGTTCGCGTCGAGCCCACCGCGGACGATTCGTTGGCCGCGATACGTGCACGCAGCAGGTTCGGGATAGCGATGGCAGCGATGATCAGGATGATCGCGACCACAATCAGCAATTCGATCAGTGAGAAGCCCTTCTGTTTCCGCATTGATATTTTCCTCGTCTCCGTTTGACTGTTTTGGTTGGATGACCAACTCGGCTCTCACTGTCGCACTCCAGATGCCACGGGCCCAAGTGACCTAAGTCAGATGTCCTTCTGGTGCAAGTCCATGCTTTTTCAATCGCTTTCTACAAGAAAGTCACTATGGCGTAACCGGCAATTGCCCGCATGTGACACTTTGAGAGACCCCAGACTGACAAATTGTGTCAATCCTTCGAACGTTGCAAACGGGCCGCCAGTCGCGACAAAGCGTCGCCCCAACTGGGAGCCTTAGGATGGGAATAGAGAATGATTTGCGGCCGAAAGGCGGTTGCGCCTCAGGATACTGAACGCGGTGAACAAAGCCGGCGTGGCGCTGGCAGAAACGGGCCGCCACCGTCCACCCGAACGTAATGCTGGAGCCTGCTCGGCCTCGCGTTAGAATCGTGACGCGCTGCCACAGAGTGGCGAGTGTTCGGGACGAGACGAGTATTTATTCGACAGCCCCATCTCGATTGAACGACATGGCCGGTCCGCAGCGGCACACGGGAATCCTGTGCCTGCTGTTAGTGGCAGGCACTCTGGCCTCTTACAATCCGATCGGCCATAACCAGTTCATTGAGTTCGACGACTCGGCCTACATCGTTGCCAATCCCCAGGTGCAGCAGGGTATGACGTGGGGTGCGGTGAAATGGGCATTTACGACCTTCCACGCGGGATACTGGCATCCGCTAACCTGGCTCTCTCACGCGGTGGACTGCCAGCTATTTCACCTCAACCCTGCCGGCCATCACTACGTCAATGTGCTGCTGCACGCGATCAATGCGGTGCTTTTGTTTCTCGTGCTACGAAGCGCGACTGGATCCGCGGCGCCCAGCTTTGTGGTCGCCGGGCTATTCGCCCTGCACCCTGTGAATGTCGAGTCCGTTGCCTGGGCCGCCGAGCGCAAGAACGTGCTGAGCATGTTTTTCTTTCTGCTTGTGATGCTTGCCTATAACCGGTATGCGCGTACGGGCCGGAGGACTCTTTACTTTGCAGTGGTCATTCTATTTGCGCTTGGGCTGATGGCGAAGCCGCAGATTGTTACTTTGCCTTTTGTGTTGTTGCTTTGGGATTATTGGCCCCTGCAGCGAATGGGAGCGGAATCCAAGTCCGGGGAGCCATGCGCTCCGCGCACGTTCGGCTATTTAATAAGGGAGAAGATTCCTCTGTTCATCCTGGCTGGCGCCGATTCGCTTGTGATCGTGCTGGCACAGCGCTCCGCGCACGCGGTGCGGAGCGTGTCGGAGGTCTCCTGGCCGGCGCGTTTTGAAAACGCCGGCGTCTCCTACGCGCGCTACCTAGGAAAGGCGTTTTGGCCCTCGCGCCTTGCCGCCATGTATCCACGTTCCGCGCAGCCGGTGCCGCTCTGGCAATTGGCCGGAGCAGCGGCGCTGCTGATTGTTGTCACGGTGCTGGTGCTGCATTGGCGCGACCGGCGCTATCTGACCGTGGGCTGGTTGTGGTTTCTGGGGACCTTGGTGCCGATGATCGGAATCGTCACGGTCGGCGAGCAGGCGATGGCCGACCGGTTCGCATACATCCCGTTTATTGGCTTGTTTGTGGCCGTGGTATGGACGCTGGATTGGTTCATGTCGGGGCATCGGATAGCGCGCATCTGCGGCGCTGGGGCCCTATTCGCCGTGCTTCTCGCTTCAGGATGCCTGACATATCGTCAACTCGGTTATTGGCACGACGATGAAACACTCTGGCGCTATACGCTGCGCGTGACCGAAGACAATTACATGGCGCACGACAATCTTGCGTTTGCGCTGGCCCACGCGGGACGAAGCGATGAGGCCATCGCGCATTTTCGCGCCGCTCGCGCCTTGCACCAATATCCGCCCGATCAGGTTCTGAGATTGGCCCATTATGAGGTGAGGATGGGATACCCGCAGGAGGGGCTCGACGAGTCTCGCGCTGCTCTCGGGGCGTCGAAGGACCCGCAACTGCAGCAGGCTGCCTTCTGCGAGATGGGGCGTGCGCTGCTCGGATTGCGGCGGTATGACGAAGCAGTTCAAAGCTACCGTGAGGCCTTACGCCTCGCGCCCGATAACAGCGATGCTCTGGTCAACAGCGGTTTGCTGGCGCTGCGCGCGGGCGATGTCACTCGGGCGACCGCATATTTCGGTCACGCGGCCGAGGTCGATCCGATTGACGTGAACCTGCTTCTGCTGGCGCAAGCCCTCGGACGCAGCGGCCAGACCGCCGATGCCGAGAGGGTGCTCGCGCAAGCGCGGAAAGTCTCCGCCGACTTCGCCCAGTCAAAGCAAGCTGTAGCGCAATTCCTCGCCCTGGCCGAGCTCAAGCCCTTATAGCACGCAAACGTCGCGGACCCATCATCCCCGCTTCAAAAGCAGGCAGGTGATGTCGTCGTGTTGCGGGGTGTTCCCGACAAACCAGTCCAGGGCCGCCAGCAGATTCTTTAGCAGTTCGGCCGGCGCCAGGGCCGCGCCGCGATCGATCACCCGGATCAGTTCCGGCTCGCCGTATTCCTCGCCTTTCGCGTTCATTGCTTCGACCACGCCGTCGGTGAAAATCACGAGCCAGTCTCCGTTGGCGAGATTTGTCGCTCCCACCTGATAGCTCGCAGTGGCGAGCACGCCAATGGGAATGCCGCCTTCCTCCGGCCGATACACTGCTCCGGAGCTTCTTCTCAGGATCGGCACATTGTGGCCGGCGTTCACATACGAGATGTCGCCGGTCTCCGGATTGAGTTCCGCCAGGAAGGCGGTCGTGAAGCGCGCTCCGCCTTGGCTATTGGAGCAGGCATAGCGATTCAGTTCGAGCGCGATTTGCCCAAGAGCAGCGCCGCTGGTGGCCAGCGTGCGCAAGCTTGCCTGGAAAGTTGCCATCAGCATTGCGGCGGGAATGCTTTTTCCAGCCACATCGGCCACCGCGAATAAAATACGATCATCACGGGGCGTCGCCCCGGGCCGCAGAATCACATCGTAATAGTCGCCCGCGACTGTATTCGCTGGCCGCGTCGCGTAGGCGATGCCGTATCCCGGAATCTGCAGCGGCGCGCCCGGCAATAACCAGCTCTGAATATCCTTGGCGATTTCCAGGTCCCGCTTCATCACCACTCGGTCCGCCAGTTCCAGAAGCAGTACCGCAAAGATCAGCAATGCGCCCCAAAAGTGCAGGTCCAGCTCCTCCACATGGACCTCGCCGGAGCTGCCGCGGAATGTGAATCCGAACGAAGGAAAAAACACAAAAATCAGCCCGAGCAGCAGCAGGACGCGGCGCGCCGGCGAAAGCTTCTCGATGATTGCCCAGAACAGAGTCTTGAACATGTACCAGCCGCGCTGCCTCCGCGACTGTCCCGCTTGCCGGTCCTCCAGTTCCGCGGAGTACAACCGGTAGCTCGAGCGTGCGTCCTTCTGCAGCTGCCCCCAGAGCTGATGAACTTCCAGGCCTTCGCTGACCCGTTGCCAGAAGTGTTGGGCTTTTGTCTTTAGGTTCGGTTGTTGAGCGGTTTGTTGCGGAGCGCTGGCCATCGTCACCGATATTATAGGCGCGCCGTTGCTTCACCCAAACAGCGCCATCTGCTCGTCCGCAAGCGGCGGGTGCGCACGCCGGCTCGTGCGTGCGTGCTCAGCGCCGAAGGCGTACTTTTTTCGCAGCGCTGCCATCAGCCGCGACAGCCGCTCGCCGTATCCTTTCGGCAGAAACGCGCGGTCTCGATATCGCTGGCGATAAAGCTCAACCAGGGCAGGGAACTGCTCTTCCAGGAACGGCAAGAATACCGCAGCCGAACAGGGTTTCAAGAAGAGTGGGTTGGCAAATACATACTTTGCCCCGGCGTCGCGAGCCGCTTTCACCAGCGCTTCCAAATGCGCAGGTCCGTCCGTGATGCCGGGCAGCACCGGAGCGCAAATCACGCCCGCGTCTACACCTGCGAGGTTGAGCTGGCGCACGGCCTCCAACCGCAAATCCGGACGCGGCGCTCGCGGCTCCAGCTTCCGCGCCAGATTGCCATCGACCGTTGTGACCGTCAGATTTACGAACAGGCGATTGTTGGCGGCCACGCGCCGCAAGATTTCCGCATCGCGCAGAATCAGGTTCGACTTGGTGACAATGCCGAGCTCCAGCCCAGAGTGCCGCGCGAATTCCTCAAGGATGGCGCGGGTTACCTCATAGCGCTGCTCGGCCGGCTGATAGGGATCGGTTGCTGTCCCGATGGCGATCTGCTCGCCGCGCTTGACCTTTTTCAATTCGTGCCGCAGCAACTGCGCGGCCTGTTGCTTGACGAAAATCTTGCGCTCGAAATCGAGGCCGTCGCGTAGTTCCATGAACTCGTGGGTGTAGCGCGCGTAGCAGTATTTGCAGGCAAACTCGCAACCGCGGTAAGGATTGATGGCCCAGGTAAAGGGAAGCGCGCGGTGGCTCACAACCCGACTGATAAGCGAGCGCGACTCGAGCGTGAAGTATTCAACGTTGTGGCCCTCGCGCAGAGAGTCGCCCTCAGCGGCAAGGCGGGCAATCCCCAGCAAATGCGGCTGGGGATTGCAATCGGGGAGCAGGGGCAGGGAGGGCATGCAGAATTCGCTCTTTGTTCGCCTAAAATAGCGGAGCTGTCCGTTTCTGTCAAATCGGCGGCGGGGGCATTTAGCCCGGGGGGGGGTCTTGGTGGACGATTTTTATCGCTAGATGCTTGCCGTCAAGCGCGACAGGAATTGCGTGAGGGAAAAGGAAGGCGCGGAGGATATCCGCGCCGCAAAACAAAGTTCGAGTGACTATGAACCGCTGTTACTGCACAGTCAGGTTGAAGGACGAGGTGGTGTGCGACGTGCCATTGGGGGCTGAGCCTTCGCTGGCCGTCACCGTCAGTGGGTAATTCTCAGGGACAGACGTCGGTGTGATCGTTACCGTTGCTGTAGCGGTCTTGGAGGTATCAGCCTGAGAAGTTGCCATGATGGTCGCAGTTGTCGGGAGCCCCTCGGCCGCCGTGGGAGCCGTATAGACGCCATCCGAAGTGATCGATCCTCCGTTGGTCGTGGTTACGGTCCAGTTTACCCCTGTGTTGTTAGTGTTGCTCACCGTTGCCATAAACGTCGCCGTTTGAGGTGGCCATGCAGGCTCACTCGCCCACACAGTCGCTCCGGCAGGACTTACGCTAATGGCCACCGGCTTGTTACTTCCGCAGGCAAGCAGCAGCCCGAGGAGCACCAGCGACGCGCAAAGGCCCGCAACCGCGGAATACCTGGAGATTCTCCGCCCCGCTAAGCCGACCATGACGATTCCCGCTAGCGGCAATGTCAATGGGAGCCACGGCGAACGATTGTCAGCCCTGCGACGGTGGCCGTGACTCTCACTGCTCGTATTGGGGCCGCTGGTTGTAATGGTAAGGGTGACCGTTTGAACTCCCGTTGAGCCGGCCGGGATTGGACTGGCCGAGCATGTGATCGTCGCGTCGGGAAGCCCGTTGCAAGCGAAAGTAATGGGGAGCGTCACGGGCCCGGTTGGGGTTATCGTGAACGTGGTAGTGGTAGCGGTCCCGGCCGGCGCTGCCGATGGAGTGGTCGGCTGGGAAGTGATGCTGAATGCGGGAGCGGTGACGATCTGAGTTACTGGGCTGGAAGTACTACTAGCGTTGTTGGAATCTCCGCCATAGACAGCGGTTATCGAGTCTGACCCAACAGGGAGCGTAGAGGTGGTTGCGGCAGCCTGATAGGGGCTGCTGGTGCTGACTGTAACAGGGCTTCCTATCGCGGTTGTGCCGTTATAGAAGGTTACGGTTCCCGTAGGTGGGTTCTCGCTGGTAGGAGTGACGGTGGCGGTTAACGTTACCGTGGCGCCGTAGACTGCCGGGTTCGGACTGGAAGTGAGTCCGGTTGTTGTCGAGGGCAATACTGCAGCGAACAGTTTGGCGGCATCGACCGAGCCGAGGCCGGTAACCAGGTTGTAGTTGGTCGTGGTGTCAAAGTTGTAGGCGCTAAAGCCGAGGAAGCCCGCGTTCGCTCCGCTGCTGGGGCATTGCAGAGCCGCGGGCTGGCCCGTTGGTGTTCCCGCGGTACAGTAAGCGCCATCGGAATAGGCGCCCGTGTTGGATGTGGTGACGGGATTAAAGGCTCCATTCGAGGGAGTCGCCGCGATTTGGTAGAGAACAGGGTTGATATTTCCGAGGCCGGGCGTCTGTTGGATGCCATTCGTGACTGCATATTGGTTCAACATAGTCACGATGCCGGCGAAGATGGGAGCGGCAACCGAAGTGCCTCCCCAGCTATAGCCGTAATCGGTCTGGTCGTTAATGATTCCTTGCGCGCCACCGGGGGAGCAACTGCTGGCCGTGCCGGAGCCGTTGAGTTCATCGGCCGCCGTGCAAAGGAGATAGCCGGGCCAATAGATGGAAGCAAGTAAGGAAACGTCGGGCGAGTAGCGCGCGGGGGTACTCGTCACTCCGGCGCCGGTTGGGTTAATGGCGGAGGCACTGATGCCAGACTGCCAAGTGGGCTGCGCAAAGCCGCCCTCACATGCGCCGGTGGTGGAATTGATGGATGTGCAGTTACTGACTCCTCCGCCGCTGGACCAAATGCCGATGGCCGACTGCGCGGTTGCCCAACTGGTTATGCCGTCTCCAGTGCAGGATTGGCTGGTGGGGTTGGCAACGCAAAAGATGCCAATTTCTTCAGCGTCGTTCCATGCCTGTTCGGGAATATAGGTTTTGGCAGAGCCCCCGTCGGTGCCGTTGGTGGTGTTCCAATAAGTCGAAGTGTACTCGGTGTCGGGAATGAGAGTACCGCCAACACCGGTGACTTCGGGGCTGCTGGCGGGATAGCTGACGGCGTATCCGTTTACCGCGAGGCTGGCTCGGTAGTCGCAATTGGCGGCGCCCTGATCGGCCGAGGAGTTCATGAAGGTGATGCCCTCGGAGTTGGCCTGCTGGAGTTCCGCTTCATCGGAACCGAAGGTGAATTCGCCGGTGCCGGAATCTTGCGCCTCCCCGAGTTCGCAAAGGCCATAGCTCAGAGTGATGACAGGCGCGACATTGTTATCGACTGCGTAATACCAGGAGTCCCAGACACCGCCTCCACTGGGATCGGGGGCATTAACGTAGATGATCTGTGCGCCGCGAGCGGTGCCGGCAGACCATTGGAGGTCGATGTCGGCTTCGGGGAGATCGTCGGAGATGGTATTGGGTGTTCCGGGATCAGGGATCGAGTCTACATACAGATACTGGAAACTGGAGGTATTGCAGGCGGTGATGACGTTGTTGGTGTTGGTGGTGCAGGCCGTGTAACCCGATGTAGAAAGGCCGAAGCCGGAGCGGAAGTAGACGAGGTCGTTGAGGTACACATCCGTTTGGCCCATGACGGCGAGCGCCTGACCGGTGCCATCGATGCCCTGATTGTAGAGCGTATTCAGGTCATACATGACCGCGACGTCGCCGGGCGCAATGTAGTGGAGGTCGCCGCCCGTGACAGGGAAGGAGTAGTTGGGTTGGGAGCGGTGAGCATACGATTTCGGGCCGAAATTGTGCAAGCCTCGGAATCCGGTGACAACGCCCGACAATGCCGCGGGAATCGTGGCGGGAGTGGTGTTGGCGAAGTGGGTCTTCCCGTCTAAGTTGAAGGTGTGGATCTGGGTCTGAAACGCTTTTTCGACCTGGGCCGCCGTTCCACTGAAAACGATCCAGTTACGCCCACGTGCCACGCGGACGACCGTGAAGCCTTGCGAGCGGAGCCAAGCCGTGAGCTTGCCAATGTCGTTTTGACTGAGACCGAAGCGATCGGCATATTGCTCCGGCGAGAGCCATTTGTGGTAATTCGGCGAGTGGCGGTCCTGCTGCTGCGCCAGCAGCGTGTTGAGAGCTTTCCGTTGCGTCGCCGACGGCTTAGTAAGTAACGTGATATAGCTCAGCTTAAAAGAAGGATCCACGGCGCCTTCATCAAACTCGGATCGTGCTTGCAGCGGGACGCCCGCGGCAAGTCTAACTGTATCCGTCGCCACGATCGGACCAGTGATGCGATCAGGCGAAGCGGCGAAGCAGATGCTGGAAAGAATGAGAGTGGACAGGATAGCGAGGACGGATGCGGAACGACCAAATCGCATAAGCGCTCCATGCACTTCTTGGGTTTTGGGAGACAAGTCATTTTAGGAGAGTTCTTTGAGTTCCAATGAATTATTTTCGCAAGAAGGTTGTATTTAAGAGTACTTCGGTCACGTTTTGTGAGTGGAGTGGCGGCGTGGCCGCGTGTCCGATTTCCCAAGGCATCAGGGGCGTTAGTAACTTCTAGACTTCGGCCAGCTCTTCTTCAAGTAATTGCTTGTTGTAAAGGTCGGTGTAATAGCCGTTTTGCGCGATGAGTTCGTCGTGCGTGCCCAGTTCTACTATCTGCCCCTGGTGGAGCACGGCAATCCGGTCGGCGTTCCGGACGGTAGAGACGCGGTGGGAAATGAAAATAGTGGTGCGCCCCTGCATCAGTTCGCGGAGATGGTTGAGGATCTTGTCTTCCGTGTGGGTGTCGACGCTGGAGAGCGCGTCATCGAGGATGAGGATGCGCGGGCTGCGCAGAATGGCTCGGGCAATGGCCGTGCGTTGCTTTTGGCCTCCTGAAAGCGTGATGCCGCGCTCGCCGACCGTAGTGTTGTAGGAGTCGGGGAAGGATTCGATGTCGGCGGCAATATTGGCGGTTTGAGCGGCGGCTCTGACTTCATCGAGCGTAGCGCCGGGAACGCCGAAGGCGATGTTTTCGCGGATGGTGTCGCTGAAGAGGAAGGTTTCCTGTGGGACGAAGCCGATGTTGCGGCGCAGGGTGTCGAGCGGAAATTCACGGATCGGGCGGCCGTCGATGAGAACAGAGCCGGGGGCGGCATCGTAGATGCGGGGAATAAGGCTGACCAGCGTGGTCTTGCCGGATCCGGTGGGACCGACGATGGCAAGGCTGGAGCCGGCCGGGATGCGGAGATTGATATCGTGAAGAACCGCGGTGTCGTTGTAGCTGAAGTTGAGATTGCGGAATTCGATTTCGCCAACGACCTGCTGGCTACGAGCTTCGAGCTGCGAGCTTTGAGCGACCGAGTCGCTCGCAGCGGGCGCTTCATCCGCTATTTCAGGTTTCGCCAGAAGGATTTCGTTGATACGAGCCAGAGACGCGGTGCCTCGCTGGAAGATGTTGATCACCCATCCCAGGGCGATCACGGGCCAGGTCAACTGGACCATGTATGTGTTGAAGGCCACGAAATCACCTACATTCATCCTCCCTTGCACGACTTGGCGTCCGCCGACCCAGAGCACGATGACTACGGCGGCTCCCAGCATGAGTTCCAGGGTGGGCCAGAGCATGCCCATCAGACGGACCAGGCCGAGGCTGCGGTGGATGTATTCCCGGTTGGCCCCCTCGAAGGCGGCAATCTCGGCTTGCTCCTGTACGTAGGCGCGGATGACGCGGGCTCCGGAGAAGTTTTCCTGGGCGCGCGCGGAAATATCCGAAAACATGGCCTGGATACGCTCGAAGCGCTCGTGAATGCGGCGGCCAAAGTACTGGATGATGATGCTGGCGATGGGTAGCGGCAGGAACGCGATGATGGTCAGTTTAGGGCTGATGGCCAGCATGAAGGCCAATGCTCCGGCCGTGAAAACGAACGTATTGGCCGAATACATAATGGCTGGGCCCAGCAACATGCGAACGGCGTTGAGATCGTTGGTGGCGCGCGCCATGATGTCGCCGGTGCGGTTGCGCTGGTAGTAGGAATACGAAAGACGCTCAAGATGGGCAAAGAGATCGTTGCGCAGATCGAATTCGATGTCGCGCGAGATACCAATAACAACAAAGCGAGTGAGGAACTGGAATATCCCCTTGAACAGTGCGATGGCAACGATGAGCAGCGAATACGTGAGGAGCTTCTGGCGGGTGACTCCGGAATTGAGATCGTTGATGGCACGGCGAATGACTTGAGGAAAGAGAACCCAGACTCCGTTATTGAATAAAACGCAGAGTCCCCCCAGCAGCAGGCCGAGCCGGTGCCGCTTCAGATATGGGATGAGGGGACGCAGGCGCTCGGGAAACATGACCTTTTGTAGATGCGATTGTAGCAGCGCCGGGTGCGGATTTTGACGCGGGAGCGGTCACGAACGGCGCAAAAAGAAGCAGGCCGCGGTGAAAAGCGCGGCTGTCCAAAGCGAGAGCATGAGGGCGGCGAGCAGCAATCCTGAGTAAAGCAGGTCGGCGCTTTCCATGAAATGCTCTACTCCGTTTGCCGCTGTCGCTTCCGGCGACCGGGAGATGGGCGAACAACCTTTCTATAGTAAAAATGCCGGGCGGAGATCGGTTCGAGAACCATACCCCGCCCGGTGCTAGGAGAGAGACAACTACTTGGAGAGAAGCCGGGTTATTCCTCGGGCGGCGGAGGTCCGTGCCTTCCCATGCGGTCCTCGTGCTTGGCCTCGAGTTGCTGATACTTGGTTTTCTGGTCCGCGGTCAGAACCTGCAACATCTGCGATTTCATGCGCGCATGTTCGACCTCAAGGGCGACGCTGGTCTGTGCGTGCTGCGTAGCCAGAGCTTGCACTTTGGCCTCATCGAATGCGCCGTTCTCTACCAGGGCATCCATGGCTGCGCGGTTCTGATGCATTTGTTGCATGAGAGGTTTAATTGTCGGCTTTTCTTTTTGCCAGATAGCCTTGATCTGATCCTGTTGGGCGCTGGTCAGATCGAGAGCGTCGGCGTAGTAGTTAAGCATGTGGCCGAACATGCCATCGGGGCCGCCATGGCCGTGCATACCCTGAGCGAACAGGGCTGCCACGCCTAGCAGGAGTGCACCGCCGATCGAAAGGACGCGAAAGTGAATCGATTTCATCATGATCTCCTTGGTGTCCGGGAGGCAGCCCGGATTGCTTTGATACGAGAATAAGAACACTTTTGCGGAGAAAAGGGGGTAAAGAGTCGGTCAAGCGCGGTAAAGTTTTGTAAAGGCAGCTGCTAGCTTCTAGCTGTCCGGGTCGGGGGTTGCTAGGAGCTAGTAGCTAGAGGCTAGAAGCTAGAAGCTGACAAATCACAAATCTTTACCGCGGCGGGGCGAACGAAGGTGTTACATGAATAGAAGAATGGAACGCATCTTGGTCGTGGATGACGACGTCGAGTTGTGCGGGCTGGTCGAGGAGTATCTGACGACGGAGGGGTTCAACCTGAAGGCCGTGCACGATGGAGAAGCCGGCCTGCAGCAGGCTTTGACCAATGAGTTTGCCCTGGTTGTGCTGGATGTGATGCTGCCCGGAATCAACGGCTTTGAAGTGCTACGCCGGATTCGCAGCGTGTCGAAGACGCCCGTGCTGCTCCTCACTGCCCGCGGGGAGGACGTGGACCGAATTGTTGGCCTCGAAATCGGCGCCGACGACTATCTCCCGAAGCCGTTTAATCCGCGCGAACTGGTGGCGCGCATTCGCGCGATTCTACGGCGCACCAAGCCGGCAAAGGCCGCGGATGCAGTGCCGGAGGTGCTGACTGTGGGCGATGTGGAACTGGATCCGGCGACGCGAACCGTCCTGCGCGCGGGACAACCGGTGGATCTGACATCGGTGGAATTCAACTTGCTTGAAGTATTGCTGCGCGAGGCCGGGCGCGTGGTGACGCGCGAGCGGTTGGTGAATGCCGTGCTGAGTCGCAAGTTCATGCCCTTTGACCGCAGCATCGACATGCACGTGAGCAAAGTGCGGCGGAAGCTGGGCGATTCAGACGAAAACGGGGACCACATCAAGACGATTCGAGGCGTGGGCTACATGTTCGCGCGTCCGGCGACGAAGGCGAAGAAGTAATGGGGACGAAGTGAGGGCCGAACTGAAGGCAAAGAAATGAGAAGCCTGTTTGTCAGAATTTTCGTGTCGTTCTGGGCGGCGCAGGCCTTGTTCCTGGTGCTTGCGATCCTGGTGACGATTGCTTTGAATCCTATGCGGCACGGGATCGAGAGCCGCGGCCCCGACGTGCTCGCCGAGGCTGTGAACGCATACCAAACGGCGGGCGAGCGCGGGACGCACGAGTATCTCGACACCATCTGGCACACAGAGCACATCCGCCCCTTCTTATTTGACGCGAACGGAAAAGAGTTAAGCGGGCGGCATGTTCCGCCTTGGATCGAGGATTCGAGGCGCGGCATAGGGTTCAATCACGGATGGTTCCAGGGCCTTATGCCGGAACGCATCAAACGCTTCGCGTTGACGCTCGATGGCAAACGCTACACGCTCGTGATGGAGTTGCCGCCCGGGCCGAGGCTGTTTTTTGGTCCCCATGACATTCCGGGGCTGGGAATCGCCATTGCGGTGCTTTCGTCTGGGCTGGTTTGTTACTTGCTGGCGCGCTCCGTGACGCGTCCGGTAACACGGTTGCGGCAGGCGGCACAGAGTCTGGCGGCGGGAGATTTGACGGCGCGCACCGGGGCCCCGGCGGGCGGGCCGCGCGGCGAAATGGTCGAATTGATGCGCGATTTCGACCGCATGGCCGACCGGCTGGAAACGCTGGTGGAATCGCAATCGCGGCTGCTGAAAGATGTTTCGCACGAACTACGCTCGCCGCTGGCCCGGCTGAGCGTGGCGCTGGGCCTGGCTCGTCAGCGGGCCACTCCCGAGATCGAGGGCCAACTGAACCGGATCGAACTCGAGGCCGACCGGCTGAATCAGTTGATCCAGCGGCTGCTGACGATTTCGCGGTTGGAATCGGGTGCGGACGCTCTTCACAAGAAAAACTTGTCGCTGCGGGAATTGGTGGAACAGGTGGCGCACGATGCCGAATATGAAAGTGCCGGCCGGCCGTGCGAGGTGATCGCTCCCGGCGAGGACCCGTTCACGGTGGAAGCCGATGCCGACCTGCTGCGCAGCGCCATTGAGAATGTGGTGCGGAACGCGACGCGCTATACGGCCGAGGGCACGGCCGTCACGGTGCGGCTGGACCGCGAAGCGGGCACAAATGGCGACGAGATTGTAGTCCGGGTCTTGGACTTGGGTCCGGGGGTTCCCGACGAAGCGCTGGCGAGAATCTTTGAGCCTTTCTACCGGCTGGACGACGCGCGCAACCGGCAGACCGGCGGGGCCGGATTGGGACTATCGATCGCCGACCGCGCGATCAGGCTGCACGGCGGCCAATTGCGCGCATCCAACCGGAAAGAGGGCGGGTTAGAGGTGGAAATTCGGATTCCGGCAACTCCCGGGTTTCCAGACCAGACCGGCAAAAGCGGCCGTTCTGGCGACCCCGGGTTTGCTCTTCCCGCCCATTCCTGATAAACAAATATATTTCGGGAACAACTCAGCCATCGGGTTATCTGTGGATCGGGTCATCCGGTGATCGGGCCGTCTGGCGATTGAAGATCCAGTCCAATCGCGATTTTCAATCGCCCGATGGCCCGATGGCCTGATCGCCCGATGATTCTTAGGAGAGTGGATGTCAAAGAGAACCGGTGGAGTGTTGGCGCTTGTGGGCGTGTGCGCCCTGAGCGCGCTTTTGTTGAATTGCGGCAGCTCGTCCTCCCGGCCGGCAGGGTTGCTATATGTGCTCAGCCAAGCGGAGTTCAGTGTCGCTTCTTACTCCATCGACCTCAACAGCGGGGCGCTGACGTTCGTCAATTCGAACGCGACTACGTGTACGACGTTGGCGCAAAGCCCCGCCGTGAGCTGCGGACTGGCGGTGAACATGTTGCTGGACCCGACCGGAGCGACGGCCTTGGTGCTCAATCAGGGTGTACCGGAGGGCCTCAGTGCTATCAGCGGCATCCAACCGACAATCTACCCCTACAGCGTGAACTCCGATGGAAGTCTTGCCGCACCCGGTACGCCAGTGACGTGGGTTGACCAGCAGGACAACGACACCGCGGCAGCTATGGTGAGCGATCCAGCCGCCAATCTCTTATTTGTGATGAATCAAGGGACGACTCCGTCGCCCGCGAACTGTCCGCATCAACCGGCCGCTCCTAACGATGCGTGTCCATCGATTTCCGTCTTTACGACCCAGTCTGGCTTGAGCAGTTTGACCTTGACGGGAAACAACTGCGTGGAGAGAAATGGACCTTGCCCGTACCGGCTGAATGCTTTTCCCACAGCCCTGTCCGTGCTTACATTTACGCCACCGAACGGCGGCACAACCGAGACTCTTCTGTTCGTAACCAGCAACCAGGATCTGACCTCGAATCACAACGACAACGAGCTCAGCGTGTTTCTGGTGGACTCGTCGGGCAATCTGACCCCGCAGCTTGGGCCCAACAACCTGCCTTACACGACGCTGCCGAATCCGGGATCGGTGCACGCAGTCGGCACCTTCGCGCCGCCGCAGACGACCGGCGGCGTGTTCGTCTATGTGGGGAACCAGGGGTCAGTAAGCGGCTCGGTCAGCGCGTTTGCGCTTTGCACCGTGGTGGGCAGCCAAGGCAACGGCGGCAACAATTGCACGCAGCAACAGGTGAATAGTAACCTGCTGATTTCAATCGGCACGCCCGCCGCGGCCGGGAAAACTCCGGCGGCAATGGTGGTCGATCCGACCAACAGCTTTCTTTATGTCGTCAGCTCCGGTTCGAACCAGCTGTTTGCCTTCCAGATCTCCACCGGAACGGGCGTGCTGAGCCCGCTCTCTCCGGCGAACCAGCCGACCGGGGGTACACCTGTGGCACTGGCTATGCAAACAAATTCCAACGCCCTGGATAACTTCATCTACACCTCGAACAGTCAGGGCGAGAGCATTACGGGCTTTACCGCAAGCGCGACCACGGGACAGCTGAGTACAAGTACGAGCACAACACTGTTTACGCCTGGGCTGCCCAGTGGGATGGCAGCAAGGTAGGCCCATTTCGACCGTGGCGCCGGCATCTTGCCCGCTGTCCCGAGGGCGTCCCGCCCTCGGCACCGCGGTGTCCTTCGTGTCAATGATCTCCCGGTCGCGCTACGAATTCGTGCGATTTCTCAATCACCCGATCGCCCGTTGACTAGGTTGGCATGCGGAGGATCAAATACCCTCCGATAAATCCGAAGACAAGGTTGGGCGACCAGGCGGCGACGGTCGGCGGGAGCTGGCTGAGATTGCCCATGGCCTCGAACAAGGCTGAGATCATCCAATAGAAAACACCGATGCCGACGGCGGTGGCAACACCGGTGAGAGCGCCGCGTTTCCCGGTGGTGAGCGCGAATGGGATGGCGAGAACCGCCATGACCAGCGTGATCAGCGGATAAGCGATTTTCTTCTGGAGCTGTACCCGCAGGCGCACCACGTCAAAGCCGCTCTGCTCCAGATCGTAGATGTAGCGGCGCAGTTCCTCATAATTCATTTCCGACGACTGCTTCACTTCCTTCTTGAAATAGGCAGGCGCTTCATTGAGCTGCGGAAACGTGGCGGCATCGAACTTGCGATAGTCCTCAATGGCGGAGCCGTTCAGGCTGCGCTCCCATCCTTGTTCGTATACCCAACGGCCCATGGGAGGAGACCAGCGCGCGCGCTCGGCGGTAATACGGTGCGTGATCTGGAAGGTCTTGGGATCGAACTGAAACACGGTGACGCCGCCGAAGGCGTCGCGATCGGGGTCGAACAACTGGTAATAGTAAATATCGGAATGCTGGCCGAAGATCCACTTGCGGTCGGGGCGCAGGTAAGTCTGCGCAGGCTTCCCTTTGATGCGATTGCGCAGTTCGTCCTGGCGCTTATTGGTGTAAGGAAGATAGAACTGATCAGAGGCGAACAGAACGCCCGCGACCAGGGCAGAGGCAAACAGCACCGGGATGATGATGCGGTAGAGGCTGATACCCGTGGCTTTGATGGCCGTAATTTCGTTCGAACGTTGTAAGAGTCCAAAGGTGACGAGCACGGCCAGCAGCATGCTCATCGGGGCAATCGGGTAATAAAGAAAATATGGCGTGACGTTGAGCAGGTACTCTCCCACGATCAAGACGGAGATGCTGTTGCGCAGAATGTCGCCGAGTAGCTCGAAGAGCGTGAAGACCAGGAGCAGCGTGACGAAAGCTCCGCCAATCATGAACAGATAGAGCAGGAAGTCACGCAGAACATAGTCGTCGAGGATCGTAGGGAAGCGGAGATGCAGGAAGCGCCGCGGCCGCTTAGCGCGGCTGGAGGCGGAGGCCGCGATCAAAATGCCGCGGTCAGCCGAGACCGGAGGCGAAGCGAATCCTGGCCTGACAGACTGCGAAGCTGCTCCATTGTCGACAGGGAGTTGCGCCTTCGAACTTCGGAACCACAAACTGATGGGGCGGCGCTCGGATTGCCAGAGCAGAAAAGCTCCGCCAAGCAGAAAAGTGAGATCTGCCAGCCATACTCCCGCGGCGGGAGACAGACGCGACTGCCGGGCCAGCGACACTCCAATCAAAGAAATGGAGTAGTAGAGGAATACCAGAAGAATCGTCAGCACAAATCCGCTCGATTTGCCACCCTTTTTCGACGAGAGGCCGAGAGGAACGCCGACCATGGCGAGTACTAGGCAAGCTGTGGGCAACGCGAAGCGGCGATGAAATTCGATCAATGTCCACCGCCGCGTCGTGGCATCGGCGGTGCGTGCCGTGGCAAGCAGTTGACCGACGTTCATCTGGCTCAGCGTAGCTGGCTCGCTCTGCTGGCGGTTCTGCGCGGCGGGAACATGGATCGGAATGTCGGTCACTTGAAATGTGGAGATCTGATACTGATCAGGATTCTTCGGATCCGATTCGTGGGTCGAACCGTCGGTGAGATGGAGATCGAGCCGGTCCGCACCCTGGCTGACGAGGAGTCCTTCGCGAGCAAGTGTGACACGGGGCGCTGCAGGATCGGAAAGATCAGCCAGGAATACGCCTTTCCAGACGGCGCCTCCGGCCATCGCTTTGACGTCCTGCACGTAAAGGATGATTTTCGGGAAGCCCTCGTAAAACACACGCGGCTGCACTTCAAACGAGGCCTGCGACGATTGCAGCCGGTTTTGCAGGTTATCGAGGGAAGCCAGCGACCGTGGAGCGATATAAACGCTGTTAGCCAGAGCAAGCAGCCATGCGACGACGACAAAAATGGAGCAGACCCGAAGAAAAGTCCAGACACTGAGGCCGCTGGCGCGCATGGCGGTCACTTCGCTATCGGCGGACAGGCGGCTGAGGCCGATCAGAATGCCTACCAGCACGCCCATCGGGATTGTGTACGTCAGTGCGACGGGGATCGTATAAAAGAAGATCTCGGCGATGCTCGGCAAAGGAGCGCTATTGCGGACGACCAGTTCAAGAATCCGGCCGAGATCGCGCGTAAAGAGAATGAACGTGAAGACTGCAGCGCCGATCAGCGCGTGGGAGACGACTTCTCCCAGGATATAGCGGGTGAGGATGCGGATCCGCACAATGCACAATAGTGGCTGAATGCGAGTCTAGCACGGAGTCGCGAGCAGAGTTTGCTTTGTGGCGCATGTTCATAGAGAATTCGGAATTTGCGTGGAGGGGAAATGAAGTTGGCGCGTACGCGTAACGTTGTGAGCTTTCTTGCGGTGCTGGCCATCGCGGTTGCGGGTTGGGCACAACAGCCGTCTGAGTTGAAGCCGGTCACCGACCGATTGGCGGCGTCGATTTATGGCGGGCCTTCGATGACGACGTTGGGCGAGTTGACGGACGGAATCGGGGGAAGGCTCACGGGTTCTCCAGCTTATGTCCGAGCCACCGAGTGGGCGGCGGCAAAGTTTCGCAGCTATGGGATCGAGAATGTGCGGCTGGAGCCGTTCAAGATCGACGCTGGTTGGCAGCGCGGGACGGCGAGCGGCGCGATGTTGAGCCCGCTGGCGCGGCCGCTGTATGTGGCCTCGCTCGGGTGGGCGCCTTCGACCCCGCAGGGAGGAGTGGAAGGTGCGGTCGTGTTGGTCGGCGACATTTCGGTTGAGGCGCTTCAGGCGCGGGGCGACGAGCTTCAGGGGAAGATTGTTCTGCTCGATAGCACCAAACTTCTGGCGGAAGGTTACGGCAAATTGCTGCCCAAGCTGGAGGCGGCTTTTCCGGCTCTCGCCAACGCTGGGGTGCTGGCGGTCATGATGGAGGATCGCGCTCCCAACAACGTCATCAACGCGCATGCCAGTTTGTGGGGAGCGAAGCTGGTGCCGCTGCCGGAAGTCGAGCTTGGAATGGAAGACGCCAAGCTGATTCGGCGGGAACTGGAACGCGGGCTGGTGACGGTGCATTTGACAGTCGAGAACAAGACATCGGGGGAAGACACGGTTAACAACGTCGTCGCGGAGATTCGCGGACGCGAGCGGCCGGAAGAATGGATCCTGATCGGCGCGCATCTGGACTCGTGGGATTTCGGCACGGGCGCGCAGGACAACGGAACTGGCGCGGTGAGCGTGCTCGAGGTAGCGCGCGCGATGGCGGCTCTGGGCAAAGCGCCGCGGCGCAGTGTGCGCTTCGTTTTGTGGGGCGGCGAAGAAGAAGGATTGCTCGGATCGTATGCTTACACGCAGGCGCACAAGGGCGAGTTGGCGAAGTGCATCGCGGTTCTCAATACCGACAATGGCGCGGGACATCCGAAGGGATGGAAGGTCGAAGGCCGTGCTGACTTGAAGCAGGCGATGCAGCCTTGGAGCGATGCGCTGCTGAAAGACCTTAGCGGCGGCGATCTCTCGATGGAAACGACTTACGATACCGATCATGGTCCGTTCATGCTCCAGGGAATTCCGGCGCTCGATCTTTGGGTGGATATGACGCACTATATGGAGATTCATCACAAAGCGAGCGACACGCTGGATAAAGTCGATCCGCTGGATTACAAGGCAGGAACGGCGATTGTGGCAGCGACAGCTTATGCGATTGCGGAGAGCGATAAGGCGATTGCTCCGCATATCGATCATGCGGCGGTGAGAGAGATACTGCGCAACGCTAAGCTGGAAGAGTTGGTGGAGAATGCTGGAGTTTGGAAACCGTAAGAAGCTGTTGGCTGTTAGCTCTTGGCTATTAGCTAGATCTTTGCTTACCCTCCAGCTATAAGATTGGGAACTTGAACTGTTGATTCGCGGCTAGTTTCAAAACGGAACGTTGTTTACTGAATGGTAATGGTACCCCCCCTCCCCCCCTACCTCGGTCTATTGGAATCAAGACTCTAGCCAATATTTCCTTTCAAAGTCTTGGGTCGAAAGGGGTTAGAGGTAAAGTCTTGAGCGCGTGGGAGTTAGGGGCTAGCTCTCAGCTCTTGCCTGTCAGCTCTCAGCCAAGACCCAGCGACGGGATACTTGGCATCGCGGGGTCGGTTTGACCTCTATCAATTTGTCAAAGAGCGATTCGTCAGATTGGACTGCGCTACTTCTATTGTAACTCGGAGTGTCAAGGAGATTGGTCACAAATACAGTGGCGGAGTAAGAACTGAGTAAGTGGGAGACTTCGCCGGCTGTGGGCAGCCGGGCGAATA
>Ga0182014_10000193_pt1 | contig 75307 bp, 71 predicted proteins | sample 612S2DmetaG_FD_120489 | JGI IMG/M metagenome (GOLD analysis project Ga0182014, IMG submission 120489) | Permafrost microbial communities from Stordalen Mire, Sweden - 612S2D metaG | ecosystem: Environmental > Terrestrial > Soil > Wetlands > Permafrost | place: Sweden: Stordalen | collected...
ACTTGCACCTGACAGGTGACCCCCTGCTGAGACGTTGGTTTCGATCAATTCCATTGTCCCAGTTGGATTGGTTGCCTGTCTTTGCGTCTGGACGCCTACCTCATCGGTGGATTCGGGCTAAGCTCATCCGAAGGGCCGTACTGGCACCATCTCTGGGCGAGCTCCTGCTGGTCGAACACCAGCGACGCCTGGGCCCGGCCCGAGCGCACCAGCTGCTCCTTCAACGTGCGGGGGTCGCTGCGGCCCCGCTGGTACACCGCGTGGTACGCGATGCACCAGCACCCGCCGAAGATCCCGTCGTTGCGTTCGACCAACTCCGCGAACGCGTCCCAGGTGGAGGCGTCGAGCGGCCGGATCATATATGGGACCTCCCGGAACGGGGTCCCCGCTTGGGACGTTTCGGATGACCGTTCAGGCGTCGGCAATTGCGGCCAAGAGGGTGGCAAGCTCGGTGGGTCGACTGAACATCGGCCAGTGGCCGGAGTCAATGTCGACGTAACTGAGGTGCCGGGCTCTGGACAGCTCGGGCACCTCGCCCCCGTCGATCCACTCCTGCGCCTGCGCCGGGGAGAACTCCGGGCAGATCAGAGTGACAGGTACGTCGAACCGCCTCTGGTCCCGGAGATGCACGACGCCTTTGGCCACGGCTTCGGGGATCGGGATCGCGGCGGCCGCGAACGCGTGCCGCCGCTCCCCGTCGAGGTCGGCGGAGTCCGGGCCATCGAACGCCTCCCACCCCGGGAACGGCACGAAGCCGTCCACCAGCTCGAAGCCGTCGGCATAGGTGTCGCCATCGGCAGCGGGGAAGCCACCGATCATGGCGACCCGCGCCACCCTGTCCGGCCGGGCGTCGGGGGCCATCCAGGCTAGGGAGCAGGCGGCCGAATGACCGACCACCAGAACGCTCGTGGCGGCGGCGTCAACCGACGCCAGCACCGTTGCAAGCTGGTCCTCGAGCGTCGCCTTGGCCGGTGGCACCCCCTGACCAGGTAGGGAGACGGGCGTGGCCTTATGGCCCATGGCCCGCAGCTGCGGGACTACCGCCTCCCACGCGGACCCATCGAGCCAGAGGCCGGCAATGAGGACGATGTCCATCGGGATCGCTCCTCCTTCTGTGGTGTGGGCAGGTTGCTTGCCGGTCGGGCAAAGGGCCTGCGACAATTGTCATGCAGCTGGGTCCGGTGAGCCCGTCCCGGTGCCATCGTAGATCCATTACCAGACGAGCAACTTCCCAGGACGCTGACGTTGGCTGGGTGGTAGGAGGCCGAACCGGGGAATCGGCCGACGCGGGCGCGACGTGGTGGCCTTCACTGGCTCGTCCGGTCCAGCGGAGTGAAGCCCGGCCTCGGGCGAAGACCGTAGTAGTGGCGATCACTGACGCGGCGACCTGTGGCGGCCCTCCCCTCGCGCCTCCATGTAGACGTCCAGGTCGGTCCGGGCGACCCTGACCGAGCGCGTCAGGCGGACGGCAGGCAGCTACCCGGCGCTGATCTCCCGGCTCAGGTGTAGATCCTCAAGCCCATCACCATCACCATCGACCACAACAGGTGGGCTCGACCGACCGGAGCCGCTCCAGCACTGCGCCGGGGCAGTCTTCTCTGCGTCGGTGGGGGGGTCGTGGCGCCTCATTTGGGTAATTACATACCTGACACAGAAAGGAGGGGCCCATACTCCGCTGATATGGTAGGAGGCCACATGAAATCAGAAATGGAAGAAGGGCCGAAGGCACGAGAGAACTTCGAGCGGGCAATGAAAGCGATGTTTCAAGTGCCCAAGGCGGAAGTGGAGAAGGCGGAGAAGGAACGCAAGGCTACACAGAAGCGAAAGAGATCTTAACTGAAATGGGGAGAAACGTAGCTGTCGCGCTCTACCTAGTGGTGATGGTCGGCCTCATAGTCGGTGTAGATTTCGTATTCCTCAGGAACCACTTCTGGGAACGGCTGGCAGTGAATATTGGCATTGTCTTGGTGTTCGCAGCGTTCTACTTGAGATTCCTCAGGCGACCATGAACAGGTATTAGCGAAGGAATCATTGTGTGTCTTCCACACCCGGAGCTTACGGGTTGAAGGGCTCTTCGCGGAGCGCTAACGGCGACCGCTCAGGACGGCCCTCGTCCCGTTCGACTGCCGGCCTCCGCGAGCGGTCCTATATGTCCAGCCGCAGCCGAACTCGCCCCGCGTCTCAAGAGGGCGTGTGCCCCAATGGGACAAAACCTCCTAGGCCCACGGTGCCACCACCGCGCCGCCGCTTCAGAAGGGCTTCTTCGCCCACAGCGGAAACGTGGGTAGAGGGGAAGGCAAGGACAGGACCCAAAGCACCCACTCGGTGCCACCTTCGGCGCACATCGAACCGGTCAGTTGCGGCAAGACCCAGGCCGTGGCGCACAATCTCGGGTCGAGACCACAACCTACGGAGATAGGAGTCGCGAAGTGCGTGTGTTGTTGTCGACGTATGGGGGGCGCGGTGACGTCGAACCGCTGGTGGGACTCGCGGTGCGGTTGTGCGAACTCGGCGCGGAGGTGCAGATGTGCGTGCCGGTGGATCGTGCGGAGCGGCCGACTGAGGTCGGCGTGGCCGTGGTGCTGGCCGGCCCCCCGGTACGCCCGCTGGTGCAGGGAGTAGCTCGGCCGTCGCCGGCCGACCTGCCCCGGCTCGCGTCCGAGGTGATGGCCGCGCAGTTCGACACCCTCGGAGCGGCAGCCGAGGGATTTGACGCGTTGCTGGCGACCGGTCTACTGCCGGCTGCGGCGAGCGCGCGGTCGGTGGCCGAGAAGCTCGGCATCCGCTACGTCTACGCGGCCTACTGTCCGATCTTCCTGTCCTCGCCACACCACGCGCCGACTCCGTTCCCGGGTCGACCGTTCCCTCCGGACGTGACCGACAACCGGGTGCTGTGGGACCTGCAAGCCCAGATCGCGAACGACCTCTTCGGCGCGGCGCTCAACACCCGCCGGGCGTCGACCGGCCTTCCAGTGGTGGACAACGTCTACGAGTACGGCTTTACCAACCACCCCTGGCTGGCGGCGGATCCCACCCTAGGCCCGTGGCAGGAGCCGGCGGATCTCGAAGTCGTGCAAACGGGCGCGTGGATCCTTCCGGACGAGCGCCCACTCCCGGCCGAGCTGGAGGCGTTCCTGGACGCCGGCACACCACCGGTGTACGTGGGCTTCGGCAGCATGCGCGCCCCGACTGACATCGCCCGGGCGGCCATCGAGGCGATCCGCGCGCAGGGCCGTCGCGCGCTCGTTCCTCTCGGCTGGGTCGGCCCGGCCCTGATCGACGACGGCCGTCCGGGCCGGGGCGCCGCAGGTCGTGATACCCCAGATGGCGGACCTGGGCATCGGCGCGGCACACGACGGCCCAGCTCCGACCACCGAGTCCTTGTTAGCCGCGCTCATAACGGCCCTGGCCGCCGAGACGCGCGCCCGAGCAACCGCCGTGGCCAGCACGATCCGTACCGACGGAGCGACGGTGGCGGCGCAGCTGCTGCTCGAAGCGATGAGCCAAGAAGAACCACCAGCTTCCGCGTGAACCACGCGCGATCGTCGAGCCGCCGAGTGTGCCCGCGACAACAGGCTCGCCCCTGGACCGCTACCATGCCCCTGTGAGCGGCCACCGAGTGCCCGGTGGGGTGGTGCACGAGCTTCCCGCGGACTTGCTCAAGGCGCTGATCGCCAACCGGACGGCACTCGATGCTTGGAAGGACATTACGCCCCTGGCCCGCAACGACTTCATCTGCTGGGTCGAGGATGGCCAGCGGCAGATGACTTGGAGACAATAGATGCCTACCAGCTGATGACCCAAGCGGTGCTGGCACCGCTGGCCAATGTCTGTGACACCAACTACACCTCAGTCGCCAAGTTCCCCAAGTGCTTCCTGCCGCCCGGCGAGGCCATGGGGGGCGCGCACGCTCACCCCCGGAGCGTGGCCGAGGAGTTTCGGCGCTTGCACCCAACGGTGACGCCTGTCAGGAGGTCTCATTGATGCCTAGACCCTTTAGGTCGCAGTTTTTCGCCACCCACGATTTGCCCGTCGACGGTCCGCCCCGTGAGCTCGTCGGCTACGGTGAGCATCCACCCAAAATCCGCTGGCAGGACGGTGCCAGAGTGGCGGTTCAGTTGGTGCTCAACTATGAGGAGGGCTCCGAGAAGACCTACGCGATGGGAGATGACGTCAACGAAGACTTCTACGAACTGCCATTCAAGGTCGAGGGACAGCGAGACCTTGCCATCGAGTCGGCCTACGAGTACGGCTCTCGAGCAGGAATCTGGCGGTTGTTTAGGGTCTTCGCAGCCGCCGGCATCCCCGTCACCTGCGTGGCAGCTGCCGTAGCGCTGGAACGGAATCCCGATGTCGCCCGCAAGCTCGTCGAGCGGGGTGACGAGGTGGCTGGCCACGGCTACCGGTGGAGCAATCACTTCGAGATGAACCGTGACGAGGAGCGGGAGGCGATCGCCCGCGCGGTCAAGTCGATCACCGCGACGACTGGTCAGCGCCCGCTGGGGTGGTATTGCCGGGAGATGAGTACCAACACCAGAGAGCTCGTGGTCGAGGAGGGCGGCTTTCTCTACGACTTCGACTGCTACAACGACGATCTGCCTTACTGGACCATGGTCAAGGGAAAGCCCCATCTGGTGACTCCCTACTCCTTGGTGGTCAACGACTGTCGATTTGTGATCGCCCAGGGATATGGCAGCCCGGAGCACTTCTTTGAGTACGCCAAGGCGGAGCTTGATCGGCTTCTCCATGATGGCGACGATGTCAGTCGCATGATGTCGATCGGTCTGCATCCGCGCTTCTCTGGGCATCCCGCTCGGGCGGATGCACTGGCACGGTTCATCGATCACGCTCAGAGACAGGGCGGTGTCTGGTTCGCGCGCCGGATCGACATCGCCAATACATTTTCCGAGCAGTTCCCGGCCGAAGCTGCCTTGGGTCTTACCAGCCGGGGTGACTAACCTCAGATTCTCGGTAAGGGCCTGGGAATCCTTGTGAGCGGAAGCCGGACGCGGCTCGGCGGGGTCGGGGAGCTCCGTTATGGACGATGGACAATCCGGCCTTGATCTCGGGCCTGAGATCAGGGAGCAGAGATTGGCTGGGGCGGGAGGATTCGAACCTCCGATCTCCTGATCCAGAGTCAGGCGCCTTACCACTTGGCCACGCCCCATCGCAGACCCGAGGGCCAAGCGGCCGGGATAGCTTGGATCGCTTGGCCCGGACGATGTTACCGATCGCAGAGCTTGAGCCGACACGGGAGGCGCTGTGAGCAGGCCACGCTCAGAGGGCCAGGATCTCCAGAGCTCGGTTCACCCGGGCTCTGGCCTCGCCCGCCCCGATCAGGGCGATCGAGTCCGTCAGCGGCGGCGAGATCGTCTCCCCCGTGATGGCCACTCGGAGCACCTGCATTGCATCCTGGACGAACCTCTTCTCAGTCCGCTCGACCCTGGGGTCGAATTCCCGGTGAAGTCCTCGGGCGGTCTCGCGGAGCTGGTCCAAGAGCTGGCGGAGGTCGCCCTCCAGCGGCCCCAGGGCGAGCTCCAGGAAGGTCCGCGCCGCTGGCCGTGGGAGCCGCCCACAGAGGGCATCCGCTGTTGGTGTGGGCTCGGAGAAGGCGAAGGCGACCAGCTTGGGAACCTCATCTAGGCGCCGGATCCGCTCCTGGACCATGGCGGCGATGGGCTCCAGCTGTCCGTCGTCGGCTGCGGGAAGGAAGTCGCGGATCCGGTCGGCGAGCTCAGCCAGGGGCAGCCTACGAATCCAGACCCCGTTGAGGTAGTCGAGGCGCTGCTGGTCGAAGATGGCCGGGCTGGACTGGAGCCGCGCGAAGCTCATCCGCGCCCGCAGCTCCGCCAGGGTGAAGATCTCCTCCTCGGTGCCGGGGGACCAGCCCAGAAAGGCGAGGAAGTTCACCAGCGCCTCCGGGAGGTAGCCGAGCTGGCGGAATTCGGCAACGGTCTGGGCCCCGTGACGCTTGGACAGCTTGCTGTGGTCCGGCCCCAGAACCAACGGCACGTGGGCGAACTCCGGGGGATCCCAGCCCAGGGCCGCGTAGGTGATCAGGTGCTTCGGCGTCGACGGAAGCCACTCCACCGCCCGCACGACCTGGGTGATCCCCATCAGGTGGTCGTCGACCACCTGGGCCAGATGGTAGGTGGGGAAGCCGTCCGACTTGAGCAGGACCTGGTCGTCGACCGAGCCGTTGTCGAACCTCTGTGGTCCCAGCACCAGGTCGTTCCAGCTGCTGTCCCCGGGCGGGACCCGAAGGCGGACCACCGACGGCTCGGCTCCGGAGAGCCGGCTCCGAACCTCCTCTGGGGCCAGGCTTCGGCAGAGGCCGTCGTAGCGGGTGGGCAGCCCCGCCGTCCGCTGGACCGCCCGGAGCTCGTCGAGCCGTCCCTTGGTACAGAAACAGAGGTATGCAGCTCCGCTCGCCACCAACCGGTTCGCCGCTGTGCGGTAGAAGGGCAGGCGCTCAGACTCCACGTAGGGGCCGCACGGGCCGCCCAGGTCGGGACCCTCGTCCCAGTGCATCCCCAGCCAGGCCAACGTTTCCAGGTATCCCGGCACCGATTCGGGGAGGTACCGCTCGCGGTCGGTGTCCTCGATCCGGATCAGAAACCTGCCGTTCTCGCCGGCCAGGCAGTAGCTCAGAAGCGCGGTGCGAACGTTGCCAATGTGCAGCTCACCGGTGGGGCTGGGGGCAAACCGGAGCCGCCGGTCCCCGGGCAGGTCAGTCGGATACGGGAGGTCGTGAGTCGCTGATGAACTCAATGGTGAAGGACGACCAGGTAGATCCCCATCGATATGCAGCCGGCCAGGAGGAGCCCTACTGCCACCAGCCAGCCCTCCCAACGGGAGGTGCGGATGGAGACGTCGGCCGAGGCGGCGCTACTCACCGACACCCCCTTGGTGCCAAGGTTGGGATATCGCTCGGACTCGGCGGGCGACCGGTCGCCTTCGGTGCTCAACTCAGGATGCTTCCCACTCCACTTGGACCCCTCCCGCCTGCGAGTATAGGGGCGTTTCTGATTCCGCCCGCATCGTCTAGCGGCTAGGACACCACTCTTTCAAGGTGGTAACCGGGGTTCGACTCCCCGTGCGGGTAGGCAAGCCATCGCCGGCCGTGTTGCCGGTGAGCCCCTGGGCTTCCACCCCGGGGGATTGCCAACCTCCCCACCCGCCAGGGCAGGCCGTGGAGAGCCCTTGGCCTATCCGCGGCTCCGTCTCCCCGTCGGGGACGTCGGTCCGGACGGGCTCTCCGGCTGCAGCGTGTCCAGCAGGCGCCACCCGCGCAGGGCCAGCTCCAGCCGGAGTCGGTCCTCGGCCAGATCCCATCTTCCGACCAGGTCCTCAAGCCGCTCCATCCGGTAAAGGAGAGTGTGTCGGTGGACCCCGAGCGCTCGGGAAGCGGCACTGAGGCCGCTGTGGCTGAGGACCGTCTCCAGGGTCTCCCGCAGGGGCAGGCTCCGGGAGCGCTCCTGCTCCAACAGCGGTCCCAGCGCCGCCTCGACGAAGTCTCGAAGGCCGGGAAGGTCGTGGACCCACGCAAGGTAGGGGTGGAGCTTGGCAGTGTCGTATACCTGGTCCTCCGGCGTCAGGATCTGGCCAACGGTGAGAGCGTCCCGAGTTGCCCTCACCGCTGCCGGGACCTCCGCGAGCCGGGTCGCGGTCGGGCCGTGAGCGATCTGCCACGGGGGCCGCTCCGCTCCCACCGCCACCTGGAGCAGCCGCCGCAGGGTCGTGATCCGGACGCTGGCGGGGACCAGCGCGACGACGCAGGCCTGGTAGAGGGCGACATGGGCTCCCACCACCATCCAGGCGGTCGCGATGGTGGCCTCGGCGGAGGCGTCATCGGCGCCCACCACCACCAGCCGGTAGGGGAACTCCAGGACCGTGCCTCCCTCGGCGACCCGGGCCACCATGTCCTGATCGGCAGTGCCGCCCAGGACGTCGTTGAAGAACTGGTCGTACTGGCGGTCCTGCTCCCGGCGAACCCTCTCGCGCGTCTCCAGGTAACTGTTGCTAACGGCCACGCTGATTGCGTCCAGGTAGTCGAAGAGCGGGGCCACGGCGTTCAGAACTGACTGGGCTTCAATCTCGGGATGGATCCGCACCGCCTCGATGACCTGCTGCCAGATCACCAGTGCCGCCACCCGGTAACCGCGGAGGATGGCATCCAGGGGTACTCCGGTGCTGGCCATCCGTCCCCCGAACCGTGACAGCTGCTGGAGCTCCGCCTGGGAAGGGGGCCTCGACTCCGCCCAGAGCGAAAGCAGCGTGCCGACCCCGTCCCGGCAGGCTGCCAGAACTTCGCTGCCGAAGGCGGAGCCGGCGCCGACGCCCTCGGCGATGGGGATGGTCCGTGCCATCTCGATCGCCATCCGTCGCGCCACCCGGTCCACCCGGCTGCGCAGGGACTGGATGATGATGGGGCTGACCGAGGGCGTGTCCGAGTAGCCCCGCCGGTCACGTCCGCCAGCTCGCGGGCTCCGGGCTTCCTGGGCCATGACCCACCCAGAATAGATCACCCTTCCGCAGCCCGATGCCTGCAGGCTGGCGGCCCCCCGCGGGCATCGGGGACCTGTCAGGATGTCGGCGACAGCGGTCGAACGACCAAGGACGTGTCGGCTTGGCTCTGAGTTCCCCCGGACGGAAGTGGCTTGCTGGCGCCGCCCTCGTCTCGCTGGCGCTGGCCCTCCAGGGCTGCGCCCAGGGCCTCACTGCCAGCCCTAGTGACGCTCCCAGCGCCAGCGCCGGGACAGGCTGCACTCTCACCGTGGAGATCACCAGCAGCGCAGGGAGCACCTGGGGGGCGGTCACAGTTCGGGTCGGGGGCTCCAGCTACACCTTCGGGTCACCGGCTCGGACAGTGAGCCTCAGCTGTGGTTCCACGGTCCAGCTCAGCGAGACCCCCATCGACTCAACCGAGTGGCCCTTCCAGGGCTGGCGGCTCGGAACCCGACGGCTCACAACCACCGACGTCACCGCGATCGTGACTGGCGCCGAGCACGTCGCCGCCGTCTACGTCCCGGCCAACCAACCGACCAGCTCGCCAGCACCGTCCGCCCCGGGCTGACTAGAGTTGGGGCGAGATACCCAGCCGGGCCCAAAGCAGGGAGGCAATCAGTGCTGGCCGTCTTCGCGACCGCCGCCGGCGGCCCTGAGCCGCTCGCCAACCTCGCTGTCGGAGATCGGCATCTGCCCGCGCCCCGGCCGGGATCCGTCCGGCTGCGGACCCGGGCCGCCTCCCTCAATCATCACGATCTCTGGACCTTGGCCGGGGTGGGTGCGCCGCTGACCTTTCCCTGGACCCTGGGATGCGACGTGGCCGGCACCGTGGACGCCTACGGGCCCGCCACCGAGGAGCTGTTCGCGCCCGGCACCCCGGTGGTGGCCCACGCCGTCATCACCTGTGGGCTGTGCGACGCCTGCGCCGGCCCCGACGAGACCTACTGTCGCCGCTTCGCCATCCTCGGCGAGGGGAGCTGGGAGGGGACTTTCTCCGAGTTCTGTCTGGTGCCCGCCAGCAACCTCTTCCCGCTGCCGCCGGGGATCACCTTCGAACAGGCCGCCTGCCTCCCGACCGCGTTTCTCACCGCCTACCGGATGCTCTTCACCAAGGCCGGGGTCCGGCCCGGGGACACCGTCCTCATCCAGGGAGCTGGGGGTGGACTCGCGACTGCCGCCGAGGCGCTGGCGCTGGCTGCCGGGCTGAGGGTCATCGTCAGCGGCCGTGATCCTGCCAAGCGCCAGGCCGCGCTTGACCGTGGAGTCCACTACGCCGTGGCAGCTGGTGAGCAGGCGACTGGCGAGGTGCTCTCGCTCACCCACGGTGTGGGCGTGGATGCGGTCATCGAGTCGGTCGGCGAGCCCACCTGGGCCATGAGCCTCAGGGTCGTCCGTCGTGGTGGGGCGGTGGTGGTGGCCGGTGCCACGGCCGGTGCCGACCCCCCGGCGGACCTGCGCAGGGTCTTCTGGCGCCAGCTGCGGATCCTCGGGTCAACCATGGGAACCAGGGATGAGTTCGCGGCCCTCCTGAGGGTGGTTGAGGCTGCCGGAGTGCGGCCCCTGATTGATGAGACCTATCCGCTGGCCGAGGCCCCCGCCGCCTTCCAGCGGCTCGCGTCTGGCGCGGCCGTTGGGAAGCTGGTGCTGGTCTCGGGAGGCCCCGGCTCTTTTCGGGGGAGGCCCGCCGGCTCCCGGGCGACGCCTCCCAGGCACTCAACAGGACCGGGGAACTGAGGGGCCCGACGGCGCTCGTGGGGCCGAGCTCGGTGCTCCGGTAGGCGAGCGGCGGGCGGGCTGGCGCCGACCCGCCGGCTGCTCACGTCCCGGCTATCAGGACGAAGGGCGGTGACCCGGTCAGTGCCCGCTCTGGCCAGGGCAATCGACGCCGTGCCGCCCAGTCCACGTCCGTCAGCCGGTGGATGCGAGGCGAGCGCCAGCCCGCGGCCAGTACCAACTGGAGAAGGATCTCGGGGCTCGTGCCCTGCGCCAGGGGCAGGGCCGCCGTGAGTTCAGGGGCATAGGGGGCGTGATGCGATGGTGCAGCCTTTCTGGTTCGGGCCAGACCGTGGTAGGCCCAGCGGCGGATCTTGCCCATGGGGCCGGAGTCACCCCAAAGGCTCTCGACCAGCACCAGCCGGCCTCGGGGCGCCGCCTCGTGCCAGGCACGAAGGGCCATCATCGGCTCCGGGAGCGTCCAGAGCAGGTGCCTGGAGATCACTGCATCGAACGGGCCTGGAGGTACGGATGCGGCCTCGGCCTGCACGATCTCGACCTCCAGGTGGGCCTCGGCAGCCTTGGCTCGGAGCGCCGCCAGCATCCCTGAGGAGAGGTCGACGGCGGTGACGCGGTGACCCAGCTCCGCCGCGATCAGGCTGAGGAAGCCGGTTCCGGCCCCGACGTCGAGAACGCTCGCCGGCGCCGCCGGCAAGAGCCGCTCCAGGCTTCCCCGCCAGGCTGAGCGCTCCAGGGCGCTGGCAGGATAGTGCCCGGAGTCCCGGTCATAGGACGTGGCGTCCGCGTCCCAGTAGTCGCGCAGCTGATCGACCAGTCCCATATCCAGATCCTCCGGGGAGCCCGCCGCCGATCGGACGGCACAACTGACGCCAGCCCAGGTGGGAGCACATATGATCAGCCGCTGCGTCCGCCCAGGTTGCCAGCCAACAGGGTATCTTCCGCGGGCGACCTGAATGGCTGGGGCGGCCAGCTCGCTCCCGAGTTCGGGACCTGTACCGGCCCAAGGTTCCCGAGAGGATTGATCGCGGCCCACCTGAGTGCCCGCTCCAGGTCATCGTCCGTCCACCGGTCGGGCTGCCGTTCGGGCGCGGCCCACCCCCCAGTGGGCTCCTACCAACCGTCCGCGTCTGTCCGGTCCCGCACAGCGCTGGAGGCAGGTGGGCCAGAGCGCGCAATCAGTGCCCGGGTGAGGCAGTCCAGGACCCGCATCGACTCGCTCCCGGCCCACAACGCCAGCCAAGGCTCATATGCCGGCAGCGGGTCACCGGGAAGGCCGCTGGCCTGGGAGTCGCCGGCCAGACCGTAGGCGCCCCTCGCCGAGAGCATGCCGTCGGCCGGTTCGGGCCGCGTTCGGGGAGAGGAGCCGCCGTGATGCCCTCTGGGCCCGGGCGCCGTCACCTCGCGGTGAAGAGCCGCTCGGCGATGGCCGATCTCGAACCTTCGACCTCGGCTCGTGGTTGGACGGCGCCGGGTGAGCTTGGGACCCATACAAACGTGTGCAGTGCAGTTGTGCTAGAGTGGCAGTAAGGGCAGGTGAGCAGGCGCCGGAGGGTGGAGGACCTTCACTTGGCAACCGCGGAAATGACCCCAGCACTCGGCCGACTCGAACGTGTTCGGAAGGCGCTGACCCCAGCCCAGTGGCGTCGGGCCCAGCTGATGGTCGGGTCCATCCTCCTGCTGCACCTAGTCGGCTTCGGGGTGTTCATCGCCTTCGTGGTCCCCTACCACTACAAGGGGCTGGGGATCGGGGTGAGCGTGCTGGCCTACACCCTGGGCCTGCGGCACGCCTTCGACGCGGACCACATCTCGGCGATCGACAACACCACCCGCAAGCTCATGGCCGAGGGCCAGCGGCCCCTCAGCGTGGGCTACTTCTTCTCGCTGGGGCACTCCACGATCGTGGTGGCGATCGGAGCTGGGATTGTCTTGGCAGAGAAGACGGTATATGCCGCCGTCTCCCACCACTCATCCGGGCTGGAGCAGTTCGGAGGCATCTTCGGCACCGTCATTTCGGCCTCCTTCCTCTACCTGATCGCCATTCTCAACATCGTGATCCTGGCCGGGATCGTCGCCGTGTTCCGGAAGATGCGCAGGGGGCACTACGACGAGGCCGAGTTGGAAGAGCAACTGAACAACCGGGGACTGATGTTCCGATTCTTCGGCCGCTGGATGAAGGCGATCACCAAGCCGTGGCAGATGTATCCGGTGGGGGTGGTCTTCGGGATGGGCTTCGACACCGCCACCGAGGTCGCCCTGCTCGCCACCACCGCCCTGCTGGCCTCGCAGGCCCTGCCCTGGTACTCGATCATGTGCCTGCCCATCCTTTTCACGGCGGGCATGTGCCTGATGGACACCTTCGATGGCTGCTTCATGAACGTCGCCTACGGTTGGGCGTTCTTCAACCCCGTGCGCAAGGTCTACTACAACCTCGCCATCACCGGGCTGTCGGTGGCGATCTGCTTCCTGATCGGCACCATCGAGGTGCTCGGCCTGCTGCCCATGGAGCTGCACCTGAAGGGCCCGTTCTGGAGGTACATGGCCGGCTTCGACATCAACACCGCGGGATTCATGATCGTGGGCCTGTTCGTCGTCACCTGGGCGGCCGCGCTGCTGATCTGGCGCTTCGGGCACATCGAGGACAGGTGGTCAGCCGGGCTCAAGCGAAGCGGAGGAGTCGCCGAGCTGTAGCGGCGCCCGCACGGCAGCCCGACGCGCGACGATCGCTGGGTTGCTTGCCGCGGGGAGAGGTTCAGGCGAAAGCGGTAGCGGTCCGCTCCTGGTCGCTGGGACCGTCGGGAAGGAAGCTCGATGGCACTGGGGGCTTCGGCGAGGCTCCGGGACCCGCTCCCCTCGGGGTCCAGACGGCTGGGTGCGGCACCCCGGTGCCGACCCGCGCGGACCGTCTCGGCCGTGCCCGCCGGCCATCTCGGCGACACCGCGAACACCGGTCGACGCGGCGCCGGTAACACCTGGGGGCGGCCGCCGGCGGAGCCTGGCCACTTGACGGTAGGGCGGCCGCAGGGTAGGATACATAACGTCGCCTTTATGAAAGAGTCCTTTATTTGAATCCCAACCCGCCGGCCAATGCCGGCACCTACCGTCGCGTACTGCCGCTGGCCCTGGCTGTGGTGCCGGAAGGCGATCTGGCCGCCTACTTCGAGGGTCTGGCCAACCCGACTAGGCTCCGGATCGTCCAGCGGCTGGCCGAGGTGAAGCAGGCGAGGGTGTCGGACGTGGCCCTGCTCCTGGGGATCAGCCAGCCGAGGATGTCCTGGCACCTCCGTCTTCTGCGGCGAGCCCGGATCGTGACCACCAGGCGGGAGGGCCGCGAGGTGCTCTGCCGGCTGGACCGAGAATCGATCGCGGAGAGCTTCTCCCGCTTCTTCCAGCTCTTGGACGGGACAGCCGAGCCCGGCCCGGGGTTCGAGCCGGAGCCGGCCCAGGAGTCTGCCCCGATCGCCAGTCAGCCGCTTCCCCAGCCCTGGGCGAGCGGTCGGTCCCAGAGGTAAGTGGATGACCAAGGAGATACCTGGATGACCAAGAAGGTCCGCGTCGCCATCATCGGAGTCGGCAACTGTGCCTCGTCCCTCATCCAAGGGGTCGAGTTCTACCGCAACGCCACTCCCCAAGACTTCGTCCCCGGTCTGATGCACGTCGACCTGGGCGGCTACCACATCCGGGACATCGAGTTCTCGGCCGCCTTCGACATCGACAAGGAGAAGGTGGGACACGACCTCGGTGAGGCCATCTTCCGCGGCCACAACAACACGGTCACCTTCGCCAAGGTGGGCAAGATGGGAGTCCCGGTCCATCGGGGGATGACCCACGACGGACTGGGCAAGTACCTCTCCGAGATCATCGAGAAGGCCCCCGGCTCCACTGCCGACATCGTGCGGATCCTCCGGGAGACCAAGACTGACGTCGTGGTCAACTACCTGCCGGTCGGCTCGGAGGAGGCCACCAAGTGGTACACGGAGCAGATCCTGGAGGCGGGCTGCGCCATGGTCAACTGCATACCCGTCTTCATCGCCCGTGAGGAGTACTGGCGCAAGCGCTTCGAGGAGCGCCAGCTCCCGATCATCGGCGACGACATCAAGTCCCAGGTGGGCTCGACCATCATCCATCGGGTCCTGACCCGGCTCTTCCAGGAGCGGGGGGTTCACCTGGACCACACCTACCAGCTCAACTTCGGAGGCAACACCGACTTTCTCAACATGCTGGAGCGCGAGCGCCTGATGAGCAAGAAGATCAGCAAGACCAATTCGGTGCTCTCGCAGATGCAGCACCCGCTCGCCGCTGAGGATGTCCACATCGGCCCCAGCGACTACGTGCCCTGGCTCAAGGACCGCAAGTGGGCCCACATCCGGATGGAGGGCACAACCTTTGGTGACGTGCCCCTGATCGTGGACCTCAAGCTGGAAGTTCACGACTCACCTAACTCGGCCGGGATCGTCATCGACGCCGTCCGCTGCTGCAAGCTGGCTCTGGACCGGGGCCTGAGTGGGACCCTCGAGGGGCCCGCCTCCTACTTCATGAAGTCACCGCCCTTCCAGGTGTCAGACGAGAGAGCCCGTGAGCTCACCGAGGCCTTCATCGCCGGCCGGGTCGGGGCCGCCTGCATCAGTGACCCTGACCAGGCGTCGGCTCTGGTGTCCCAACCCACACGAGACGAGGTGGCGGCCCCCGCCCCCGGACCGGCCAAAGCCGGAGGCCAATCCTAGGGGCCGGCCCTTGCCCCCGACCCGGTCGGGGCGGGCTCCTGGGCCTGCGTGGGTGATGTTGTGATCAGCCCGGACAGCGGCACCGATTCCCTTCCGGCACCGGTCGAGCCAGCCCTGCTGCCGCCGCGGAGGGGGAGGCCAGCACTGCCCCCGCGCCAGGGCGAGGGCTGGATTGAACGGGGCGAGCCTCTGGCCCTGGGGTTGCGGCTGGCGGCTGTGCTCATCGGGCGGATGCCTCGGGCGCTGCGCTACCGGCTCGCCGACGTCGGCGGCTCGTTGTTCTTCGGGATCCTGCCCGGCCACGCCCGCCAGGCGAGGTCCAACTACCGGGTCTTCGCGCCCGGGGACCGCGGCGTGGGGGCCTCGGTGGCCCGGCGCGCCTTCCGCAACTACGCTCGGACCATCCTCGATTTCCTGGTTCTGGAGAAGCTGCTCGAGGAGGTGAAGCGGACTCCGGGGGCCCTGTCTCTCGCGCCCCTAACCGAGGTCTTGAAGGCCGGACGCGGAGCCATCGTGGTCACTCCCCATCTCGGGAACTGGGACTTGGGTGCGGCCGCGATCGCCACCTGCGGTCGACCCGTCCACGCCGTCGCCGATCCCTTCGGACCCCCCGCGGTCGACGAGTTGGTCCGGGCCACCCGGGAGCGGCTGGGGGTTGGGGTGATCCCGGTCGGACCGGTCAGTGCCAGAGCAGCGCTCCGGGCGCTGCGCCGCAACGAGGTGCTGCTGCTGGCCTGCGACATCGACAAGGGGGGAGCGGGAGTCGCTGTGCAGTTCCTCGGCCGCCAGCTGGTCCTGCCGGCGGGGCCGGCCTCCCTGGCGCTCAAGACCGGCGCCAAGCTGATCCCCGGCTACATGCGCCGCCGGCCGGACGGCCGCTACGAGTCACGGCTCCTCGATCCCCTTCCCGATCCCCGGCCCGCCGAGCCCTCCGCTCAGGTCGCCGAGCTGACCCAGGCGATCGCCAGCTCCTTTGAGGAGATGATCCGATCCGAGCCCTCGCAGTGGTTCGCCTTTCACTCCCTGGATGCGCCCGCGGACAGGGCCAAGCCTGCCCTGCAGGTCGTGCCCCCCGGAGAGCCGATGCCGAGGAAGGAGCTGGCGCTGCCAGGCGAGGGCAAGTCATCGGGTCCGCCCCAGGATGGTGCCGATCCTCTCCTCCCCTACCTCGGGCTGAGGGCGGCTGAGCTGGCACTGAGAGCGGTTGACCGGAGCACCGCCTACCGGGTGACGGGACCCCTGGCGGCCGTGCTGACCCTCTGCTGGCCCTCCCACTGGAGCGGGCTCAAGGCCAACCTGGCGGTGGTCCGGCCTGACCTCGACCGCCGAGCCCAGAGGCAGTTGCTGCGGCGCAACGTGCGCAACTTCCTCAAGGCCTGGATCGACCTGCTCCAGATGGCCCACCGACCGCTCCAAGACTGGCGCGACCTGATCACCTTGGAGGACCTTGACCACCTCCAGGAGGCCAGGGCGGCGGGCCGGGGGGTGATCATCGTGAGCCTCCACCTCGGCTCATGGGAGGCCGCCATCGCCTCGGTTCGCGACCAGTTCAGCGAGACCGGGGGCGGCCTGGCCCTGCTTGCGGAGCAGGTCCGACCGATCCGCTGCTTCCGGTGGCTGGTGCGGGCCCGGCGCAAGGTCGGCTGCCAGGTGATCCCCCTCAACGTGGACGCGGCCCGCCTGGGCGACCAGGAGGCGGTGAGCCGCTCGGGTGCGTCGGCGGCGCGACAGATCTACCGGGTGCTCTCCAAGGAGGGGGCGGTGGTGATAGCCATCGACCGTGACCTCCTGGGCACCGGAAAGCCGCTGCCGTTCTGTGGCCATCGGGCCTCGATCCCCCTGGGGGCGGTGGAGATCGCGGCCCGGACCGGGAGCGCGATCCTTCCCGTGTGCCTGCTGCGGGAGCCGCATGACACCTACTCGGCCAAGGTGTTCGCGCCGATCCAGGTCCACCTGGGGGCGAATCCCGAGGAGGATCTTCGGCAAGCCGCCCGCCAGCTCCTCCGGATCCTGGAGCCGGAGCTGAGAGAGCACGCGGACCAGTGGACTGTCCTCAAGCCGATCTTCGGGGAGCCGATGGCGGAGCTGGAGGCTCCGGTGCCGCCGGGAGCCCCCGTGGGAGCGTCCGTCCCATGAAGGTCGCCCTGGTTTCCCCCTACGACTACCACAAGCCGGGCGGGGTCGGCGAGCACGTCCGCCATCTCGCCAGCGAGCTTCAGTCCCGGGGCACCGAGGTGCGGGTCCTGGCTCCTTCCGCCAGCCGCGGCGAGCCCCCGGTCGAGGGGCTCTACCCTCTGGGCCGGCCGATCCCGGTGCCGGCCAACGGCTCGGTGGCCAGGATCTCCCTCTCCTTCTACCTCTCCCGCAAGATCCGCGCCATTCTCGACCGCGAGCGCTTCGACCTGGTCCATCTCCACGAGCCCCTGATGCCGACGCTGCCGGTCACGGTGCTCCGCGTCAACTCGCGTGGGGTCAACGTGGGTACCTTCCACGCCTACGCCCGCCAGAACCTCGGCTACTACTATGGGCGCCCGCTGCTCAGCCGTCTCTTCCGCCGCCTCGACGCCCAGATCGCGGTTTCAGAGCCGGCCAAGACCTTCGTCTCCCGCTACTTCCCCGCCGACTACACCGTGATCCCCAACGGGATCGACCTGGATTGCTTTCACCCCGGCGTGCGCCCCCACCCCGGCCTCAGCAGTCCCGACCGGAAGACCATCCTCTTCCTGGGCCGGCTGGAGGAGCGCAAGGGGCTGGCCACGCTGCTGGAGGCCTACCAGTTGCTGCGCCAGGTGAGGGCCGACTGCCGGCTCCTGGTGGTCGGCGATGGGCCGCTGCGCCGCGGTTACGAGCGGAGGGTGGAGGAGGAGGGAATCCCCGATGTCCGCTTCTGCGGCTTCATCGCCGAGGCTGACAAGCCCAGCTACCTCACCGCCGCCGACATCTACTGCGCGCCCAACACCGGCAAGGAGTCCTTCGGGGTGGTCCTGCTGGAGGCGATGGCCAGCGGCCTGCCGGTGGTGGCGACCTCCATCGACGGCTTCCGCGAGGTCATCACAGCCGGCCGCGAGGGGCTGCTGGTGCCGCGCGGCGACGAGGCCCGGATGGCGGCCGCCCTGGCCCGCCTCCTGGATAGCCCCCGGCTGCGCCGGGAGATGGGAGCGCGGGGCCGTCGCGCCGCCGAGGGCTACGCCTGGCCGCTGATCGCCGACCGAGTGATGTCCGTCTATGAGTCCGCGCTTCGGGCGCGGACCCGAACTGAGGTAACCCCTGTTGTTCAGCAGCCTGCTTCAAGCCTCCGTTAGGGCCGGCGCCCAGCGCCTCGCCGCCGCCGCCCGGCTGGTCAACGTCAGCCCGAACGTGATCACCCTGGTCGGGCTGGGCATGACGGCAGGGGCCGCGGCTCTGATCGGCCTCGACCTGCTGCTCCCGGCCGGGCTGGTTCTGCTCCTGGCGGGCTCCATGGACATCCTCGATGGAGCTGTGGCCCGGGTCTCGGGCCGCGCCCAGCGCTACGGGGCCTTCTTGGACAGCACCGCCGACCGCTACGGAGAGGGCGCCATCTACCTGGGCATGCTCTACCTCTTCCTGGTCCGGCTGCACCAGGACCCCCAGGTGTTCCTGGTCGTCGCGGCGATGCTGGGGTCGCTGCTGGTGAGCTACGTCCGGGCCCGGGCCCAGTCGCTGGGCTTCACCTGCGACGGGGGCTGGTTCGCCCGCCCCGAGCGGGTGGTGGTCATGGTGCTGGGGCTGGTGGTGGGTCAGCTCACCATCGCGCTCTGGATCCTCGCCATTGCCACCAACCTCACGGCCATCCAGCGCATCTACATCGTCTGGTCGCAGCACCGCGCCCAGCAGAACTCCGCCGCGGTGACTGCGGAGGGCGACGATTCCGGCCCCCCGCTGCCTCCCCCCAAGCCCCGTCGCGGGGCCGCCCCCAGCTAGCCTCAGTCGGGTCCGATCCTGGCTGCGGGGCCCCCACCCGCGGCCCCGGACTGCGGCAGCGGTTGACGGATCAGTTCGACGACGTCACCTTCGAGTTCGCGGCGCCAGCCGGCAGCTCGACCGCGCTGCCGGCGTGGTGATGCCCGGTCATCCCCGGCCCGGGCCCTTGGCGGAGGCACCGGGCCGGGTTTGGGAGAAGCGGACCTTCGCCGAGCGCAAGCCCCGCCGATGGGCCGGGCAGGCGATTGGTAAGGTGGCTTCACAGGGTGGCAGGGCGAGGCAAGGCGCAGGCGAGGGCGGAGGACGGGGGCTCCCCGGCGGGGGCGACCCCCGATCGAGGGCTGGCCGACGTCGTCGGTCACCTGCCGACGGTGCAGGCCCTGCGCATGAGACTGGCCAGCGGCACCGTCTCCCACGCCTACTGGGTCTCGGGGCCATCCCAGGTGGGCAAGACCACGCTGGCCCTGGCGGTGGCCGCAGAGTTCCTGGACGCCGAGGGCTGGCCTGGCGGGCTCACCTCCCATCCCGACCTCTGGCTGGAGGACGGCACCGCCACCCTGCGCGTGGAGCAGATCCGCCGAGGCGACCCCGAGGCGGACCCGGATCAGGGGCCCACCCTGCAGCACTTCCTCAGCCTCTCCTCCTTCGCCGGCCGGGGCAAGGTGGCGGTGATCGGGAACGCGGACCGGCTCAGCCTGGAGGCCGCGAGCGCCATGCTCCGGCTTCTGGAGGAGCCGCCGCCCTCCACCATGATCTGGCTCTGTACCGCGAAGCCGGACTCCGAGGCGTTGCCCAATACCCTGCGCAGCCGCTGCCAGCAACTCCTGCTGGGTCCGGTGGATGCCGAGCTGATCGAGGGCTGGATGATGTCGACCAAGGGGGTGTCCCCGGAGACCGCCCGGGTCTCGTCCGCGATCTGCCTGGGCCGACCCGGACTGGGTCTGGAGATGGCCGCCCAGCCCGAGCTGGCGCGGCGCGCCGAGGAATGGCTGCAGGCGCTCCTTGACTGCGCCAACTCGGGGCCGGCCGGCTGGCTGGATCTGAGTCGTGACCTGGCCGAGCGGGGCACCGACAAGCAGCTGGCCGTGGGAGCGATGCGGGTCTGGGCCAGCTTCCTTCGGGACTGCTGCTGCCTGGCGGTGGGCGTCCCCGAACTGGCGCGATGGCCAGCCCAGCGGGCGGCCGCAGCCCGTTGGGCGGAGCAGCTGGGGCTGGACGGCTGCGCCAGGCGATACGATCTGGCCCTGGACGCCCTATCCCGGCTCGCCGAGAGGGCGACACCGCGACTCGTCCTGGACCGGTTCCTGCTGCTCACCTTCGGAAGTGACCCCCCGGGTCCGACCTCCGGCGAGCCCCAGGCCGCCCTCAGTGGGAGTGACCGGAGGTGAAGGTATGCCGGTAGCGGTGGGGGTCAAGTTCCGCCGGCAGGGACCCTTGAACTTCTACGCCCTCGGGGGCGAGGAGGTGATGCCGGGTACCCAGATCGTGGCCGAGACGGCCAGGGGCATGGAGATCGGCGAGGTGGTGATGGCGGCCACCGAGATGGACCAGCGCATCTTGCCCCACCCCATCCCCCGTCTGCTTCGGAGGGCTACCCCTGAGGACCTCGCCCGCCGAAGCGAGCTGGACGCCCGACTGCCCGAGGTGACGAAGCAGGCGAGGGAGCTGATCCAGGAGCGCGAGCTGCCCATCAAGGTGGCCCGAGTCGAGATCAGCTTCGACGAGTCCCGGATCCTCTTCGACTTCACCGCCGAGCGCCGGACCGACTATCAGGACATCGCCAAGGAGCTGGCCAGCCGGCTCCGCTGCCGGGTCGAGCTACGTCAGGTAGGGGCCAGGGACGAGGCCCGTTCCGAGGACGGATACGGTCCCTGCGGCCGCCGGCTCTGCTGCTCCTCCTGGCTCAAGGAGTTCGTGCCGGTCACCATCAAGATGGCCAAGGAGCAGGGACTTCCCCTCAATCCCACCCGGCTCAATGGGATGTGCGGCAAGCTCAAGTGCTGTCTTCAGTACGAGAACGAGCAGTACGTGGACCTCAAGCGCCGGCTCCCGCTGCCCGGCAGCTCGCTGGAGGTGGAGGGCCAGACCGCCACCGTGACCGAGATCAACGTGGTGCGAGAGCAGGTCCTGGTGACCCTCAGCGAATCCGGGACGGTGCTGGCGGTGCCGGCCGCTGGCCTTGTCCAGGAGCCACGTCCCCGTGGGGAGGGGGGGTCGGGAGGCCGACGTCGTCGCTCCCGGTCCCAGGGGGGTCCCGCCCGCTAACGCCGCTGCCGGGAGCGCCGCAGCAGCAGCACCGCCACCCCGGTCGTGACCGCGGCCAGCACCACTGCGGCTGGAAGCTGCCGCCGCCAGCGCCTGGCGGGCAGGACGATCTCCACCCTGGAGCTGCTCCGGTCGGGCGGGGTCGGGCTCACCGGGAAGGATGGCTCCGGCTGGGCCGTGGCGGCGGCCGGCTCGGGCACGGCGGTCGGGTGCTCCCGGGCCGTCGTCCCCTCCAGCTCCAGGGTGAGCGCCCGCCGGAACTTGGCCAGAATGGACTTGACCACCCGGTCCAGCTCGGCCGGGGAGGCGTCCGCCAACCGGCCCCGGCCCTCGACCAGGACGGTGAGGCGCAGGTCAGTGCTGCCCTCGGGGTTATCCCGGAAACGCGCCCGCACCTCCGCGTGGGCCCGGCCCGTGCCCCGGACCTCCTTGCCGCTCAGGGTCCAGGTGAGGTGCCGCCCCTCCTCCTCGATGTGCTGGCGGGCGTAGCCGCGGTAGGTCAGGGAGTGGCTGGCCAGAACGATGCGAAGGGTTCCTCGGCCACCCGGGCCCACGGTCAGCCCAGGGGTCAGCCCCAGCACTGCGCGGTGGTCAACCAGCAGTTCCCAAGCCGCTGAAGCCGGACCGGGCAGGGTGAATGTCTCGATTACGGTCAATTACTGTCCTCCACGACTCCGGGCCGAGGCTGGGGGCGGCGGCTCGTCGCTGGGACCCCATCCGGGGAGGTGTCCGCTCCGGCTCGGGATCGGCCCGGGGGGCTGGGTGGGTGGCAACGGGGACGCGTAGTTGAGGATCTCCGCCAGCGACCGTCCCTGAGACTCCTTTCGGACCACCATGGTCCGTCCCAGGAGGTCCTCGGGGGCGCGGTGGTCGTGCCGGAAGAGGATCACCAGGGTCCCCCAGATGTACTCCGCCAGCCAGAGCAAGACACCGATCACAGGAACCAAGAGTGGCACCCAAAAGACCAGCGATCGGAGCACAGCGTCCCGGGGAGTGATCGCGCTCCCATCGACGCGGGTGATGCGCAGCCCCATCGCGAGCTTGCCCAAGGTGGCGCCGGTGCCCAGGTACATGCCTATCAGATAGATCGCCGTGATGGCCTCGGAAGCGTACAGGAAGTGGCTCAGGACCACGTTGGCCTGGCTGCTCAGGGTGATGTAGGTGTGATTGGTGGCGAGGTGGGTGTCCTTGGAGTGGGCTTCCATGAAGGTGGCCAAGCGCTGGAACTTGTGGCCCATCATGACGACCCCCAAGATCACCTGAGGGACCAGCAGGACCACAAAGTCAAGGACCGCCGCTGCCAGCCGCTCGCCGGACGGCAGCGCCCGGGCGCCTCCGGTCATCGCGGCGGGACTCTGGTTCATGGTGGCGACGTCTCCCGGGGCGGCCCAGCCGGATGGCCGGTGCTCCCCGCCCAGATTCTAGGGATCACGAGGGGCCAGTTTCGATGCCGCGGCTGATGGACCGGTAACGGTTCTGGGACAAGAGGATCTCCGGGACCGCTTTCCGCCTATTCTGCCCCCATGCAGAAGCCCGACACGGGGCTATGGCGTCGGCTGCCCAGCGCTGCCACCTCCTGGGTGGGGTTCTGGGTGAGCCGGCGCGTCCGGAGAGGTTCCTCAGGACAGGGGATGGTCGAATACTCGCTGATCTTGCTGTTGGTCGCGCTAGCTATCTTCGTCATCTTCGTGACGCTCGGTCACCGAGTCTCGGATCTCTACTCCAACATCAACAACGGGCTCAACACCGCCGCCGGCTGACCTGTCTTGGGGGCCCTCCGGGCCTCTGCTATCCTGAGATCGCGCCGCCTGGCAGCGGGGTGTTCCCGGTGTCCTGAGGCGGGCGCGAGGAGTTCAGGCCAGGATGACCTACGTGATCGGAGAGACCTGCGTCGACGTCAAGGACAAATCCTGCGTTGAGGTCTGCCCGGTGGACTGCATCATCGGTGCCGACGAGGACCGGATGCTCTTCATCGACCCGGAGGAGTGCATCGACTGCGGCGCCTGCGTCGACCCCTGTCCGGTCGACGCCATCTACGCCGAGGAGGACCTGCCGGTGGAGTGGGTGGACTTCACGTCCATCAACAAGCTCTACTTCTCCGACGCCGATGAAGCCCGTGCCCAGCTCAACGTCAAGGTCCCGGGGGCAGTTCCCCCCAGCTGAGACGTGCGGGCCAGATTTGGGCCTCTCCCACAAGGTGGGCGCCACCTCCCTTAGGTAGGGGTCCCGATGCTCAGGCGCAGCCGGGATGCTAGGCTGCGGCTTTTGGGCTGGGGAGAGACCCCATCGGCAGGGAGGACGTTTATGGTGATGGCCGTCGAAAGGGACCGTGAGTCCACGTCCAAGGCCGATCCCCAGCGGGTGATCGCCTTCGCCAGAGAGCAGGGGATCAAGTTCGTCGATCTCAAGTTCAGTGACCTTCTAGGCCAGTGGCAGCACTTCAGCGTGCCGCTGGCGGAGTTGACCGAGTCGCTCTTCGCCGAGGGGATCGGCTTCGACGGCAGCAGCATCCGGGGGTTCCAGCAGATCCACGAGAGCGACATGCTCCTCTTCCCTGACAGTCGGACCATGTTCGTGGACCCGGTCCTGGAGGTGCCGACCTTGTCGCTCATCTGCGATGTGGTCGACCCGTTGACCAAGGCGCGCTACAGCCGCGACCCCCGCTTCGTGGCCCACAAGGCCGAGGCCTACCTGCGCCAGACCGGGATCGCCGACACCAGCTACTGGGGGCCGGAGCTGGAGTTCTACATCTTCAACTCGATGCGGTTCGACCAGACCATGAATGAGGGCTACTACCACATCGACTCGGTGGAGGGGATCTGGAACAGCGGCCTCGCCGAGGTGCCCAACCTCGCCTACCGGCCCAAGGCCAAGGAGGGGTACTTCCCGGCGCCCCCGGTCGACAAGCTCCAGGACGTACGCAGCCGCATCGTTCTGGCGCTCCAGGATGCCGGGATCGAGATCGAGGTCCACCACCATGAGGTGGGCACCGCCGGCCAGACCGAGATCGATATGCGCTACGACAGCCTGGTCGCGATGGCCGACAAGGTGCTGGTCTTCAAGTACATCGTGAAGAATGTCTGCCACCGCGAGGCGCTGGTGGCCACCTTCATGCCCAAGCCGCTCTTCGGGGACAACGGCAGCGGCATGCACACCCACCAGTCGCTCTGGAAGGAGGGTGTCCCGCTCTTCTACGACAGCCAGGGCTACGCCATGCTGAGTGACCTGGCCCGCTGGTACATCGGCGGCCTGCTCGCCCACGCCCCGGCGCTCCTCGCCTTCGCAGCTCCCACCACCAACAGCTACCGACGGCTGGTGCCCGGGTACGAGGCCCCCATCAAGCTTGCCTACAGCGCGCGCAACCGGAGTGCCTGCATCAGGATCCCCACCTACAGCGAGAAGCCCCGGCTGCGCCGGCTCGAGTTCCGCTCCCCCGACCCGACCTGCAACCCCTACCTGGCCTTCGCCGCCATGCTCATGGCGGGGTTGGATGGGGTCCGCAACCAGATCGAGCCGCCCTCTCCGATCGAGGCCGATCTCTACGAGCTGGAGGGGGACAAGGCCAAGGCGATCAAGGATCTGCCCGGGAGCCTCGAGGAGGTGCTCGACGCCCTGGAGAAGGACCACGACTTCCTCTACGAGGGAGGGGTGTTCACAGAGGACGTGGTGGAGACCTGGATCGCCATCAAGCGGGAGCACGATGTGGACCCGGTCCGGATCCGTCCTCACCCCTACGAGTTCATGCTCTACGCCGACTACTGAGATTTCAGGGACCGCCGTCCCGGGAGGGCCCGGGGCGGCGGGGCCCCGCCGGAGAGGTTCCAGCGGGGCGGGGGGGAGGCGTCACATCGGCAGGGCTGGAGACGGGATCGCTCCGCCCATAGCCGCAGGCTGAGACTATCCGGCCCGGCCGCCCTTGGGGCGTTTGGTCATCGGCTCGCTACGACTGTGATCGGATCGTGACCCGTGCCAGGGCCGCCAGCCCGGTCAGGCGGTTCCCGGGGTCGCCGCCGGTGCGTTGGGGGCGGTTGGGCGATGGGTCACGACCGCGGTCACCCCGAGCAGGATGAGCGCCCCGCCGAAGAGGGTGGCAATGGAGGGCCTCTCGCCCCTGATGAGCACGGCCAGGCCGGTCCCGACCAGGGGCTGGATGAAGAGCAGGGGGGCGATCGCCCCCGGCATCACCCGCTTGAGGCCCCAGAGCCAGGCCCAGTAGCAGAGGGCGGTGCTGACCAATCCCAGATAGCAGATCCCCACCCATCCCCAGGGGGTGAGGCCGGGCCAGTCCCTGACTGCCAGCGCGGCCAGGCCGGCCGGCCACCAGGCGACCAGGCTGCCGGTGACGACCGCCGCCGTGATCAGGAAGGGCGGGTAGCGGTCGACCACGGTCTTCCCGATCACCGTGAACCCGGACTCGAGGAGAAGCGACGCCACCACCAGCAGGTTGCCCACGCTCTGGGATCCGGACAGCAGGCTGGGCGCTCGGAGCCCACCCTCGACCACCAGGTAGACACCGAATCCGCCCAGGAGCAGGCCGGCCGTCTCCGGGCGCCGGATCCGCTCGTTCAGCACCGCGATGCTGAGCAGGACGGTGGCCAGCGCCTCGGCGGCGATCAGCAGCGCGGTGTCGGTGGCGGTGGTCAGGCTGAGCCCCAGGTACTCGAGGGCCTTGTTGCCGACGAATCCCAGAGCGCACATGGCGACCAGCCGCCAGCGGTCCCCCCGGTTCCGGGGCAGCAGATGGCGCTGGCGCCAGAGGACCGGCAGCATCACCAGTGCGGCGATGGTGAAGCGGAGCATGTTGATGCTGGCGAAGGGCCAGGTCGCCAGGGCCGCCTTGCCCGCCACGTAGGAGCCTGCCCAGAGGCAGTTGGCTCCGGCCAGGACCAGCAGCGCGCGCTGCCGCCCGGACATCAGCTCAGTTTGCTTGCAGCCAGCGCTCGAGAGCCGCCAGCGGGGGGCTGCCGGCGGCCAGGACCCGGCGGTGGAACGCCCGGAGGTCGCCCCGCTGGCGGCTGAGCCACTCCTCCCGCCAGCGCAGAATCTGCAGCTTGCCCAGGGTGTAGACCAAGTACAGCGGATCGTAGGTGCCCCGGGCCGCCTCGCGGCGGGCGGGTAGCTCCTCCATCCCAACCCGGCCCATGAACAGCCGGGTACCGTCCTCCACCTGCCAGCCATCCGCATGCAGTCCCACCGCGGTTCGGTAGCGGCAGGCTCGCAGCAGCGCCTCCTCGATCTGGGAGAGCCGGAGGATGGGATCGGCCTCCGCCAGCCCCGCCTCGATCATCAGCAGCTCGGCGTAGTGGGCCCACCCCTCCCCGAATCCTGGCGTCCAGAAGAAGCGGCGCAGGTCCGAGACGAGGTGGCGGGAGTAGAGGTACTGGACGTGGTGCCCAGGGTAGACCTCGTGGACGCTGATGTTCTTGAGGGTCGCCCGATTCATGTAGCGGAGCCACTCCTCGGTCTCCTGCCCTTTCCAGCTCGGTTGGGGGACGGTGACGTAGTAGATGCAGGGCAGCTCCCTGGTCTCGAGCAGGCCGACCCCCTCGTAGGCGGCGCTGACCCAGGCGGTCATGAACCCGGGGCTCGGTCGAACCTCGCAGTGGGGACCCTCGGGGATCGGGACCTCACCGTGCCGCTCGACGAACCCCCGGAGCTCCTCCAGCAGGCTGGCGGTGCCCGGAATCAGATCCGCCTCGGCGAAATGGTTGCGTTCCTCGTCCCCGCGAACGTCCGCCAGATCTCGGCCGCCGAACTGGTCGGTGAGCAGCCGGTTCCGCTGCTCCAGCAGCGACTCCAGCTCCGAGTCCGCCTCCTGGCGAAGCTCGGCGACGGACCGCTCGACGCCCTCCTGAAGCAGCAGCATCTGCACCAGCCGCTCGGGTCCGAGGGAGGCCTGCTGATGGGCGTCGGGACGCCGCCGCTCGAGCTCGGCCACGATCCGGTCCAGGACCTCCTCGCCCAGCTGCGCCGCCCGTCCCACCCGCTCCCTCAGCTGGGGCTCCCCCAGGTCGCCCGCCGCCCTGGCGATGTCGTCCCTGAAGAAGTTGCGCTGGCCCTCCACACCCTCCAGGGCCAGCTCGATGAGCGGTCCGGCGAGGTTCGGCTCCAGCATTGAGAGCGCCGTCTCCGCCCACTCGGGCGCCTGCTCCAGCTGCTGGCAGAGGCCGGACATCCGCTCCGCCAGCGGGGCGTAGTCCCGGAGCAGGTATCCGCCCACGTCCAGCGGCGAATCGCCGTCCAAGACGGAGGTGGGGTCGGTGAAGGGCCGTCGCCGCACCTCGAGGTCGAAGAGCTCGCGCTCCACGGTGCTGCGGGCTATCTCCAGGTCGAGGCGAAGGTCGGGGTCACCGCCGGGGTCCGCCTGGTGAAGCTCTTCCCTGAGCTTGGCCAACTCCTGGCAGCGGCGGGCCTCTGCGGCTCCGCCGGTCTCCGCCACCAGGCCATCCTTCTCGTGGTCGCCATTGGCGCGGGCCAGGGCGGGGTGGGCTCGGAACTGGTCCCGGACCACTTCGGCTAGCAGTCCGACTGCCGCTTCTCGACCGCCCTCCCCGGCCGGAGCCTCAGCCAACCGCCTGAGCCTGGTGCTGGGTCGCTTCACGGGGCGCCTCCAGCGCCGAGATGGCGGCCTCGGCCACCCCCTGGGCGGTGAGGCCGTACTCGGCCAGCAGCTCGCCTTGGGCCCCGTGGGGCAGGAATTGGTCCGGGAGTCCCACCTGGCGCACGGGCCGGAGCACGCCCTGGCCGGCGAGGAACTCCAGGACCGAGGCGCCCAGTCCGCCGCGGACGGTGTTGTCCTCCACCGTGACCACCGCCCGGTGCTCTTGGGCCCAGCCGGCCAGCCGGGGATCGGTGGGCTTGACGAAGCGGGCGTTGACCACCGAGGCGGAGATCCCGTCGGCGGACAGCAACTCGGCTGCGTTCTCGGCCACCGCCACCATCTTCCCGGCGGCGCAGATCAGGACGTCCGTCCCTCCTTCCCGCACCATCTCCCAACCGAAGTTGGGCAGGGGCCGGAGGTCGATCACCCGCTCGGCTACCGCTCCCCTCGGATAGCGGATGGCGAAGGGGCCCTGATGGGCCAGTCCGGTGGCCACCAGCCGGCCCAGCTCGGCGGCATCCCTGGGGGTGGCCACCACCATGTTGGGGATCATCCGCAGGTAGCTGAGGTCGAACATGCCGTGGTGGGTGCTGCCATCGGGACCGGTCACCCCGGCCCGGTCGAGGATCAGGGTGACCGGGAGGTTGTGCAGCCCGACGTCACAGATCAGCTGGTCGAAGGCCCGCTGCAGGAAGGTCGAGTAGATGCAGACCACCGGGTGGAGCCCGCCCAGGGCCAACCCGGCCGCGAAGGTGACCGCGTGCTGCTCAGCTATGCCGACGTCGTAGAAGCGGTCGGGGAAGCGGGCGGCGAACTTGAGCAGACCGGTGGAGGAGGCCATGGCGGCGGTGATCGCCACCACCTTGGGGTCGGCCTCGGCCAGCTCCACCAGAACGTCCTCGAAGACGTCGGTGTAGCTGATGCTGCTGCCGGCGCTGGGCTTGCCGGTGCTGATGTCGAAGGCGGACACCCCATGGAACTTGTCCACCTCATCAGCCTCGGCCAGGTGGAAGCCACGTCCCTTCTCGGTGATCAGGTGGACCAGCACCGGGCCGCGGAGCCGGTTGGCCAGCGCCAGGGCACTCTCGATCGAGTGCACGTCGTGGCCGTCGATGGGGCCGGAGTACTTGATCCCCAGGTCCTCGAAGGGAATGTGGGGCGCGACCAGCTGCTTCACCCCGGTCTTGAGCCGGCGGGCCATCTCGTGGGCGGGCTCCCCCACCGCCGGGAGCGCACTGAGGAAGCCGCCGATCCCGCTCTTGGCCGCCTCGTAGCGAGGGTCAAGCCGGAGCCGGGCGAAGTGGTCCGCGAGGCCACCCACCGTGGGTGCGTAGGAACGGCCGTTGTCATTGAGCACGATGGTGAGGTCGGGCCGCAGGGCCCCGATGTTGTTCAGCGCCTCGTAGGCCATGCCGCCGGTGAGCGAGCCATCCCCCACGACCACCACCACCCTTCCGGGCTCGGCCCGGCGCCGCCGGGCCTGGGCCAACCCCAGCGCGTAGCTCAGCCCGGTGGAGGCGTGGCTGTTCTCGATCAGGTCGTGAACAGACTCCGCCCGGCTGGGGTAGCCGGAGAGGCCGCCGGCCTGGCGCAGGGTTGCGAACTGGTCGCCGCGGCCGGTCAGGATCTTGTGGACGTACGCCTGGTGGCCAGTGTCGAAGACGATCTGGTCGGTGGGGCTGTCGTAGACCCGGTGGAGCGCCAGGGTCAGCTCGACCACCCCCAGGTTGGGGCCGAGGTGGCCTCCGGTGCGGGAGACGTTCTGGACCAGGAATTCCCTGATCTCCGACGCCAGCTGACGGCACTCCTCCAAGGAGAGCTCCCGGCAGTCCGCAGGGCACCGGATTCGCGGGAGCACCGGCCGTGGCACCTGTTCGGAATCCCCACTTGGGGCTGGCATGACGGCGATTATAGGCTGGGCTCGAATTCGGACCGGGCGCGGGAACGTGGGCCTGCGGGCCTCGCGTACGACTTTTTCGAGAGCTCCCCGGCGTCGCGGTCGGGGACCGGAGCTCCTCGGACGGTACGGCCAGTCGGCGGCCGCATCGTCGGGATCGAGATCGGCGCGGATGGCGAGCCGGCACCTCGGGGGCCGACGTGCGCTGGCCTGGCGGGGAGCATCGTGCATCATGTGCCCGTGCCCGCACCGCGACCAGGAGCCGCAAGGGAATCGACGGGCGGCGCCGGCGCCCGATCGTGAACCAGCCGCGCCGTCAGCGCCGCAGCCGGCCGGCGTCGATTCCCCCGCCAGCGGAGACGTCCCTGGGGCCGGCCGGCGAGTGGCAGGTTCGGCTGGCCCTGGCGCTGCTGGCGGTCTCGGCGGTCTCGGTGGTCGCCAATCTGCTGGCGCTGCTGGCGCTCGGCGGCGCGATAGCCCACCTGGGGGCCCCGCAGGGACCGCCGGAGTTCGCCCTGGTGTTCGCGGGGGCTCTCCTGGGCCTGGTCGGGGACGCCCTCATCCTGAGCGGTTCGCTGGCGGTGCTGCGGCCCTGGTCCCGCCTGGCGCGAAGGCCGGCCGCGGTGACCGTCGGGCTGGTCCTGCAGCTGCCCGCTGCCGTAGCGGTCGGGGTGCTCCAGAGCTCCTGGCTCTTCGCCGTCATCTACCTCCTCATCACCGCCGGGCTGGCGTTCCTCTGGGTGCGCACCGGCCCGCCAACCCAGCCCCGGCCCGTGGCCAGGCACGCGGTGCCGGAACAGGTGGAGGGGGCCGCGGGGGAGGCTCTGCCGCTGGACCGGCAGCCGATCCCCTGGATCGGTTCCGCGCCGCCGCCGCCCTCGGCGTCCTCGCCGGGCTGGGTTGAGCCGGCCGGACCCGACGCCGGGGGACCGGCTCGTCCCCGCTCAGGGCGGGGACCCGACCTCTGATCGAGGCGCCAGGCGTGGAGCCGACGGACCCAGCGAGCGCCGAGGTCACCTGGGGCCTGCGTCAGATCCTCCTGGCCACGGTGGTGGCGGTCCCGGCCCTGGTGGTGGCACTCGTCGTGCCCGCGATCGTGGTGCTCGGGCTACACCAGGTGGGGGTGATCCGGTCGCTGACCGGGCACCCCTTCAAGGTGATCCTGCCTTACTACAACTTCGCGACCACCCTCGCCTTCTACGGAGCGCTGCTGGCGATCGTGGTCTTCTTCGCCAGCCGCCGGTCCGGGCGCGCCTGGGCCCGGCTGGGCATTCACCGGGCTCCGCTCTGGCTGGTGATCCTGATGCCGCCCGCAGCGCTGGCGCTCCAGATCCTGACCGGGCTCATCTCGGAGTTCCTCTCCCCCCTCCTGGGAGGGATAAAGAACCCCCAGGACTGCACCATTTCCCAGGCCTTCGGGGGCGATCCCTACCTGGCGGTGATCTCCATCGCCATCATCGCCCCCATCGTGGAGGAGATCGTCTTCCGGGGATTCATATACGGGGGCCTGCGGCCCCGCCTGGGGGTGACCCTGTCGGTGCTCATCAGCGCCGCCGTCTTCGCCCTGGCTCACACCCTGTCCGTGGGCGGCTCGATCCTGCTCCTGGGCCCGTCACTGTTCATCGCTGGATTGGCCCTGGCCCTCGTCTACGAGCGATCCCGATCGCTGGTGCCGGGAATGGTGCTGCACGCATGCTTCAACCTGATCGCGGTGGTGGCGATCTTCGTGATGGGCACCCACGCCGCCTGCCACTGATCTCGGCCCCCCTCCTCGGCGCCGATCGGACCCAGCCGTGGCTCCTCTGATGGCGGCGTAACAAGTCCGTCAGTTTGGTGGCACGGACCCGTCAGTCGCCCGCCACGACCGACCACCAAGGATGCGCTCAGCGGAGGGTAGGGACGCTGCTGGGTGTCCTGGTGCTGGCGTTACGGGCCGATGAGACCACCCACTGGTTGATCGTGCCAACGAGCGGTGCACCCATCCGCCAGGCAGTCCTCACCCCGAAGTCAATGGTGCTGCTGTCGCTGGAACTTGGCTGGAGCTGTGACCCTCGCCTCGTGAGCCGGGAGGCCCGGGTCCCCTTGTATCTCGGCGCTCCGCTGGTCGAGCTACCTACCTGGCTCGGAGGCGCGGCGGTCCTCCTGGCGGCGCTGCCAACGAGTCCAGATGCGCTGGGGTGCGTGGGCTTTGGCGTGGGAGGGCCGGCTGACAGCCGTTTGCTTCCCTACCGGGCCAGGGCCGGGTGGCGGCGCATGCGTGGTGAGGCCATCGCTGAGGAAAGGAAGGCCAGAGGTGGTGTAGTAACGGCGCCGGCCACGGCGCAGAGCCGGGCGCTGGGGATCGGCCGGAGATCACCGTCACGGGTCGCGTGCGCCACTGGCCGGTTGCCCTCCGGCGCGCCCACGCGGGCACGAACGCGCGACGCTAACCTCCCTGCACGATGGCGGGCGATGTGCCGCCGCGGACGCGCCGCTCCGGACGGTCCTGAAGGGGGTGCCGCCCAGGTGGGTCCTGTGCCGACTACGGGGGACCACGGATAGGCGCCCCGAGCCGTGCCAGCCGGTCACTCTGTTGAACTGAAGTCCGTCGCCGGTGTTAACTGGTGACGATCGATGTTATCCTTACCATAAGCGGCTGGGGGCATGAGTGAGTCAGTGCTGCTGACACGCTCGAAACTCCTTTCCAAGGTTGCCCCCGGCCGTGACGTCTAGGTCAGCGGCGACTGGCCGCCAGGAACGGAACCCTTCTGGGGTAGCCTCATGCACCTCGAGTTCAGCCCTTCTCCTATCGAGGGTGAGACGGTCTCCCTGATCGGCACCTACGCCGCCTACCACTGATCTCAGCCAATGCCTCTGGACCCCTCGAACCCCGCCAGTGCTGATCTGAAGACGGTGTAACGCTCCTGTTCTTTTGAACATAACAGCGTTACCAGCCCGTCAAACGTGCTACAGTCTCGTCAATCTGGAAAGGAGGGGCTGGCAACCGATTGCCACTCGGAGTACGTGTTTCTTGAGTGGAACACAGTCGGCGTAGGGCTGGGTAGGCCAGAGAGAGCAAAGATCTGGGGAGTGGTCCACCCAACCCTGTGAGCCAGCGTTTGTTGGGAGGAGGGTGCGTCTGGATTTGTAGCGGAGCGACCGGCGGTGCTCAACGACAACGAGCCCGCAGTCGTACCCACCCGTGAGGCGAAAACCGTGACTGAGGCCCAATCGGGCTGAGTCCTCGATCACAGCGGAACCCCGCAGCATGAGCAGCGACTGGGTTCGTTATCTGCAGCGGCCCCGAACCAGGGGCCTCATAGATTGAGGACTAGATGAAACTACGGACAATGGCGATCCTTGGTGGGCTCTGCGTTGCCGCCCTAGCCTTGATCGGGGCTGGCGCAGCGGCGCAATGGACCACCACAACTACCAGCAGTCAGCAGATAGCATCTGGCTATCTCAGCGTGGGGTTGTCAGGCCCCGGCAGCTGCACGGCAACCGATGCCTACGGTAGCTGCACCAGCCTTGCATTGCCGGCGGTCGGACTGGTCGGATCTTCGTTCGCCAGCACGCCCCAACTCATCACCATCACCAACAACGGCACGGTCACAGCGACCGAGATCACGCTCACGGTGGGTGATACCCCTGGCACAGCTCCTGCTGGACCCGCGTTGGCCAGCGAAGTGTACATGTGCCTGTACAGCCAGAGCTGGGTTGTGTACAACGGTCCCTTGTCAGGAGCCGAGGGCAGCATCGGGCTCTACCCCACCACGCTCGCGCCGCTGGGTACCGACAACTACACGGCTGTGTTCTACGCCGGGGCGGACCAGGTCACAGGCTGCGGCAGCTATTCGGGCTGGCAGTATGGTACCGGTACGCCATTGGTGGCAGGCAGCACTAGCACTGCGCCAGAACTGCTCACCGCGGCTGAGAACGGCAGTGACACTCCGTTCATCACCGTGGAGTACTCAGGCTAGCCATGGAACACGCCTATGTAGCGGTCCGGCCCTCGTGGCCGCGCACCGTCTCTATCTCTAGCAGCCTCGAACCAGAGGCATCAAAGAAGGAAGGGACTAGATGAAACTACGGACAATGGCGATACTTGGGGGGCTCTGCGTTGCGGCTCTCGCCCTGATCGGGGCTGGCGCAGCGGCGCAATGGACCACCCAAACCACAAGCAGCCAAACGATCACGGCTGGGAATCTCAGCGTGGTCCTCTCTTCACCGAACGCAAGCGGTGGCCAAAACACGACCGACCTGACCCTCCCGAACATCGGACCGGTCGGATCGTCGTTCATCAGTACGCCCCAACTCATCACCATCACCAACAACGGTACGGTCACAGCGAACGAGATTAACCTCCAGGTGAAGGACATCTCCGGCAACACGCCGGGCAGCGCGTTGGCCAGCGAAATGTCAATGTGCTTCTACAGCGACGGCACCGTTGTATTCAATGGCCTCATGTCAGCGGACGAGGGGCTAGGCAACATGCCCGTCGGTGGTTCGATCGCACCGACCGCGACTGACACCTACACTGTTGTGTTCTACGCGGGGAACGAGGACACTGGGTGCGGCAACCTGTCGGGCTACATCTATCCCGCTGTGCACTTCCCCGTGCAGGCAGGCTCACCTCCAACAGACGTCATTAGCAACGCCCCTGAACTCGGCACTGACGCTGAGAACGGCGTTGACACGGTGAACGTGACGCTGACCTACTCAAGCTAAGCGCCTCGGCGGCGGCGCGGCCCTCGTGGTCGCCCGCCGCCGCTTCTCCATTGGGGCGGGGGGCTGACCTGAATCCCATTCATCTGACCGCGGTAGGAAGTGGAGCTTGGCAACATTCTGTCCCGGGGGGGAACGTCTCAATGGGTTCTACACTCAGGATGGGCGTGGGCCTGCGACTTGACCGAGTCTTTTTGAAGGCGACCGGATTGGCTCTTCCTGGTCTCCGATCAGCCGCGTTACGGAGAGGCAGACAATAGGACCATGGCGACGATCCCCGAGGGTGAGAACCCCGCCCCAAAGCGCGGGAGTCGTGGACGCCCGCGGAGGGCCACGGTCGCACGGCGTGTCCGGACCGGAATCTGGTCAGTGCTGGTCGTGGTGGTCCTTGGTGCACTGGGGTTCGCGGTGTTTTCGGTGCACAGTGGGAACTGGATGGTGACGCCGATCCTGTCGGGCAGCATGCGACCCGGACTCCCGGTTGGCGGGGTGGCCGTCTCTGAGCGGGTTCCCGTGAGTCAGCTCGCCGTCCGTGACGTGATCATCTTTACAAATCCGTACCAGCGTGACGTGGAGATGGTGCACCGCGTCATCTACCTCAAGGTGGACAAGTCGGGGCAGACGATCATCAAGACCCAGGGTGATGCGAACACGGTCGCTGACCCTTGGACGTTGAAGGTGAGTGGCAGGGACGTTTACGTGGTGCAGTACACCCTTCCTCTCCTGGGCTACCCAGGGCAAGACACCAATCATGGGCTGGACTTGATCGTGGCTGGCGTCATCTTGCTGCTGGTCGTGGGGGGCACGGTGCTGAGTTGGGACCGTCGCGAGCCAGCACCCCAAGCGCAGGCCCCTCCGTGGCGTACCCCGGAGCCATGACCTTGATCCTGCCCGATCTGCCGACGGCTGCCAAGGCTCGACTCAGTTGGGGCTCTCCTACCAGTGCCGTCTCGACGGCCGGGTGGGGACTCTTGCCGGCCAGCCGCCGATATTGGGCTAGGCATCCATCCCCTCACGATGCTGCTCCCGCTCCAGTTCCTGACCGCGCCCATGGCCTGCAACTTCCGCAAATCAGGGGCGTCGTAGGAGGGGGAGCAAGATGAAACTTCGGACCTTTGCGGTCCTGGTTGCAGTCGCCGTTGCGAGCATCGCCCTGATCGGGACTGGCGCAGCGGGCACCTTCACCACCACGACTACTAGCGGCCAGACGATCACGGCTGATTCCCCGAGTCCCACGGCGACCCCGAGTCCGACTGCGACCCCGAGTCCGACTGTGACCCCGAGTCCCACTGTGACCCCGAGCCCCACCGCGACTCCGAGCTCCTGAGGTCTATACCAAAATGTGCCGAATCCAACCTGGTGCTCACGACCATCAGGGCGCACCGATGGTCAAGGTCTGCTGCTGAGATGGCCGATCTCATCGCCGAAGCCGAGCCAGGGTCTCCAGCAGCGACCCACTCATTTGAAATCACGCGAGACCTCTCCTGTTCAGGAGGGTCGGTGACAGTCACTGGGGAGGCAGTCCAGTGGGAGAAGAAATACCGAAGCGAGACGCAGGTCCAGTACCGGCCGCTCGCGCTGACTTCCGGCCCGGAGGCGGGGTGGTGAGATTCCTGCGCCTGCGACCCCGGCGGTTGTGGTCACGCCTGGTCGTGGCCGGTCTCCTCACTGGGGCTGCCGGGATCGTGGTCGGTGTTGCAGGGTTGGTCCCAGCTTCGGCGGCGGTGCTGGGGGCCTGCGGAATCTCGACGACGCTGGTGCCGGGTGACTCGGGGAGCTGCTCCGGGATCATCAGCGACACCACTTCCCCAAGCTACAGCGGCCCGGTGGACGTGACCCTAGTCATTGGGACGACCTCCAGTTCCGCTGGTCGTGCGAGCGGCAGCGGGACTGGGACGGAGGCACTTCTGGACGGTCAGGCCGATGGACTCCAGGTGACCGTGACCGACACGACCACGGGGCAGACGTTTGCCCTCGGTCCGATCTCCTGCTACACCGACTCGACCAAGACTGTGCTGGCCTCCTACCCCAACGCCGCCTACTGTGTGAGCTCCTCCAGCTCCCAGATCGTGGCCACCTCGGTCCAGAACACGACCTTCTCCGACAACTTCGTGATCGACTGGTCGTTTCCCCTGGCGGCCACCAACCCCTATGAGGGATCCGGAGCCACCATCACCCTAGTCGCCACTTTCACGGGCGCCACCGCCGGAGGCGTGCTCGGAGCGAGCACCGGCCCCGCTGGTGGTGTCTTGGGCGCCAGCACCCCGACGACCGGTGCCGGCCTTCCCGGGACACTCAGCAGCCTGCTGCTGGTGATGGGCATCGCGATGGTCCTGGCCGGGGTGATCGTCTACCGAATCGACCGGAACTCCGCCCCGGGCCACTGACCCAACCCGTCCGGCAGCTTGCCAAGGGGGAGCCGCGGTCCCGACCGCCTTCGACAGGAAGCGGTCTCGGCTCATGAGCTGCTCACGGAGGTCGATGTCATCGTGGAGACGCGGCTGGGCTGCCCCGCCGTCGCGTTGCCGCTGACCGCCGCCTGCGTCCGGCTGCGCTGGCCCCTCCAAGAACAGGAGAGGAGCCCCCGCCGGCGAGGGACTCCCGACGGAGCAGGCTCCGGGCGAGCTACAAGACCGGGTCCTGAGCCTCCCTGGCCGCGTCGAGCGCTGCAGCCGGCTGGCCGCCAGCCGCCGCTGTCGGAGCTGACCACGACCTGGACCCGCGCCACCCCACCGAAGCGCTAGAGCCGGCCCGGCTCTGCGGCCGTGGCGGCGGAGCGGCCTCTCCACCCCGTCTCCGGCCGGGCTGCTCCGGTCAGAGCCTCAGTCGATGAACTCGATGGTGGTGCTGTCGGTCACCTCGACCAGTCCAGCGGGGACGGTGAAGGCGACCTGGAAGACCAGGATCTGCTGTCCCGTCTCCACCTGGTGGCCGATCAGACGGGAGCGCACCAGGTGGTTGAGGAACTTGGGGGCATGGTGGTTGACCTTGCGCAGGACCACCCGCTGGGCCTGGCCAACCGGTCCGGGAGGAAGAATCGGAGGCACAAGCGGGAGTGTACGGGCCTCGGAGGCTCGACTGGCATTCCCCTGGGGTGCCCCAGTAGTGCATATTTCACCTGATGCGTCTGCTGCATTGCGCCGATGTGCACCTGGACACCGCGTTTCGGGGTCTGGGGCCGGAGGCATCCGTCCAGCGGCGGGTGGCCTTGCGGCAGACCTTCCAGAAGCTGGTGGGGCTGGCGGTCGAGCTCAAGGTTGATGCCCTGACCATCGCTGGCGATCTCTACGAGGATCGCTACGCCGGCCAGGACACCGCCCGCTTCCTGGCGGAGCAGCTGGGGCGGCTCCCCTTCCCGGTGCTGATCTCCCCCGGGAACCACGACTACTGGCACCCGGGGTCGCTCTACGCCGTCCAGGAGTGGCCCGCCAACGTCCACGTCTTCTCCACCGGCGAGTTTGCGCCCTTTGAGCTGGAGGGCTTCCGCATCTTCGGCATCGCCCACACCAAGCCCAAGGGCACCTCCGACCTTCTGGAGGGCTTCACGGTCCCCGAAGGTCAGCCGGCGGTCGCCCTCTTCCACGGTTCGGAGCGCGGCCAGCTCCCGGTCCAGGGAGAGGGCAAGGAGGACCACGCTCCCTTCGGCGAGCCCGAGATTGCGCAGGCCGGCTTCCGCTTCGGCCTGGTCGGCCACTTCCACACTCCGCGGGTGACCGCCAGGATGGTCTATCCGGGCAATCCGGAACCGCTCACCTTCGGCGAGCTGGGGGAGCGGGGCGCCGCTGAGGTCGATTTCTCCTCCGAGCCCCCGGTCGTGAAGATCCACCCGGTCGGTACCTTCACCCTCAGTGAGGTCGAGGTCGACGTCACCGGCTGCCAGCACTCCGAAGCCGTGGTCGAACGTGCCAAAGAAGCGCTTCCGGTCGGGCCCAACACCGGCGCCAGGGTTCGGGTGGTTGGCGAGCTCGCCTTGGGGGTCCGGATCGGCCCCAGCCAGCTGGTCGAACGCCTCCGCGAGGGCGGGCGCTGCGTCGAGGTGGTCTTCGCTACCCGCCCCGAGGTCGACCTGGAGGAGCTCAGCCATTCGCCAGACATTCGCGGGGAGTTCGTTCGTGGCCTGATGGCCCGGAGCGACCTCGACACCGAGTTGGTCCAGTCAGCACTCCGGGCCGGACTCGAAGCGCTGCGCGGCGAGGAGCCGGCAATTCTGTGAGCCGAGCCAGGATCGGGGAGGTCGAGCCCGGATGAGGGTTCTGTCGGTCAAGCTTCAGAGCTTCGGTGGCCTGAGCGGGCGCTTCAATCTGGACCCCCAGCTCACCGTGGTGGGTGGTCCCAACGAGTCCGGCAAAAGCACTCTTCACACCGCCCTCCGCGTGGCCCTCTGCGGGGTGGATCTGCCTGCCCGGGGGCGGATGCCCAAGGAGACCGAGGAGGTGCTGCGTCACTTCCGTCCCTGGCAGGGCAAGCGGTTTTCAGTCGAGGCCGAGATCGAGCTGGACGGCGGCCGGTACCGCTTCGTTCGCGATCTCGACCAACCTGACAACTGCCAGGTCTTTGACCTGATCAAGGGCGGCGAGGTCACCGACAGGTTCCGTCGGGGGCGCACCGTGGACGTCTCGGTGGCCCTGGGGATGAGCCGGGAGGCCTTCCTGGCCATCTCCACGGTGGGCCAGGACCAGATCCTCAGCCTGACTGGGAGTTCTCTCCAGGAGGATCTCCAGAAGGCGAGCTCGACCTCGGGCAGCGACAGCACGGCCAGGTCGGCGATCGAGCTGCTCCAGCGCTGGCGCCAGGACAAGATCCGAGGCGACCGCACGACCACCAAGCCGCTGGACAAGCAGTCCAAACTCTTGGACGAGACCGCGGCCAGACTGTCGGCGGCGGTGGCCGCTCACTCACAACTGTCTGATGAACTGGCCACCCAGGCCCGGCTACGCTCGGAGCTGGCGGAGGCAGAGCAGTCCAGCCAGAGCGCCGAGGTGGCCTGGAAGACGGCGGAGCTGGCCGAATTGAACCAGGATCTGGCCGCCGTCGCCGAGCTCTCCAAGGAGCTGGAGGCCACCCCCGAGCTGAAGCTTCCCAAGGAACCGACCGTCCTCCGGGATGCCGCCACCGGTGCCCGCGGCCTGGCCCAGCAGTGGCAGGAGGCCGATGCCAAGGCCAAGGAGCCGGGACCGCCGGGTGAGGAGCTGGAGCGGCTGTCCCAGAAGTCAGCCCCCAGTGAGCTGGCCTTCCTGATCGCGGCGCTGGAGCAGCCGCTGCCGGAGCTACCCGGCCCCGCGGAGCTCCCCAGCCGTCTCGAGCTGCTCGACCGCCGCCGGGTTGCCACCCACCGCTGGTTCGCCGACGTCCTGGCCCTGGTGGGGGGGATCGCCGGCGTGTTGCTGGTGGCGGGCGGCATCGTCTTGTCAACCGGGGGGTTGCGAATCGGGCTGGTGGTGGCCGGCCTGGTTCTCTTGGTTCTGACCGCCACCGGGTTCCTGGCCCTGCAACGGCGGCTCCGTCTGCTGCTGGCTGTGGGCGGCTTTAGCTCGGTCAGCGAGATGGAGCGGGCCCGGCGGGCCGGGGACCCGCAGATGAGCAAGGCGGTGGCGGCCCGAAACAAGGTTGAGACCGAGCGCTCCCAGGCGACCAAGCGGCTCACCGAGCTGGGGATCGGGAAGGCGGATCCGTCGCACCTTCGGCAGTTGGCGGAGCAACTCCCGGCGGCCCAGGAGGCCGCCCAGCAGCGCGCCTCGTGGGCCGCCACCGCTCAGCGGTTCCGGGAGGAGTTGCTGGTGCGGGCCAAGCGGGTCGGGGTCAACGGGAGCGACCCGGTCAAGCTCGCCGCCGAGCTCGCGGCTCGCCTCCACCAGCTGGACGCGGCGGAGGACGCGAGGCAGCACCGTGACGAGCTCGAGGCCCGCCGCGGAGAGCGGCTGGCGGGGCGGGAGCCCAAGGCCCTGGCCAAGCGTGCCAAGGAGCTCTCGGCCGAGCTCGGCTCGCTACCGACCCCGGCCGAGCCGCTCGCCGCTGGCCTCTCGTCTGCCCAGCTGCGGCTGGCGCACGACGAGGCTCGGGCCAAGCTCGACCGGATCCGCCAGGAGCTGCTCCCGCTTCAGGGCCGGCTCGCGGAGCAGCTGCGGGAGGCTGGGGACGTGGCCAAACTCGATGAGGAGCTGGCCGAGCTGCGCAGCGAGGTTGCCCGACTCACCGCCGCGGAGGCGGCGGTGAAGCTGGCCATCGCCGAGATGGAGCGGGCCCAGGGACTTGTCCACAACGACCTGGCGCCGGTGCTGGCCGAGGGGCTGCGGGGATGGCTGCCCGGGATCACCGCCCAGCGCTACCAGCAGGCCTGGGTCGACCCATCCGACCTCTCGATGCACGTGTCAGCTCGCGAGGGCGAGGCCCAGGTCTCGGTGCAGGACCTCTCCCAGGGCACCCGGGAGCAGATATACGTGGCCCTGCGGATGGTGCTGGCCAAGGCTCTCTCGCCCAGCGGCGAATCGGTCCCGCTCATCTTGGACGACCCGACCGTCAGCTCCGACGACGCTCGCTGCACCGCTCTGCTGGACACCCTCAAGGAGCTCTCCGCTACCGCCCAGGTGGTGATCTTCTCCCACGAGACCCGGGTGGGGGGGTGGGCCAAGCGCAGCGGGGTGCCCATCCTCTCCATGAAGCTGGTGCCGGCTTCGGCCCCGGGCGAAGAGGTCCCGCCGGCCGAGGTCACGGCGGCTGGCTCCTAGCCGTCCGCCTTGCGGATCGCCTCGCTGCTGCCGAGTTCCACGGAGATCTGCTTCGCCCTGGGGCTGGGCCAGAGCCTGGTCGGGGTGACCCGCGAGTGCGACTTCCCGCCCCAGGCCGTGTACAAGCCGATCCTCACCCACGGCCGACCGGACCTGACGGATGTCGCTCCTCCTCCGGTTGACCGGCACCTGCGGGAGGCGCTGCACCAGGGCAGCAGCCTGTACCCCCTGGACCACGAGGCGCTTCTGCGCGCCCGCCCCGATCTGATCCTCACCCAGGAACTCTGCGAGGACTGCGTCGGGGCCTACCCGCAGGTCCTGGAGTCCGGGAGGATCCTGCCGGGGCGGCCCACGGTTGTCTCCCTGGAGCCCGCCACCCTCGCCGATGTCCTGCGCTCGATCAGCGAACTGGGCCAGTTGACCGGGACCAGGGAGCGGGCCGCCGAGCTGGTCCGCGGTCTCTGGGCCCGCCTCGATGCAATTCGGGGAGCGGTGGCCGGACGGACGCGGCCCCGGGTGGTCTGCCTGGAGTGGCTGGACCCACTGATGGTGGCTGGTCTGTGGGTCCCAGAGCAGGTGGATTCCGCCGGGGGGATAGACGTCCTGGGCGAGTCTGGGGCCCGCTCCAGGGCGATCGAGGCGGACGAGTTGGCCGCAGCCCAGCCGGAAGTGATCATCTACCTGCCTGTCGGCTGCCGCCTGGAGCAGGCGCTGGAGAGGGTCCCAGAGCTGCCCTCCCTGAAGCGCTGGAGCGAACTCCTGGCGGTGCGGGCCGGCCAGGTGTACGCAGTTGACGGCGCCTGGTACTTCCACCGGCCCGGCCCCCGGGTCGTGGACGGGATCGAGATCCTGGCCCGCATCTTCCACCCCGAAGCCTGGAAGGGGCCGGTGCCGCAGGGGTTCGAGCAGGTGGCCACAGGCGGGGCAGCCGCGAGCTAGCCCGACGCCTGCGCTTCCGAGCGGGACCGGCAGCGGCGTCCGGTGCCTGGTCCGCCCTCTGATCGCCGACCGGCGGGACTGGCGGTGATCCCGGGGGCGCCCGCTGCCGAGAGGGGCAGCGGACCCCGGGCCCGGCCCTGCAGAGGTCCCGTCCGAGCCCGGTCAGACGCCGGCCAGGGCTGGGCTCGGCAGGGTCCGGCGGCGGCCGCCCAACGCCGAGATGACATCCTGAGCCTTCGGCACCGGCCCTCGGACCCCCTCAGCCCGCCGGATGCCTGCGAGCCGCCTGAAGTCGAGCGCCACCCGCGGCGGGAGTCCGCCGCCGGCCGGTCTGGGGCGCCATCGCCTGGGTCTGACCCTCCAGCGCTCGATCGGTGCCGCCGGCCTTCATCCGGCCGCAGCACTGGAGGGACCGGCGGATCGAAGTCGGCCTCAGGCGATGGCGCGACTGAAGGAGCGGGCCGCGATCCAGATCGCCACCACGGCCAGCACCGCCATGATGGCCACTCCCTGGAGCACGTTGGGGTTGCCGAGGTGGCCGAGGAAGACCGCCCGGTTCGCCGCCACGGCGTGGGAGAGTGGGTTCAGGGTGGAGATGGTGCGGAGCCAGCTGGGCGCCAGGCTCATCGGCAGCAGTACCCCGGAGAGCAGCAGCAGGGGCAGGCTGGCGGTGAAGATTATGGGAGCGAAGGAGTTCTCGTCCCGCAGCGTCAGGGCCAGGGCGTAGGACACCGATGTCACCGTCAGACCGATCAGAGCCACCAGTCCGAGCGCGATCAGGATCCCCCAGGGTCGGAAGCTGAGCCCGAAGGGGAGGGCCAGCACCACCAGGATCAGGGACTGGATCAGCAGGGTCAGGATGTCCCGCATGGCCCTTCCCAGGAGCATCGCCAGCCGGCTGACCGGGGTGACCCGGAGCCGTTCCACCACCCCCAGCCGGAGCTCGGAGATGAGGCTGAAGCCCACCCCGGCCGCCCCGAACAGCCCGAGCTGGATCAGCAGCCCGGGAACGAAGACGTTGTAGGCGCCCCCTCGAGGGAAGCCGGGGACGGCGGCGATGGACTTGAGCAGAGGGGCGAAGAGGAGCAGGTAGAGCGCCGGTTGGATCACCCCAACCCCGACCCAGATGGGGTCGTGGATGAAGATGCCGAAGTAGCGCTGGAAGACCAGCCAGGTGTCGCGAGCCAGCTTCATTTGTCGGTCTCCTGGTGGTGGCTAGGCCTGCTGCGACTCGCGCAGGGAGTGTCCGGTCTGGAGAAGGAAGACGTCGTCCAGGCTGGGCCGGCTGACCGAGATGGTGGTCAGCGCCAGACCGGCTCCATCGAGAAGGCGCAGGATGTCCGGGACAGCGGTCTCGCCCCGGTCGACGTAGAGGCGCAGCAACTGGCCCTCGTCCGAGGCGTCTCGCACGAAGGACTGCGACTTGAGGAGGACAAGGGCGGCGGCCGCGTCGCCCTCCATGCCCACGGTGACGAGGTCGCCGGCGACCTCCCGCTTGAGTGAGTCCGGGGTGCCCTCAGCCACGATCTTGCCGTGGTCGATGATGGCCAGCCGGTCACAGAGGGCGTCTGCCTCCTCGAGGTAGTGGGTGGTGAGGAAGACGGTGGTGCCGGAATCTCGAAGGTTGCGGACCTCGGCCCAGACGTGGGCCCGCGCCTGCGGGTCCAGTCCGGCGGTGGGCTCGTCGAGGAAGAGCAGCTGGGGGCGGTGCACCAGCCCCACCCCGATGTCGAGCCGGCGCCGCTGTCCACCGGAGTAGGTGGTGATCCGGCGGTCGGCGCAGTCCTCCAGCTCCAGGGTCCTCAGGAGATCGGCGGCCCGGTGGCGCGCCTCCGAGGTGCTCATCCCGTAGAGGCGACCCTCGAAGACCAGCTCGGAGCGTCCCGTGATCTCGATGTCGGCCCCGCCCAGCTGACCGACGTAGCCGATCCGCAAGCGGACCTGGTCCGGCTCCCGCCGGAGGTCCCGGCCCGCCACGATGGCCACCCCAGAGGTGGGGGGCATCAGGGTCGCCAGCATCCTGAGAGTGGTGGTCTTGCCTGCCCCGTTGGGGCCGAGGAAGCCGAAGACCTCGCCGGCGAAGACCTCCAGGTCGATGCCCGCCACCGCCTCGACGGTGCCCTTGCCGGACTTGAAGACCTTGCGGAGCTGGTGAACGCTGATCACCGTCTCCCGGCCCTGAGCCTGCTCGCTCATCTACTGCCTCCCACCTGAACGGTCGAGTCGAGGCCGCCCGGTTCCAGCCTTCCCGGGGCGGCGCTGGCCGATGCCGGGGGATTGGTCGCCAGCCCATCCGCCACATCCAGCCGGGGCTGGCCGAGGTGGGACTGGAGCCACTCCTGGTCCACCGCCAGAGCCCCGCTCTCGAGATCGCTGATGAGCGAGCCAACCCAGTCCAATTCCACCTGCCAGACGGCGCGCTCGTACTCGCGCTCGATCAGGAAGAGCCGGGGCAGCGAAAGCCGCTCTCGCAGGGTGGCGATCACCGCGTCCAGGCTGGCGATCATGCCCTGGAGCTGGGCCAGCCGCTGTCCCAAAGCTCTGATCGCCTCCCGCTGGGGCAGGTAACCGAGCATGCTGAGGGCGGCGCTGAAGGGCGGCGCCTGGCGCTCAGGGACGGCCAGGAGGTCGACCAGCCAGTGCGAGAACTCGTCCCGGCCGGCTTCGGAGATCCGGTACACGGTCCGCTCCGGGCGCCGGCCCTCCCGGACCGTCTCCGCAGGCTCGATCAGCCCCGCCGCCGCCAGCCGGTCAACGGCGTGGTAGACGGCGCGGGGGGTACCGGCCGCGAACTCCTTGCGCCGCTGGTGAACCTCGCGCTGGATCTCGTAAGGGTGCCGGGGCTGCTCGGCCAAGAGGCCCAGCACGGCCAGCGCCGCCAGGTCCCGCGTCGGTCGCTTCCAGGTGAGACTCGCCATATTGCTCGACGCATTATAGCGCTATGCACTAGATTCTGTAGGCGAACTCCGCACCGACCTAACCGCGTGCGCGGGGGGATGGCTCAGCCGACCAGGGCGCCGGCCGTGCCCGCCAGCTGCTTGAGGTCCGCGATCGTGTGGTGCTCGATGGGGCGCTTGGTGTGGCGCTCGATGTCGCGGATCTTGAGGATCTCGATCGGGGTGATCAGGGTGAGGGCGACCCCGTCGCGGCCGGCCCGGGCGGTTCGGCCCACCCGGTGCACGTAGTCCTCGGGGGTCGAGGGGATGTCGTAGTTGATGACGTGGCTGATGTCGTCGACGTCGATCCCTCGGGCGGCCACGTCGGTGGCGATCAGGAAGCGGACGCGGGAACGGCGGAACCGCTCCATGGCCTCGTCCCGGTCGTGCTGGGAGAGATCGCCATGGATGACGGTGACGTCGTAACCCTGCGCCAAGAGCGAGGTGTGGAGCTGGTCGGCGCTGCGTTTGGTGTTGGTGAAGATCAGCCCCAAGGTCACCAGGGGGCTGTCCAGCAGCATCCCCAGCGCCTCCTCCTTCTCGGACCAGGAGCATTCGATGCACCACTGGCGGACCGTGGGCACCAACTCGGTCCTCCCGCTCACCGAGACCGTCTCGGGCTCCCGCATGTGGCGGGCCGCGAGGCGGTGGACCCACTCCGGCACCGTGGCCGAGAAGAGCATGGTCTGACGCGACTTGGAGGTCTGGAGCAGGATCCGCTCGACGTCTGGCGCGAAGCCCATGTCCAGCATTCGGTCGGCCTCGTCGAGGACCGCGAATCGGACGTCCATCAGGGAGAGGGTCCTCCGCTGGAGGTGGTCGAGCACCCGCCCGGGCGTCCCCACCACCACCGCCGGATGGCCGCGGAGCCCGTCCAGCTGCCTCCGGATGGGGTCGCCTCCGACCACCGCGAGCACGCCGACCGACCGGCCCCTGGCCAGCCTCTCGAACTCCAGCGTGACCTGGGCCGCCAGCTCCCGGGTGGGGCATAGCACCAGCGCCTGAACGCTCTGGGAGGCAGGGTCTATCCGCTCCAGGATCGGCACCGCGAAGGCAGCGGTCTTGCCGGAGCCAGTTCGGGCCTGACCGATCAGATCGCGACCCGCCATGGCGACCGGCAGCACCAGCTCCTGGATCGCGGTGGGGTCGTTGTAACCAACCTCATCCAGGGTTCTCAGCATCGAAACCGAGAGCCCAAGCCCGGAGAAGCTGACAGTGGGGGCGGGATCCGGCTGGGGGACCTCATCGGGGCCCCAATAGGCGGTGCGATGCGGTGGCCGGAAGGGACGTCTAGAGCGAATTGGCAACGAATTCAATATACCCCATCGGGGTGAAACCAACCCGGGCGGGTGCCGGCGGCGGCCATCGGCGACAATGCCTGCGTGGTGCCGAGATGGTCGTGACTCCGTCGGTGCCGGCAGCCCATCTCTGCGGCTCGAACTGGGGGGCGAGGGCAGCGGTCGGTGCGCCGCCGGCTGCCCTCGCGCGGGAGGTGCTGGGCGGCTGTGCTCTGATCAGCTCTGCCGATCCCGAGGTGCCCGGGTGACCTTGACCACCAGGCTGATCCTCAGCGACCTCGATGGCACCCTTCTCGACGACCGCCTCGTCCTGGACCCCCGCGACGTGGCCGCTGCCGGGACGGCCAGGGCGGCCGGGATCCGGGTGGGGGTGGCCACCGGCAGGATGTACCGGTCCGGCCTGCCCCACGCCCTGGGCCTGGGGGCGAACGTCCCCTTGATCTGCTATCAGGGCGCCCTGATCAAAGAGCTCCCTCCCGAAGACGACCCCGGGGCCGACCCCGACCGGGCCGCCGTGCTCTACCAGCGAGCGGTACCCGGCGAGCTGTCCCTGGAGATCCTCGAGCTCTGCCGCCGACGAGGCTACTCCGTCAACGTCTTCCAGAACGACCACCTCTACGTGGACGAGATCAACCAGGACGTTCTCTTCTACCTCCGGACCGCCCAGGTCGAGGCTGAGGTCGCCACCGACCCGCCGCTCGAGGTCAGGCTGTCCCAAGGGAGCACCAAGCTCACCGTGGTGGCGGCGGACCCAGATCGGTTCACCGCCGCCCTGGGGGAGCTGCGGGAGCTAGTCGGCGACCGCTGCGAGGTGACCCGCTCCTTGGTTGGCTTCTGCGAGATCACTGCCCGTGACGTGAACAAGGGCCACGCCCTGCGCTGGCTCTGCCGCCACCTCGGCTTTCACCCCAGCGAAGTGGTGGCGCTGGGCGACGCCCCCAACGACGGGCCGCTCCTGGCGGCGGCGGGTACCAAGGTGGCCGTGGAGACGGCCGTGCCCGAGGTCCTGGCGATGGCCGACTGGGTGGTTCCGGGCCCGGGTGGTGGTGGGCTTGCCGAGCTGGTGCGCCGGGTCCTGGCGGGACCCGCGCCGTCTCAGTGAGCCAGCTGGCTTGAGCCTCTCGGTGGGGATCGTGGGACTGCCCAACGCGGGCAAGTCCACCCTCTTCAACGCCCTCACCAGGGCCCACGCCGCGGTGGCGGCGTTCCCCTTCACCACCATCGAGCCCAACACCGGGGTGGTGGCCGTGCCCGACGACCGGATCCCCCAGCTGGCCGACCTGTTCCACCCACCCAGGGTGATCCCCGCCACCGTGACCTTCACCGATATCGCCGGGCTGGTCCGAGGTGCCCACAGTGGGGAGGGTCTGGGCAACCAGTTCCTGGGCCATATCCGCAGCCACGACGCCATCGCATTCGTCCTGCGTGCCTTCACCGCCTCTGAGGTCGGCCACGTCGAGGGGGCCGTCGACCCCGTTCGCGATCTCGAGATCCTGGAGCTGGAGCTCACCTTGGCCGACATCGCCACCGTCGACCGCCGCCTGGAGCGGGTCGGCAAGGTCGCCCGGGCCGGGGGCGCAGCCCGTGGGGTCCAGGCCGAGGTGCGGGGGCTGAGCCGGGTCCGGGAGGCGCTCGACCGGGGCGAGCCAGCGCGCCGGGTCACCCTAGGCGAGGAGGAGATGGCCGGGGTTCGCGACTCCCAACTGCTCACCGCCAAGCCGGTGATCTACGTTGCCAACGTCGACGAGGGTGAGGCGGGAGCCATCCCCCTGGCGGCCCAGATAGCCGAGCGGGCCGCCGCCGAGGGGGCGGACTTCGTGGAGGTCTCGGCCAAGCTGGAGGCCGAGCTGGCCGAACTGGAGCCGGACGAGGCGAGGGAGTTCCTGGCCCAGATGGGACTGAACGAGACAGGCCTGGGGCGGCTCAGCCGGGCCGGATACCGCTGCCTCTCCCTGCAGACCTTCTTCACCGCGGGCGAGAAAGAGGTTCGTGCCTGGACCGTGCCGGAGGGCGCCAACGCCAGGGACGCTGCGGGGGTGATCCACACCGACTTCGCCAAGGGGTTCATCCGGGCCGAGGTCTGTGGCTGGCAGGAACTGGTCGAGGCGGGCGGCTACGCGGCAGTGCGGGGCCGCGGCCAACTCCGGCTCGAGGGGCGCGACTACTTGGTCCAGGACGGCGATGTGATGCACTTCCTGTTCAACGTCTGAACGCCTGGGGGCGGCCACCGGGGCCGGCACCGATCTCCTGTTAGACGAGTTGTTGCACCCCCTTGCGGAGCACAATATTCTGTGGTTGAATGCCCTCTGGGCACAAGATGTGGCCCCACACACATCGCCCACGCAGGCAGTGGGCGCTGGCATCTCCTCGTCCCCTCCTTCGCCAAGCTGACACCACCCCGCCGGTGCTCGCTGCCTGCACCCCCCAGCTGAGGTGGGCCCGCCGTCGGCTTGGGTACACTTGCGCCGCCCAATCTCGCGCCCCGGAGGGCGCCCCAGTTCGCGGAGCCAACATTTGGCCAGACGTCCCAAGCGTCGCGCAGCCCCGAGTTCTCGCCCCCGAGCCGCGCCTGCGCCGGTCCAGCCGCGGGAACCGGCTCCAGCCGGCCCCGCGCCCGAGGCGACTGAGGCCGCCCTACCGGCCCCGGCCGCTGAGGAGCTCCGTCCCAGCGGCTCCTTCCTGCCCCAGCGGCAGGCCCGGCACGGCTCGCCCGGGACTGGGACCAGGTCAGTCCAGGCATCGCCGGGTGCGGGGCTGCCCCGGCCGGTGGCTGCCGCCAATGAGTCCTTCCTCCCCAAGAGGACCCGGGTCGCCAGCCGGGCCGAGCGCCAGCGCCAGCAGGTCGCCAACCTGGAGCCGATGGACGAGAGCCCGGGGGTGCCGATCGACCGCACGCCCTATCTGAGCTTGGACTTGCGCCGGGTGGTCGTGGTTTGCGTGGTGATGGTGCTGCTGGTGGTTGTGGGGTTCTTCATCCTTCGCTGAGGGAGGCCCATTTTGGGCCGTCCCTATACTCGCGAAGATGCGCGTGATCCTCTACACGGGCAAAGGTGGTGTGGGCAAAACCACCGTCGCCGCCGCCACCGCCGTGCGCTGTGCGCAGCTCGGGCTGCGGACCCTGGTGGTCTCCACCGACGCCGCGCACAGCCTGGGGGACAGCCTCGACCTCGAGCTCGGTCCCGAGCCGGTCCAGGTCAGCGAGAATCTCTTTGCCCAGGAGGTCAATGCCCTCCACGAGATGGAGGGGCATTGGAACCGCATTCACGACTATTTGGCGGTGCTGTTCAACAGCCAGGGGGTCGACGAGATCATCGCCGAGGAGCTGGCCACGCCGCCCGGGATGGAGGAGGTGGCGAGCCTGATGTGGATCCGCCGCCATGCCCAGGGGCAGGAATTCGACGTGCTGATCGTCGACTGCGCACCCACCGGCGAGACCCTGCAACTGCTGGCCTTCCCCGATGTCGCTCGCTGGTACCTGGACCGGATCTTCCCCCTGGAGCGCAAGGTGATGCGGGTGGCCCGTCCGCTGGTGCAACCGTTCATCAGCATCCCGCTCCCGGCCGACGATATCTACCGCTTGGTCCGGGAACTCCTGGAGGACCTGGAGTCCATGAAGGAGGTCCTCAGCGACGCCCGGAACTGCACCGTGCGGCTGGTGCTGAACCTGGAGAAGATGGTGATCAAGGAGGCCCAGCGGGCCTTCACCTACCTCAACCTCTACGACTACCAGGTGGATGCGATTCTGGTCAACCGAGTGCTTCCCGAGGAGGTTGGGGAGGGCTACTTCGCCGAGTGGCGCAAATCCCAGAAGCGCTACCGAGAGCAGGTCGAGGTGGCCTTCTCTCCGGTCCCGATTCTGGACGCCCGGCTGTTTGACCACGAGGTGCTGGGACTGAGCGACCTCGGCGAACTGGCCGACTCTCTCTTCGGCGACCGCGATCCCAGCGCCGTCCTCTACGACACCAAGCCGCAGTCACTGCGCAAGGAGGGCGAGGGCTACGTGCTCTCCCTGCAGCTGCCCTTCGCCACCAAGGACCAGGTGGAGCTGACCCAGCGCGACGACGAACTCTACGTCAGCGTCGGGCCCTACAAGCGTGAGATCAGCCTGCCCCGGGTGCTGCAGGGCCAGGTCACCACCTCGGCCCAGCTGGAGCACGGTCAGCTGGCGATTCACTTTGGGAGAGTCTGATGGAGCGCGAAGAAGCGGAGCGGCTGGCGGGGTGGGCGGCCCGAGTGCTCGAGGAGGCGGTGGCCCGGGCGGCCAGCGAGCTCGGCGAGCTGGTGCCCGAGGAGTCGAGGGCCCACCTGCTCAAGGCCGAGCGGGAGCTGGTGCTGGCGGCAGCCGCGGCGGTCGAGCACCGGCACCGCCGCCGGGGGGGCCAGGCCCGACGCCGCCCCCACAAGATCGTCGTGGACTGAACCCCGGTGCTGGGGACGGGGATTGAGTTCTACCTGATCCTCCTTCTTTTCGCTGTCCCCGGGATCGCCCTCGGATTCACCGTCCACGAGGTCTGCCACGCCCTGGTGGCCACCTCCTACGGCGATCCCACACCCCGCCGCCAGGGAAGGCTGTCGCTTAATCCCGCCAACCAGATCGACCCCCTGGGGCTGGCGATGCTGGTCCTGATCGGCTTCGGCTTCGCCCGCCCGGTCCAGTACAACCCCGCCTATGTCCGCCGCGGCCGCCAGCGGGCCTGGCTGGCCTTCGCGGGCCCCTTCAGCAACCTGCTGATCGCCGCCGCCCTGGGAGTGGTCATACGGCTCCTGATCGTCCTGGTTCCCTCGGTGCAGAACTGCTACCTGCCCAGCTTCGCTCTCCCCCCGGCCGGCTACCTCTACTGGATCCTCACCGAGGGCTTCTTCGTCAATGTGATCCTCTGCGTCTTCAATCTGATCCCGATCCCGCCTCTGGACGGGTACGGGGTCGCCGAGGGGCTGCTGCGGGGCCAGATCCCTGAGGTCTTCTCCTGGATCGACATGCACCGCACCTGGATCTACGTCGTCGCCCTCCTGCTCTTCTTCGTCCTGCCCAACCTCGGCTCCTCCGGCCTCTCCATCTCGGCCCCGATCCTGGGGGCGGCCGATTGGCTCTGGGCTCGGCTGGTGGTGGGGCCGCCGCCGTTGGCGCTGTTCCCCAACATCGGCTACCTGATCAGCCCCAGCAGCGCCAGCCTGGCCACGGCGCTGGCCAACCCGTGCCTGCCTTAGCCACCCCGCGGCCGGTCGGGGCCCAGGCGATCGTGGTCGATGACCGGGGTCGGGTGCTGATCCAGCTCCGGCTCTGGCCGGCCGGTTGGGAGCCCCCGGGGGGCCACGTCGACCAGAGCGAGGACCCCGCCCGAACCGTGGTCCGGGAAACCCGGGAGGAGACGGGGCTGGAGATCGAGGTCGAGAGGCTGATCGGCTATTACCAGTTCACCGGGATCCGCCGGGACCTGGATGTGGTCTTCCGCTGCCGCCCGGTGGGAGGACGGCCCAAGACCGGCAGGGAGGCCTGGCACCTGGCCTGGGTGGCGCCGGCCCGGCTCCCCCGCTCGCTCTTCCCCTGGTACCGTCAGCGGATCGCCGACGCTCTGCTCCCCGAGTCCGTGCTGCCGGTGAAGCGGGCCCAGCATGTCGGGCTGGCCGATGTCTGGCTTCACGGCCTCAGGCTGGTCTTCGACCTGGGCGGCTCGGTGATCTCGCGACGGACTGGGACCCGCGCCAGCTGACCCAGTGCAGATAGCCCTCGACTTCGGCGGCGGCCTGGTGCTGATGGTGCTGGCCGCCACCCTCTTCACCAACGCGGTGGAGTGGGGGGCCCGCAGCCTGGGGCTGGGGCACGGGATGACCGGGAGCGTGATGGCGGCAGTGGGCACCGCCATGCCCGAGAGCATCGTCCCGGTGGTGGCCCTGATCGCGGGCGGTCCCCAGGCCGCCCAGACCGCCACCGGGGCGATCCTGGGTGCCCCCTTGATGCTGGCGACGATCGGGCTGGGGGTGGTGGGCGCGGTCAGCCTGCTCTGCGGCCGCCCCTGGCTCCGCGTGGAGCCGACCGCGGCCCGGCGGGCGATGATGGCGTTCACCGTCAGCTTCGTCCTGCTGATCGCCGGGGCGTTCCTCCCCCGGCCGCTGCGCTGGGTCGACGCCGCCATCCTGGCTTTCCTCTACATCGACTTCGTCCGCCGGACCCTGAGGTCCGACACCGTTCCCGAGGGCGACTACGAGCCGCTGCTCTTCTCCCGGCTCACCGGAGGCTGGAGCCCCGATGGCTCCTCCCGCCTGGCGCTGCCCGCGGTCCAGGCGCTGGTGGGTCTGGCCGGTCTGGCCCTCGCCAGCGAGGTCTTCCTGGTCGGGCTCCACCGGGTCGCCAGCCTGGCCCACCTCTCGCCCCTGGTCCTGGCGCTGCTGCTGGTACCGATCGCGACCGAGCTTCCCGAGCTCACTGCCGGCAGCCTGTGGATCCGCCGCGACCGCGACAGCCTGGCGCTCGGCAACGTCACCGGCGCCATGGCCTTCCAGGCCACCGTCCCGGCCATCGTGGGGCTGTGCTTCACCCCGTGGAGGCTATCCGAGGCCGGCTTCCTGGCCGCCGGAGTCACCGTCCTGGCAGTCCTGGTGGGGATGGCGGCGGCCGGTGCCCGGGGCGTGAACGCCAGGCTGCTGCTGCCGGTCGGGCTGGGGCTCTACGTCGTCTACGCACTGGCGGTGGTGGTGGTCCGAGTCTGAGCATGGCCCGGCCGGCTCCGCTGCGCCCGCTTACACTGGCCCCGAACCTGGGGGGCGCCGCCACGATCTCGAGGAGTGGCCGATGTCAACTCGTTTGCTGCCCACCTGGGTGGGCGCCCTGACGCTGGCCGCCGTTCTGGTGGGCTGTGGCCAGGGCCTCCCCAGCGGTCCCAGCCTGGTGCGCCAGGTGGCCGCCGCCATGGTCCGGGCCGGCTCCTACCGGATCACCGGCTCCGACCGGGCCGGACCGACCACCACCAGCTTCCGGGTGGTGGTGCGTCGCGACGGCGACTTCTCCGGCACCCTCAACATCGCGGTCCCCCACTCCCCGACCTTCCGAAGCGACATCGTCTCCCTCGGGGAGAAGGTCTACGTCCGCTCCCCGACCGAGCTCCAGGAGCTGGGGATCACATCGCTGCCCGGCAACCTCAACCCGGAGACCACCTGGGTGCTCCAGCCCGCCTCGGTCGCCACCAGCTATCGGAAGAGCCTGCACCCGTTCGCGGGGGTGGGCCTGGCTGCCACGCTCCGGCGAGCCCTCAAGGGCCCGGCCACGGTGCGGCGCTCCCAGCTCGGCGGGAGGAGGGTGCTCCTGATCCAGGAGAACGGCGGGGGTTCATCATTAAGGCTGTTCGTGGAGCCCACCAGCGATCACCTGTTGGAGTTGGCCATCACCGGGCGCCAGCCGGTCGTCCTCAAGTACGCCGCCTTCGGAATTGCCCAGAAGGTCGAGCCCCCGCCCAGCGCCCTGGTCTATGTGCCCCCCGCCGGGGCGGGAGCCGGCTAGCCGTGGTCCTGATCGGCGCCCATGTCTCCACCGAGGGTGGCATCAACACCGCCTTCGGGCGCGCGCTTGAGATCGGTGCCGAGGCGGTCCAGGTCCACCCCACGCCGCCCCAGACCTGGCGCCGGTTGCATCCCGACCTGGGGACGGTGGCGGAGTTTCGCCGACGGATGGCCGAGACCGGCCTCGACGCCTTCTTCTTCCACGCCGTCTACCTCATCAACCTTGCCACCGCCAAGGAGGACCTCCTGGCCCAGTCGAAGGGATCTCTGCGCAGCCACCTGGAGCTGGCCAACCTGCTGGGGGTGCGGGGAGTGATCTTCCACCCGGGTTCCCACAAGGGCCAGGGCTTCGAGGTGGTGCTGCCCCAGATGGCCGCCGCGATGCGCCAGGCACTCGACGACTCCGGGGGGGAGAGCCAGCTGATCATCGAGAACAGCGCCGGCTCCGGTGACAACATCGGCAGCTCCTTCGCCCAGATCAGGCAGATGCTGGAGGCGGTCGACGATCCTCGGCTCCGGGTCTGCCTCGACACCGCCCACGCCTTCACCGCAGGCCACGACCTGCGCACCGTCGAGGGGCTGGCCCGGCTGGTCGAGGAGCTGGGGCGGGAGGTCGGCTTCGACCGGCTCGCCGCCATCCACGCCAACGACTCCAAGGCGGCCTTCGGGTCCAACGTGGATCGTCACCAGAACATTGGGGACGGGGAGATCGGGTCCGAGGCCTTCCGCAGGATCCTGGCCGATCCTCAGCTGTCCAGGGTGCCGCTGATCCTGGAGGTGCCCGGGCTGGACCGCAAGGGACCCGACCGGGCCAACATCGAGCGGCTGCGGGACCTGGCGGGGCTCCCGCCTCTGGCCTCGGTCCCAGGGGACTGACCCCAGTGCCATCGCCGCCGGGGGGCCGCACCTTCGTGGTCGGGGTTGACCTCGGGGGCACCTGGGTCAGGGCCGGTCTGGCTGACTCCAGCGGCGAGGTCCGCCGCCGGAGCCGGGCCCGGACCATGGCCCTGGAGGGGCCCGACCGGGTGCTGGCCCAGATCGGTGAGTTGGTGCGCCAGCTGGTGACCCTGGAGCCGCAGGTGAGGCTGGACCGGCTGGTCCTGGCAGTCGGCGTGCCGGGCCCGGTGAACTGCGAGGCCGGGGTCGTGGATGGGGCCCCCAACCTTCCGGGCTGGCGCCAGGTGGCCGTCCGGGCCCGCCTCGAGGAGGCCCTGGGCTGCACCTGCCTGGTCGAGCACGACGTCAGCCTGGCCGCTCTGGCCGAGCACCGGCTGGGGGCTGGGCGCGGCACCGATGATTTCGTCTATGTCACCGTGAGCACCGGGATCTCGGCGGGGATGATCTTGGGCGGCCGGCTCTACCGGGGCCACCGGGGCAGCGCCGGCGAGTTCGGCCACACGGTGATGGCCCCCGATGGGCCCCTCTGCAACTGCGGCAACCGGGGCTGCCTGGAGGCGTTGGCCTCCGGGGTCGCCATTGCCCGGGACGCGGGCATGACCAGTGCCTCGGAGGTCACCCGCCTCGCCGAGGCGGGCGACCGGAAGGCTCAGGCGGTCCTGGCCAGGGCCGCCCGCCACCTGGCGCTGGCCCTAGGCGGGCTGATCAACCTGCTCAACCCCGAGGTCCTGGCCCTGGGCGGCGGGGTGATCGCCTCCTCGCCGCACCTGTTTGCGGACGTCCTTGCCGGCATCCAGGACGCGACCTTCCCCTCACTGCGGGGCAGCTGCCTGGTGCAGCGGGCCGAGCTGGGCGAAGACCAAGGGCTGCTGGGGGCGGTGGGCATGGCGCTGGACTTTGCTAGGCACCGGTCGGGCCTGCCCGCCGAGCTGACCCCTTCCTAGGCGGCGGGGGCGGGGCCGGCCAGCGACTTGGAGACGAGGGCGGCCTGGTCGACCAGCAGCTGGCCCAGGGAGGCCTCCAGCACAGGGTTGGCGCGGGGCTGGGGCACCACGAACGCCAGGGCCCCAACCACCTGTTTGCCGGGACCCCAGAAGGCTGCGGCCAGCTCGGTCACGCCGCTGCCGGACCGGTTGGTCAGTGAGGCGAAGCCCCGAGTGCGGACCTCGGCCAGACGGTCGACGAGCTCGGAGGCCCCAACCGGGCTGGGCCCCCGGCTGAACACCGTCACCACGGTCTCGGCGCTCAGCCCGGAGAGGATCGCCAGCCCTGCGGCGCAGGAGGTGAGCGGCAGCCACTCGTGCAGGGGCAGCCGGACCTGTATCGGGTGCCGCGAGGGGATCTCGGCCACGTAGAGGGCGGCCAGCTCGGTCGTCGAGTACAGTGCCAGGAGGGTGGTCTCGCCGCCGGTCCGCGCTGCCTCACGGAGCTGAGGCAGCGCCAACTCCACCAGCGGTGTCCGTTGGGCTCCCCGCATCGCCAGGCGGTAGAAGCCCAGACTGAGCCGGTACCGGCCAATCACTGTGGAGGGCTCGATCAGCCCCTCCTCCTCGAGGGCGCCCAGGGAGCGGTGGACGGTGCTGGGCGCCATCCCTACGGCGGCCGCCAGCTCCCTCACCCCGAAGTCCTGGGCGTCGTGGTACGCCATCCAGCCCAAGAGCCGGACCGTCCGACCCAGGGGGTTGCGCTGGTGGCTCAGAAGCTGCGGCACAACTTCCGGCCGGCGAAGCTGCCTGACAAGAAAGACGGCCCTCCCGCGAACATTATAGGGTGCGTTCCGGCGGGCCGAACAGATCCGGAGGGTTCCGCCCATCGGCGGGCCCTCCGGATCTGGGTCGCTCAGCGGTGCCCGCCGAACTGGTGCCGACGGGTGGACCGCTCGGATGCATCGGGCTCGGCCCCGAGGGTGACCGAAAGTTGGAGCTCCTCGATGCCGCGGACCAGCTCCAGGCGCAGAGGGTCGCCCGGCCGAGCCCCGGCCAGGACTCGGTGGAGGTCGCCCGCATCGGTGAGGGCATTACCCCCGGCGGAGGTCAGGAGGTCGCCCTTGAGAATCCCTGAGGCCGCCGCCGGCCCCTCCTCGTCGAGGTGTTGGACCAGGACGCCGTTCCGCTCCGGCAGGCCGACCGCGGCCCGGAGCCGGCGCGCCACCTCCGAGGGCAGCAGTCCCACCCCGAGGTAGGCTCGGGCCACCGTCTCGCCGCGGGCGAGCGCCTCGATCCGGGCTCTCAGCCCGGCATCCGCGGAGATGGCGGCGTAGAGCCCCTCACCCAGCCGCTTGGTGTTGATCCCGAGCAGCCCGCCGGCGAGGTCCAGCGCAGGACCTCCCGAGGAGCCGTGGGCGAGCGGCGCCGTGTGCTCGAAGCCACCGGTGATCAGGCGTCCGCCCGGGCCGCGGAACTCGCGGTTCTTGGCGGAGACCACTCCGAAGCTCAGCCGGGGACCGCGTCCGCCGGGATTCGCCGCCGCGAAGATCGGGGTCCCCAATTGGGGCTCCCGGTCTGACCACTTGACCGCGGCCGTCGCCTCGGTGGCGACCGTCAGTACCGCGAGATCGCCAGCCAGGTCGATGGCGACCCGCTCGGCCCCCCGCATGGAGCCCTCGGCGAAATGGACCACGGGGCGCTCCGAGTGGACGTTGTGGGCGCTGGTGACCACCACCCCCTCGGCGAACACGATCCCGCTCCCGGCCGGGCCGACCGACCCGACCCCGACCACCGCCGCCAGCGCCCCCTCTCGCACCCGTGCGGCAGCCTCCTCCAACTCCACTTGAAAGCCCACGGCCGATCCTCCCTGGTGATTGTCAGTAGTTGTCCCTTGCAAGCAGCAACTTTACCCGACAAGCTCGATGGGCGTGTACTGGAGCTGCTGGACCGCGAGAATCGGGAGGTGGGCGAGACCCCGGGCGTTGAGCGGCCAGGGCTCCAGCTGGGGCTGGAGCGGGTGGGCGACCGCTGGGCGCTGCTGGTGGTGGGGGCGTTGCTGCAGGGCCCCAACCGGTACAGCGAGCTGAAGCGCCAGCTGCCCACGATCGCCTCCAACGTGCTCAGCGGGCGGCTCCGCCGGCTCGAGGCCGCCGGGGTGGTGCAGAGCCAGCGCTACTCGGACCGACCGCCCCGGCTGGAGTACCGGCTGACCCCGTCGGGGCGCGCCCTGGCCAGGGTGATCGACGAGCTCGACCGCTGGGGGCGCGCCGATGGGGATGAGGGGCCGGCCCACCGCCGCTGCGGGACCCCGATGGAGGTCCGCTGGTACTGCCCGACCTGCGCCGAGCTGGTCATCCCCGGTGAGGTCGCCCAGGACGACGATGTCGTCTTCGCCTGATCCGGGTTCGCCCTCGGCGGCGGCCCTGCGCCGGCTGCTGCCGGAGATGGAGGCCGGGCTTGGGGCCAGGACCTGCATCGTGGGTGGGTACGTCCGCGACCTGCTCTTGGGCCGCGAGGCCGGCACCGACGTCGACGTGGTCTTGGAGGGCTGCTCCGCCGAGGCCGCCGGGGAGTGGCTGCGGCAGCGTTGGGACCTTCGCGCCAAGGTGGTCCCCTTCGAGCGTTTCGGGACCGCTCAGATCGCGTTCCCGCTCGCGGGTTCCGGCCGGTTCACGGTCGAGTTCGTCCGGGCCCGGGCGGAGGCCTACTCTCCGGAGACCCGCAAGCCGACGGTGCGGGCCGGAACCCTCGAGGAGGACGCTCAGCGCCGCGACTTCACCGTGAACACCCTGATGCTGGACAGCCGGGGGACATTGCTCGACCCCACCGGGCGGGGGTTGGCGGACCTGACCGAGGGGGTGTTGCGGACCCCGCTCGAGCCCGGGGAGACCTTCTCCGAGGACCCCCTGCGGATGCTGCGGGCGGCCCGGTTCGTGGCCCAGCTCCAGTTCCGCCTGGGCCCGGAGGTGGAGGAGGCGATGACCGCGATGGCCCCCCGGCTGGGGATCGTCTCCAGGGAACGGATCAGGGACGAGTTGGTCAAGCTCCTCATGGCACCCAAGCCCTCGACCGGGCTCCGGCTGCTGCAGCGCACCGGGCTGCTGCACCAGTTCGCTCCCGAGCTGGCGGCGATGGCCGGGGTGGAGCAGGGTGGCTACCACCTCGGCGATGTCTTCGAGCACACCTGCCTTGCCCTCGACGCCTCCCCGGCCCGGAAGGTGGTGCGATTGGCGGTCCTCTTTCACGATATCGGCAAGCCGCCAACCGCGGCCCTGGGGCCGGGGGGCCCCACCTTCCACGGGCACCCCCAGGAGGGTGCCGAGCTGGCCGCGGCGGTGATGCAGCGGCTGCGCTTCAGCGGTGTCGAGATCGAGGCGGTCCGGAAGCTGGTGCTGCTCCACATGCGCCCCATCCAGTACCGGCCGGAGTGGGCCGACAGCGCCGTCCGGCGGCTCTGGCACGCCGCCGGTGACAGCCTGCCCCAGCTGCTGGCCCTGGCCCGTGCCGACACCGAGGGGTCGTCGTTCCCCGGGCTCGACCAGCTGACCGAGCTGGAGCGGCGGCTCGCCGAGGTGGCCGCCGCCCACCCGGAGGGGCTCCGGGCGCCGCTGGGGGGTGACCAGCTGAAGCGCGCCTTCGGCCTTGCCGCCGGGCCCTGGGTGGGGCGGGCCCAGCGGTCGCTGCTGGAGGCGGTGATGGAGGGCGAGCTCGAGAGGACCGAGGGCCCCGACCTGGAGCAGGCGGCGCTGGACCACCTGGAGCGGCATCGCCCCGAGTGGGAGCCGCGTCCTGGGGAAGCGGGCGCGCCCCCGGGGTAGACTGGGGCCGAACGGGACTGCTACGACTTGTCTGGGGTGCCTGCGATCGACCTCCTGAAGCGGCTACGAACGCTGGTCCTGGAACTGCCACAGCAGCTCCGATTGGCCTACTGTCTGGCCCGGGACCCGCGCACCCCAGCCCCGCTGAAGGCGGCCCTGGGGGCGTCGCTGGCGCTAATCCTCAACCCCGCCATCGACCTGCCCGCGTGGGTCCCGGTGGTGGGTCAGATGGACACCATCGCCCTGACCCTGACCGTCATCAGGACCTTCAACGCCCAGGCTCCTCGGGAGCTGCGCAAGGAGATCGAGGCTCAGATCAAGGCGGGGGAGAGCAGGCTCGACCTCGACCTGAGGCTTGGGACCCAGGCCGCGGTGGGGCTGACGGCCCGAATCCGCTCGCTCACAGCCCAGCGCCGGGCCAAGCCAGGTCCAGAGCCCCCCAGCGCCCCGCCTCCCTGGTACCGTTCTCCTGCGCCGGCCGGGGGGCAGGCCAGCCAGCCAGCTGGCGAGCCCGGGTCCACGGGAGCCCCGCCTCAAGTAAGTGAGGAGCATTCGATTTGAAGGTGATCCTGACCAAGGACGTGGCCGGCACCGGGCGGGCCGGAGACGTTCGTGAGGTAGCCGACGGATACGCCCGCAACTACCTCCTGCCTCAGCGGCTGGCCCAGCCCGCCAAGCCGGAGGCGGAGGCCCAGATCCGGGCCCAGCGCGAGCGTCAGCGCCACAAGGTGGAAGCGGAGCTGCACGAGGCGCAGGAGCTCGCCCGCCGGCTGGAGGCGACCGAGGTGGAGATCTCAGCGCGGGCCGGCGACACCGGCAAGCTATACGGAGCCGTGGTCAACATCGACGTGGCCGAGGCCATCGAGGCCCAGCTGGGGATCATCATCGACCGGCGCAAGATCGAGTTCGAGCCTGCCCATGAGGTCGGCGAGCACCAGGCCGTGGCCAAGCTCCACTCTGAGGTTGAGGCCCGGATCAACGTCCGGGTCGTCGCCGCGTGAGCGCCCGGCCGGAGCTCCGGCCGGCCACCCCACTCCGGGTCCCCCCGCACAACGTCGAGGCCGAGCGCTCGGTCCTGGGGGCTCTGCTTCTAGACAAGGACCAGATCGGGGTGGTGGTCGGCAAGCTCGAGGCCGATGACTTCTACCTCGACGCCCACGCCGACCTCTTCCGGGCCATGCTCAGCCTCTTCTCCCAGGGCACTCCGATCGACACCCTGACCCTGGCCGATGAGCTGGAGCGCCGGGGAGCCTTGCTCCGGGTGGGCGGGCTGGAGGTGCTGACCTCTCTGGCGGCGTCGGTGCCGACGGCGGCCAACGTCGAGTACTACGCCAAGATCGTCTCCGACCACTCCCTGAAGCGCCGTTTGATCTCGGCCGGAGGCCGGCTGGCCGACCTCGGCTTCGATGATGCCCTGGACGCCCAGCCCGCCATCGAGGAGGCGGAGCGCACCGTCTTTGCGGTGGCCGACCGCGGCCGGGTCAAGAGCGATTTCGAGTCGATCGGGGTGCGGCTGCCCCAGACCTGGGAGCTTCTCCAGCGGGCCTACGATCAGCGGTCCAAGCGCGCGGTCACCGGCGTGGCCAGCGGCTTCGGCGAGCTGGATGCGCTCACCTCGGGCTTCCAGCGCTCCGAGCTGATCGTGGTGGCGGCACGGCCGGGAGTGGGCAAGACCTCCTTCGCACTCAACGTGGCCCGGCACGCCGCGGTGCAGCGTGGCCACGTGGTGGGCCTCTTCAGCCTGGAGATGGCCAGGGACGCCTTGGTCCAGCGCATGCTCTGCAGCGAAGCCGGTGTCGACGCGTACCGGCTCCGCACCGGCCAGCTCGCCGACGACAGCTGGCAGAGGATCGCCGAGGCCATGGACACCCTCAGCCGGGCGGCCATCTTCATCGACGATACCCCGGCCATCTCGGTGATCGAGATGAGGGCCAAGGCCCGCCGGCTCAGGGCCCTGGCTCCGGTCGACCTCCTCATCGTCGACTACCTGCAGCTGATGCGATCCTCGACCCGCTCCGACTCCCGGGCCCAGGAGGTGTCGGAGATCTCGGCGGGCCTGAAGAGCCTGGCCCGGGAGCTGGACGTGCCGGTGCTCGCCGTCTCCCAGCTCAACCGGGAGTCGGAGCGGCGCACCGACCGCCGGCCCCAGCTGAGCGATCTCCGGGACTCGGGAAGCATCGAGCAGGACTCCGACATCGTCATGTTCCTCTACCGCCCGGGCATGCACGAGGAGGGCAAGGACCCCGGGATAACCGAGCTCGACATCGCCAAGAACCGCAACGGCCCGGTGCGCCGGATAAGTCTCTTCTTCAATGCCGGGCAGACCGCCTTCCACGACCTCGACCGAATTCACCAGGACCCAACTGGGTGAGCGTGGTCGTCTGCCTCGGCGGCCAGTGGGGCGACGAGGGCAAGGGCAAGATCGTCGACGTCCTGGCCGAGTCCGCCCAGATGGTGATCCGCAGCCAGGGCGGCAACAACGCCGGCCACACGGTCGTGGTCGGCGGCCGCACCTTCAAGTTCAACCTGATCCCGGCCGGCATCCTCCATCCCTCGACCGTCTGTGTCATCGGCAATGGGGTCGTGCTGGACCCCAAGGTGCTCTTGCATGAGATCGAGGACCTGGAGTCGCAGGGGGCCAATCTGGAGAACCTGGTGATCAGCGAGCGGGCCCACATGATCATGCCCTACCACCCGGTCCTGGATCGGCTGGAGGAGAGCGCCCGCGGCGATGACCGGCTGGGGACAACTTTCCGTGGGGTCGGCCCCGCCTACAGCGACAAGGTGAGGCGGATCGGGTTTCGGGTGGGCGACCTCCAGAAGCTGCGCTTCCTGGAGAAGAAGCTCGAGTTCGTGCTCCCCCTCAAGAACGAGGTCCTGGTCCGGCTCTACTCGGCGCCCCCCTTCGCCGTGGGCACCATCCTCGACGAGTACGCCGACTACGCCCGGCGGCTGGAGCGCTTCATCCGCGATCCCTATCCCCTCATCCAAGGCGCCATCGCGAGGGGCCAGCGGGTGATCCTCGAGGGGGCCCAGGGCACCATGCTCGACCTGGACCTCGGCACCTATCCCTACGTGACCAGCTCCTACCCCTCGGCGGGCGGCGCCCTGGCAGGGGCTGGCATCGGGCCCCGTCACGTGACCCGGACCATCGGGGTGTTCAAGGCCTACACCACCAGGGTCGGGTATGGTCCCTTGCCTACCGAGCTTGAGGGCGATCTGGCCGAGCACCTTCGGGAGCGTGGCGACGAGTACGGCACCACCACGGGCCGGGCCCGCCGAGTGGGCTGGTTCGACGCCTGCGTGGCCCGCTACTCGGTGGCGGTCAACGGGATCGACTCCCTCGCGCTGACCAAGCTCGACGTTCTCGACGAGCTCGAGGCCGTCCGCATCTGCACCGGCTACCTCAGCAAGGGGCAGCCCCAGGACCATCCCCTGGCCAACATCTCCCACCTCAAGCACCTGGAACCGCAGTACGAGGAGCTGCCTGGATGGCGCTGCAGCACCAGGGACGCCCGCCGGCTCGAGGAGCTCCCTCCGGAGGCCCGGACCTACCTGGGACGGATCGCGGAGCTGGCCGGAGCGAAGTTGGACTGGGTCTCGGTCGGGGCGGGCCGGGATCAGACCATCGAGCCCGCGGATTGGTAGCCCCCGGCGCGCGCCGGCGCCGCCTCGCCGCCGCCCTGTCCCTGCTCCTGGCGCTGCTGCTGGGCTCCCTGGCGCTGCTGCTCTCGGCGCTGGCCGCCTCTTCGGGGCCCTGGACCCCACTCCAGCCGATCCCCGGCCTCGCATCCGAGCACGCCGTGGTCTGGCAGCTGGTGGGGAACCCCGCCAACCCCCAGCAGTTGGCGGCGGCCACCAGCCGGGGGGTCTGGCTCAGCTCAGACGGCGGCCAGACCTGGGCCGCCACCACGATCACCGAGTACGCCTGGGCGGTCGACTTCACCGGCTCGGGCAGCACCCTCCTGGCCGGGACCGCCCGCTCCGGGCTCTACCGAAGCACCGACGGGGGCCAGACCTGGAGCCAGGAGAACACCGGGCTGCGCAGCCTCGACGTGAGGGCGATCACCTCCGGCCCGACCGCCATCGTGCTGGGCACCCAGAAGGGGGTCTACGTCAGCGGGACCGGCACCGCCTGGGCCCAGGCCGGTCTCCGCGACCTCAGCATCAGCTCGGTGGCGATCATCGCCGACACCCCGCTGGGCGTGGTAGCCGGTTCCGACCAGGTGGCCCAGGCCGACAACCTGTACCGCTCTCTCTCGGTGGGGGCTAACGGGGGCTGGCAGGCGCTGCCGGGCGGCGACCCCGGGGGCGCCCCGGTGTCCGCGGTGGCGGTCGGGCCCCTGGCCAAGGGCGCCTCCACGCCGCCCCTTCTGGTGGGGAACCTGAAGGGGCTGTACGCCAGCTCCGACGGGGGGGACACCTGGCAGGCCCAGTCCCTGGCCGGCGGGGTGCTCTGGGCCGTCAACAGCATCGCCTTCGATCCCGAGAACCCCCAGGTGGTCTACCTGGGAGGCGACAACGGGGGTAGCTCCGGCGGCGGCCTCCAGCGCAGCGTCGACGGGGGTGACAGCTGGGCGGCCTTTCAGCAGGGGCTTCCTGCCTCGGACGTGACCTCGATCGACGTCCTGCCGACCAGCCCCCTCACCGTCCTGGCCGCGGTCTGGAACGCGACCAGCCGGACCCCGGGCACCGCCCGGGCGCTGGACACCAACGCCCCCCCGCCGGTGGCGTTGCACTCCAGCTCGGGCACCCCGATATCGGTGGTGGTCTCGCCCACGCCGGCCGCCACCGCGAGCCCCCGCCAGCACCGCACGACGAAGGCCAAGGCGAACTCCGTCGCGGCCTGGGTGGTTGGGGTGGCGGCGGTGGTCATCGTCGTGCTGGCGATCCTTGCGACCACCTTGCTGCGGCGCCGCCGCCGGCGCCTCGAGGCCGAGGCCCCGCCATGACCGACCGTCTGCGAGGCGGGACCCCCGAAGCCCGGCTGGCGGAGCTGGGCCTCGAACTCCCAGTTCTGCCGGTGCCGCTCGCCAGCTACGTGCCCTTCACCTTCGCGGGCGACCTGGTGGTGACCTCGGGGGTGCTGCCGGTCCGAGGCGGGCGGGTGGTGATCGGCCGGCTGGGCTCTGACCTGGTGGTGGAGCAGGGCGTCGCCGCGGCCCGTCTGGCGGCGCTCTCCTTGCTCTCGCTGCTGGCGGCGGCGGCCGGGCGGCTGGACCGGATCGAGGGGCTGGTCATGCTCACCGGGTACGTTCGCTCCGCCCCCGACTTCTCGCGCCACTCCGAGGTCGTGGATGGAGCCTCGGAGCTGCTGCTCCAGGTTCTGGAGGACCGGGGCCACCACGCCAGGGTGGCGGTCGGGGTGGCCGAGCTACCCCGAGAGGCCTGCCTCGAGCTCCAGCTGATCGCCAGGCGCTGAGGGGCGGTCGGCCCGGGCGCCCCAGGCAGCGACAACGGTGGGTCGCGTCAAGGGCCGGCCCGGCCAGACCCCTCGTAGCCGGCCGGGCCGCCGCCTGACGTCCGGGGCGGGGTCCAGCCCGAGGCTCGCACGGCCGGGAGGAGGACGGTGAAGCTGGCGCCGTGGCCCAGTTTGGAGTCGACGTAGACGCGCCCCCCTTGGGCCTCGGCCAGGGCCTGAACGATGGCCAGACCCAGCCCGCTGCCGCCATCCTGGCGGGAGCGGGAGCCGCTGGCGCGGTAGAAGCGCTCGAAGACGTGGGGGAGGTCTTGGGCAGGGATCCCCGGCCCCTGGTCGGTGCAGCGCAGGCCCACCATCGCGCCCTCGTCCACCGTGCCCCAGGAGATAGCCGAGCCCTGGCCGTGGCGCTCGGCGTTGCGGTGGAGGTTGCTGACGATGGTGGACAGGGCGTCCGGGTCGACCATCGCGGAGAGCTGGCCCTGCGAGGCCGAGGAGATCTCGGAGCTCCCCTGCCGACCCTCCAAGAACTGGCCGAGGAAGGCCCCCAGCTCGACCGGCCGGGGCTGCAGGGAGCGCCGGTCGTCGGCACGGGCCAGGGTCAGGAGGTCCAGCACCAGGCGGTGCATCCGGTCCGCCTCCTGGGACATCACCGGCAGGGCACCTCGCACCTCCTCCAAACTGGCCCCGCCTCCTCGCTGGAGCACCTCCAGGTACCCCTTGATGGCCGTGAGCGGGGTGCGCAGCTCATGGGACGCGTCGGCGATGAACTGGCGCATGTGGCGCTCCGCCTCCTGGCGGACCCGCACCGTCCGCTCGACGCTGTCGGCCATCTCGTCGAAGACGGCGGCCAGCATTCCGACCTCGTCCCCCCGGGGGCTGAGCCCACTGCGCTGGGAGAGGTCACCCCGGCCCAGCCCCGCAGCGGCCTGGGTCAGCCTGCGCAGCGGCCCCAATCCCCTGGAGGTGATCCAGAGCCCGATCAGCAGCGCCACCACCAGCACCGCGGCGCTCCCGGCGGCAACCACGGCGGTGGCCGTGCCGAGCTCGGTCCGCACCGGCCCGGCGGACTCGGCCAACTCCACCACCCCCAGGTGACGCCCCAGAGCGCCGGTGAGCGGGAAGAGCATCACCAGCTGGCTGCCGGCGCCGCTTCCCACCAGGGTCGGCCCGGAGCCGGTGCCGCCCTGGGCTGCGGCCAGAAGCTGGCCCTGTGCGGGGGCGGGCACGGTCACCCCGGCCTGCACCGGGGAGTTGGAGCCGGCTCCGGGGCCGGCCGAGGCCACCAGCTCGAGCTCCGTGGAGTACACCGCTGCCTTGACCCCGGCCTCGGCCAGCAGCCTGGCCAGATCGCCTCCGACGGTCGCTCGAGGAAGGGCCGGAAGGCCCCGACGCACCCGGGCCCGCTCCTCGGCGAGAACCACCGCCCGCCCCTCGGAGAAGGTGGCCCGGAGGGTCTGGGCCCGGCTGTTGAGGACCGCCTGGCTGAGCAGGCCGACCTCCACCGCGCCGGCCACGGCCAGCAGGACCGCGAGCAGCCCGACGAAGGAGAGCGTGAGCCGCCACCTGAGGCTGCGGTACCAGGGAACGGCCGCGTCAGTCGTCGGCAAGGCGATAGCCCACCCTGCGGACGGTCTGGATCAGGCGACGCTCGGGATCGCCCAGCTTGACACGCAGGTAGCGGACGTAGACCTCGAGGTTGTTCTCATCCCCGTAGAAGGAGACTCCCCAGACCGCGTTGAGGATCCGGTCGCGGGCCAGCACCTCGCCACGGTGCTCCATGAAGTAGGCAAGCAGGTCGAACTCGCGGGTGGAGAGGTCGATCTCAGACCCCTCGCTGAGGACCCGGCGGGTGCTGCGGTCCAGCTCCAGGGTGCCCACCCGAAGCACCGCCGCCTGCTCAGGCTGGCGGCGGCGGAGGACCGCCCGGACCCGGGCCAGCAGCTCCTCGAACTCGAACGGCTTGCCGAGGTAATCGTCGGCGCCGACCTCGAGGCCGCGGATGCGATCCCGGGTCTCGTCCCGGGCGCTGAGGATCACCAGCCCTCGCCGAGGGTCGCCGGCCAGCTCCTTGGTGAGGGAGATGCCGTCCATTCGGGGCATCATCACGTCCAGCACGACGACGTCGGGGGCGAAGCGGTCGACCACGGTCAGGGCGGCCCGGCCGTCGCTGGCGGTCTCCACCTCGAAGCCTTCACGGCTCAGCCCGAGCCTGATGAAATCGGTGATCGCCGGCTCGTCGTCGACCACCAGCACCCGGGGTGGGCCCGGGCGCCGGCCAGTCACCTCTTCGGGCATGGCTGGCGGGATTATAGGTCGGGGCATTGCCAGATCAGACCACCCCCGGCGCGGGGGCTTGCTTAGACATGGCTTAGACTCGGGCGCCGATGCCGAATGCGTGGCCCGGCTCGGTGGCGCCCACCCGGCACAGTGCCGCGGTCGGGGAGCAGCCTGTCTCCTGGCTGGAACGGGAGGGGGCGGACCCTCCGGTGCTGCTGCTCCACGGTTGGGGCGCCAGCGCCTCCACCTTCACCGGGCTGATGCGGCTCTGCCGCACCCGCAGGCGGATCCTCGCGCCCGACCTCCCGGGGTTCGGCCAGTCCCCCCAGGGCGAGACCCTCTGGACCACCTCCGGGTATGCCGACCTGGTGCGGGAGATGGTCCGCCTCCGGGGCTGGAGCCAGATCAGCCTTGTCGGCCACTCCTACGGTGGCAGCGTCTCCATTCGGCTGGCCGGCGAGCCCGGGGTCACCGTGGACCGGCTGGTCCTGTGCGACGCCTCGGGCGTGCGCTTCCCCAACCGGGGTGTCGTAGGGGCGCGGGTTCGGGTCTTCCGGGCGCTCCGGGCCAGCGCCGAGGCGGTGCTGCCCGGGCGGGCCGCTGAGTCCGCTGTCGAGTGGTTGCGCCAGCGAATGGGCTCGGCCGACTACCGGGCGGCCGGCGCCCTGCGACCGACCCTGGTGCACGCCGTCCAGGAGGACCTGAGCGGGACGGCGGCCCGGATCTCGGTACCGACTCTCATCGTCTGGGGGGCCAGAGACCAGGAGCTGCCCCTCGATCCCTACGGGCTCAGGCTCCGCCAGCTGATCACCAGCTCCGAGCTGGTGGAGTTCGAGTCCAGTGGACATTTCCCCTTCGTCGACGAGCCGGGGCGGTTCGCGGCAGTGCTCGACTCCTTCGTCGACGCCACACTCTGATCCCGTGACACTCCCGCTCTGGCAGGCCCTGGCGCTGACCATCCTCGCCGCCGCCTCCGGCCGGGCCCGCTTCGAAGGCTGGCTGTACCTGTACCAGCTGGACGAGTACCAGCCCAGCCGGCTGCTGCGGACCTTCCGGCGCCGGGTCTCGGCCAACTGGCGCTGGCAGCTGGCCCTACTCCTGGGGGGGGCCGCCCTGGCCGCGGCGGCCTTCGGTCCGAGCCGGCAGGGGGCCGCGGTGCCGTTGCTGCTGGCGGCGCTGCTGCCGTTCTTCACCAACCGTCCCTTCGGCAAGCGGGGGGAGCTGCGCTGGACCGGCAGGGCTCGGCGGCTCGCGGTGCTGGCTGGCCTCCTCACCCTGGCCGCGCTCTTCGTCTCCCTCTGGAGCGGCTGGCCGGGCGCGCTCGCCATTGGGCTCATCGACCTGGTGCTGGTGGCCGCACTGACCCTCGCCGAGGGCTTGATGACGCCCTCACTGCGCCGCCGGCGGCGCCGCTACATGGCCGAGGCGGCGTCCCGGATCCGGGATCTCGGACCTCTGGTGATCGGGATCACCGGGAGCTACGGGAAGACCACCGCCAAGCTCTTCCTCCAGCAGCTGCTGGACTCCCCTGAGAATCCCTGCTTCGCCACCCCTCAGAGCTTCAACACCACCTTGGGGGTCTGCCGGGCCATCAACGAGGGGCTCCGCCCCGAGCATCGCTACGCGGTGGTCGAGATGGGCGCCTACCGTCCCGGCGAGATCGCCGAGATCTGCTCCTTCACCCACCCCCAGATGGGCATCGTCACCGCGGTGGGGGTGATGCACCTGGAGCGCTTCGGCACCAGGCAGCGGATCGCCCAGGCCAAGTCCGAGCTGTTTTCGGCGCTTCCGCCGGACGGGGTCGCGGTGGCTCCCAGCACTGTGGAAGAGCGCGCCGCCCTGACCGCTGGGCTCCTGGCCAGGCCGGTCTGGGTGGGGAGGGCGGGAGATCGCTGGTGGGCCGAGGAGATGAGCGTCGCCCCCGAGGGCTCCAGCTTCCGGCTCCGGGGCTCGGAGGGGGAGGACCTGCGTCTGGTGGTGCCGGTCCACGGCGAGCCGATCGTGGGTGACCTGCTCTGCGCCTGGGCGGTGGCGGCCGAGCTGGGGATACCCGCTGCCCGGCTGCAGGAGCGGACCGCCGGCCTGACCGGGGCCCCGCACCGGCTCGAGGTGAGCCAGGTCGGGGGCATCACTATCATCGACGACGCCTACAATTCGAACCCCGACGGGGCCGCCGAGGCGCTCCGGCTGCTGGCGGTCCTGCCCGGCCAGCGTCGGGTGCTGGTGACCCCGGGGTTCGTGGAGCTGGGCCCACTGCAGGAGCAGAGCATGCGCGAGCTGGGAAGGCGGGCCGCCGAGGTGTGCTCGCACGTGATCCTGGTCGGCCCCAGGCAGTCGGCGGCGGTGGCGGCTGGGCTCCGCGAGGCGGGCTACCCAGCCCAGCAGCTCACCGTCGTGACCGACCTGGACGAGGCCCAGAGGCGGCTTCCCGAGGTGGCCGGGGCCGGCAGCGTGGTCCTCTTCGAGAACGACCTCCCCGACTCCTTCCTGGAGCTGGGATGAGCCTCTCCGGGGTGACCGTGGCTCCGGTCTTCGGCTCCCGCTCGGTGGAGCACGAGATCAGCATCATCACCGCCTGCCAGGCGATGCCGGTGCTGGCCGAGCTGGGGGCCCGGCTCATCCCCATCTACATCACCAAGCAGGGACGCTGGCTCACCCACCCCAGCTTCACTGATCTGGCCACCTTCCGAAAGCGGCTCCCGGAGGAGGGAGGGACGGTGCTCCTCGACCTCGCCAAGGGCCAGCTCCTGGTCGGAGGCGGCTCCCTCCTGGGCCGGCCCCGGGAGCTGGGCGACCTGGTGCTCTTCCCCCTCCTGCACGGGACCTTCGGCGAGGACGGCAACCTGGCCGGCCTGGCGGCCATGGCCCGGTTGCCCCAGGTGGGGAGCGGCACCCTGGCGGCCGCGCTGGCCATGGACAAGCTCCGCTCCAAGCAGGTGCTGCGGGCGGCGGGACTGCCCGCGGTACCCTCCCTGGCGGCGGGTGATGCTGAGCAGGCGCGGCGGGTGGCCGCGCAGCTCGGCTTCCCGGTTGTGGTCAAGCCCAACCGGGGCGGTTCCAGCGTGGGGGTGGGACTGGCTGGCGACGAGCTCGAGCTGGCGCGGGCGGCGGAACTGGCCCTGGAGTACGACACCGGACTGGTACTGGAGCCGGCCGTGCCGGGCGCGATGGACCTGAACTGCGCGGTGAAGCTGCGCGAGCCCCGCTTCTCGGAGGTGGAGCGGCCCGTCAAGGGCACCGGCCCTCTCAGCTACGCGGACAAGTACGCCGGCCAGGGCAAGCGGGCCGGGCCGCTGTCAGCGGGAGGCAAGCGGGCCGGCGCCAAGGCCAGCTCCGGCGACCCCCGGCGCGAGCTCCCGGCCGCGATCCCTGAGGCCACCCGGGCGGAGGTCCAGCGGCTGGCGGTCCGGGCGTTCGACGCGCTCGGATGTGCGGGGTCGGCCCGGGTCGACTTCCTCCTCTCGGAGACGGGCGAGCTCTACGTCAACGAGGTCAACACCCTCCCCGGCTCTCTGGCCTTCTACCTCTGGGAGGCCAGCGGGGTGCCCTTCCCAGCTTTGCTCGAGGAGCTGGTCCAAGAGGCGCTGGAGGCGGTTGAGCACCGTACCCTCACCCTGCCCCAGAACCTTCTCGCCCCGGACCAGGTGCTGGGAAAGGGCTAGCGCCGACTAGCTCTTGGACCAGACCCGCTTCATGAGCAGGCGGGCCAGCTTGTCCGGATCGTGATGGGTGGTGAACGTGGGGGAGGCCAGGTCGCCTAGGACGTACTTGGTCCGGGAGCCGTTGCTGGTCACCTGGCGGCGGTCGAAGGCGACCCGGTGCACGCCGGCCTCCCGGGCGGTGGGCGAGAGTGGGAGGCTGAGGTTGCTGTTGGCGACCACGTAGTCGAAGAGGCCGTTTCCCACGTAGCGCTCCAGCGCCTCGACGTGGTCGTAGACCGAGTAGCCGCTGGTCTCGCCGGCCTGGGTGGCCACGTTGCAGACGTAGACCTTGATCGCGGGCGTGGAGCGCAGGGCCTCGATCATCCCATCGACAAGGAGGTTGGGAAGCAGGCTGGTGTAGAGGCTGCCGGGGCCGATCACGACCAGCTCCGCGTTCATGATCGCGAGCTGGGCTTCGGGGTTGAGACGGGGATGCTCGGGGACCAGAAAGACCCGCTGGATCGGTGCCTTGCCGGTAGGAACCTTGGACTCGCCCACCAGCACCTCACTTCCGGCGATGGCGCAGAGGGTGACGGACTCCAGGGTGGTGGGGACGATCTGCCCCCGCACCGCCAGCACCCGACCCGACTCCCTCAGCGCGTGCTCGAAGTCGCCGGTGATGTTGGTCATGGCCATGATGAACAGGTTCCCGAAGGAGTGGCCGCTGAGTGACCCCTCCTGGAAGCGGTACTGGAAGAGTTCGGCCATGAGCGGCTCCACGTCGGCCAGGGCGGTGAGGCACTGACGGAAGTCACCCGGGGGCGGGATCTGGTACTCGGATCTCAGCCTTCCCGAGCTGCCCCCGTCGTCGGCGACCGTGACCAGGGCCGTGACGTTGCCGCTGTGACGCTTGATCCCGCGCAGCAGGGTGGAGAGCCCGGTGCCCCCACCCACGGCCACGATCCGCGGACCCTTCTGGAGGCGGCGGAAGTCGTAGAGCCGCTCCACCAGCGCCTTGTCGCCGCCGGGGACGAACGGGCTGAGCAAGGAGCGGGTGAGCTTGTACATGCCCAGGCCGAGGAGCGCTAGCCCGAGCAGCACGAAGATCGTGGCCCTGACCCAGCGGGGCCAGAACTGCAGGGTGAGGTTGTAGGTGAACGCGGGCAGGGAGGCGGTCTGGTAGAAGGCACGCAGGGCGTAGCTGATCCCCAGGCTGATCCCCACGATCGCGACGATGGTCACGCCGAGCCAGCGCTTGACGTGGAGACCGGGAGTCAACCAGCGCGTGACGCCCGAACCTAGCCGTGGCGTTCGCATGACTTGGCCGGATGGTATCACCGGCCCCGGTCAGCGCCCGGCGGGGAATCCGGGCCCTAGGGGCCGGCCCCGAAGGGCGCGCGTATACTGGCCGCCGGTTGCGTTGGGAGGTGGTCCGCCAGAGTTCCAGGAGGGTTGCATTGGCTGCCCACGAACGGACCGTTGGATCAGCCCCGGCCCCGCCTGCTGCAAAGGCTGAGGCCTCCGCCGCTGGCCAGGGACCAGCCTTCGACCAGCAGGAGGCCTGGGTCTTCTTCGAGGGCGAGCCGCGCCGCTACCGCGACGCCCACATCGGGGTGATGACCCATGCCCTCCACTACGGTACCGGCTGTTTTGAGGGGATCCGTGCCTTCTGGAGCGCCCCGCGAGAGCAGCTCTACGTCTTCCGGGCCCGAGACCACTTTCAGCGCCTGCGCCAGTCCGCGTCCATCCTGCGGATGGCCCTGCCCCACTCAGCCGATGAGCTGACCGAGATCACGGTGGACCTGCTCCGGCGCAATCGCTTCCGGACCGACACCTACATCCGGCCCTTGGTGTACAAGGCCTCCGAGGAGATCGGGGTCAGGCTCCACGACCTCGAGGACGGATTCCTCATCTATGCCCAGCCTTTCGGGGAGTACCACGACCGCTCTCGGGGGCTGCGCTGCATGGTGTCCAGCTGGCGGCGGGTCGACGATAACGCTGCGCCGGCCCGGGCCAAGGTAACCGGGGTCTACATCAACTCCGCCCTGGCCAAGACGGAGGCCTTCGACAACGGCGTGGACGAGGCCATCCTGCTGGGCCAGGACGGCCATGTCTGCGAGGGCTCGGCGGATAACCTCTTCATCATCCGCAAGGGGGCCCTGATCACCCCTCCGGTCTCCGACAACATCCTCGAGGGGATCACCAGGGCGACCCTGATCCAGATCTGGACCGAGGAGCTGGGGCTGCCGCTGGTCGAGCGCTCGATCGACCGCACCGAGCTCTATATCGCCGACGAGGTGATCCTCTGCGCGACCGCAGCCCAGGTCTGCCCGGTTGTGGAGATCGACCATCGGCCGGTGGGCGACGGGACGGTCGGTCCGTTCGCACGCCGGCTCGACGAGATCTACTCCAGCCTGGTCCGCGGGGAGATCGAGAAGTACCGGGAGTGGTGTCACCCGGTCTACTGATCGGCGTCCCCACCCGGACCACCGCCTACCGCACCCGGGGGGCGATTCCCTCAAGCTCCCGGCAGGCCCTGGCGCTGGCCGCCCGCAGCTCGGTGGCGGCCCGCGCGTGGCCGGGGACGGACCAGGGCCCCGTGGCGGGCGCGGTCCGGACCACCCGCCCACCCATCTTCTGGACCAGCAGCTCCGGCCCGGGTTCGGCGCGTCCGGTCAGCACCACGCAGGGGAGCCCACGGGCGGAGGCCCGGCGGAGGACCTCGCCGGTGACCTTGCCGTGCAGGCTGGCCTCGTCGAACCGGCCATCGCCGGTGAAGGCCGCGTCGGCCCGCCCGAGCGCCCGGTCGAGCCCGGCCACGGCGGCGACCAGGTCCACCCCGCTCTCGAGTCGGGCGCCCATGAAGGCTGCCAGCCCGAAGCCGGTGCCCCCCGCCGCACCCATCCCCGGCCGGTCCCCGAGGCCATGGCGCCCCAGGTCCCGGGAGACAATCTCGGCCAGCCGGGCCAGCCCCTGGTCGAGCCGGCCCACCATGGCGGGGTCGGCACCCTTCTGAGGGCCGAACACGGCCGCGGCTCCGAGCTTCCCCAGCAGCGGGTTGTCGACGTCGCAGGCCGCCACCACCTCCACCCCCTCCCAGCCGGGATCGAACGGGGGAGGCTCGATCCGGTCCAGCTCCAGCAGCCCCAGCCCCCCCGGTGGGACCGGCCGGCCGCCGCGGTCGAGGAGCCGGAATCCGAGGGCCTGGGCCAGCCCGGCGCCGCCGTCGGTCGAGGAGCTGCCTCCGATCCCGACCAGCAGCTGCCGGGGATGCTGGCTGAGGGCGACCTGGAGCAGCTCGCCCAGCCCTCTGGTGCTGGCTCGGCCGGCGCTGGCCGGGCTGGGATATGGAATCAGGACCAGGCCGCAGACTCGGGCCAGTTCCGCCACCGCGACCCCTCGCTCGCCGCGGTCTAACCAGCCCAGACGCGCGAAGACTGGCTCTAGAAGCGGCCCGCTGACGCGGCACTCGACCGTGGTGCCGCCTCGAGCGGCCACCAGGGTCTCCAGGAAGCCGTCGCCGCCATCGGAGAGCGGGACCTCCTCGCGACCCGCCGCCGGCCACACATCGGCCACGCCCTTCGAGATGGCCCGGCAGGCGTCCACCGCGGCCAGAGTGCCCTTGAAGGCGTTGGAGGCGATTGTGACGTGGGCGTACCTGGGGCGGTCGCTGATCTCCACCACAATCTACTGTTTAGCTGATCCCGACCGGACTGGGTCGGGGCGAGCGCCCCGCCCGGGGCAATTCAGGAGCGTGTACCATGGGCGGCCCGAACCTTCCTCGACGTCCCGAGTAAGCCATGCCACGACAACGAGCCCACTCCGGCTGGCCCTCGACGGGCCGGATCCGGCGTCTGATCGGTCGGATCGGTCGCTGGCAGCTCCTCAGTGTGCGGCGTCGGATCCTGGTGGCCATGCTCGCCGTCTCGGTCATCCCGCTGGCCATCTTCAGCCTGGCCGGTCTGGCGGCCCTCTCCGGTCTCAACAGCGGCGCTCTGAAGACCGCCAACTCCAAGCTGGAGGCCAGTCAGGACGCCCACCTGCAGGATCTGGTCCACAGCAAGGCCCTGGTGATCAACGACGAACTGGAATCGGTCCAGGACGAGGTCGCGCTGCTCAGCCAGGCCACCGGCGCGGTGCTGGCCCAGCCCCCAGCCCGGAGCCCGGCAGCCAGTGAGTCGGCTGGGATCTCGATCTACGGTCCTGGCGCCGAAGCCAGCCAGCCGGGCTCCCAGGTCCTCGCCCTGAGGTCGCTGGGGAGCCAGTTGGCGCTGGTCTTCGACCTCCACCCCGAGGTGGCTGACGTCTGGGTCCAGCTGCCCGACAGCGGCCTGATAGCGGTGGCTCCCTCCTCGGCCATCGCCAGCGCCCAGGAGGCCACCGTCAGCCAGCTCTCGCCCCCGGCCAGTGCCTACCAGGCTGCCGTGAAGCGGCAGACATCGGCCCTCGACAGCCCCCGCTGGCGCCACCTGCTCCCCCAGTCGGCCCAGGCGGTCGTGTGGACGCCGGTCTATGAGAACGAGGCCTCCGGCGGGCCGACGGTGACGGTGGCCACCGAGACC
>Ga0182014_10000195_pt1 | contig 74863 bp, 60 predicted proteins | sample 612S2DmetaG_FD_120489 | JGI IMG/M metagenome (GOLD analysis project Ga0182014, IMG submission 120489) | Permafrost microbial communities from Stordalen Mire, Sweden - 612S2D metaG | ecosystem: Environmental > Terrestrial > Soil > Wetlands > Permafrost | place: Sweden: Stordalen | collected...
AACGCCTACGGCTGGTGGAAGGTCTCCCAGCTCCTGTACATCGCCGCGCTGGTCTCCTTCGGCCTGGCCGTCCTCGCCCTCGCCGGCTCCGCCACCGCGATCGTCCGCGGACGGCGCGCATCCCCCGACGCCGAAGCGTTCCCGCCCGTCATCAAGCACCCTGTGAACGCCTAACCGCTTCGTCAACCTCGCACCCCGGGCCGGCGCCCACCACGGCGCCGGCCCTTAGCGTGGCCGGCCCTGGCGAAGGTCTGTGGGTAAGCGGGACGAATTTCCCTGTCGGCGGGTAACGCGGAGCGGAATTCTTAGGTACCTGAAGCTGGCCGCGTAGGGGGCATCCGATGAAGCACCACACGGTGGCGGACGTAATGACGACCGACGTCCTTACGGTGACCACAGAAACATCGTTCAAGGACCTGGTGGCCCTGTTCGTGGAGCGTAAGGTCAGCGCGCTGCCGGTCCTCGGCCGGGATGGCACGGTCACCGGCATCGTCCGCGAGACGGATCTGCTCAAGAAGGAAGAACTGCAGCGCGATCTGAGCACCGGGCTGGGTACCGTGCGCCCGCTGCGGTGGCGGGGCGGCCGGCACGCCGTCGCGGCCGGCAGCGTCGCCGGGGAGGTCATGACCACCCGCGTCGTGCCGGTGCACCCCGACGTGCCGCTGACGGAAGCGGCCCGGCTGATGGACAAGCACCGCACCGCCTGCCTGCCCGTGGTGGCCGACGACGGAACGCTGGCCGGCATCGTTACCCCCCGCGACCTGCTACGGGTCTTCCTCCGCCCGGACGCCGACATCCGGGACGAGATCGCCGGTGACGTTCTGCAGAGTTACCTGGGGACCAACCCCGTGCTGGTCCACGTCGACGTCCACCAGGGCATGGTGACCATGACCGGAGAGGTCGAGCGGAAGAGCATGGTCGCGGTCGTGCTGCCGCTCGTCCGGGCCGTGGACGGCGTGGTCGACGCGACCGCCGACCTCAGCTACGCCATCGACGACTCGCACCGGCCGGCCGCCACGCCCGAGGCCAAGCCCTGGCCCATCGGGGCGTAGGCGGCCCTGGCTACGCTTTCGCCACGAGAAGCAGGCCGGCCAGGATCAGCCCCCTGCCCATCGGCCCCTGCCCATCGGCCCCCCGCCTGACGGAATACCCTATGGGGGTATTAAGTTAGGGCGTGCCGGAACGGGAAGGGGACGCACATGCACGCGGCCGGGCACGCCCTTTCTATTGCCGGGTCGATGACGTGGCAGATCGCCTGGGCGCTGATCCTCGGTTTTACCCTGTCCGCGGTCGTCCAGGCCGTGGTGCGCCGGTCCACGATCGTCCGGCTGCTGGGCGATGACCATCCGCGCACGCTGGCGCTGGCCGCCGCGTTCGGCGCCGCGTCCTCGTCCTGCTCCTACGCCGCGGTGGCGCTGGCCCGCTCGCTGTTCCGCAAGGGCGCGAGCTTCACCGCCGCGATGGCGTTCGAGATCGCCTCGACCAACCTGGTTATCGAGCTGGGCGTGATCCTCGCGCTGCTGATGGGCTGGCAGTTCACGGTGGCCGAATTCACCGGCGGCCCGATCATGATCGTGGTGGTGGCCGTCGTCTTCCGGCTGTTCCTGCGGGAAAAGCTGCTGCGGAAGGCCCGCGAGCACGCCAGCCTCGGGGTCGCCGGATCGATGGAGGGCCACGCGGCCATGGACATGTCGGTCCAGGGCGACGGCTCGTTCCTGCGGCGGCTGCTGTCCCGGGACGGGTTCACCGCCGTGGCCCACGTCTTCGTGATGGAGTGGGCCGCGATCCTGCGTGACCTGATCATCGGGCTGCTCGCGGCCGGGGCGATCGCCGCCTGGGTGCCGGACTCATTCTGGCGGGCGTTCTTCTTTGCGGGCCACCCGCTGGCCGCGAAGGTGTGGGGCCCGCTCATCGGGCCGGCCGTCGCAATCTTGTCGTTCGTCTGCTCGATCGGCAACGTGCCGCTGGCCGTCGTGCTGTGGAAGGGCGGCATCAGCTTCGGCGGCGTCGTCGCGTTCATTTTCGGCGACCTGATCATCGCGCCGATCCTGAACATCTACCGGAAGTACTACGGCGCGAAGATGGCCGCCTTCATCCTGGTCACCTTCTACGCGGCCATGTCCATCGCCGGGTACGTGGTCGAGCTGGTCTTCGGCGGCCTGGGGCTGATCCCCGGGCGGGCCACCGCGCAGATCCCCGACCAGGGCGTCGCGTGGGACTACACCACCTGGCTGAATATAGTGTTCGGCCTGCTCGCGGCGGTACTCGTGGTCAGGTTCACCCGGACCGGCGGGCTGCCGATGCTGCGGATGATGAACGGCGCGCCCGACACCGGCCACGGCGGGGGGCACGGTGGCCACGAGGCGCACACCCACGCGGCGCACGGGCACCCCGGCCCGTAGCCGCGGGCCCGCTGCCACCCGCCTGCAACCGGTGCGCACCCCCGGCGGTTACTGCCAGCGGGCATGGTCGGGGCATGGAAAACATTTCGAACACCGGCCCCGGCAAGATTCTCGTCGTCGAGCCTTATCCTGCGGTTGCGCTGTTCGCCGAGACGATCCTGGGCGTCTGGGAAGCATTCGAGGTCACCGTGGTGCCCGACGGCGAAGCGGCGGCGGCCCTGATCGAGCGTGAGCCGTGGGACCTGATCATCGCCGACTACGAACTGCCCGGCGCGGAGGCGCTCCAGCTGCTGGCGGCCGTCCGGAAGGAAACCCCCGAGCTGCCCTTCGCGATGATCACCACGTTCCCGGTGCTGGAGCCGACCGCGACCGCGATGGAAGGCGCCGACGGTTTCGTCACCAAGCCGATGAAGCCGTCGCATCTGATCGGGCTGGCGACCGGCCTGATCGAGCGGTCACGCCGGATGCGCGAACAGCGCGAGCCGTCCGCCGGCGACCCGACCGCCGGCATCTTCTAGCCGCCCCGGACCGGGATCTTCTAGCCGCCCCGGACCGGGATCCCGGGCCGGGGCGCCGGGACGCGCAGAACCAGTTACCGGACCGGTTACGGGGCCGCGACTATCTTGGCCGTCTTGCCCAGCACCTTGGCCAGGGCCCGTTCGACTTCCGCCGCCAGCTCCGGGTCCGGCGAGGCCGGCAGGCGGGCCTCCCGAGACGCAGCGACCGTCGCGGCGCCGGCAACCCCGGGAGCCCCGGAATCCGGCCCGCGGCAGACATGATCCGCGCCTGGGTCGCCCTCGACGCCGGTCAGCCGGATGAGGCCGCAGTCACGGCACTCGACCTCGTCCAGCCGGCGGACCAGATGGGCGCTGGCACAGCGGCCGCACCGGTCCAGTTCCGCGGTCCAGTCGCGCAGCGTCTGGCACCGGGGACAGACGAGTATCTGATGATCGCGCAGCACTCCCCGTGTCCAGGGGCTCTCACCCCGGTCCGGGTCCACCTGCCGCGTCCCGCAGTGGTAGCAGGGCATCCCCGCCATCTACTCCAATCGTGCCGTGCACCCATCGGGGCGCGCCGTGGCCATGTCAGCACGGCCAGGTCAGCACGGCGCGCCGGAACGGGGGAAATCAGTCCAGCTCAGCCAGTGCCTTCTGGTAATCGCTGATGTCGCGCGCCTGCGGGATCGGGTTCACGACCTTCCACCGCACGACGCCCGTCTTGTCGATGATGAAGGTCCCGCGTGTGGCCAGGCCCCTGCCATCGTCGAAGACACCATAGGACTTCGCCACCGCACCGTGCGGCCAGAAGTCCGACAGCAGTCCGAAATTGAAATGTTCGGCGTCCGCCCAGGCCCGGTGGGCGAACATGGAGTCGACCGAGACGGTCAGCAGTTCGACGTCGTCGCGCGAGACCTCGGGAAACTCATCGCGCATCGAACATAGCTCGCCGCTGCAGACGGGGCTGAACGCCAGCGGGTAGAAGATGAGCACGACGTTCTTCGAGCCGCGGAAATCCGACAGATGCACCGGGGTGCCGTGCTGGTCGGTCAGCTCGAAGTCGGGAGCCTGCTCGCCGATCTCTACCGCCATGCCAGGTCCTTTCCGTGGGGTGCCTAGGGTCATAACGCATGATGGGCACGCACAATGTTGCCGCCGCTAAGTCTGCCATCCTGGCCGGCCAACTAGGCCGGGAACCCCGGACGGGCGCTGGCCGGCCGACGTTACCCAATCCGCGTTACCCAATCCGCGTTACCCGGTCAGCGCCACCCGGTCAGCGCCGCGCGCGCGGCGCCACCAGCCGGGACCCGGACCAGTCACGGGCCGCGCTGATGCTGGACGTCTGGGACAGGCCTGCGGTCGGGGCCGCCTCGCCGATGTCACTCGGCTCGACGTGGCCCGCCCGGCCCGCCTTTGGCGTCAGCAGCCAGATGTACCCCCCGTCGGTCAGCGGTGAGACCGCGTCGACCAGGGCGTCGACCAGGTCTCCGTCCTCGTCCCGCCACCAGAGCAGGACGACGTCGACCACGTCGTCGTAGTCCTCACCGACAAGCTCCACGTTGTCCACATCACCGATCGCGTCGCGCAGATCCTCGTCGCAATCGTCGTCATAGCCGATCTCCTGCACCACCTGGCCCGGCTTGATACCGAGCCGTTCGGCCTGGCCGCGTTGGTCCTGGGCCTGGCCCGCGGTCGCGCTCACTGACGTCCTCCTGCACCCTCCCCGCGTCATCGCTCCCTCCGGGCCGGACCAAGCCCCACGGCTCCGTACCGTGGTCTGGTCCTGGCGGCGATGACCGCGTCCGCACTACTTGTTGGGACAGTTCACACTGGCCCGGCGCGACGCGCAAGTGGCAATCGCCGCTACAGCCTAAAACTGCTGACACAATTTGGTTTCCGACAGGCCATCCTCAGACCCCGCCACGCCCTAGTGGACGCTCCCTGGTCAGGCCAAACCCGGCGCGAGCTATGGCGAGGCGATCGTTACCGGCCCAGCGAGCCCGGGCCTTGCGCCCGGGTGAGTGGCCCGTGTGTGGGGAGTGTGGCCGGTGCTATCGGCGAGCAACCCACACGGGTTACGGCGAGGCGCTCGCTACCGGCCCAGCGATCCCGGGCCGGAGGCCTGGGTGAGTGGCCGGTGCTATCGGCGAGCAACTCGCAGAGGTTACGGCGAGGCGCTCGCTACCGGCCCAGCGATCCCGGGCCGGAGGCCTGGGTGAGTGGCCGGTGTGTCGGCGAAGTACCATCGCGCGGGCGCGGAGCGCATGCGGGGGGTTCGGGGGGTCGCCCCCCCGGGTCATACAGTGTCGCCCCCCGGGCCAGCACCGTTACCGTGTAGTAGAGATGCAATTCCTGGCCATACGTACGACGATTGGTCTGGACATCATAGAAAAAACCGCGGCGTACAGCCGCCCTGAACTTGCGGAAGGCGAGGCTACCCCGTGGCTTCCGGACGCCAGCGCTTCTCGATCATCAATGACGGGCTCCCGACCCAGCTGCCCGACATCGATCCGGACGAAACCCGAGAGTGGGTCGACTCATTCGACACGGTCGTGGAGACCCGCGGCCGCGCCCGCGCCCGTTACGTGATGCTCCGCCTGCTGGAGCGGGCGCGCGAGCAGCAGGTCGGGGTGCCGGGGCTGCGCAGCACCGACTACATCAACACGATCCCGCCCGAGCGGGAACCGTGGTTCCCGGGTGACGAGTACATCGAGCGGCGCATCCGCGCCTACATCCGCTGGAACGCGGCCGTCATGGTCTCCCGCGCGAACCGGCCCGGCCTGGGGGTGGGCGGGCACATCGCCACCTACGCGTCGGCGGCGAGCCTGTACGAGGTGGGCTTCAACCACTTCTTCCGCGGCAAGGAGAACGGCGAGTCCGGCGACCAGGTCTTCTTCCAGGGCCACGCCGCGCCCGGCATCTACGCCCGCGCGTTCCTCGAAGGCCGGCTGGGCGAGAACCGGCTGGACGGCTTCCGGCAGGAGCTGTCCCACCCCGGCGGCGGCCTGCCCTCCTACCCGCACCCCCGGCTGATGCCGGGCTTCTGGGAGTTCCCCACCGTCTCGATGGGCCTCGGCCCGCTGAACGCGATCTACCAGGCGCGCTTCAACCGGTACCTGCTCGCCCGTGAGCTGCACGACACGAGCCGCTCGCACGTATGGGCGTTCCTGGGCGACGGGGAGATGGACGAGCCCGAGGCTCTGGGCGCGATCGGTCTCGCCGCGCGGGAGGAGCTCGACAACCTCACGTTCGTGATCAACTGCAACCTGCAGCGGCTGGACGGGCCGGTGCGCGGCAACGGCAAGATCATCCAGGAGCTCGAGGCGTACTTCCGCGGCGCGGGCTGGAATGTGATCAAGGTCATCTGGGGCCGCGACTGGGACCCGCTGCTGGCCCAGGACACCGACGGCGTGCTGGTCAACAAGATGAACTCCACGCCGGACGGGCAGTTCCAGACGTATTCGGTGGAGGCCGGTGGTTACATCCGGGAGAACTTCTTCGGCGGTGACCCGCGGCTGCGCGCGATGGTGCAGCACCTGTCCGACGACGACCTGCGGAACCTGTCCCGCGGCGGGCACGACTACCGCAAGGTCTACGCGGCGTTCAAGTCCGCGCGCGAGCACGTCGGGCAGCCGACCGTGATCCTGACGCACACGATCAAGGGCTGGACCCTCGGGCCGGACTTCGAGGCGCGCAACGCGACGCACCAGATGAAGAAGCTCACGCACGCCGAGCTGAAAGAGTTCCGCGACCGGCTCTACCTGCCGATCTCGGACGCGGCCCTGGAGGCCGACCTGCCGCCGTACTACCACCCGGGCCAGGACTCCGACGAGATCCAGTACATGAAGGAGCGGCGCGCCGCGCTCAACGGCTACCTGCCCAAGCGCGTCGTACGGGCCAGGCCGCTGCCGCCGGTCCCGGAAAAGGTCTACGACGAGCTGAAGAAGGGCTCGGGCAAGCAGCCGATCGCCACCACGATGGCGTTCGTCCGGCTGCTGAAGGAGCTGATGAAGGACAAGGAGATCGGCGCGCGGTTCGTGCCGATCATCCCCGACGAGGCGCGCACGTTCGGGATGGACTCGCTGTTCCCGACGGCGAAGATCTACTCCCCGCACGGCCAGACGTACGACGCCGTCGACCGCAACCTGCTGCTGTCCTACAAGGAGTCCGAGAAGGGCCAGATCCTGCACGAGGGGATCACCGAGGACGGCGCGATGGGCTCGATGATCGCGGCCGGGACCGCGTACGCCACGCACAGCACGCACATGATCCCCATCTACATCTTCTACTCGATGTTCGGCTGGCAGCGGACCGGCGACCAGATGTGGGCGCTCGGCGATCAGCTCGGCCGCGGCTTCCTGCTCGGCGCGACCGCCGGGCGGACGACCCTGACCGGTGAGGGGCTGCAGCACAACGACGGTCACTCGGTCCTGCTGGCGTCGGTCAGCGAGGCGTGCGTCTCCTACGACGCCGGCTGGGCCTTCGAGATGGCCTACATCATGCGGGACGCGCTGCGGCGGATGTACTCCTCGACGCCGGACCACCCCGAGGGCGAGAACATCTTCTACTACCTGACCATCTACAACGAGCCCTACCCGCAGCCCGCGGAGCCGGCCGCGTTCCCGGGCGGGAAGGCCGCGCTGGAGCAGGGCATCCTGCGCGGGCTGTACGAGTACGCGCCGGCCGCCGGTCACGAGCCGTTCGGGACGGGCACGGCCCAAACCGGTGCCGAACCGGGCGAGCAGCCGGGCGAAACTGCCGATCATGATTCCGGACGGACCGATCCCCGGGTTCATCCCGATGGGGCGCGTCCCGAGTCGAACGCGCAGATCCTCGCGTCCGGCGTCGCCATCCGGGCCGCCCTGCAGGCGCAGAAGCTGCTCGCGGAGGACTGGGGCGTGGCCGCGTCGGTATGGTCCGCGACCTCCTGGACGGAGCTGCGCCGCGACGCGATGGCGTGCGAGGAATGGAACATGCTGCACCCGGAGGCGCAGTCGCGGGTGCCGTACGTGACCCGGCTGCTGGATGGCCGGCCGGGCCCGGTCGTGGCGGTCAGCGACTGGATCCGGGCCGTCCCGGACCAGATCGCGCGCTGGGTCCCGGCCCCGTACGCGTCGCTCGGCACCGACGGGTTCGGCTTCTCCGACACCCGCGCGGCGGCCCGGCGGTTCTTCCACGTCGACGCCGAGTCGGTCACCGTCGCCGTGCTGGGCCAGCTGGCCAAGCGCGGCGAGGTCAAGCCGGACGTGCTCACCCAGGCGATCGAGAAGTACCGCCTGGACCTCCCGGTCAGCGAGGCCCTGGCTGCCCCGCGGGCCGTGAGCCGGCCCTCCGCCCCGGGCCGCCCCGAGGCCGAGACCCAGCCCGAGGTCCGCGCTTAGGCGCGCCCAGCCGCCGCGCCGCCCCGGGGTGGAACGTTCTTACCCGAGGGCGGCGTAGGCGGCGGCCTGGAAGTCGGCGTGCAGGGCCGGGGGCTCGGGGGAGTCGAACATGCAGCCGCCGGACGCCCTCGGCGGTCAGTGTGGCTTCATTCTGGCCTGCGCTCATTTCACTCCTCCTCGGCTCAGATCATTCCTCCCGGGTATGACACTCCGCGGCGGCCGATCTCATCGGAGGAGGGGCGGCGGAAAAACCAGTTGCGGTGGCGGAAAACCGGGCTGATGGTGGCCGCATGGGATTCTTCGACGACGCGCCGGCCCCCGTGCCGGAGCCGCTCTGGCGGCATCATCATCCATGGGATCCGCCGGAGGCGGAATTCCCCGGCATCGTGCCCATCGACGCGACGCTCCTCGGCCGCAGTGACCGGACCGCGGTGGCCATCACCGGGCTGGCCGCGTTCAGTAGTGGGTTCGAGATCCAGCTCATCGCGCGCTTCCGGCCGGACGACGGCGACGAGGGCGGGCTGGGCGGGGCCCGGCACTCGTTCCGCTTCGGCCTGCAGCTGCCCGACGGCCGTAAGGTGTTCGGCCAGCACGGCCGGCGGCCGCCCCGCGGCCATGACACCGAGCCGGAGGAGCCCCTGCTGCAGGCGTTTGCGGGCGGCGGCACACCGTTCTCGTTCCTGTCCCGGTGGTGGGCGTGGCCGCTGCCGCCCAAGGGCGCGCTGGAGTTCGTGGCCGAATGGCCCGATCTGGGCCTGCCCGAGTCCCGGGTCAGCCTGGACGCCGGGATGATCCGGGACGCGGCGGAGCGCGCCCGCCGGCTCTGGCCGGAGCCCGGCGCCTCCTGACCGCCCTGGGGCTCATCGCCCCATCAGCCCAAAAATGGGGCCCAATCAGCCCAGGAACGACAGCCGGACCTGGCGGACGTGGTTGTCCACGTTGAGGTCGACCAGCGCGATGGACTGCCAGGTGCCCAGGGCCAGCCTGCCGCCGGTGACCGGGACCGTGGCGTAGGGCGGCACGAAGGCGGGCAGCACGTGCGACCGGCCGTGCCCGCGCGAGCCGTGCGCGTGCCGCCAGCGGTCGTCGGCGGGCAGCAGGTCGGCCAGCACGGCGAGCAGGTCACGGTCGCTCGAGGAGCCGAGCTCGATCAGCGCGAGCCCGGCGGTGGCGTGCGGGACGAACACGTGCAGCAGCCCGTCACCGCCGCCGGACGCTCCGGCCGCGAAGTCCGCGCACTGGCTGGTGATGTCGAACAGGCCTTCACGGCTACCCGTGCGGACCTGGATGATCTCTGTCTCCATAAACGTGACACTCTAGGCGCATGTCCACCAGCGAGCAGACCGGCCGTCCGCGCGGCGGCCGGAAAGCCAGGGCGGCCCGTGACGCCGGGGCGGGAAGCCGGGTCGACCAGGAGACCGTGGCGCGCATCGAGCGGTCGACGGGCAGCCTCGGCACGGCCGCCATCGCGTCGATGGATAAGCGGCTGCCGTGGTTCCGGGCGATGTCGGCGGAGAACCGGTCGTGGCTCGGGCTGGTCGCGCAGGCCGGGATCGCCGCGTTCGTGGACTGGATCCGTCACCCCGAGCGGGACCGCCCGGCGGTCGCGGGCGAGGTGTTCGGCACCGCGCCGCGCGAGCTGGCCCGGGCGGTCAGCCTGCAGCAGGCGGTGGAAATGCTGCGCGTCATCATCGACGTGGTGGAGGCGCAGGTCGGCGAGCTGGCGGCGCCGGGCGGCGAGGCGGAGCTGCGTGAGGCCGTACTCCGGTACACCCGGGAGGTCGCGTTCGGCGCGGCGCAGGTCTACGCACGGACTGCGGAGGCGCGCGGGGCGTGGGACGCCCGGCTGGAGGCTCTCGTCGTGGATTCCCTGGTGCGCGGGGAAACCGAGGAGTCGCTGCACTCGTGGGCGTCCGCGCTGAACTGGTCCTCCTCCCCCGTCGCCGTCATCGCCGCCCTGGTCGAGGGCGAGGAGACCACCGCCGCGCTGATCGACGACCTGCGTACGGACGCCAAGCGCGCCCGGCTGGACGTGCTGGCCGGAGTGCAGGGCAACCGCCTGGTGGTCCTGCTCGGCGGCACCGACGACCCGCTCAGCGCGGCCGAGCGCTTCGCCGGGCGGTTCGGCGCCGGCGCCCTCGTGGTCGGGCCTGTCGTCCCCGACCTGCGGTCGGCGGCCACCTCGGCGCGCGCCGCGCTGGCCGGACTGCGCGCGGCGGCCGCGTGGCCGGACGCCCCCCGGCCGGTCAGTGCGGACGAACTGCTGCCCGAACGGGCCCTGGACGGGGACACCGACGCGCGCGGGGAGATGATCACGCACGTCTACGAGCCGCTGCTGGCCGGGGGTTCGGCCCTGGTGGACACGCTCACCACCTACCTGGAGCAGGGGTCGTCCCTGGAGGCGACGGCGCGGATGCTGTTCGTGCACCCGAACACGGTCCGCTACCGGCTGCGCCGGGTCACCGAGCTCACCGGCTACACCCCGTCCGACGGCCGCGACGGGTTCGCCCTGTGGACCTCGATCGTCATCGGCCGCCTCGCCGCCAAACCGGCTTAGCCGCCCGCTAGCCCGGGAGCCGGCCGATGCGGTGACCGGTGACCTTGGTCGGGGTGATGCGCATGAACAGGTTGCGGGCGCCAGCCACCCAGGACTCGACACCGGTCCGGGAGGCCACCGCGAGCTCGTCGTCAGACTCCATGGGGTGGACGTCGCCCTGGACGAGGACACTCCAGCCGACGTGCGCGGTCTCGTCGAAATGGTCGATCTCGAACGCCACCTTGTAGTCGGCGTGCGCGATCCCGGTGCGCAGGTCCTCTTCCATGGTGGAGTGCCGCGCGGTGCGGAAGTAGATCACGTTGTCCTGCACCATGAAGTTGACCGGGAGAATGGTGGGGCCGTACCGGCCGGAATACCCGATCCGGCCGACGCCGCCCGCCGAGATCAGCTTCCAGCTCTCGCCTTCGCCGAACGGCTCCAGGGGCGATTGCGGCTGCGGATCGCCGGCCGTCTCGGCCGATTGCGCGTCGTCGGTCATGCGTTCAGCCATCAGTGATCCCGTTCCTGAGGGGCGAGAGGTTCCGGGCCTCTGCCGGACACGTCCGACGCTATACCTCTGGCCGGGAAAGAAGGGCACGAGTCCGGGCGGACCCGCGCACGCGTACAGCGGCCCGCAACGGGACGGTGACGCGCAGGTAAACGCTATTTGGCGGAAGGGTACAAAGTTTCCCCCCCAAACTTCGTACCGTCCGTCGTTGGAGTAGCGGACTTCTACAGTGCAGGCTGTAAATGTGCTCGCCATAACCGCTCCCGGCCAGGGGGCCCAGGCTCCCGGCTTCCTCTCGCCCTGGCTCGAGGTCCCCGGCGTCGCGGCACGTCTGGGCGCCTGGTCTGAACTGGCGGGCGTCGACCTCGTCCGGTTCGGCACCACGGCCAGCGCCGACGAGATCAAGGACACCGCCGTCGCCCAGCCGCTGCTGGTCGCGGCAGGACTCGCGGCCGCCACAGCGCTCTTCGACGACACGGCGCTCTTCGACAACCCAGCGCTCTTCGACGGGGATCTCCCGGCTACCGGCCCCGGACTGGCCGCGGCCGGCCACAGCGTGGGTGAGCTGGTCGCCGGCGCCATCGCCGGCGTGCTGAGCGCCGCCGACACGCTCCGGCTCGTCGCGGTGCGGGGGCGCGCGATGGCCGAGGCCGCGGCGGCCCGTCCGACCGGGATGACCGCGGTACTGGGCGGGGACGAGACCACCGTGCTGGCGTCGATCGAGGCGCACGGGCTGACCCCGGCCAACGTGAACGGCGCCGGGCAGATCGTCGCGGCCGGGACGCTGGAGCAGCTCGCCGCGTTCGCGGCCGAACCGCCGGCCGGGGCGCGGCTGCGCCCGCTGCCGGTCGCGGGCGCGTTCCACACCGTGCACATGGCGCCGGCCGTGGCCGCGCTGCGCGCGGCGGCCAGCACCGTGACCGTGCGCGATCCCCGGATGGCCCTGCTGTCCAACGCCGACGGCGCGGTCGTCAGCACCGGCACGGAGTGGCTGGACCGCATCGTCGCGCAGGTCGCCACGCCGGTCCGCTGGGACGCCTGCATGGCCACGATGGCGGACCGCGGTATCACCGCCATGATCGAACTGCCCCCGGCCGGCACGCTCACCGGCCTGGCCCGGCGGGCGCTGCCCGGCGTGGCCGCCCGCGCCCTCAAGACCCCGGATGACCTGGCGGCGGCGCGCAAGCTGCTCGCCACAGTGCCGTCTAAACCCACAGTGCCGTCTAAACCCACCGGGCCGTCTAAACCCACCGGGCCGCCGGAACCCACCGGGGCATCGGAACCCATCCCACGGAGGCACGCATGACGCTCGCACCGGACCTGGCCTCCATCACCGGAGCCGACGTCCCCCAGATAGACAGCAGAGACGGCAGCACGGAGGATGACGCGGAGGTCGGCGCCACCTGGACGGGTGAACTGCCCGAGTGGCGGCTGCTGGTCGCCCCGCTGGGCGGGACCTTCCGCGCCGTCCCGCACTCCGGTTTCACCGACGGCATCAGCACCGAGGTTGGCCACGTCGAGGCGCGTAGCGACCGGCGCGCGATCATCCCGCCGTGGCGCGGCGCGATCATCGAGTGGCTCGTGCAGGACGGGGACCCGGTCAGCGTGGGACAGCCGCTGGCCCGGCTGCTGCCCGAGGGCGCCGAATAGCCCCAGCCAGGTCCGTTTCGGCCAAAAAAAATCCATCGCGACCACCGTTCCCCCCTAATAAAGCCGACACAGAGAAGACGACACAGAAAGGCGGCACTATGCGACTCCCCCAGCCGGCCGCTGGTGCACGCATCCTTGCGTTCGGCGGGTATCAGCCCGACAATGTGGTGACCAACGATGACCTGGCGGCCGTCATGGACACCAGCGACGAGTGGATCCGCAGCCGCGTCGGCATCGCGAGCCGGAGGATCGCCGGCCCGGACGAGACCGTCGCCGACATGGCCGTGGCCGCGGCGGGCAAGGCGATCGCCGGCAGCGGCGTCAGCGTGTCCGACATCGATCTGGTCATCGTGGCGACCTGCAGCACCGAGGCCCCCATCCCCAACGCGTCCGCCACGGTCGCGTCGCGGCTGGGCATCGTCGCCCCGGGCGCCTACGACCTCAACGCCGCCTGCGCCGGTTTCTGCTACGGGCTGGCCAACGCGAGCGATGCGGTGCGGGCCGGGACCGCCCGGCACGTCCTGGTGATCGGGTCGGAGAAGATGTCGGCCTGGGTGGACCCGGCGGACCGGTCGACCCGGATCATCTTCGCCGACGGCGCCGGTGCGGCCGTGGTCGGCCCGGTCGCGGACCCGGCCGACAAGCCCGGTATCGGCCCGGTGGTGTGGGGCAGCAACGGCGATCTGGCCGACAAGATCCACATCAAGGACCGCACGTCGTTCCTGTTCCAGGAGGGACAGGCGGTATTCCGGTGGGCGACCACCGAGCTGTACCCGATGGCGCTGGAAGCCTGCCAGCGTGCGGGCGTCCGGCCGGAGGACTTGGCCGCGTTCGTTCCGCACCAGGCCAACCTGCGGATCATCGAGTCGATCGCCCGCAAGATCGGGGTGCCGCGGGACAGGCTCGCCGATGACATCATCCACGCGGGCAACACCTCGTCCGCGTCGATCCCGCTGGCCCTGGCCCGGATGACGGAACGCGGTGAGCTGCACGCCGGCATGCCCGTGCTGCTCCTGGGCTTTGGCGCCGGCATGTGCTACGCCGCGCAGGTGGTCACAGTACCCTAGCCTGGCCCGGCTCCGGCCGCGCACAACCCGATGACCAGGCAATCCAATGAACCCCCCAACCAGACGACACCGTAAGACAAGGAGTCAGCAGACAGATGGCACTAACCGAGCAGGAGATCCTCGCGGGTCTGGCAGAGATCATCGACGAGATCGCGGGTGTCCCGGCCGACGAGGTAACCCCGGACAAGAACTTCGTGGACGACCTCGACATCGACTCGCTGTCCATGGTGGAGATCGCCGTGGCAGCACAGGACAAGTTCGGCGTGGAGATCCCCGACGATCAGCTGAAGGATCTCAAGACCGTCCAGGACGTCATCACCTACGTGCACAAGAACGCGAGCTAACGGCACGGGGCCTGCTCGCCGGCACTGGCGCTGGCGGCCAGGCTTCCCCGTCGGCGAGCAGCCTTCCCGGCCCGGCGGACAGCCAGCAGAGGGCGCACAGCCAGGGCCCACAGCCACCCCGCATGCGGGCCCCGTGTGACGAGATTGAGGAGCCGATCACAGTGAGCGCAGACGACAACAGGGTCGTCGTCACCGGCCTGGGCGCGACCACGCCTCTCGGCGGCGACGTCGCATCGACCTGGTCAGCGATGCTGGCCGGGCGCAGCGGCGTGAAAGCGCTGACCGACGACTGGGCCAAGGATCTCCCGTCCCGGATCGCCGGCGTCGCAGCGGCCGACCCGGTCGAGATCGTGGGACGCGTGCAGGCCCGCCGGATGGACCGCTGCGAGCAGTTCGCCCTGGTCGCCGCCCGGGAAGCGTGGGCGGACGCCGGCCAGCCCGAGGTCGACCCGGAACGGCTCGGCGTCTCGGTCACCAGCGGCATCGGCGGGATCGGCTCCACCCTGGCCGCCTACGACACGCTCAAGGAAAAGGGCTGGCAGCGGATCTCCCCGTTCACGGTGCCGATGCTGATGCCGAACGGTTCCGCGGGATGGATCAGCATCGAACTGGGCGCTCAGGCCGGGGCGCATTCGGCGGTCAGCGCGTGCGCGTCCGGTGCCGAGGCGGTCGGGTACGGCATCGACATGATCAGGTCCGGCCGCGCCGACGTCGTGGTCGCCGGCGGCACGGAGGCGGCGATCATGGCCCTGAACATGGGCGCGTTCGCGGTCATGCGCGCGCTATCGTCACGCAACGATGAGCCGGAGCGGGCGTCGCGCCCGTTCGACAAGGGCCGGGACGGCTTCGTCCTCGGCGAGGGCGCCGGCATGCTGGTGCTGGAGTCCGCGGCGCACGCCGCCGCGCGCGGCGCGCGGGTGTACGCGGTTGCGGCCGGGGCCGGGTACTCCTCGGACGGCTATCACATCGCTCACCCGCATCCCGAGGGCGCCGGCGTGATCCTGGCCATGAAGCGGGCGCTGGCCGATGCGGGTGTCTCGCCCGACCAGATCGTGCACGTCAACGCGCACGCCACCTCGACGCCGGAAGGCGACGTGGCCGAGGCGCAGGCCATCATGACGGCCCTGGGACCGGCCGCGGAACGGGTCGTGGTCTCCTCCACCAAGTCGATGACCGGGCACCTGCTCGGCGGCGCGGGCGCGGTCGAGTCCGTGGCGGCGATCCTCGCCCTGCACGAGAAGACCGCTCCGCCCACGATCAACCTCGAAGATCCCGACGACGGCGTCAAGGTCGACGTCGCGACCGAGCCGCGGCCCCTGCGGCCCGGTGGCCGCGAGCCGATGGCGGTGCTGAACAACGCCTTCGGCTTCGGCGGGCACAACGTCTCGCTCGTCTTCACCGCTCCCTGACCGGCCCGGCGAGTCCGCGCCCCGGCCCGGCGGGCGGCCGGTGTACGGTCCGCACCACCGCGGGCCGCCGGGGGTTCCCGGGGGGCGCCCCCGGGCTGGTACGGCCCCCCTAACCGTGTCTTCACACGCGCAAGGAGAACTCAGGTGACCGCCACGGACAACCACCGCGCCGCGCCGGCGACCCCGGCCGCGGGAGCCACCCCGGCTGCGGGAGCAACACTGCCCCGCGACCCGGTGATCCGGCTGGAGGCCCTGTTCGACACCGGGTCCCTGGAGCTGATCGCGCCGGACACCGGGACCGGCGCCATCGCCGCCGCGGGCCTGATCGACGGCACCGGGGCGGTCGCGTTCGCCTCCGACCCGCGGGTCCAGGGCGGGGCCTCGGGCGAGGCGGGGTGCGCGGCGATCGTGGCCGCGTACGAGGAGGCCGTCCGGCGCGGCGTGCCCATCATCGGCCTGTGGCATTCGGGCGGCGCGCGGCTGGCGGAGGGCGTGGCCAGCCTGCACGCGGTCGGCACGATCTTCGCGGCGATGACCCGCGCCTCGGGCCTGGTGCCGCAGATCTCGGTGGTCCTCGGCCCCGCGGCCGGCGGCGCCGCGTACGGGCCGGCCCTCACCGACATCGTTATCCTGTCCGGGCTGGGCCGGATCTTCGTCACCGGCCCGGACGTGGTGCGCAGCGTGACCGGCGAGGATGTGGACATGGCCCGGCTGGGCGGGCACGAGCCGCACTCGCGCCGGTCGGGCGTGGCGTCCATCGTGACCGACACGGACACCGAGGCCATCGCCCAGGCGCGGCGGCTCGCCGCGCTGCTCGGGGATCACGGCAAGGTCGCGGACGACCCCCGTGGCGCTGACTTCAGCGGGCTGCTGCCCGCCTCACCGCGCCGGGCCTACGACATGCACCCGGTCATCGACCGCGTGCTGGACGCGCCGGGGGTCGAGCTGTTCCCCAAGTGGGCGCCGAACGTGGTGACCACGCTGGGCCGGCTCGGCGGCGGCACGGTCGGCGTGGTCGCGAACAACCCGCTGCGCCTGGGCGGCTGCCTGGACGCCACCTCGGCCGAGAAGGCGGCTCGGTTCGTGCGGATGTGCGACGCGTTCGGCATTCCGCTCGTGGTGCTCGTCGATACCCCCGGTTACCTTCCCGGGGTCGGCCAGGAATGGGACGGGGTGGTCCGCCGCGGCGCGAAGCTGCTGCACGCGTTCGCCGAATGCGTGGTGCCGCGGGTCACGCTCGTGACGCGCAAGGCGTACGGCGGCGCCTACATCGCGATGAACTCCCGCTCGCTGGGCGCCACCCGCGTACTGGCCTGGCCGGGCGCGGAAGTGGCCGTGATGGGCGCGGTGGCCGCGATCCGGATCCTGCACCGGCGCACGCTGGCCGCCACCGAGCCGGAGAAGCTGCACGACACCGAGACGGCGCTGGCTGCCGAGCACGAGCGGACCGTCGGCGGCCTTCAGCGCGCCCTCGACCTCGGCGTCATTGACGAGATCATCGACCCCGCGCAGACCCGCCAGGCGATCGCCCACGCCATTGCCGCCGCCCCCCAGGCCAGAGGCGCCCACCGCAACATCCCGCTGTAGCACGGTCGGTCAGTCTTCCGGCAGCAGTCTGAGCCGCCCGCCTTTGGGCAGGTGGCGTGGCGCGACGATCTGGAAGTCACGGCGGTCCAGGGCGGCGACCTCGTGCCGGTCGAGCCGCACTGCGTCCCGATCCTGGAGATCGCCCTCGACTGTGGTTGATGCGATCTCGAGACGCGGGCCGAAAGCCAGGGCCTTGTGGTGACCTACGGATCTAGCGCGCCGCGCTGGCCGCAGCAAACATAATTGCGGCGAGACAAGAGTGGTGACAGGAGCGGGACGCGGATTCGCGCCGGGGGCAAGCCCCGGGACCGGCCGCCCGGCCATCACCCCGCAGAGATGCGTTCTGCCCCGGTCCCGGGCATGAAAGGGATGACTTCCCATGCGAACCCACATCATGCGGGCCGCCAGCGTGGTCGCGGCGGCCGGGGCACTGAGCGCGCTGGGCTTAGCCGGGAACGGCACCGCCGGAGCGACGGCCGCGCCCACCTCGGCGGTCAGGACGGCTCGCCCGGTGACCGCCTACGTCGCTATCCATTCGGGTTCCGTGACCCCGATCAACACCGCGACCAGCACCGCGCTCAAGACAATACATGTGGCCTTTAGCGCCGATGCGATCGCGATCACCCCGAACGGGAAGACCGCCTACGTCACCGACTACGGCCTGAGCACGGTGATCCCGATCGCCACCGCCACCAACACTGCCCTCATGCCGATCAGCGTCGGGGGCAGTCCGGTAGCCATCGCGGTCACGCCGTAACGAACCGGCAGCCGCAGCCGTGCCCAGCGGCCCCGGCTCCGCTCGCCCCGGCGTGGGCTTGAACAGGCGCCGGGGCGGAGGAGCCCTCTCCATAACCGTGAAGTCAGACATCCAGTCATTAGCCTGCATACGTCCTCAGCCGTCTCAAGCGGGCTACGGAGAGGTTTTCTACCGGCCCAGCGAGCCCGGGCCAACGGCCCGGTGAGTGGCCGGTGCTGTCGGCGAGACCCGCAGCAGGGTTACGGCGAGTCGATCGTTACCGGCCCAGCGAACCGGGCCAACGGCCCGGTGAGTGGCCGGTGCTGTCGGCGAGACCCGCAGCAGGGTTACGGCGAGGCGATCGTTACCGGCCCAGCGAACCGGGCCAACGGCCCGGTGAGTGGCCGGTGCTGTCGGCGAGACCCGCAGCAGGGTTACGGCGAGTCGATCGTTACCGGCCCAGCGAACCGGGCCTCCGGCCCGGTGAGTGGCCGGTGTGTCGGCGAAGTACCCGAGCGGGGCGCGGAGCGCATGCGGGGGGATCGGGGGGTCGCCCCCCCGAATTATGGAGTATTTCCGTCGGCGGGTGCGGACGGGCCGATGGGATCGGACGGCGGAGCCGCGGGGCCCGTGGCCGGTCCGGTTTCGGGAGGCCCGGCCGATTCGGGCGCCTCGGCGGGCTCGGCGGCCCGGCTCTCGGCGAGCAATTGCTCCAGCCGGGCGCCCTGCAGCCGGCGGAACGTCCGGTGCGGCCGGGTGCGGTCCAGCACGGCCACCTCGAGCTGGCTGGTCCCCAGCTCCGGGCGCTCGCCCCCGTTACCGGTGGAAGTGGGGTTGCCGGCGGGGGCAGCGGTGCCGGCGGGGGCGGCCAGCGCGGCCAGCGCGGCGCTGAGCGCCTCGGTCAGCGTCATGCCGTCGGAGTATCGTTCCTTCAGGACCGTGCTCACCTGGTCGGCCTGACCGCCGATCGCCGCGTACCCGTGCTCGTCGCCGACCGAACCGTCGAACGTGATCCGGTAGATCTGGTCGGCGTCGGTGGTCTCCCCCGCCTCGGCCACGATGATCTCGACCTCGAACGGCTTGGAGCTCTCGGTGAAGATCTGGCCGAGCTGCTGGGCGTACCAGTTGGCGATGCCGCGCGCGGTGACGTCACGCCGGTCGAACTGGTAGCCCGTGACGTCGGCGTAGGTCACGCCCGCCTTGCGCAGGTTCTCGTACTCGTTGTACCGGCCGACGGCGGCGAAGGCGATCCGGTCGTAGATCTCGCTGATCTTGTGCAGCGCCCGGGACGGGTTGGGCGCCACGAACAGGATCCCGCCCGCGTACTGGATGACGACCCCGCTGCGGCCGCGCGCGATTCCCTTGCGCGCATAGTCCGCCTTGTCTTTCATCACCTGTTCGGGTGACACGTAGAACGGCATGGACACCGCAGGCGCTTCCTTTACTCGCGAGTTCGGCTGGGACGGGAGGGCGGGAGGAGGGCTGTGCTCAGCCGGAGCTGAGCGGCGCCGTCGGGCCGTCCGGCGAATGCATGCGCTCGTTGACCACGGCGCGCGCGTGCTCCTCGGCCTCGGCCTCGGACAGCCGGTTGTAGCCGTCCGCGGTCACGACCGCGATCACCGGGTAGATCGAGCGGGTGAGGTCGGGGCCGCCGGTCGCCGAGTCGTCGTCGGCCGCGTCGTACAGCGCCTGCACGCACGCGCGCACCACCTCGGACGACGTCATGCCGTCCCGGTAGAGCTTCTTCAGCGAGCCCCGGGCGAACACCGACCCCGAACCGATCGAATGGTACCGGTGCTCCTCGTACGGGCCACCGGCCACGTCGTAGCTGAAGATCCGGCCGATCCCGGTGACCTCGTCGTAGCCGGCGAACAGCGGGACGACGGCCAGGCCCTGCATGGCGGCGGCGATGTTGCCCCTGATCATCGTGGCCAGGCGGTTGGCCTTGCCCTCCAGGGACAGCGACCGGCCCTCCATCTTCTCGTAGTGCTCGAGCTCCACCTGGAAGAGCCGGACGAACTCCAGGCCCACGCTGGCCGTGCCCGCGATCCCCATGCCGGAGAACTCGTCGGTGCGGAAGACCTTCTCCACGTCCCGTTTGGCAATCATGTTGCCCGCGGTGGAGCGGCGGTCCCCGGCGATGACCACGCCGCCGTCGCAGATGGCCGTGACGATCGTCGTCGCATGCGGCAGGTCGGGCAGCCCGTGCCCGCCCGGCCCGGGGTACGTACCGGACATCGGGGCCCGGCCTGCCGCGCTGCCGGGCAGCAGGTCGGGCGCGTAGGAGGCGAGGAAGTCAGCGAACGAGGAAATCCGGGGAGCCATGAACGCTCCGGGAAAACGCCTGCTCCCGTCCAAGTCAGAGCCCACGCGGTTCCTTCCGTATCTCAAAGCCGTCTTAACAACAGACCCTACTGCGACCTGCGGGCGCTGCGCACAGGGCCGCGGGCCATCCGTCAAGCCGGGCGTCAGCCCTGGGCGAACCAGTTAACGGCCCGCACTGCAGCTCCTCGAGCGGCAGTACGGGCCCTGGTGACGAGCGGTTACTGGCCGCCCTTCTGGACGTACGAGCGGACGAACTCCTCCGCGTTTTCCTCGAGCACCTCGTCGATCTCGTCCAGGATCGCGTCAACGTCGTCGGAGAGCTTCTCGTGCCGTTCCTGGACCTCTTCGGTCGACTTGGCCTCGGTCTCCTCGGCCTCCTCGGTACGCCGTGAGGTCTGGCGCTGGCCGCCCGTGTCCTTTGATGTTGCCATCCCGGTACCTCCGTCAATCGGGGGCGTTCCCCGCCCCAACGCTATCTTCGCCCGCCGACATCATGTTCAACCCCCGATTTGCGGTCCAGCCGCAAATCGGGCTTATTCCGGCTGCCCGGTCAGCGCCGAAACCAGGTCCGCCGCAGTCCGGCAGCGCCGGAGCAGGTTCCCGACGTGCGCCTTGGTCCCGCGCAGCGGCTCGAGGGTCGGCACCCGCTGCAGCGACTCACGGCCCGGGATATCGAATATCACCGAGTCCCAGGACGCGGCGGCGACCGACTCGGCGTACTGGCGCAGGCACCGGCCGCGGAAGTAGGCCCGGGTGTCCTCGGGAGGCTCATCGATCGCCCGGCGGATCTGCTCCTCGGTGGCAAGCTGCACCATCCGGCCCTTGGCGGCCAGCCGGTTGTACAGCCCGCGGGCCTGCCGGACATCGGAGTACTGCAGGTCGATGAGCTGCAGGCGCGGGTGGTCCCAGGCCAGCCCGTCGCGGACCCGGAAGCCCTCCAGCAGTTCCAGCTTCGCCACCCAGTCCAGCTCACGGGACAGCTGCATCGGGTCCTCGGACAGCCGGTTCAGCACCGACTCCCACCGGTCGAGCACGTCGGCGGTCATGGAGTCGACGTCCGAGCCGAACTTGTCCTCGGTGTACTTGCGCGCCAGTTCCAGGTACTCGCGCTGGAGCTGGATGGCGGTCATCTTCTTGCCGTTCCGCAGCGTCACCAAGCGGCGCAGCGACGGGTCGTGCGAGACGGCCCGCAGGTCGGCGACGGCGGCGTCCAGGGACAGATCCGCGTCGAGGAACTTGTCCTCGATCATCGAAAGGACGAGGGCCGTGGTCCCCACCTTGAGGTAGGTGGCGACCTCGCTCATGTTGGCGTCGCCGATGATCACGTGCAGACGCCGGTACTTCTCCGGATCGGCGTGCGGCTCGTCCCGGGTGTTGATGATCGGCCGCTTCAGCGTCGTCTCCAGGCCGACCTCGACCTCGAAGAAGTCGGCCCGCTGGCTGATCTGGAAGCCGACGCCGCGGCCGTCCGCGCCGATGCCCACGCGCCCGGCACCGCAGATGACCTGGCGGGAGACGAAGAACGGGGTCAGGTGCCGGACGATGTCGGCGAAGGGCGTGGCCCGCCGCATGAGGTAGTTCTCGTGGGTGCCGTAGGAGGCACCCTTGTTGTCGGTGTTGTTCTTGTAGAGCTGGATCGGCGCGGCGCCGGGAATCGTCGCGGCGCGCTCGGCGGCCTCGGCCATGATCCGCTCGCCGGCCTTGTCCCAGATCACCGTGGACAGCGGGTTGGTGCACTCGGGGGTCGAGTACTCCGGGTGCGCGTGGTCGACGTACAGCCGGGCCCCGTTGGTCAGGATGACGTTGGCCAGGCCCAGGTCCTCGTCGGTGAGCTGGGTCGAGTCCGCGCTCTCCCGGGCCAGGTCGAAGCCGCGGGCATCGCGGAGCGGATTCTCCTCCTCGAAGTCCCACCGGGCCCGGCGCGCCCGTGCCGCCGTCGCGGCCTGGTAGGCGTTCACGATCTGGGACGAGGTCACCATGGCGTTGGCCCCTGGCTGGCCGGGCACCGAGATGCCGTACTCGGTCTCGGTGCCCATCACCCGCAGCACGCTCATGTCAGCAGCCTATGCCGCCTGGGCCGTGCCCAGGCCGCCGACACACGTCACAGGTACTGGCCCGTATTGGCCACGGTGTCGATCGACCGGCCCGCCTCGGTGCCGGTCTTGCCCGACACCAGGGTGCGGATGTAGACGATGCGCTCGCCCTTCTTGCCGGAGATGCGCGCCCAGTCGTCCGGGTTGGTGGTGTTGGGCAGGTCCTCGTTCTCGCTGAACTCGTCGACGCAGGCCGACAGCAGGTGCGCCACCCGCAGGCCCTTCTGCCCGGTGTCGAGGAACTCCTTGATGGCCATCTTCTTGGCCCGGTCCACGATGTTCTGGATCATGGCCCCGGAGTTGAAGTCCTTGAAGTACAGGACCTCCTTGTCACCGTTGGCGTAGGTGACCTCGAGGAACCGGTTCTCCTCCGACTCGGTGTACATCCGCTCGACGACCCGCTGGATCATCGCCTCGACGGTCCCGTCCCGCGACGAGCCGTGCTCGGCCAGGTCGTCGGGGTGCAGCGGGAGCCCGGTCAGGATGTACTTGGAGAAGATGTCCTTGGCCGCCTCGGCGTCGGGACGCTCGATCTTGATCTTGACGTCCAGCCGGCCGGGCCGCAGGATCGCGGGGTCGATCATGTCCTCACGGTTGGACGCGCCGATGACGATCACGTTCTGCAGGCCCTCAACGCCGTCGATCTCGGACAGGAGCTGCGGGACGATCGTGTTCTCCACGTCGCTGGAGACACCCGAGCCGCGGGTACGGAAGATCGAGTCCATCTCGTCGAAGAACACGATGACCGGCATGCCCTCGCTGGCTTTTTCCCGGGCCCGCTGGAAGACGAGCCGGATGTGCCGCTCGGTCTCGCCGACGTACTTGTTCAGCAGCTCCGGGCCCTTGATGTTCAGGAAGAAGCTCCGCCCCGCCGAGCCGGGCCCGGCGGTACCGTCCGCGGCGGTCTTCTGGGCGACCTGCTTGGCCAGCGAGTTCGCCACCGCCTTGGCGATGAGCGTCTTCCCGCAGCCGGGCGGGCCGTAGAGCAGCACGCCCTTCGGCGGCCGGAGCTGGTGCTCGCGGAACAGGTCCGCGTGCAGGTACGGCAGCTCGATCGCGTCCCGGATCTGCTCGATCTGGGAGGTCAGGCCGCCGATGTCGGAGTAGACGATGTCGGGGACTTCCTCCAGGATGAGCTCCTCGACCTCGGCCTTGGGGATCCGCTCGAACACATAGCCCGAACGCGGCTCCAGCAGCAGCGAGTCGCCACTGCGCAGGGTGGAGGCGCGCAGCGGGTCCGCGAGCCGGACCACGCGCTCCTCGTCGGCGTGCGAGATGACCAGCGCGCGCTCGCCATCCTCCAGCAGCTCTTTCAGCATGACGATCTCACCGGCGGTCTCGAAGCCCTCGGCGATCACGACGTTGAGCGCCTCGTTGAGCACGACTTCCTGGCCGGGCCTGAGCTGGTCCAGCTCGACGGCGGGGCTCACGTGGACCCGCATCTTCCGGCCGCCGGTGAACACGTCGGCGGTGTTCTCGGCGCTGGCATTGAGGAAGATGCCGAAGCCCGAGGGCGGCTGCGCCAGCCGGTCGACTTCCTCCTTCAGCGCGACGATCTGGTCCCGGGCCTCGCGCAGCGTGCCGGTCAGCCGATCGTTCTGCGCGGTGACGGCGGCCAGGCTGGCCTCGGTCTCACGCAGCCTCTCCTCGAGAAGCCGCGCCTGGCGTGGCGAATCGGCGAGCCTACGGCGCAATGCGGCGATCTCCTCGTCAAGGAAGGAGATCTGCGCGGTAAGGCCCTTGACCTCATCGTCATGCCGTGAGGCTCGTGAGCTTTCGTCCCTGCTTCCCACGGCCCTCACCTCCTTCCGGTACCTGAACTATTTAGACCCTACCTATCACGGATCGGTTCGTAACCTCGCAGCCCGCGTTAGTCAGAGCACACTGGATACGGGATTAATGCCCCGCCGGGGGCCGTCCGAAGCAGCCGGGGCGGCCTATCGTTACGGTTTAGACACTTCTGGTTCCGTAACAGGCCATGGGCTTGAGGCCGCGCAAGCTGGGAGCATACGGCCCGCGCGCGTTCCTGCGGGCTCTTCAGGGCCTCAGGAGTTCACCTGCGCCTGGCTCTCCTCATCGGCGTGCGCGCCCTTGGACGGGCGGCGCCGTCGCGGCGGGGGCGTCACCCCGTCGGCCAGCCGCCGCGCCGTCAGCAGGAAGCCCGTGTGCCCGATCATCCGCTGGTCCGGGCGGACCGCCAAGCCGTCCACATGCCAGCCGCGCACCATCGACTCCCACGCGGCCGGCTCATCGAAATTCCCCTGCGCGCGCAGCGCCTCGACGGTCCGGGACAACTGCGTGGTCGTCGCCACGTAGCAGCAGATGACACCGCCGGGCACCAGGACGTGCGCGGCGGCCTGCACGCAGTCCCACGGCGCGAGCATGTCGAGGATTACGCGGTCAGCGTGGTCCGCCGGAAGCGAACGCGCCCCGGCGTCGAAGTCGCCGACGGCCAGCTGCCACGCCGCGGGCGCGGCACCGAAGAAGGTCTCCACGTTGTGCCGGGCAATCTCGGCGAAGTCGGCGCGGCGCTCGAACGAGGTCACCGACCCGCCGTCGCCCACGGCGCGGAGCAGCCAGCAGGTCAGCGCACCCGACCCGGCTCCCGCCTCGACGACCCGCGCCCCCGGGAAGACGTCGGCCATCGCCACGATCTGCGCGGCGTCCTTGGGGTAGACGACCGCCGCACCGCGCTTCATGCCCAGGGTGAAGTCCGCGAGCAGCGGGCGGAGCGCGACGTAGAGCGTGCCGCCCGAGGACTTCACCACGCTCCCGTCCGGCTGGCCGATGAGGTCATCGTGACTGAGCGACCCGCGGTGGGTGAAGAACGACTTGCCCGGTTCCAGGACCACCGTATGGTGGCGGCCCTTCGGGTCGGTGAGCTGGACGAGGTCGCCTGCCCGGAACGGGCCGCGACGTGGGGGGATCATGCCGGACAGGCTATCGGCTCGCCGCCGGATCGATCGGGGACGGCGATCGGGACTCAGACCCCGGCGAACGCGCCGTCCAGGTCGCTGGCGGCCAGCACGCCGTACACCTGGCCGGTGGGCTCCACGACCAGGTACTCACTCGCCGGAGCCTTGCGGACGGCGTCGATCAGCGCCATCCCGCCCAGGTCAGCCGATAGCACGAGGCTGGGATCGAGCTTGCGGGCCAGCGTCCCGGCCTCGATCCACGGCCGGCGCTGCGGCGGCGTCGCCATCACCGCCGACTCGTTCACGATGGCGATCGGGGTGTTCTCGTGGTCCACCACGACCAGGGCACGCGCGTTGGTCTCGTCGGCCCGGCGAATGGCCTCGGCCAGCGGGAGGGTCGAGGGAATGGGGATGGCCTTACGGGCGAGCCGCCGCGCCTGGATGCCCGGCAGCCGCTCCCGCACCCGGGTCGCCCGGATCGACTGCCCCGCGCCGATCCACATGAACCCGGCGATGAACGCCAGCCACAGCATGCTCATCAGGTCCTGGCTCCGGCCCTTGGCCATCGCGTACCCGGCCGGCACCACCAGCAGCGCGACCGCGAGGACCCGGCCGGACCACGCGGCCACGATGGTCGCCGTACCCGGCCGCCCGGTGACCTTCCACACGATGGCGCGCAGCATCCGGCCGCCGTCCAGCGGCAGGCCCGGGAGCAGGTTGAAGACGGCAACCACGAGGTTGGCCCAGCGGAGCTGGTTCACGATGATCCAGCCGATGGTCCCGCCCGGTACCAGCTTCGTCAGCCCATACCCGATGGCCGCCAGGACCAGCGAGAGCGCGGGACCGGCCGCGGAGACGATGAATTCCCGGCTGGGCGTCTCCGGCTCGCGCTCGATCTCGGAGATGCCGCCGAGGGGGTACAGCAGGATCCGCCGCACCGGCAGCCCGTAACCGCGGGCGACCAGCGAGTGGCTCAGCTCGTGGATCAGGACGGACGCGTAGAGCAGGATCACGAAGGCGGCGGCGACGATGTACCGGGTACTGCCGTTCAGCGTCCCGGCCAGATCGTTCGCGTAGATGACGATGAAGACGCCCGCGATCACGAACCAGTACGGCGAGATGGTCACCGGGATGCCGAACGGGCGCCCGATTACGATCCCGGACCCCGGCTGCTTGGGCGGCTGCTGGTCTTGTTTGTCGGGCGTCATCCCTGCCACAGCTCGATGCTACGTGCCATCCCGGGCCCCGCGACCGGGAAAGGTTACGGCGAGTGCCGACCGGAGGCCGCACCGGCTCCCGGCCATAGGCCGCACCGGCTCCCCGCCAAAGGCCGCATCGGCTGTCAGTGCCCTGCCCTACGCTCATGGGCGTGGATGAACTCGTCGCGGTAGAGATCGCCGACCCGGCCCCTCCGGATGAGGGCCCGGGTGCGGCGCGCGGGCCGGCGCTGTCGCCGTCCCGGGCCGCCGATTTCATGACCTGCCCGCTGCTGTACCGGTTCCGGGTGATCGACAAACTGCCCGAGCCACCGAGTGCCGCCGCCGCCCGGGGGACGCTCGTGCACGCGGTGCTGGAGCGCCTCTTCGACCTCACCGCGGCCGAACGGACCCTGGACGCGGCGCGCTCACTACTGCAGCCGGAGTGGGAGCGGCTGGCGGCGGCCGAGCCGGACCTGGCCGAGCTGTTCCCCGGCGAGGCCGAGCGGGAGGCGTGGATCCGCGACGCGTCCGCCGCGGTGGACAGTTATTTCCGGCTCGAGGATCCGCGCCGCCTGGAGCCCGCGGACCGTGAGCTGTACGTCGAGGCCGAGCTGGAGTCCGGGCTGCGGCTCCGCGGCTACATCGACCGGCTCGACGTCGCGCCGGCCGGGCAGATCCGGGTCGTGGACTACAAGACCGGCAAGGCGCCGCCGCAGGACTTCGAGGCGCGGGCGCTGTTCCAGATGAAGTTCTACGCCCTGGTGCTGTGGCGGGCGCGTGGCGAGATCCCGCGGCTGCTGCAGCTCATGTACCTCGGGGACGGGCAGGTCGTGCGGTACACGCCCGACGAGGCGGATCTGCGGGCCACCGAGCGCAAGGTGCTGGCGCTGTGGCAGGCCATCGAGCGGGCCACCGATAGCGGCGACTGGCGGGCCCGGCCGGGACGGCTCTGTGAGTGGTGCGCGCACAAGGCGCTGTGCCCGGAGTTCGGCGGTACCCCCCCGCCGCTGCCCGGGCGCGGGCAGGATGGGCCGCTGCCCGGGCGCGGGCAGGATGGGCCGCTGCCCGGGCACGGGCAGGATGGGCCGCTGCCCGGGCACGGGCAGGATGGGCCGCTGCCCGGGCACGGGCAGGATGGGCTCGTCTGAGCCGTTCATCCGGGCGATTCATCCGGGCGGTTCATCCGGTACGGAGGCTGTGCAACGATGGACAAAGGGGCCGCTGCCTCTGAAGTATGCGTCGAGTAGCGCCATCGAGGTAGAGATGTCGACTTACAACGCGATCGCCTGGCTGCCGCTCTGCGCCGGGCTCACCGGGATCGGACTGATCGCGAGCTGGTTCGCGATGCGCAGGCGGGGACTGATGTCCGGGCTGCGCGGGGCGGCCTGGTCCTTGCTGCCGGTCGCCGCCTACCTCACCGGTTCCATCGAGATGTTCTGGAAGATCGGCACGGCGATCGGCACCTTCGCGACCTCCTTCGCGTTCTCGCTCAAGGTGTGGTCGGGTGTCGGCGTGGCCGCGCTGGCGGCGGTGCTGTTCGTGGTGTCGGCCGCCGGCCGGCGCCGGAAGCGCGCCCAGCGTGCCCGCGGCCAGGTCCCGGCCGGGGACCAACCGGGCCGGACGGCCGTGGACGGGACCGCCGGGGCCGCGCGCGATGGTACGGCCGGCCGGGACGGGGCGAAAGGCTCCCCGCGCAAGGAACTGGCCACCAAGCCCGTGCGGGCCGGGAAGGGCGCCCTGGACGATGACGACGATATGGCTGGGGTGGAAGACATCCTGCGCCGGCACGGGATCAATTAGTGCACGATAAGGTCGGCGTTCCCGCGGGCGCGCCGGACGGCCGGACCGGCGGCGGCCAGACCGGCAGCGGCCAGAGCGGCGGGACCACCACACCGGCGCCGCCGCCGGACGTCTACCGGTCGTCCCTGGCCGTGGCGGCCTGGTGGGTCTGGCTCGCGTTTGCGGTCGCCAATCTGATCGACCTCGCGGTGCAGGGCCGTGACCGCCTTTCCCTGGCGGCCGCCGCGGCGCTGGTGCTGGTCACCGGGGTCATGTACGTCGCGGCGTTCCGGCCGCGGGTCGTCGCCGCCGCGCACGGGATCGAGGTGCGCAACCCGCTGCGGGACCACCGGGCGCCCTGGGCGACGGTGACCAACGTGGACCTGCGCGACCTGCTGCGGGTGCATTGCGCGTGGCAGGAACCCGCGAACGGCGGGCAGTGGGCGGGACGACCGGAAGACCCGCAGCGCACCCGGGTCATCCACGCGTGGGCGCTCCAGTCGGCGCGCCGGGCCGGGATGAGCGGGATGCGGGCCTCGCTGGGCCAGGGCCAGATGGCGCGCCGTTCGGTCGGCGGGAGTGCGCTCACCGCGGAGCCGCCCAGCGCCCTGCACCGCAAGGAGACCGAACGGATCGCCCGGGCGCTCGCCGAACGGGCCCGCCGGGAACGCGCCGACGCGGCCCGGCCGGTCCCCGGGGCTGGAGAGAACCGGGCCGGAGAGAACCGAGCGGACGATAACGGACAGAAGCAGCGCATCGGACCGGGCGCCGGAGACGGACCGGAATGGGCGCCGCGCCCCGTCTCGGCCTGGCACGGGCCGTCCGTGCTGGCCGTCCTGGTTCCGGCTCTGCTGCTGGCCGCCGCGATCCTGGCGTAACGGGCTGGCCGCCACGGTCGGCCGCCTGATGACTATTCACCAAGATCACCAGGTAACTTCTGGTCGCGGCCATTTGGGGGGTAATGCGCGGACCCTCAGCCCGGTGACGTCATTGGCCTTCGACGGTTTTACTTCCGTGCCGCCGCGGTTCTCCTACCGCTGCCCCCCTGTCGGAGCACGATACGGCGTCGGTACGCTGGGCCAGGAAATCTTCCCGGGCCGGCCCGATCACGACGGCGTATGGTCCGCCGGGATGCCGGGCAAAGCAAGATTCTCTGCGCCATCCCCGGCAGGTGCCACGAAAACGTAACAGACTATCGACTCTACTGAAACATATTCGGTGCGCTGGCGGTGCCAATATAACGCACGTGTCACGAACACGGCGCGATCCCGAACGGCGTTTTGGGGGTTACGGTCGCATCGTGATACTTAGGACATCAATTCGCATCAGAGCAGGTCGGCGCACCCCGGAAAGGCCGACCGCTCCCAACGACTAGAAGGAGCCTGCCGCATGGGAGCACATCCCGAGCAGCAACGAGGACGAGGGCTTTGGTTTACCGGCCGTAAGCGGGCCGGTAACCAGGACGCTCCCGGCGGCCGACGGCCGAGCCGGGGCCGGCGGGCCCGCATGGCAACGATCGCGGGCTGTGGCGCCGCATCGATCGCCCTGGTAGTGGGCGCCTGTGGCAGCAGCGGCAGCTCGTCCTCGGGCAGCACGAAGGTGGCGGGCGGCACCGCCACCTATGCTCTCCCGCCCGCGACCACGCCGAACTACATCTTCCCCATGTCCAACAGCACGTACTTCAGCGTGTCCAACATCTCGTATCTCCAGGATCTGCTCTACCGCCCGCTGTACTGGTTCGGTGACGGCACCCAGCCCACGCTCAACCCGTCCCTCAGCCTGGCGGACCAGCCGGTGTACAGCGGCCGGCAGGTCACGATCACGCTGAAGAACTACAAATGGTCCAACGGCACGCCGGTCACCGCGCAGAACATCCTGTTCTGGATCAACATGCTGCAGGCGGTCGGCCAGACCGAGTGGGGCGCCTTCGTGCCGGGCGGTTTCCCGACCAACGTGACCAACGTCAAGGCCACCAGCGCCACGACGCTGACCATGACGATGAACAAGGCGTACTCGCCGACCTGGTTCACCTACAACGAGCTGAGCCAGATCACCCCGATGCCCAAGGCCTGGGACCGGACGGCATCCGGACCGAGCGACTGCACCACCACCGTCGCGGACTGCAAGGCTGTTTACACCTACCTGGACAGCCAGTCCAAGTCCATGTCGACCTACGCCAGCTCCCCGGTCTGGAGCGTGGTGGATGGCCCGTGGAAGCTGCAGAGCTTCAATGCGGACGGCAACGCCTCGTACGTGCCGAACAAGTCCTACTCCGGCCCGGTCAAGCCAAGCCTGTCGGTGTTTAAGGAGGTGCCGTTCACCACGGAGCCGGCCGAGTACAACGTGCTCCGTTCCGGTAACGGCGGCCAGAAGCTGGACTTCGGTTACCTGCCGACCACCGATGCCCCGAAGAAGCCGGCCAATGCGTCCGTCGGCGCGAACCCGGTGCCCGGGTACAACCTCAGCCCGCTGTACTCCTGGGGCATCAACTACTTCGTGCCCAACATTGACTCCACCACCCCGGAGGGTCAGGTCATCAAGCAGCTGTACTTCCGGCAGGCGCTGGCGTACCTGGTTAACCAGGAGGCGGTCATCGCCGGCCCGCTGCGCGGATACGGCACCACCACGAACGGACCGGTTGGCGCCAACCCGGTGACCAGCTTCCTGTCTTCCCAGAGCAAGACGGACCCGTTCCCCTACGATCCGGCCAAGGCCAAGTCGCTGCTGTCCAGCCACGGCTGGAAGGTGACGCCGAACGGGACCACCACCTGCACCAACCCGAGCCTGTGCGGCGCGGGCGTCAAGCAGGGCCAGGGCCTGTCGTTCACCCTGCCGTACGCGACCGGCATCGACTGGATCACAGCCGAGATGGCCCAGCTCAAGTCGGACGCCTCTCAGGTCGGCATTCAGCTGCAGCTGCAGCCGAAGCCGTTTAACCAGGTCACCGCCATCGGCGGCGGCGGCTGCGTCGTCACCAAGGCGTCCTGCGCCTGGGACTTCGCCAACTGGGGCGGTGGCTGGATCTTCGCGCCTGACTACTACCCCACCGGTGAGACGCTGTTCGAGAGCGGTTCCGCGGCGAACTCCTCCGGGTACAAGAACAGCCAGAACGACAACCTCATCAATCAGACGCTGACCAACAGTTCGCTGACCCCGCTGCACACCTGGCAGGACTATGCGTCGAAGCAGCTCCCCGAGATCTGGCAGCCGAACGGCGTCTACGAGCTGACGGAGATCGCCAGCAACCTGGGCGGCGTGAACCCGCAGGCGCCGACGCTTAACATCAACCCAGAAAACTGGTACTTCACCAAGTGATCATGATTTACATGCGCGGCTCCGCCGCAGCCTCGGCGGGACGGGGGCACCGGGTTCGCCCGGTGCCCCCGTCGGCACGCCGGAAGGGACCACGTTGATAGCTTTTTTCGTGCGGCGTCTGCTGCAGGCGGTCGTGGTGATCCTGCTGGTCACGATGATCACCTTCGCGCTGCTCCGGGCGATCCCCGGTAACGTCGCGATCGCCATCCTCGGGCCCACCGCCTACCGCAACCCGGCGACGATCGCCCAGTTCGACGCCACCTACGGCTTCAACAAGCCGTGGTTTGACCAGTACTTCCTCTGGCTCGGGCACCTGGCCCAGGGCAACCTCGGCTACTCCTGGAAACTCAACCAGAGCGTCGCCTCACTGCTCGGCAACCGGCTGCCGAAGACGGTCATCCTCGTGGGCATCTCCACGATCATCGCCCTCATCGTCGCCATCCCGATCGGCGTGTACCAGGCGGTCCGGCGCAACAAGGCGGCGGACTACACGTTCACCGCGCTGTCCTTCCTGTTCTACGCGGCGCCGACGTTCTTCGTCGGGACCGTCATGATCCTGGTGTTCGCCGACGAGCTGCACCTATTCGGCCCGGAGGGCCCGCAGGGCGGCCTGGTCAGCGACTTCACCGACTGGAAAGACCTGACGCTGCCCGTGGTCACGCTCGCCCTGGTGACGTTCGCGCTGTTCAGCCGCTACATGCGCTCGTCCACGCTGGATAACATCACCGAGGACTACGTGCGGACCGCGCGGGCCAAGGGCGCCTCGGAACGGCGCGTGCTCATCCGGCACGTGCTGCGCAACTCGCTGATCCCGATCGCGACGCTGGTGGGGCTTAACATCCCGCTCATCGTGTCCGGCGCGCTCATCACCGAGTCCGTTTTCAACTACCCGGGCATGGGGTACCTGTTCTTCCAGGCAGCGCAGCAGCAGGATTACCCCACTCTCCTCGGCGTCCTGATCGTGGTCGCGATCGCGACCGTGATCGGTTCGCTGGTGGCCGACATCGCATACGCGGTACTCGATCCCCGTGTGAGGTACGTGAGCTCATGACCATGCCACCGTCCTCGCCCGATCCATTCGCGCCCGGCATCAATACGCCACTGGCGCCCGGGCTCGACAGCATCGTTCCCGACGAGTTCCCGCCCAATGACGCCGCGCCGGGGACAATTCCGGCCGGCAAGCCGCGCAGCATGTTCGTGCGCGGCCTCGAGGTGTTCCTCGAGAACAAGCTCGCCATCGTCGGCGTGGTCATCCTCGTCGCGATGGTGCTGTTCTGTTACCTCGGGCCGTTCCTCTACCACACGGACCAGATCCACACCAACCTCGCCATCGAGAACCAGGGACCCGGGTCAGGTCATCCGCTCGGCACCGACTCCAGCGGGTACGACGTGCTGGGCCGGCTTATGGTCGGCGGCCGGGTCTCCCTGGAAGTGGGGATGGCGGCGGCGATCCTGGCCACCGTGGTCGGCACCTTGTGGGGAGCCATCGCCGGCTACGTCGGCGGCGCCGTGGACGCCGTGATGATGCGCCTCGTGGACGCGATTCTGGCCATCCCAACGCTGTTCCTGGCCCTGGTCGTCGTGTCGATGTACCCCGCCACCGAGCTGGAGCTGATCATCGTCATCGCGCTGACGTCGTGGCTGACCACGGCCCGGCTGATCCGCGGCGAGGCCCTGTCGCTGCGGGTCCGGGACTACGTGCAGGCGATGAAGGTGATGGGCGGCGGCGGTACCCGCGCGGTGCTCCGGCATATCGCGCCGAACGCGGTCGGCACCATCATCGTGAGCGCCACCTTCCAGGTGGCCGACGCCATCCTGCTGGTGGTCGCGCTGAGCTACCTGGGCCTGGGTGTCCAGCCGCCGAAGACGGACTGGGGCGGCATGCTCAGCGACGGCGTCCAGTACACCTACGACGGTTACTGGTGGCTGATCTACCCGGCCGGTGTCGCCATCATCCTGGTGGTCATCGCCATCAACTTCATCGGCGACGCGCTGCGGGACTCGTTCGAGGTCCGCCTCCAGCGGCGCTGACCGCACCTGATGCACGCGGAGCCGGCCAATCCCGGCCGGCTCCCCTCCAGATAAGGCACGACGAGGACGCATGGCACCCCTGCTCGAAATAAAGGACCTGCACACCGAGATCCGGCTCCGCAGGTCGACCGTGCACGCCATCGATGGCGTCAACCTGACCGTCGAACCGGGCGAATGCCTGGGCATCGTCGGCGAGTCCGGCTGCGGCAAGACGATGACGGCCCTGTCGGTGATGCGGCTGCTGCCCAACGGCGGCCACATCACCGGCGGCAGCATCGTCCTGGACGGCCAGGACATCACGAATCTCGACGACGAAGCGATGCAGGACGTCCGCGGCAACCTGGTGGGCATGATCTTCCAGGACCCCATGACGTCGCTGAATCCGACGATGACGATCGGTGACCAGATCGCGGAGAGCGTCCGGCTGCACCGGGGTGCGGACAAGCAGGCCGGCCTGGAGCGCGCGGTCGAGGTGCTCGGCCTGGTCGGCATGCCCAAGCCGGCCGAGCGGATCGGCAACTTCCCGCACCAGCTGTCCGGCGGCATGCGCCAGCGGGTCATGATCGCCATGGCGCTGGCCTGTGAGCCGAAGCTGCTCATCGCGGACGAGCCGACGACCGCGCTCGACGTCACCATCCAGAAGCAGATCCTGGAGCTCCTCGACAACCTGCGGCAGCGGCTCGGCATGGCGGTGATCCTGGTCACCCACGACCTCGGGGTCATCGCCGGGCGCGCCGACCGGGTCGCGGTGATGTACGCCGGCCGGGTCGTCGAGACGACGGACACGACGACCCTGTTCGCCAACCCCCGGCATCCCTACACGCAGGCCCTGTTCGAGGCGCTGCCGGACAAGATCGTGGAGCCGGCCGGCGTCGCCAAGCGGCTGTACAACATCCCGGGCCAGCCGCCGGACCTGACCAGCCCGCCGCAGGGCTGCAAGTTCGCGGCGCGGTGCCGGTACGCGCAGGACTCGTGCCGGGAAACCGAGCCCGACCTGACGTACGACGTCGCGCTGCACGAGTACCGATGCTTCTTCCCGGTCGGCGAGGCCGCCCTCGACGCGCCCGCCCAGGACGCGGACGCGCCCACCGTGGCCGCCGCCGAGGCGGAAGCCGAGGCCGAGGCAACCGAGGGAGCCGTTCCGGTGCTGGCCACCGCCCCGTCGGTGGCGGGCGACGGCGCTACGCCGAACGGGACGCTGCTGAAGGTCGAGCATCTGATCAAGGATTTCCCGGTCACCGCCGGCGCCATCCTGCAGCGCCGGGTCGGCAGCGTCAGCGCGGTGGCCGACGTCAGCTTCGAGGTGCCGAGGGGCAAGACGTTCGGCATGGTGGGCGAGTCCGGCTGCGGGAAAACCACCATCGGCCGCCTCATCGTGGGCCTGGAGAAGGCGAACGCCGGCTCGATCACCTTCGACGGCCAGGACCTGGCCAAGCTCAGTAACCGGGGCCGCCGGCAGCACAGCGGCAAGATCCAGCTCATGTTCCAGGACTCGTACGCGTCCATGGACCCGAGAATGCGGGTGGCCACGATCCTGCGCGAGCCGCTGGTGATCCAGAAGCAGGGCAGCCGGCGCGACCAGGAAAAGCGGATCGCCGCCATCATGAACGAGGTCGGCCTGCCGCAGGCTGCCCTCGAACGCTATCCGCACGAGTTCTCCGGCGGGCAGCGGCAGCGGCTCGGCCTGGCCCGGGCGCTCGTCCTGCGGCCGAGCATGATCGTGGCCGACGAGCCGGTGTCGGCGCTGGACGTGTCGATCCAGGCGCAGATCCTGAACCTGATGCTGGACCTGCAGAAGGACAACGGCCTGACCTACCTGTTCATCTCGCACGACCTGTCGGTGGTCAGGTACCTCTCGGACATCATCGGGGTCATGTACCTGGGCAAGCTGGTCGAGGTCGGGCCGGCCGACGACGTGTACTTCGGCCCGGTCCACCCGTACACCAAGGGCCTCATCGACACCGTCCCGGTGGCGGACCCGCTGCTGGAGCGGGCCAAGGAGAGCCAGGGCGTGATGGGCGAGCTGCCCTCGGCCGTGGCCCCGCCCTCGGGCTGCCGGTTCCGCACGCGGTGCCCGCTGGCCCAGGACATCTGCGCCGAGCAGGAGCCGCCGCTGCGGCCGTTCACCGCGAAGGGTCACCTGGCCGCGTGCCACTTCCCGCTGCGTGAGCCGGAAGCGGATGCCGGCGCGCCGGCCGTGGCGGAGAAGACGACGGCGAGCGGCGGCCAGTAAAGCGGATCAGTAGGGCGGGATAAGGACGCCCCGGCCAGGGCGGCCCCTAACCCCGGGTGGCCGTCCCAGGCGGCCCGGAGCCAGCCGAGGCTGATGTCGGAGAGGGAACGTACCACCAGCCGGCCGGGCCGGGGCTCGATGGTGCGCAGCGTGGGCACGGCGACGACCAGGCACCCCGCGGCCTCGGCGGCGGTGACGCCGGTGATGGAGTCCTCCAGGACGACACACCGGCCCGGATCGGCGCCCAGCCGCCGCGCGGCGAGCAGGTAGGGCTCGGGGTCGGGCTTGCCCCGGGTCACGTCGTTCGCGCTGACCACCACGGGAAAGCGCAGCCCGATCCGGGACAGCACGGCGTCGACGAACCGGCGCTGGGAGGACGTGACCAGCGCGTAGGGCAGACCCGCGGCCTCGACCTCGGCCACCAGCTCGGCCGCGCCCGGCATGATCGTGACGCCCTGCTCACGGACCTTGGCCACGATCCCGCCCATCATCCACTCCGCCACCTCGGCCGGGTCGGCGGGCCGCTGCGCCCGCTCCAGGAAGTAGCGGACCGAATTGGGCAGCGCGCTGCCGAGCAGCGCCTGCTGGTCGGCGGCGGTCCAGGTACCGCCGAGCCGGGTCATCACGTCCGTCTCGACCTCGAACCAGAGCGGCTCGGAGTCGACGAGCAGTCCGTCCATGTCGAACAGGACGGCCTCTGGCAGGGCGGTATCCGGGGGGGCGGATACCGCGCTGTGCTGGGCGTCGGTCACGTGCTGAAGTATTTCGCCTCGGGGTGATGGACCACGATCGCATCGGTGGATTGCTCGGGAACAAGCTGCATCTCTTCGGTGAGCTCCACTCCGATGTCGGCGGGCCGCAGCAGCCGGGCGACCTTGGCCCGGTCGGCCAGGTCCGGGCAGGCCGGATAGCCGAACGAGTACCGGGCGCCCCGGTACCCCAGCCGGAAGAAGTCCTCGATGCTGGCCGAGTCCTGCCCGCCGACGCCCAGCTCGCGCCGGACCCGCGTGTGCCAGTACTCGGCGAGCGCCTCGGTGAGCTGGACGGAAAGGCCGTGCAGCTCGAGGTAGTCACGATAGGAGTTCTTCGCGAACAACTCGCCGGTGGCCTCGCTGATCCGGCTGCCCATGGTGGCGAGCTGGAACGCCACCACGTCGGTCCGCCCGGATGCGCGGGAGACGAAGAAGTCGGCCAGGCACAGCCGCCGGTCCCGCCGCTGCCGCGGGAACGTGAAGCGCTCCCGTTCCTTCCCGTCGTCGTCCAGGATGATCAGGTCGTTGCCCTCGCTGGCGCAGCGGAAGTACCCGTACACGACGGCCGCCTCCAGGAGGCCCTCGGCGCGGGCACGCTCCAGCCACATCCGCAGCCGTGGCCGGCCGTGCTCCTCCACCAGCTCCTCGTACGTCACACCGCCGTCGCCGCGGGACGGCTTGAGGCCCCACTGGCCCATGAAGGTGGCCCGCTCGTCCAGGTAGGCGGCGTACTCGGCGAGCGGGACACCCTTGATGACCCGCGTTCCCCAGAACGGCGGCACGGGCACCTCGGCCAGCTCGGCCACATCCGAGCGGACGGGCCCCTCCGGGGACACGGCACCGTCCGGCCCGGAGCGCGGCGGGCGGCGTACTTGCCGGGTCCGGCGCTCGGGCAGCCGCGCCCCGGCCTCGCCGCGCTTGACCGCCATCACCGCGTTCATCAGCCGCAGGCCCTCGAACGCGTCCCGCGCGTACCGGACCTCGCCGTTGAACAGCGCGCCGAGGTCCTGCTCGACGTAGGCGCGGGTAAGCGCGGCGCCGCCCAGCAGGATGGGCCAGCGGGCCGCCAGGCCGCGCGAGTTCAGCTCGGCCAGGTTGTCCCGCATCACGACGGTCGACTTGACCAGCAGCCCGGACATGCCGATCGCGTCCGCGCCCGCTTCCTCCGCCGCGGCGATGATCGCGGAGATCGGCTGCTTGATGCCGATGTTCACCACGTCGTAGCCGTTGTTGGACAAGATGATGTCGACCAGGTTCTTGCCGATGTCGTGTACGTCGCCCTTGACCGTGGCCAGCACGATCCTGCCCTTGCCGTCCTCGCTGGTCCGCTCCATGTGCGGCTCCAGGTACCCGACGGCGCGCTTCATCACCTCGGCCGACGCGAGCACGAACGGCAGCTGCATCTGGCCGGACCCGAACAGCTCGCCGACGGTTTTCATGCCGTCGAGCAGGGTGTCGTTCACGATCTCCAGCGCGGGCCGCTGGGCCAGGGCCTCGTCCAGGTCGGCCTCCAGGCCGGTCCGCGCGCCATCGATGATCCGGCGCTTCAGCCGCTCCCACAGCGGCAGCGCGGCCAGCTCCGCGGCCCGGCTCTGCTTGACCGCCGCCATGTCCACGCCCTCGAACAGATCAAGGAAGCGGGACAGCGGGTCGTAACCGGGGCGGCGCCGGTCGTAGACCAGGTCGAGGGCCACCTGCCGCTGCTCGTCGGGGATCCGGTTGACCGGCATGATGCGGGAGGCGTGCACGATGGCCGAATCGAGCCCGGCCCGGACGCATTCGGCCAGGAACACCGAGTTGAGCACGGCACGCGCGGCCGGCTTGAGGCCGAACGACACGTTGGACACGCCCAGCGTCGTCTGCACGTCCGGGTAACGCCGCTTGAGCTCGCCGATCGCCTCGATGGTCTCGATCGCGTCGCGCCGGGTCTCCTCCTGGCCGGTGGCGATCGGGAAGGTCAGGCAGTCCACGAGGATGTCCGGCCGGCGCATGCCCCATTGGCCGGTCAGGTCCTCGATCAGCCGGGTCGCGACGGCCACCTTCCAGTCCGCCGTGCGGGCCTGCCCCTGCTCGTCGATGGTGAGGGCGATCACCGCGGCGCCGTGCTCGCGGATCATCGGCATGACGCGCGCGATCCGCGACTGCGGCCCGTCGCCGTCTTCGTAGTTGACCGAGTTGACCACGGCGCGGCCGCCGAGCAGCTCGAGCCCGGCCTCGATGACCGGGGGCTCGGTGGAGTCCAGGACGAGCGGCAGGGTGGCGGCCGTGGCGAACCGCCCGGCGATCTCCCGCATGTCCGCCACGCCGTCCCGGCCGACGTAGTCGACGCACACGTCCAGCAGGTGGGCGCCGTCCCGGGTCTGCGCCCGCGCGATCTCAACGCACTCGTCGTAGCGCTGCGCCGCCATGGCCTCGCGGAACGCCTTCGACCCGTTGGCGTTGGTCCGCTCGCCGATGGCCAGGAACGTCGTGTCCTGCTGGAACGGAACGTGCGCGTACAGCGAGGCGACCCCGGGCTCGGGACGCGGCCGGCGCGGGACCGGGGACCGGCCGCCGACGCGCTGCACGACGGCGGCGACATGCTCGGGGGTGGTGCCGCAGCACCCGCCCACCAGCGACAGGCCGAACTCGCCGGTGAACCGCTCGTGCGCGTCGGCGAGCTGGCCGGGCGTGAGCGGGTAGCGCGCCCCGCCGGCGATCAGCTCGGGCAGCCCGGCGTTGGGCATGCAGGACAGCGGCACGCGCGCGTGCGCGGCCAGATAGCGCAGGTGCTCGCTCATCTCCCCGGGCCCGGTGGCGCAGTTGAGCCCGATGACGTCGATGCCGAGCGGCTCAAGGGCGGTGAGCGCGGCCCCGATCTCGCTGCCGAGCAGCATGGCCCCGGTGGTCTCGATCGTCACGTGCGCGATGAGCATGACGTCGGCTACTCCAGCGCCGGGCACCCCAGTGCCGGAAACTCCAGCCGCGATCGCCCGCCTGGCCCCGATGATCGCGGCCTTGGCCTGCAGCAGGTCCTGGCAGGTCTCGACGATCAGCGCGTCGGCGCCGCCGCGGAGCAGGCCGGCGGCGCATTGCTCGTAGGCGTCCCGCAGGGTGGCGAAGCTCACGTGGCCGAGCGTCGGCAGCTTGGTCCCCGGGCCCATGGAGCCGAGCACCCAGCGCGGGCGGCCGGGCCGGGACACCGCGTCCACCGCCTCGCGCGCGATGCGCGCCCCCGCCTCGGACAGTTCGGTGATGCGGTCCGCGATGCCGTACTCACCGAGGTTGGCGACGTTGGCGCCGAACGTGTTGGTTGTCACGCAGTCCGCCCCGGCGGACAGGTACGCCTCGTGCACCGAGCGCACGATGTCCGGGCGCGATACGTTCAGGATCTCGTTGCAGCCCTCGTGGCCCAGGAAGTCATCCAGCACGGCGTCGCTGGCCTGCAGCATGGTGCCCATGGCGCCGTCCGCGACCAGCACCCGGCTGGCCAGGGCCGACCGCAGGGCACCGCCGCCCCCGCGTCCCTGGGGTGCATCAGTCTCCGGCGCGTTCATCGTGCCCAGTGTACGGATCCCGCGCGAGGGCCAGGCAGGCCAACACGGGCAGGCCAGCGCGAGGGGCGGTCAGACCGGCATGGGCCGGGCGGCACGGGGCGCAACCGGGCGTTAAGCCGCAACACGGGGCCGGGGTTGAGGCGGATGCTGCCCGCAGCTCCGCCAACAACGTAGGCTGGGACCCACGGCAGCGCTCGGTGACCAAGCGCGTCAAATGCCCGGTGTTACCGGGATAAAGGGGCGCACGCGGCCAGCGCGGTGCGCACGTACAGGGAGGAGGGGGGAGACATCGAGTTCGATCGTCCGGGCAAGCTCACCTCACCCGTCGCGATTGCCGCCTTCGAAGGCTGGAACGACGCCGGCGAGGCCGCGAGCGGCGTGATCAGCCATCTGGGAATCGCCTGGCAGGCACAGCCGATTGCCGCCATCGAACCCGAGGACTACTACGACTTCCAGGTGACGCGCCCGGTCGTCGAGATAACGGAGGGCCGGATCGAGCGGCTCGTCTGGCCGACCACGCGGCTATCGGTGGCGCGCGGGGGCGCCGCACCCGGCCCGGCCGCCGCCGCCGACGGCACGGATCCGGCCGGCGCCGCCGACGGCGAGGAGCGCGAAGCCGCAGCCAGCGGAACAGGCCTGGACAAGGACATCGTCCTGGTGCACGGGATCGAGCCGAACATGCGCTGGCGCTCGTTCACCAGCGAACTGGTCCAGGGCCTGACCGACCTCGGGGTGGAAACGGTCATCCTGCTCGGCGCGCTGCTGGCGGACGCGCCGCACACCCGTCCGGTGCCGGTCTCCGTCGGCGCGTCGGACCCGAAGCTGTCGGCCACCGTGACCGCGCCGTTCTCGGACTACAAGGGCCCCACCGGCATCCTGGGCGTCGTGCAGTACGCGCTGGCCGGAGCGGGTATCCCGGCCGTGTCGCTGTGGGCATCGGTGCCGCACTACGTGGCCACGCCACCGAACCCCAAGGCCACGCTGGCCCTGCTGCGCGGCGTCGAGGACATCCTGGATGCTCCCCTGCCGCTGGCCGACCTGGCCGAGGAGGCCCGGGCCTGGGAGCGCGGCGTCGACGAGCTGGCCCAGCAGGATTCCGAGGTGGCCGAGTACGTCCGCACGCTCGAGGAAGCGAAGGACGCCACCGACCTGCCGCAGGCGAGCGGGGACGCCATCGCGCGCGAGTTCGAGCGCTACCTGAGGCGGCGCGGCCGCCGCGGGGAGCCCGGCGGCTTCTAGTTTTTTTAACGGACGTCAGTACGGCGGCCACGGAATGGCGGGCCAGTCCTCCGGCGGGTACGGATGCACCCGGTGCTTGAGCAGCTTCTCCACCCGGATGGTCATCGCCGTCAGCTCACCCGGGCTCAGCCACGGGGACAGCTCAGCGGCCAGCTCACCGCTTTCCAGCAGCGCGTACAGCCGCCGCAGGGCCTCCACCGCCCGCCCGGGCAGGCTCTTGCCGCGCCACTGCCAGAGCACCGTGCGCAGCTTGTAATCCTCGGCGAAGCAGACACCATGATCGCAGCCCAGCAGGTGACCGCCGGGCGCCGGCAGCAGGTGGCCGATCTTCCGGTCGGCGTTGTTCACCACCGCGTCGAAGACCGCGAGGTCGCGCAGGCCGGGGTGGTCAGCGCGGCGGGCGAGCTCGATCAGGTCGATCTGCGGGTCGATGTCGATCCAGAGCTGGCACATGCCCGGTCCGTACGGCCCGTCGCGCATCACCGTCGGCGGCACGACGTCCCAGCTCGCCGCCCGGGAGACCACGTAGGCGGCGACCTCCCGGCCCGCCAGCGTCCCGGTCGGGAAGTCCCACAGCGGGCGCTCCCCCGCGACCGGCTTGTACACGCAGGCGGCCTGGGTGCCGCCCGAGCTCACCGCGCAGTACCAGGTCTCGTTGGACGCCTCGACCAGCCGGCCCAGGATTTCCAGGCTGCCCTGCTCCAGCAGTTGCAGGGCCGCCTCGCCTCCGGGCCCCGAGGCCGGGCCACCGCTCCCGTCTGCCTCGGGCGGCGTGGCGCGGTCGCGGCGCTTGGCCCCCGAGCGGCGGCCGGCGCCGGGCCGGCGCGGGGGAGGACTCGCGAACCCGTCAAGCACTGGCGCGGTGCCCGTTCTGCCGGGGGCAGATGTGCCCGTCTGCGTTCAGCGGAAGCCCGCACAGCGGGCACGGGGGCCGTCCGGCGGCCACGATGCGCAGCGCGCGCTGAGCGAACGCCCGGGCCGCACCCGGGGTGATCCGTACCCGCAGCACGCCCGGGCCGTCGGCCGGAACCTCCTCGGCCAGCGGCTCAATCGGTTCCTCGGTGGCCTCCTGAGCCTCGATAACGACCCGGCCGTCGTCTCCGTCCCAGGCCAGCGCGATCGCGCCGACGCGGAAGTCCTCCATCACCGGCATGTCGAGGGGCGCGTCGTCATGCAGGCCGGCCGGTGTTGCCGCCGGGACCCCGGGGACGTTGGGCACGTCGGGCACGTCGGGCACCCCGCCGGTGCGCCGCAGCACCTCGTCGAGCAGTTCGTCGAGACGTTCGGCCAGCAAGCTGACCTGGAACTTCTCCAGCGCGACACTCGTGACGCGACCGCGGGAGGTGGCCTGGAGGTAGAACGTCCGCTCCCCCGGCTGCCCGACAGACCCGGCCACGAACCTCTCGGGCGGATCGTACATATAGACCGGCATGTTCTTATCCTCGCGCGTCCGCTGATGGTGCGCGAACGGCAGGTACCCCGGTCTGGACCTCTTCCGGCGCGCCCGCCGGAGGAGCCCCGGCGCCGCCGCCCACCACGGCGTCACTCTCGTCGGGCCGGCCCTTGGCGCCCGCGTTCCCGGCGCCCTTTTCCGCGCCCTTCTCGGCGGCCTTATCGCCGGAGGCCCGCGGCATCAGGTCCTCGATACCACCCCCGGTGTCGTTCATCCGCAGCAGGAAGGGCCGCAGCGGCGTATAGCGGATCACGGTCAGCGAGCAGGGATCGGCCTGGATGCGCTGGCTCAGGTCCAGGTGCAGGCCCAGGCAGTCGGCGATGATGCCCTTGATCACGTCCCCGTGCGAGCAGATCAGGTACGTCGCCCGGGGCCCCAGGGTCTCGTTCCATTCCCGGACCGCGGCCACCGCGCGGTGCTGGGTGTCCAGCATGGACTCCCCGGCGGGGCCGGGGAAACGGACGGCGCTCGGGTGAGCCTGGACGACGCGCCATAGCGGCTCCTTGGCCAGTTTCCGCAGCGGCTTGCCGGTCCAGTCGCCGTAGCGGCACTCGCCGAGCCGTTCGTCCTGGCGGATCTCCGGGCCGCGGCTGTCGCGGGCCGCGGCGACCGCCTCGGCGGTCTGGCGGCAGCGGTCCAGCGGGCTCGTGACGATCGCGTCGAGCGGCAGCCGGGCCAGCCGGGTGCCGAGCGCGCGGGCCTGCGCACGGCCCCGGTCGTCCAGCGGTATTCCCGGCGTCCACCCCGACAGCGTGTGGCCAGTGGCCGCGGTCAGGCCATGGCGCACCAGCAGGACGGTCGTCACCTGCCCGACTCTAGCCGGACCCGGGACCCGCGTGATCCGGCGCGGGGGGTCCCGCGCGGCCGCCGGGGCCGGCCGCACGCTGGTCATCGCAGAGCACGAACACCGCCGACCCGAACGTCAGCCGGTCCCCGGTCTGCACCAGCACGGGGTCGCGGACCCGCCATCCGTTCAGCCTGGTGCCATTGGTGGAGTTGAGGTCGGTGAGTATCCACCGGCCGACCGCGTGCTCCAGCCGGGCGTGCCACCGGGACACGGACAGGTCCTCGATCAGCAGGTCACACGCACCGTCCCGGCCGATCGTGTACCTGCTGCCCCGATCACCGTCGGCGGGGGCCAGCGGCGGGAAGTACAGGGCGGACGGACGCAGTACCGCCGCTCGCGCGGACGGCGGGACCGGGCGCGCGCGGAGACTGTCCCGCACCGCGCCAGACAGCGCCTCTGCGTCGGCGGCCAGCAGCTCGCGGCCGCGCCGGGCGCGGTCGCGGAGGCTGGCCCGCAGGGCCGCCAGAGTGCCCACTCCCGGCCCGCGGCGCGGAAGGTCGGCGAAGAGCCGGGCCAGCTGGCGGCGGTCGCGGGCCTCGAGCGCCTCGTCCATCCGCCGCACAAACGTCTCGTGCGACAGCCGCCCCTCGGCGAACTGCTCGCTCAGCTCGCTGACCGCCTGGTCGCGTTCCTCATCGGACGCGCGCAGGGCATCGGGTGTGGTGGGCGCCTCCGCCGGCATGCCTCCCATAACAGGAGTATCAGCGCCGGATCCCGCTATGGGCAAGCAATGCGCCGGATTGGCCCCCCATCACGCGCCGGGCCCGGCGCTCGGCGGGGCGGCGGGGGTGCTGACGGGCGTGTCCGGTGTCCGCAGCGGGAAATGGCACGCCGCCACGTGACCGGGACCGAACGAGCGCAGCTCGGGCTCCTGCTCGGCGCACAGCTCCTGCGCGAACGGGCACCGGGTACGGAACCGGCACCCGGACGGCGGGCTGATCGGGCTGGGCAGCTCGCCCCGGATACCGACCTCGGACTTGGACTGCTCGGTCTCGGGATCGGGCACCGGGATGGTCGCGATCAGCCCCGCCGTGTACGGGTGCGCCGCGCGTTCGTAGATGTCCTGCCCCGAGCCGAGCTCGACCAGCTTGCCGAAGTACATGACCCCGATCTGGTCGGCCATGTACTTCACGACGGCCAGGTCGTGCGAGATGACCACGTACGTCAGGCCGTGCATCGCCTGCAGCCGCTTCATCAGGTTGAGCACCTGAGCCCGGATCGAGACGTCCAGCGCGCTGACCGGTTCGTCGGCCACGATCACCCTCGGGTGCACGGTCAGGGCGCGGGCCAGCCCGATCCGCTGGCGCTGGCCGCCGGAGAACTCGTGCGGGTAGCGCTCCACCGCGTTACGCGGCAGCCCGACCTCGCCGAGCAGCTCGAAGACCCGTTCCTGCTGCTCGGCGCGGCTGCCGATGTGCTGCACGGAGAGCGGTTCGCGGATGATGGCGCCGACGCGCATCCGGGGGTCGAGGGAAGAGTACGGGTCCTGGAACATGAGCTGCAGGTCCCGGCGCATCCGGCGCAGGTCGCCGCCCCGCACCCGGGACACGTCCTGGCCGTGCAGCGTCACCGTGCCGTCATCGGGCCGTTCGAGCGCGACGATCATCCGGCCGATGGTGGTCTTGCCGCAGCCGGACTCGCCCACCAGTCCCAGCGTCTGCCCTTCCCGGACACCGAACGACACGCCGGACACGGCCTTCACGCTCGCGACCCGGCGCTGCAGGATGCCGCCGGACGTGACGGGAAACTCCTTCACCAGGTCGCGGATCTCCAGCAGGTAGCCGTCGCCGCCGTACCGGCGGCCGCCGTCCGCGGCCGGCTCGGCGACGCGAGCCTGGGACGCCTGGCCGGCCGGGATGGGCACGGCGTCGGCCGCGTCGAGCCCGATGCTCGCGGCGTCCGGGCCCCCGGGGCCGACGACGGTGAGCGCGAGCGGCCCGTCCACCGGATGCCAGCAGGCAAACTCGTGCGCCGGGGTGGTGCCCGCCAGCGGCGGCTCGGCCTCCCGGCACTCGCCGGTGGCGCGGGTGCAGCGGGCCGCGAACCGGCAGCCCTCCGGGAGGCGGGCCAGGTCGGGCGGCAGCCCGGGGATGGCGTGCAGGGCCCGCTGGCTGTCCTGGCTCAGCCGCGGGATCGACGCCAGCAGCGCCTGCGTATACGGGTGGTGCATCTGCACGAACAGGTCCCGGATCTCCGCGGTCTCGACGATGCGCCCGGCGTACATGACGTTGACCCGGTCGGCGTGCCCGGCGATGACCCCCATATCGTGCGTGATGAGCACCATGCCCATGCCCAGACGGCTCTTCAGGTCGTCCAGCAGGGCCAGGATCTGCGCCTGGATGGTGACGTCGAGCGCGGTGGTCGGCTCGTCCGCGATGAGCAGCTTGGGCTCACATGCCAGCGCCATCGCGATCATGACGCGCTGCCGCAAGCCGCCGGAGAGCTGATGCGGGAAGTCGTCCAGGCGTTCCTTCGGCCGGGGCAGCCCAACCAGGGCCAGAACCTCGGCGGCCCGCTCCAGCGCGGCTCGCTTGCTGGCCCCGCGGTGCAGCCGGACCGGCTCGGACACCTGGTAGCCGATGGTCTTGGTGGGGTCCAGTGAGGTCAGCGGGTCCTGGAAGATCATGGCCATCTCGTTGCCGCGCAGGGCCCGCAGCTCCGCCTCGGGCAGGCCGACCAGCTCACGCCCGTCCAGCTTGATCGATCCGTTCACGATGCGGCCGCCGGACGGCAGCAGTCCCATGATCGACAGGCCGGTCATGGACTTGCCGCAGCCGGACTCGCCGACGATGCCGAGCGTTTCGCCCGCCTCCACGCGCAGGCCGATGTTGCCGACGGCCTGCACCACGGAACTGGTGAGCTTGATATGGGTCGACAGGTCCTGGATATCAAGGACTGGGGCCACAGAGGTTACCTCTTCTGCACGAAACGGACGTGGGGGGCTGGTACTGCCGGGTAGTCCGCCTTCTGCAGGCTGTTGTACAACAGCCGTCCCGGGCCCTGCCGCGCGGGAGCACAAAAACCGTCGTGGGGCTGGGTTACCCTTGCCGGGATGTCCACCATGAGTGACGACATGACCGAGGAATCGACCGCCGCGCTCTTCGGCGAGTTCTGCCTGGCCGGGCTGTGGCCCGGCGTCGGGCGCGCCCTGGTGGAAAAGCTGCGCGCGGCCGGGATCACCCGCCCCGCGGACGTCACGGCGGGGCGCCTGGAGCTGGTCGAGGGCATCGGGCCGAAACGGGCCGCGAAGCTCGCCGCGTCCTTCGGCCGGGCGGCCCCGGCTTACGAAACGGCCAAGCTGCTGATCCAGGGCCGGGTGCCGGTGCGGTACGCGGGTTCCGCGGTCGCGCTGCTCGGCCCGTCCGCCGCCCGGCAACTGCGCGACGATCCGTGGAAACTGCTGCTGCTGCCGCAGATCCGGCCCGATCAGGCCGACTGGTTCGCGCGCAAGCTGCTGGCGGGCCGGGCTGACCGGCAGGACCCACGGCGCGGCCGGGCCCTGGTCGTGCACCTGCTGGTCAAGGCGTCCCGCGACGGGCACACGGCGGTGCCCTCCGTCGCGGTCATCGCCGCATTGGGCACGTTCGGTATCGATGATCCCGGCCGCGCGGTGGCGGCGGCGATCGATGACGGTACGGTGCTGCCGTTCGAGGCGTTCGGAGCCGGGCCAGAGCCGAGGGAAGCGGAAGGCCCAAGGGAGATCGGCACCGCGGAAATCGATGACGCGGCGATCGCGGCCGCGGAGGCGGAGGCGGCCGCGGCGACCGCGGCCGCCGACGTGGGCGCCGCTGGTGCGGGGGTCCCGGGCGCAGGGGTCTCCGGCGCGGGCGACGGTGAGCCGGGGCCCGGGCGCGGGACGCTGCTCGCGCTGACCCAGTACGCCATCGCCGAGGAGTCGGTGGCCGAAGGGCTGCAGCGCCTGGCCGCGACCGCCGAGCCGGTCGATGGGGCGCCCGGCGGGGCCTCCGATGGGTCCCCCGGCGAAGTCAGCGGGCACGCCGGGGCCACCCGCCCCGCCGACGCCGAGCTGGACGACCGGCAGCGCGCGGCCGTGCAGGCCGTCGCCGAGCACGGCGTCTCCGTGCTGACCGGCGGCCCGGGCACCGGCAAGAGCCGGACGGTCGCGGCTGTCGTCTCGCTCGCCGCGGAGCGCGGGCTGCGGGTGGCGCTGGCCGCACCAACCGGCCGGGCCGCCAAGCGGCTGGAAGAGCTCGCGGGCGCGCCCGCGACCACCCTGCACCGCCTGCTGGGCGCGCAGGGCCGCGGCATGCCCCGGTCCGGTGCGGGCGACGCACGGGACGGCCTGTTCGCGGACGGCGCTTCTGCCCCGCCGGGCGGGGCCGGGAGCGGCGATTTCCCAGGTGCGGCGCCGCCCGGTGGGCCCGGTGGGCTCGGCGCGGCCAGCGAGCCCGGCGGCGGCCGGGAGGGCGGCTGGGTCTTCTCCCGGGGCGAGGAATGGCCGCTGGACGCGGATCTCGTGGTCGTCGACGAGAGCTCGATGCTCGACGTGGAACTGGCCGCGGCACTCATCGAGGCCTGCGCGGACGGCACCCGGCTGCTGCTCGTGGGCGACCCGGCCCAGCTGCCGTCGATCGGGCCCGGCCGGGTGCTCGCGGACGTCATCGACTCGGGCGCCGTCCCGGTCACCGAGCTGACCACCCTCTACCGGCAGCGCGACGGCGGCACCATTGCCAAGCTGGCCACCGCGGTCCGGGGTGGCGACCTGCCGTCGGTGGACTCACCCGAGCGCGAGGTCGTGATCGTGACCGCGCGGGGCAGTGCGGAAGCCGCGCACCGCGTGGTCCAGCTCGTCACCGATTCCATTCCGCGGGTGCTGGGCATCGCAGCCGAGGACGTTCAGGTAGTGACGCCGGTGCACAAGGGGCCGGCCGGGACCATCGAGCTGAACAAGGCACTGAAGGCCAGGCTCAACCCCGGGCCCGGCGTGCACCGGGGCTTCGACGCGGGCGACCGGGTGGTGGCGATCGCGAACCACGCCGAGGAGGGATTCGCCAACGGCGAGGTCGGCACGGTCACCGGCACCGAAAGCGACGGCCTCACCGTGTCGTTCAGCGGCCTGCCGGTCACGGTCCCGTTCAAGCTCCTCGGGGACCTGCGGCACGGCTGGGCGCTGACCGTGCACCGGGCCCAGGGCTCGGAGTGGCCGGCCGTGGTCGCGGTGTTCCCCGCCGAGGCGTCCGGGATGCTGTCCCGCCCGCTCGTCTACACCGCCCTGACCCGGGCCCAGCAGCACCTGTCCGTCGTCCACGGCGCCGGCCCCGCCCTGGCCCGAGCCGTCCGCACCATCGGCGAACGCCCCCGAGAAACCAGACTCGCGGGGCTACTCGCAGATATGTGATCAGCCCTTCAAAGGGTTATGGCGAGGCGATCGTTACCGGCCCGGCGAACCGGGCCGTCAGGCCCGGTGAGTGGCCGGTGTGTCGGCGAAGTACCCCAGCGGGGCGCGGAGCGCATGCGGGGGGTCCGGGGGGTCGCCCCCCGGGCCAGCACAGCATGCGGGGGGTCCGGGGGGTCGCCCCCCGGGCCAGCACAGCCCTATCCCCCCATGGCGTGGGTGCCGCCGTCTACGTGGACGATCTCCGCGGTGGTCGCGGGGAACCAGTCGGACAGCAGAGCCACGCAGCCGCGGGCCGCTGGTTCCGGGTCGGTCATGTTCCAGCCGAGCGGGGCGCGTTCTGCCCAGAGTCCCTCGAAACGGCCGAAGCTGGGGATACTCTTGGCCGCCATCGTGCGCAGCGGCCCCGCGGACACCAGGTTCACCCTGATCCCCTTGCCGCCCAGCTCGCGGGCCAGGTACCGCGCGCACGACTCCAGGGCCGCCTTGGCCACGCCCATCCAGTCGTAGCCGGGCCAGGCCACGCTGGCGTCGAAGTCGAGGCCGACGATCGAGCCACCGCCGTTCATTAGCGGGAGGGCCGCCATGGCCAGGGACTTGAGCGAGAACGCCGAGACCTGGACCGCGGTCGCCACGTCCTCCCAGGAGGTGTTGAGGAAGTTGCCGCCGAGGGCGTCCTGCGGCGCGAACGCGACCGCGTGCACCACCCCGTCGAGCCGGTCGACGTGCCCGGAGAGCCGTTCGGCGAGCGAGTCCAGGTGGCCCTGGTCGGTCACGTCGAGTTCGAGCACCGGCGGCGGGTCCGGCAGCCGCTTGGCGATCCGCTCCACCAGGCTCAGCCGCCCGTACCCGGTCAGCACGACGGTCGCGCCCTCCTGCTGCGCGACCTTGGCCACGTGGAAGGCGATCGAGGAGTCGGTCAGGACGCCGGTGACCAGAATGCGCTTTCCCGCCAGAATTCCCATGGCGGTCAGTGTCCCATGCCCAGGCCGCCGTCCACCGGAACGACCGCGCCGGTGATGTAGGCGGCGTCGTCCCCGGCCAGGAACGACACCACCCCGGCCACCTCGTGCGGGGCGGCGTACCGGCCCAGCGGGACCGCCCCCAGGATGGCCGCCTTCCGGTCCTCCGACAGCGCCGCCGTCATGTCGCTCTCCACGAAGCCGGGGGCGACCACGTTGGCGGTGATGCCGCGCGAGCCCAGTTCCCGGGCCAGCGAGCGGGCGAAGCCGACCAGGCCGGCCTTGGAGGCGGCGTAGTTAGCCTGCCCCGCCGAGCCGTAGAGGCCCACCACCGAGGAGATGAAGATGAGCCGCCCCCGGCGGGCGCGGACCATGCCGCGCACCGCCCGCTTCGCGACGCGGTAGGCCCCGGTCAGGTTGGTGTCCAGCACGGACGTGAAATCGTCCTCGCTCATCAGCGCCAGCAGCTGGTCCTTGGTGATGCCGGCGTTGGCCACCAGCACCTCGACCGGCCCCTGGGCGGCCTCGACGTCCTTGAAGGCGGCGTCGACCGACCCGGTGTCCTGCACATCGCAGGGCACCACGGCCAGCCCCTCGACGGGCTCACCGGACCGTGAAGTGACCGTGACGCTCTCACCGTCCCCAGCGAGCCGGCGCGCGATCGCCAGCCCTATCCCCCGATTGCCTCCCGTTACCAGGACGGAGCGTCCCATCTGCCGTCCACCTCCACTCATCGCGTGCGGACAATCGTGGTGAGCGTACCGGTCCCGCGCTCGGCCCGCCCTCGCCCGGGTCCGCATCTGGCCCGCCGGAAAGCCAACAGGGCCCGCCGGGAAAGCCAACAGGGCCCGCCGGGAAAGCCAACAGGGCCGGCCGGGGCCGGAGATTGTTGCGGTAGTAAGTTGCTGGCGTGACTCACGGTGGCCAGCACGACATAGATCCTCAGTTCACGGCGCTCCCGTTGCGAGCGCTGGCCGACGCCGCGATGCAGCAGGCGGCCGATCTGGGCGCCGGGCACGCGGACTTCCGCGCCGAGCAGATCCGCAGCCAGCAGATCGGGCTGTCGGACGGCAACCCGGAGACCCTGTTCGACGCCAGCGACACCGGCCTGGCCGTCCGCGTCGTCGTCGACGGGACCTGGGGGTTCGCCTCGGCGGTGGACCTCACGCCCGAGGCGGCGGCCCAGGCGGCCCGTGAGGCCGTGGAGGTGGCCCGGGTCGCGGCGGCCATGAATACCGAACGGATCGAACTGGCCCCCGAACCTGCCCACGGCGACGTCACCTGGGTATCGGCCTATGACATCGACCCGTTCGACGTGAGCGCGGCCGACAAGTCGGCGCAACTGGCGGACTGGAGCATGCGCCTGCTGGCCCGGGACGGCGTCGACCACGTGGACGCGCACCTGACGCAGGTCAGGGAGTGCAAGTTCTACACCGACGGCGCCACCACCGCGACCCAGCAGCGGGTGCGGCTGCACCCCACGCTGACCGCCGTGGCGGTGGAGAAGGACGGCCGCTTCGAGACCATGCGGACGCTGGCGCCGCCCGCGGGGCGCGGTTATGAGTACCTGAACGGAACCGGCTGGGACTTCCAGGCCGAACTGGAGGAGATCCCGGCCCTGCTGGCCGAGAAGCTGGCCGCCCCGACGGTCCGGCCCGGCCGCTACGACCTGGTGATCGACCCGTCCAATCTCTGGCTCACCATCCACGAGTCGATCGGGCACGCCACCGAACTGGACCGCGCCCTCGGATACGAAGCCGCCTTCGCCGGGACCTCGTTCGCCACCCCGGACAAGCTCGGCACCCTGCAGTACGGGTCCCCGCACATGCACGTCACCGGGGACCGGACCGCCGTGCACGGCCTGGCCACGGTCGGGTACGACGACGAGGGGGTGGGCGCCCAGTCCTGGGACCTGATCACCGGCGGCGTGCTGTCCGGGTACCAGCTCGATCGCCGGATGGCCGCGCTGCGCGGCCTCGGCCGGTCCAACGGCTGCGCGTTCGCCGACTCGCCCGGGCACATGCCCCTGCAGCGGATGGCCAACGTGTCGCTGCACCCGGCCGAGGGCGGCCCCTCCACCAGCGAGCTGATCGCCGGGGTCGAGGACGGGATCTTCATCGCCGGCGACAAAAGCTGGTCGATCGACATGCAGCGGTACAACTTCCAGTTCACCGGGCAGCGGTTCTACAAGATCACCAGCGGGCGGCTGGCGGGCCAGCTCCGGGACATCGCCTACCAGGCGACCACGACCGACTTCTGGAACTCGATGGAGGCCGTCGGCGGCCCGCAGACCTACGTGCTGGGCGGCGCGTTCAACTGCGGCAAAGGCCAGCCCGGGCAGGTGGCCCCGGTCAGCCACGGCGCCCCGTCGGTCCTGATGCGCGGCATCCGGATACTCAACACGGTGGAGGAAGCGGCATGAACCAGCGACCGCAGGATGTCGTCGAGCAGGCCCTTTCCCTCGCGACGGGCGGCGACTGCGTGGTCATCGCGGACGAGACCTCCACCGCGAACCTCCGCTGGGCCGGCAACACGCTCACCACGAACGGGGTAGCCCGCTCCCGCCGGCTGACCGTGATCGCCATCGACTGGCGCGGCACCGGCGCCGCGGTCGGCGTGGTCTCCCGGTCCGGGGTCGGCGACGACGAGGTCGAGAGCATCGTCCGCGCGGCTGAGAAGGAGGCGGCCCAGGGCTCCCTCGCGGAGGACGCGGGCCCGCTGGTCGACCCGGGCTCAGGTCCGTTCGGGAAAAATATCCCCGGCCATCCCGGATGGGACGATCCGGCCGAGAGCACCGGTATCGGCGTCCTGGCGGGGTTCGCCGGCCAGCTGGGCGACACGCTCCGCGCCGCGGCCTCCGGTGGCCGGAAGCTGTACGGGTTCGCCGAGCACGATCTGACGTCGACGTTCCTCGGCACGTCCGCCGGCCTGCGGCTGCGGCACGACCAGCCGACCGGCAAGGTGGAACTCAACGCCAAGTCCGATGACTTCACCCGGTCGGCGTGGGCGGGCGAGGCGACCCGGGACTTCACCGACGTGGACGTGGCCGCCCTGGACCGCGGCCTGGCCGAGCGGCTGGAGTGGGCGCGCCGGCGGGTCGACCTGCCGGCCGGGCGGTACGAGACGCTTCTGCCGCCCACGGCCACCGCGGACCTGCTCACCTACCTGTACTGGTCGGCCGGGGCCAAGGACGCACTGGACGGGCGGACCGTGTTCAGCAAGCCGGGCGGCGGCACCCGGGTCGGGGAGCCGCTCACCGGCATGCCCGTGACACTGCGCAGCGACCCGTCGTTTCCCGGTATCGCGTGCTCGCCGTTCGTCGTGGCGCACGCGTCCGGCCGCGATTCCTCGGTGTTCGACAACGGCCTGCCGCTGGGCCCGACGGAATGGATCCGGCACGGTGAGCTGGCCGGGCTCACACAGACCCGGCATTCGGCCCGGCTGACGGGCCTGCCGGTGACCCCCGCGATCGACAACCTGATCTTTGAGATTGACGGTCCCGCGGCTCCGGGGCTTCCGGAGATGATCGCGCGGACCGAGCGAGGGCTCCTGCTCACCTGCCTCTGGTACATCCGGGAGGTTGACCCGCAGACGCTGCTGCTCACCGGGCTGACCCGGGACGGGGTCTACCTGGTCGAGAACGGCGAGGTCACCGGGGCGGTGAACAACTTCCGGTTCAACGAGAGCCCGGTCGGGATGCTGAGCCGCCTGGCCGAGGTGGGAGCGACCGTCCCGGCTCTGCCGCGCGAGTGGGGCGACTACTTCAACCGGGTGGCGATGCCGCCGGTACGGGTGGAGGGCTTCAACATGTCCTCGGTGAGCCAGGCCAGCTAGCCAACGCCCGGGCCGGGCGGGACCAGTACCCCCGCGGGGCGCGGGGCGCATGCGGGGGGTCGCCCCCCGGGCCAGCACCGCTACGGCGAGGCGATCGTTACCGGCCCAGCGACCCCGGGCCTTGGCCCGGGCGAGTGGCCGGTGTGTCGGCGAAGTACCACCACGGGGCGCGGAGCGCATGCGGGGGGCTCCGGGGGGTCGCCCCCCGGGCCGGCACAGCGGGGGGCTCCGGGGGGTCGCCCCCCGGGCCAGCACAGCGGCTTCGCTCAAAGCGCAGCGGCCGCCGCCGCCGACCCGAGTGCCTGTCCGCAGAGGGCGAGGATACTTTGGAGGTATGAGGATCGCAGGGCGGGACCGCAACCAGAACGTTCACATGGTGACGCAGGCTCGGCGCCCAATGTCCGAAGACATCTCCTACCGGCAGCGCAGGTACCTGATCATGATGTCGTTCCGCGCCATCTGCTTTGGTATCACGATCCTCTTGTTCCTGCACCACTTCGGGTGGCTCGCAGCGATACCGGCCGTTTTCGCGATTGCCATACCGTACGTTGCGGTCGTTTTCGCCAACGGGGGCCGTGAGCCTGACAACGTTCGCGGATTCATGGAGTATCGGCCAAAGCCGCCGGAACTGCGCATCCCGCCTGGTCAGAGCGGGACAGGATCCGGATCTCGAGGCGCTGGCGATCCAAACACGCACAGTTAAACGCGCGCCATAGTCGTCACCCACCGCACTTCTCCCGAGATAGATTCGTAATTGGGTCTTGACACGTACGGGGGGGTTTCCGTGTAGCATTCATATCGGTGCTCTGGTCCCCCGTCGGAGCACCACTACCGGCGTTCCGGGCCCCCGTCGGAACGCCGATGAATGCGACGCCGGGTGGTTTGCCCCCGTAGCCACCCGGCGTCGCCCCATGCTCAGACCCTTCGGGTCTTTCGGGGTGGCTCGCAGTACTTGCCCGGGGGGCGACCCCCCGGACCCCCCGGGGACAACCCCGTCCTGCTGTGGTGGCCCTGCGGGCCAACCTTGCCCCTCTGTGGTGGCCCTGCGGGACATGCCTCTGACCTCTTTAGGGCGGTGCGGCGGGCCGTTTTGGTTACTGGTTACCTCGGTTGCTGCCGTCCGTAATTGGTTTTGGGTTGACGGCGGTACGGGGAACGGACTTTGCTCGTTCTCGGGATGCTCTTTACCTAGACTTTACGAACAGATGAAGCAATCGGTTGTTTCGGTTGGGCGGCAGAAAAGGGTTGCTGTCCGTATTGCCGCAGTGGGTAACTTCCAGCACTCCAGCCACTTACTGGTTATTGACCGGCTCCCGGCTCTCCCCGGCTCCCGGCCCTCCCGGCTCCCGGCCCTCCCGGCTCCCGGCCCTCCCGGCTCCCGGCTCCTCCGGCTCCCGGCTCCTCCGGCTCCCGGCCATCCCGGCTCCTCTGGCTCCCCGGGCCCCGGGCCTACTCCGTCTTGTTGAACTCGGCGATGGCGATGATGACCATGACGGCACCCATGAGGGCGACGATGCCCAGCGACAGGCCCACGGGCACGACCCAGCCGCCCCAGGTGACGCCGGGCGCGAGGGCATGCAGCGCGGCGGGGCTGATGTTCAGGTGGCTGAACACCGCGCGGCGCATCGGGGCCACGATGTAGGTCAGCGGGTCGATCCGGGTCAGGACCGTGAGCCAGGCGGGCAGGCCGTTCAGCGGGTAGAGCGCCCCGGACAGGAAGAACAGCGGCAAGACCAGCATCTGGGTCAGGGCCATGAAGGCCTGGAACTGCTTGATCCGCGCCGCCATCATGACGCCGAACGCGGTCAGCGTGAAGCTCAGCAGCAGGAGCTCGCCAATGAGCGTGATGATCAGGACCGGGTTATAGGGGACCCCGGCCAGCCCGGCCAGGGCCAGCACGATGATGCCCTGGAAGGTGGCCACGGTCGCCCCGCCCAGGCACTTGCCGAGCACGATCGCGCCGCGGTTGACCGGCGCCACCAGCATTTCGCGCAGGAAGCCGAACTCGCGGTCCCAGACGATCGAGCCGGCCGAGAAGATCGCGGTGAACAGCACGCCCATCGCGACGACGCCCGGGTAGATGAACGTGCGGAAGTTGATCCCCGCGGGCAGTCCGCGCCCGGCGAGCGACCCCAGGCCGGTGCCCAGGATGAACAGGAACAGGAACGGCTGGATCAGCGAGGTGACCGCGCGCAGCCGGTCGGTGCGGAACCGGATCAGCTCCCGCCGCCAGACAATACCGGTGGCGCGCAGGTCCTGCCGGAACCCGCTCTCGGGCACCGCGACCCTGATCGCGTCGGTCAGCGGCGCCCCGGTCGCTGCCGCCGCTTCGGTGGTGGTGGGAGTCGCCATCTGTTATCGCCTCCGTCCGAAGCGCTGCGCCATGGCCCGCATGGCGTCCGCCCCGGTTGCCTCGGTGTCGCGGATCGTGCGGCCGGTGTAGGACATGAACACGTCGTCGAGGCTGGGCCGGGCCACGCTCACCGAGCGGATGGGCACGTCCAGCTCGGCAAACAGCCGGGGCACGAATTCCTCCCCCGATTCCACCGAGAACGTGACCAGCCCCTCGTGCATGGCGGCCTCCAGGCCGAACCGTTCGGCCAGTTCGGCGATCGTCTTCTGGTCGTCCGCGGTGCTGATCTGCGCCCGGTCCTTACCGACGCTGGCCTTGAGCGCTTCGGGCGTGTCAATCGCCACGATCTGGCCGTGGTCGATGATGGCGATCCGGTCGCAGTTCTCCGCTTCGTCCATGTAGTGCGTGGTGAGGAAGATGGTGATGTCCTCACGCTGCTTCAGGTCGTTGATGTACCGCCAGATCGACGAGCGGGTCTGCGGGTCGAGGCCGACGGTCGGCTCGTCCAGGAACAGCACGTGCGGCGCGTGCAGCAGGCCACGCGCGATCTCGAGGCGCCGCTGCATGCCGCCGGAGTACGTGCGGACCAGGCTTTCCCGCCGGTCCCACAAGCCCACCATCTCCAGGACCTGGCGCATCCGCGGTGCGACCGCGGCCCTGGGCACGCCATACAGGTCGGCGTGGAAGCGCAGGTTCTGCTCGGCGGTCAGATAGCTGTCGAGCGTGGTGTCCTGGAACACCAGGCCGATGTTGCGGCGCACCGTGTCCCGTTCGGCCACCACGTCGTACCCGGCCACGGCGGCGCGGCCCGACGTCGGCCGTACCAGGGTGCAGAGCATGCTGATGGTGGTCGACTTGCCGGCGCCGTTCGGCCCCAGGAACCCGAACGTCTCCCCCACCGCGACCTCGAAGTTGATGCCCCGGACGGCCTCGAGGTCGCCGTACCGCTTGGTTAGCTTGCTGACTGAAATCGCCGGGCCCCGTCCGGGGCCGGACTGAGCCGGGCCGGGCTCCGCGGAGCCCCCGGGCTCCGCACCGGTCTGTACCGTCACGTGCTGCGCCTCCCTCTGCAGACTTCTCATCCGAGCCTAACGACGTGCCCGCCGAGCTGACGGCGTCCGCTGGTCCAATGGCACCCCGGGGACGCTCACGACCGCGGTCCGCACCCGGTACGGGTGCGGACCGCGGGGTGCGGAACCCGGCTGCGGCCGTGGCCCGGGTGGGCGGAGCGGCGCGCTGGTCCGCAGCTCACTGCTGGGCGCTGCCCTCTTCGGATTCGTCGTCGGCGGCGAGGATCCGGTACAGGGAGCGGCGGGTGCCGGTGAGGACCTTGGCGGCCTCTTTCACCTGCGCCGCCGAGCCAGCCTGCCCCACCTGTGTGACGGCCATGATGACCTGGCGGATCAGCCCGCGCAGTTCGACTTCCGCGCCGTCCACGCTGCCGGTCACCGCGTCCCAGGACGCGGTGAGCTCGTCCGCGTGCGCCTCGGTGTACGCCCGGCCCTCGTCGGTCAGCGCGAACGCCTTGCGGCCGCTCTCGCCGGTCTCGGCGCGGATCAGGCCCTCGTCTTCTAGTTGCTGGAGCGCGGGGTAGACCGAACCGGGACTCGGGCGCCACACACCGTCGGTGCGCTCGCTGATCTCCTGGATGATCTGGTAGCCGTTGCGGGGCCCCTCGGCCAGCAGCGACAGCGCCGCCGCCCGGACATCGCCCCGGCGTACCCGCGGCCCGCGTGCGAACCTCGGGCCGCCGAACGGGCCGCCCCTCATCATCTCCGGCGGCGGGCCACCCCAGCCGCCGCGCCTGGGGCCGCGCCCGCGACCCCGATGGCCGCCCCTGCGGGCCCACTCTTCTTCGTGTTCGTGCATCTCGTGTACTCCTTCGATGTTCTGCTGTCTGCGCTGGACGCGGGGCGTGATCCGCCATAATTCGGACCATCTAGATATCCCCGTTACTGTCTAGCTAGGTCAAAGATATATCGATAGTGTTCTTTGACGCAAATCCTGGCCGAGGAAAATGCGGCGAGCGCGGGCTGGGGGACGTGCGCGATGGCGCCGACGGCTCGCCAGAACGTGCGCGATGGCGTATTTGGGCACGTTCGCCGCCCGGGGCCAGCCGCGGCATGACGTGGCCACCGCGCCTCATCTGCGACGTGCGCTCCACCGGCACCGTGCGCCACGCCGCTGACCGGCGCGCTTGGGTACGTAAAGGCGCCATCGCGTGTATCCCCGTACACGTGGAGGGTGCCATCGCGTACATGGGAGCTAGCCAAGGGCTTGGTGCTCGCGGCTGGGCGGGGTGTGGGCCGTACCGGGGCGCCAGCGCGACAGGCGGCGTTACCGGGCGGGGGTGCGGACCGGGAGGTCGTAGACGCGGCGGATGCTGGAGCCGAGGCGGGAAAGGTCGGCGCCGTAGATGTGCATCGAGACGGCGATACCGGTGCCGCTGTTGCGCACCCGGTGGATGTCGCCCGGGGGCGTGAAACCGGCCACGGTGCCGGGCGGGTTCTCCCGCCGGACGACCTCGGTCAGGAACCTGCCGCCAGGCGCGGACCCGGACGCGGGCAAAGGCGCCGGCGAAGCCGTGAAGATCTCCTCGTACTCGGTGCCCTGCAGGACGCCGGTCACGCACCAGGAGACGTGGTCGTGGATAGGTGTCAGCTGGCCGGGCCGCCAGACCATGGCCGCGATCGAGAACGAGCCGCCGGGCTCAACGTGCAGCAGGTGCGTCTGGTAGCGGTCCGGGGCGCCCCGAAGCTGGACGGGAGTCAGGATCTCCGGACCCGGCAGGTGACGGCGCAAGGCGCGGGCGACCCGGTCGGCGATCTGCCGCGGATCCTCGCCTGCCGCGACCGCCCTGCGGACAGCGGCCGCGAGCCCGGCGGGACACGTGGAAGGCCCGGCCGGGGGGCCCGGGGACGCGGCCGGGGGGCCCGGGGACGCGGCCGGGGGGCCCGGGGACGCGGTACCGGCAGTTCTGCTGCTCACGGGCATGCCCCCCTATGGCGAGTCCTGGCGAGGGCTACGTACCCCGCACCAACCCATAGCATTGATGTCAAGTCAACGGCCAACCCATAGACATGATCGATGCATCTGCGGACACGCCGCAGGCCGGCCGGCCGCTCATACGCGCCCGGGTGGCGTCAGACTGAACTCATGTCGGTTGTGATTTGGGTGACCGAGAGCACATGGCAGGCGTGCGTGGACGCCGCGCGCTCGCTGGCTCCGCCCGACGCGAGGATCACGCTGCTCACCGTGGTCGACAGCACGACCGCGGAGACGGCGCACGGCGCGTTCAGCGGCCTGCTCGGCCGGGGAGGGGCCGACCCCGCACCGCGGCTGCTCGCACGGGCCGAGACGGCCGCGGGCGAACTGCTCGACCGGGCACAGGCCCGGCTGGGCCGTGACGCTGGCCGCCTGCAACTGAACGGCCAGGGCAAGCACGAGGGCAAGCACGAGCTCGCCGCCGCGGTCAGCGGCGCCACCATGCTCATCGTGGCCCGCGACGGGCACGGCCCGGGGCCCAAGAGCCTGGGCAAGGACGTCCGCTTCGTCGTCGACCACGCGCCGTGCCCGGTCCTGCTCGTCTGGCCCGGCCCACCGCCGGCCGTACCGCCTGCACCGCCTCCGGGCGCGCACCCGCCCGGGCACCCGGGCCCGGGCGGGAGCCCACCGCGCTAGCAGGAGCCGATGCCGGCCCAGGCCGCTACCGTGTCGCTGGCCGTGTAGGTGGCGTCCCCGGTATCGAAGCCGAAGTCCCGGTTGGCCACGGTCCCGCACCCGCTGGTCTCCTCCACGTCGTTCCAGTTGCCCAGCGTGAACTTGTACTGGAAGCTGGCCGCCGGGACCCCGGTGATCGTGATCGACCAGGTGTCGGTACCGGTCTGCGTCATCGGGTAATCGGCGGCCACCCAGTCATCGGCGGCCGGGATGCCGGTGCCGAGGACGTCGTAGTTGCCGGACAGGTAGACGGTGTCCCCGCTGGGGGTATCCGACGGCACCGTCACGTTGATCACGGCACCCGAGTTCCCGCAGGCCGACGGGCCGCCCCAGTTGGCCACGGTGTCGCTGACGGTCCCGCCGCTGACGCTCATGCTCCGGTTCCCTATGTCCGCGCAGGAATCGTTCTTCTCGACGTTGCTCCAGTTCCCGCCCAGGTCGTACTTGTAGGACAGGGGGGCGGCCGCGGCCGCGTTCACGGTCGCGGTCCACTTGGTGGCGCTGACCCGGGTCATCGGTATGCCGTTGGCGGCCCAGTCGGGCTGGCCGAGGCCGAGCGCAGACAGGTTGCCGTCGAGGTACACCGTGTCGCCGGCGGCGTCGGTATTGACCGGGACCGTCACGTTCACGGTCTCCTTCACCGACCCGCTGACCGGGCAACTGCTGTTGCGCAGGCAGTTGGTGACGACCGCGGGCGTGTCCACGTCGGTCCCGGCGGAGATGTCGATCGCGAGCCGTGCGTACTGCGCCATCGCCCACATCAGCGGGGTGGAGGAGTTGTCCGGCTGGCCGAACGTGAACCCGCCGGTGCCGGTCGAGCCGCCCCAGACCTGCTCCGGGATCTGGTAGCCGCCGTTGGCCGCGCCCGCCATCGTCTGCAGCAGGGACTGCGCGCCGGACAGGTTGCCATCTGCGACGTCGTACTCGCCGCGCTCGCCGGACAGGACCGGCCACGGGTTGCCCACGCCGCTGGCGGTGTAGTCGCCGCCCGAGGCGGTTTCGCCGTAGCCGTCGAAGCTGTACCGGTGCCAGATGGGACCTTCGGGCGTGCTGACCTCGATCTGGCTGTCGACCACGGAGATCGAGTTCGTGATGTCGGTCGCGCTCGCCGGCTTGACGCCGAGCCGCACGAGTTCGAGGAAGCCCGCATCGACCACGGTCCGGTCGTCGTGGCTGCCGCCGCCGTTCGCGATGCCGATCGAGGTGCCGGCGTTGGGCTGGCCGTCGGGGGTGATCCGCAGATAATAGCTGCCGCTCCCGTACGGGCCGTTAGTGGTGTAGGTGAGGCTGTCGACCTCAGACGCCCAGGATTGAGCGGTGGACTGGTAGGTGGCCGCGTCCGTCGTGTCACCGTTGGCTTCGGCGAGGGAGGCGGCGCACAGCAGGCCGGCGATTTCCGCGGCCATCGTGGACGGCGAGTAGCCGCCGATCTCTTCCCACCGTTCCTCCGGCGTGTAAGGACCGTTGGCGACGAGGTAGTTGGCCAGGTTCTTCAGGGTGGCCCAGTAGCTGGAGCCGGTGTCCCCGAGCTGGTAGGCGAGGATGATCGGATCGGCTACCTCGTCCATCTGGGTCGAGCCGAAGACGGCGGTGCCGTTCAGCCAGGTGTTCTGCTTGACCGCGCCGTTGGACTCGGCTTCGTAGCTCAGGATGTAGCTCAGCGCGGCCTGGGCGTCGGCCGTGTCCCCGGCCGCGAGCAGCGCCGTAGCCATCTCGTACTCGTCCCGGGTCCACACCGCGTGGTAGCCGTGCGCCCCGGAGGTGCCGGTGCCGGTGTCGGCGCTCACCGACGCGCCCCACGGGACGGTGGGGGCGGCCACGAACGCACCCGTATAGGTCTTGTCCTCGTCGGCCTTCACGTCCATCAGCGAGACGTTGTACTGCGTCTCCAGCCCGGGGCTGCCCGTCACGGACGCGGGCGGTGCGTGCAGCCCGGCGAACCAGGAATGCCAGCCGGCTTCGAACGAGCTCTCCAGCGAGGAGAAACCGGCCGCCAGCGACGCCGACGCGTCGGAGACCGCCGCGGACTGGCTGGAGTCGAAGGCGAGCGCGAGCGTGAACGTGGTGGAGCCACTGGCCGCCACCGGGATCTGCGCGACCTGGTCGATGTGCCCGCCGGTCGGGGCCGAGCTGTAGGTGGAGCTCAGCGCGTAGCCCGAGGTCAGCTCGGACTCGCCGTCGCTGGCCGAGCCGACGTATCCGCTGGTGGTCTGGCTGAAGCCGGCCGAGGAGGCCAGCGCGCTGGACACCGGGCCGTTGGAGGCCACCAGATCGCCGCTCGTCGCGTCGGTCCCACCGGTGTTGCCCATCCCGTCGTTGTCGAGCTGCGGATGGTAGTCGGCGTAGAGGTTCAGCGGCGATGACGTGAGGTTGGCGAAGGTGGTCTGGACGAGCACCACGGACCGGGACGGGTCGGCGATGTAGGTCTTGGTGATCGTGAAGTCGCCGTTGCTGGCCTTGTTGACCTGCTGCCAGACCGGCGATTGCGGGTCCACGAGCGAGGTCGTGTGGCTGGTGCCCGAGGTCTCGGTGCTCGCGAAGCTGGATCCGTTCGTCACGATGTATTGCAGGCCGGACGTATCCGGATTATCGGTCTCCGGGTACAGGACGTTTTCCAGCTCGCCGTTCCCCAGGGTGTACCAGACCTTGGAGCCCGCACCGAGCGAATCGGCGAACCCGGTGACGTTCGATTCGTTCCAGGTCGCATCCGATCCCGGCGCTCCGGGAGCTGAGCCGGCGGCGGCCGCGGGAGCGGCCCGGGCTAACCCCGGCACCAGCGCGATCACCCCGGCGACCATCAGTCCAGCGAGCTTCTTCCCATCCATCGTCGATCCTCCTGGCTAGGCATCGGACGCCATCACGGCCCCCGGCTGGGACCCGCTCCACCGTGATCGAACGCTTGTGTACTGGACCGTAACTTCGCGGCCGCCGGACGGCCAGAGCCCCGGTCCAGGAAATTTGCTCTGGCCGTGTTAAAAATTCGGAAACATCGCCGGCATGACCGGGTGACCCGATTGACACATCCGGGGTCCGGTCTGACCCTGGCGCCATGTCCCGCGTACCCTTGCCCGCACCCTTGCCCGCGTACTTGCCCGCGTACTTGTCCGGCGGGCGCCCATGGTCGTGGCCGGAGCGCTCCTGCCGCTGGCCGCCGCGCCGGCGCCGTTAGCCCGGCCCGCGGCCGTCACCAGCCTAGGTTCTGACGTGATCGTGCAGATGTTTGACTGGCCATGGCCGGACATTGCGGCCGAGTGCACAAACGTACTCGGGCCCGACGGGTACGGCGCCGTGCAGATCTCGCCCCCGCAGGAGGCGGTTGTCCTGCCGGCGTCCGGCTATCCGTGGTGGCAGGCCTACCAGCCGGTCAGTTATCAGCTCAGCTCACGCTTTGGCACGCAGGCCCAGCTCGCCGCCATGATCAGCGACTGCCACGCGGCCGGGGTGAAGGTCTACGCCGACGTCGTGCTCAATCACATGACCGGCCAGGGCAACGGCGGCACCGGCGACGACGGCACGACCTTGCCGGACAAATACGACTACCCGGGGCTGTATTCGGCCAGCGACTTCCACAGCTGCCGGAGCTCCATCACGAACTGGGACGACGAGAGCCAGGTATGGAACTGCCAGCTGGACGGGCTCGCCGACCTGGACACGGGCTCGGCGTACGTGCGGTCCCAGGAAGCGGGCTACCTCAACAGCCTGATCTCCCCGGGCGTGGACGGGTTCCGGTGGGACGCCGCCAAGGAGATGGACCCGGCCGACATCGCGGGCATCGAGTCGCTGCTGTCCGCGCCGGTCTTCATTTACCAGGAGGTGCCCTGGGGAGCGGGCCAGCCGGTCACCCCCGGCCTTTACGAGCCGAACGGCGACGTCATGGAGTTCCGTTACGGATGGGACCTGCACGGCGTCTTCACCGGCGGGAACCTGGCCAGCCTGGCCAACTTCGGCCCCTCGTTCAACGCCAACGGGATGGTGCCCGGCGGCGACGCCGTCGTCTTTGTCGACAATCAGGACACCGAACGGGACGGATCGATGCTCGACTACGCCAGCGGGGCGGCCTACACCCTGGCCAACGTGTTCATGCTCGCGTGGGACTACGGCATCCCGGAGGTCCTCTCGGACTACGCGTTCTCCAGCTTCGGCCAGGGGCCGCCGAGCGCGGGCGGCAACCAGATCGCCGCCGTGACGTGCGGCGCCGGTACCTGGCAGTGCGAGGACCGGTGGCCGGCGATCGCGGGCATGGTCGGCTGGCGGGGCGCCGCGGGGACCGCCCCCGTGCAGGACTGGTGGAGCGACGGCAGTGACGCGATCGCCTTCAGTCGCGGCTCCGGCGCCTTCGTCGCCATCAACGACGAGCAGTCCCCCATCACCGAGACGTTCACCACCGGTCTCCCCGCCGGCCTCTACTGCGACGTCATCACCGGGCCCCCGTCAGCCAGCGGCTGCTCCGGCCAGACGGTCACGGTCACCTCGGCCGGCACCGCCACCCTCACCGTCCCGCCCCAGGACGCGGTAGCCATAGACGTAGCCGCCACCGCAGCGGGCTAACGGCCCGGGCCAACACAGCTCACACACTGGTGTAGGCGATGACCCCTCGTCGGATCGAGTCGATCGCGGCGCGGGCGGTGGCCCGGACGTCGCGGCCGGCCGAACCCGGCACGGGAGCGGCCGCGATCTGGTCCAGCAGGTCGATGAGCTGCTTCACCGCGCGGACGAAGTCGCCGGGGGTGAGGTCGGCCGACTCGAGCACGTCCTCCAGCCGGGCGCCGCCCGCCCACTCGTAGGCGGCCGATGCGAAGTGCAGGTCGGGCTCGCGCAGGAACGAGACGCCGTTGTCCTTTTCCACCTCGTCGAGCTGGCCCCAGGCGCGCACCATCCGCCCGAGCACGTCGCGGACCCTGGACGACGGCAAGCGGGGCGCGGCCATGTCGTCCTGCCGCGACTCGAACGACAGGGCCGACACGCACGCGGTCAGCTCCTGTGTGTCGAGGCCGTTCCAGTAGCCCCGGCGCAGGCATTCGGCGGCGAGCAGGTCCAGCTCAGTATACAGGCCGCCGAGCAGGCGCCCCTCGGCGGTGACGGTGTCCCCGGTGAGGTAGCCGAGGCTTTCCAGGACGGCGCACACCCGGTCGAAGGTCCGCGCGATGACGTGCGAGCGGCTGGCCACCTTCCGCTCCAGGGCCTCGGTTTCCCGCTTCAGCCGGGCGTACCGTTCGGCGTACCGGGCGTGCTCCTCGCGGTCGGGGCAGCCGTGGCTGGGATGCCGGCGCAGCCGGCGCCGCAGCCCGGCGATCTGCTCATCCGGGGAGCTGAGCCCGGTTCGCCCGCCGTCCCGCGCGGACCCGGGCCGGTCGCCGGCGGAGGCGGCACTGTCGGCGGAGCCGACGGAGGCGGCACTCTCGGCGGAGCCAGCGGAGGCGGCGGCGCTGTCGTTCCAGTCAGCCACCCGCTGCGGGCCGGCGATGTCGCGGCCGGCCAGTTGGTTGCGCATGGAGGCGGCCAGGTCCCGGCGGTGCTGCGGGGAGCGCACGCTGAACGACGCGGGAATCCGGATCCGGGCGACGGCTTCTACCGGGACCGGGAAATCGGCCAGCGACAGCCGCTTGACCTGGCGGTTAGCCGTGAGCACGAGGGGGCCGTGCCCGGCCAGCGTGGCCAGCCGGGCGGCATCCGGGGCGGGCTCAGCACGGCCATTGCGGCCACGCGCGGCATCCTCGGTCCGGCCGCGGGCCTCCGGGGAACGGCCATTGCGGGCCTCCGGGGGACGGCCATTGCGAGCCTCCCGGGAACGGCCATTGCGGGCCTCCGCGGGACGGCCGGAACCGGGCCCCGGCTCGAGCACGACCGCCATGCCGGCCCGGCGGCCGCCCGGGACCCGGATGATGTCGCCGCGCCGCAGGACCTCCAGCGACCGGGCCGCCTCGGTGCGCCGCGCCACGGCCCGGCGCCGGGACAGGTCGCCCTCGAGATCGGACAGCTCCCGGCGCATGGCCGCGTACGCGGCGAAATCACCCTGGTCGCACGCCATCTTCTCGGCCAGCCCGGCCATGGCTTCCTTGTTGCGGCGGACCTGGCGGGTCAGGTCCAGCACGCCGCGATCCGCCTGGAACTGGGCGAACGACGATTCCAGCAGGGCCGCGGCACGATCCCGGCCGACCTGGCCGGTCAGGTTGACGGCCATGTTGTACGACGGCCGGAAGCTGGAGTTCAGCGGGTAGGTCCGCGTTCCGGCGAGCCCGCCGACCGCCTGCGGGTCGATGCCGGGCTGCCACAGCACCACGGCGTGCCCCTCGACGTCGATGCCACGGCGCCCGGCCCGCCCGGTGAGCTGCGTGTACTCCCCCGGGGTCAGCTCGGCGTGGGTCTCGCCGTTCCACTTGTCCAGCTTCTCGATGACGACGGTCCGGGCCGGCATGTTGATGCCCAGGGCCAGCGTCTCGGTGGCGAACACCACGCGGACCAGCCCGGCCGAGAACAGCTCCTCGACCACCTCCTTGAAGGTGGGGAGCATGCCGGCGTGGTGAGAGGCGATGCCCCGCTGCAGGCCGGCCAGCCATTCGCCGTAGCCCAGCACGGCGAGGTCCTCGTCGGGGATGTCCGCGGCGCGCCGCTCCACGAACTCGGTGATCGCGGCGACCTCGTCGGGCTGGGTGAGCCGGAGCCCGGCCGCCAGGCACTGCTGGACCGCCGCGTCGCAGCCCGCCCGGCTGAAGATGAACTCGATCGCCGGGAGCAGCCCGGCCGCGTCGAGCCGGGAGATGACCTCGGGCCGGTACGGCGGCCGGGACCGGCCCGGTGACGGCCCGCCTCGCCTGCCTGCGTACCCGTCCGCGTACTTGCCCGCGTAATTGTCGCGGCCGCCTCCCGCGTACTTCGATCGGCCACCCGGATGACCCCGCCGTCCACCAGAGCCCGGGCGGCTGCGCCCCGTGGCCTGGACCTGCTGCTGCGCCGACCGGTCCCGTTGCGCCATCCGCATCAGTTCCGGGTTCACGCGGGTGCCGGCCGGGTCGGTGAACAGGTCGTACAGCCGGCTCCCGACCATCATGTGCTGCCACAGCGGGACCGGCCGGTGCTCGTCCACGATGACGGTGACGCCGCCCCGCAGGTCAGCCAGCCAGTCGCCGAACTCCTCGGCGTTGCTGACCGTCGCCGACAGCGCCACCAGCCGCACCGACTCCGGCAGGTGGATGATGACCTCTTCCCAGACCGCGCCGCGCGCCCGGTCGGCCAGGTAGTGCACCTCATCCAGGACCACGTAGCCGAGGCCCTTGAGGGTGGACGACCCCGCGTAGAGCATGTTCCGCAGGACTTCGGTGGTCATGACCACGATGGGCGCTTCGCCGTTGACGCTGTTGTCGCCGGTGAGCAGGCCGACGGTCTGGTTGTCGTAGCGGCGCACCAGATCGGCGTATTTCTGGTTGGACAGCGCCTTGATCGGCGTGGTGTAGAAGCACTTGAGGCCGCGTTCCAGGGCCTGGTGGACGGCGAACTCCCCGACCACGGTCTTACCGGAGCCGGTCGGCGCGGCGACCAGGACCCCGTTGCCCTGGTTCAGCGCGGTGCAGGCCTGGACCTGGAAATCGTCGAAATCGAAGTTGTACAGCGCGCGGAAGCTGGTGAGCTCTGGGTGCGACTGCTGGTCACGGAACTCCGCGTAGCGCTGTGCGGGGGTCCTTGCGTGAGGTTCCGTGGAGCCGTCGTCTCCCCGGTCGAGCGCAGGGGCCATGCCCCCAGCCTAGGCGTCAGCCCACGCTGCCGTGGCCGCGGCCCAGCTTATGCCGCCGGGCCAGCCGTCCGGACTGGACCGTCAGTTCAGGCTGCCGTCCGGACTGGGGCGTCAGTTCAGGCTGCTCTGGTCGGCGCCGGTCCCGGTGTCGCTCATCTCCAGCGGCGAGATCTCATCGTCGGCCACGTCGTCGTACGGGTCCGGGATCTGCGCGCGCCTGCGGTCGTTCGCCCAGATGATCACCTCGGCCACCTCGACCAGCACGACGCAGGGTGCGGCCAGCAGCAGCATGCTGATCGGGTCGGGACTCGGGTTCGCGATGCCCGCGAACAGGAACGCGCCGAAGATCATCATTTTGCGCCATCGGGCGAACCGCTCGTGGGTCAGGATGTGGGCCAGGTTGAGCAGGATCAGGGCCAGCGGCAGCTCGAAGGCGAGGCCAAAGCCCAGGATCATGGCCTGGAAGTAGCCCAGGTAGGTGTCGATGCTGGGCAGGTTGAGTACCCCGGCCGGTGTCAGCCCGAGCAGATAGCGCAGGCCCCGGCTCATGACCAGGTAGGCCAGCACGGCGCCGGCGGCGAACAGCGGGACCGCCGCCCCGACGAACAGGTACGCCCAGCGCTTCTCCCGCCGGTACAGGCCGGGGGCGATGAAGGCCCAGATCTGGTAGAGCCAGACCGGTGAAGAAACGATCAGGCCGACGAAGAATGCGATCTTGACGCGCAGCATGAACGGATCGAACACGCCGTTGACCACGAGCTGGTCACCGGGAGTATTGCAGCCCGAGTGGCCGCGGATCTTAGCCGAGCAGAACGGGTGGCTGACGAAGTTCCAGATCGGGTGAAAGAAGACGAACCCGATGATCATGGTCAGGATCAGCGCCAGGGCCGCCTTGACCACGCGGTTGCGCAGCTCGCGGATGTGCTCCATGAGCGGCATCCGGCCCTCGGGGTCATGATTCCTGGACGCCTGAAGCATGCGGCCGCCAATGACGCGCGCACCCGTCACCGTGTCAGCCAGCTTTGGCATGTCCGGTCCCTGAAATTAGTCCTGCTCAGAGGGGCTTCTGGTCCGCCGGCACCGAGGCGGTCTCCCGGAGGGAGGCCTCCTTCAGCTCGCGGATCTGCCGCTGCAGGGCGTCGATCTGCTCCTGAGAGGCCGGCTGCGCCGGGGTGGCCGGCTGCGCCGGGGTGGCGGACTGCGCAGCGACGTCCTTCCACTGCGTCGCCCACTCCTCAGCGGCCACCGGCGCGGGGGCGGTGATCTGCTGCGGCGCCACGGGCCGGGCCGCAGCGGCCGTCTCGGGGTCGGTCTCGTCGTCGTCGTGCAGGCCGGAAACCTCCGACTTGAGGATCCGCATCGACCGTCCGAGCGACCTGGCCGCCACCGGCAGCTTCTTTGATCCGAAAAGCACGATGATCACGACGGCGATGATCAGGATCTTCAACGGACTATCAAAAAGGTCGCCTGGCATTTTGTCCTCTTTGGCGGGGATGAGGCCCCCCCGCGGTCGGGGCTTTTCCACCGCTGAGTGTACACGTCGGAATGCCAGCACAAGAGGCCCTGCACGATCGCGTGGCGGAGTTGCCGCGCCCGGCATTCCGCTCCGCGGCGTCACTGTGACACCAATGACCGGCTCAGCGCCGTAGGCGGATGATTGGGCAATTTCGTTCACTCCGGCGCGGGAGGCACGGTGCGACCATGGCGGGACGGCCCCCAGGCGCCGAAAGTGGACCCGACCCGGCGGCAGCAGGGCCAGTACCTGCGCAGACTGGGCCGGGTCATCGTCGCCACCTACGGCGCCGAGCCGAGTGCACGCTGCGGTGGCAGGAGAAACTCCCGCTCCTCCCGTATCTCCTGGTGCGCGGCGTCCCCGTCTGGGCGGTGCCGGCCTCGGCGGGATGGCGTTTTCTGTGGAACCGGTATCACTCACACCCGTCACCGATCCGTCCGGCGCCGCCAGCGCCCTGATGGCCGATCCGGGCCTGCCGCGGACGGCCCCGGAGCAGACGGAAGGCTCTTAGGCGGAGGCGTACGCGGACAGCGCGGCCGTCGCGTCGTCGCGGATCAGCGCGCGGAGGTCGTCCGGCGCGATGACCCGGCCGTCCTCCCCCAGTCGCAGCGCCAGCCGGCGTACCCAGCGGGTGTCCGGGGTGCGCAGCCCGATCCGGAGCCAGCCGTCGGCGAGTTCCTCGACCGACTCGCACGGATAGTACTCCGCCACCCACCGCCCGGCCGCCGAGACCTCGATCGTGACGTGCACATCCTCGGCGGACGGCCGGAACAGCCCCCGATCGACGTCCACCGGCTGCGCGTCTTCGGGCACCGTGGCCGGGATCTCCAGCACGTCGATGCCCAGCACCCGGTCCAGCCGGAACAGCCGGACGCCGTCGGCGCGGCGGCACCAGCCCTCCAGGTACGTCCGGCCCTCGACGACGAGCAGCCGCATCGGGTCCACGTCGCGCTGCGTGGCCTCGTCCCGGCCGGGCACGTAGTACTGCAGGTGGACCCGGCGCTTCCGGTCCAGGGCGTCCCGGATCCGCGCGATCGCCTGATCCCCGGCCGGTTTGTCGACCTGCACGGCGACCTGGGCGCTGGGCCTGGCCGCTTCCCCCGCAGCCGTCTCCAGCTTCACGATCAGCCGGCTGAGCGCGGACCGGTCCTCCAGGCCCGGCACGTCGGCGAGCATCCGCAGCGCGACGAGCAGCGCGCTGGCCTCGTCGACGGCCAGCCGCAACGGCCGGCCGATCGTTTCCGCCTGGCTGACGACGATCTCGCCGCCCTCGTAGGACAGGTCGATCGGGCAGTACGGGTCCGGGTTGCGCAGCTCGACGCACCAGAGCAGGTTGAGATCGTCGACGAGTTCGCGCTCGCTCAGGCCGAACGCGGCCGCGGTGTCGGCCAGGCCGACCGCCTTCCGGCTGACGATGTAGGGCACCAGGGCCAGCAGTCGCTGCAGGCGTTCCGCCGAGGTGGCGGCCTGCCCACGGGGCCGCTCGGAGACGCCGGGCCCGCCGGGTGTTTTCCCGCGCCGGCTCACGCCAGCACCCCCTTAAGTTTCCTGATCACGGCGTCGCGCAGGTCGGGCGGGTCGGCGACGACGACATCGGCGCCGAAGGACGCGACGTGATCGGCGAACCACCCCACGTCGGAGTACGGCACGGAGATCGTGTCCCAGCCGCCGGTCCCAGCAGGAGAGGACGGAGCGGAAGGGGCCCCAGCAGAAGTGGACGGAGCAGAAGTGGACGGAGCGGAAGAGGACGGAGCGGAAGAGGACGGAGCGGAAGAGGACGGAGCGGAAGAGGACGGAGCGGAAAGGTCCGGTGAAGCATCCGCGTCCGCCGGCCCGGTGGCGTAGCGCCGCAGCCCGTACCCGGCACCGGGCCGGACCCGGAGCACGGCCGTGTTCTCCCGGGGCGGCACCGAGTCCCAGGTGCGGACCACCTCCCGCACGTCCGTTCCGGCCGGGACATTGACGCTGCCGGACGGGCCGGCGAAGCGGACGTCTCCCTCGATCCGGCTCAGCCGGAACACCCGGGCCGCGTCCCGGCCGCGGTCGCGCCCGGCCACGTACCAGCGGCCGTGCCGGTTGACCACGCCCCACGGCTCCAGTTCGCGGGTCTGCGGCTCGCTGCGCCCGGCCGCGCGGTAGGCGAACGTCACCGGGCGGCGGTCGCGGACCGCCTCCCACAGCGGGCCGAACGCGGGCTCGGCGGTGTGCACCCGGGGCTCGATGCCCTGCCGGACGTCCGCGCCGGCGTCCGGGTAGTCGGTGTCGATGCCGGCCGCCCGCAGCTTGAGCAGCGCGCCCGCCGCCGCCCCGGCCAGCTCCGCGTGCCGCCATACCCGCGCCGCGATGCCGAGCACGGCCGCCTCGTCCGCCTCCAGCCGCAGCTCGGGCAGCTCGTAGGCCTGCTGCTGGACGCGGTAGCCGATGTCCTCGCCGTCCAGCGGACTGAGGGAACCGGTCTCCAGCGGGATACCGAGCTCGCGCAGTTCTTCCTTATCCCGCTCGAACATCCGCTTGAACGCCTCGGGCTGCTCGGGGTAACCGGCCACGGCCTGGCGGATCTGCTCCGCGGTCAGGAAGCGCCGGGTGGACAGCAGGCAGACCACCAGGCTCAGCAGCCGCTCGGTCTTCCGCCGGGACATCGGCACTCCTCTTCCCGCCTGATGAGGTCCGCCTACATTCTCGCCCATGCGGCCGGGTACGTTGCCTCATTCCGTGGTCCGGCGTCATCCCGTGGTCCGCATCCCGTGATCCGCATTCCATGGTCCGCGTCATGCCGTGGTCCGGGTCGCGGGGCCGGCGCCGTCAGTCCAGAGTGGCGCTGTCTACGTGCTCATCGCTGGCCAGCTCGGTGAGGACCGTGCGGTCGGCTCCCAGGCAGGCAATCGGCGGCCGATGGGTGGGCAGGCTGGTGGGAGGCGACACCCACGCGACGATGACCTTGCCGTGCGCGGGTACCTCGACACTCCTTCCGCCGACCTGGAGCGAAGTGACTTCGGTGGCGACCCGGAAAGTCTCGCATGCGATCCAGCGCGCGTCCGCACTTGTGCGGGCCGTCCCGCCGGGGGCACGGTCGGCGCTACTTCGCGCTGCCGAGCTACCCCAGCTGACCAGCAATGACGCTGGACCACGGGTGAGAGCCGAAGGCCGCCCAGCCAGGAAGCCACGATCCTCGGTCTCGCCGCCGCCACCGACGGCGCACCAACCGGCGCCGGCGCGCTCGTACAGCATCCGCCAGGTCTCCGGGCGGCGGCCATGGAGCCTGGTAGCCAGCCACACAGCCGCCCCACCAGCGCCGGTATCGACATCGACGGCGACGACGGCCACCCGCCGGACCCGGAGCCAGCGGCGCCGTCGCGGCGTGCCCTGGACAACGCCGAGACCGATGTCTTCCAGCCTCGCCCACCGGGCGGCCCGTCCGATCCCGAGCATCCCGGCCACGCGGAGCGCCGCGGGAAGGCCCCGCTTCTGCTCACCTGTCATGACCGCTGACGATATCCGGCGCGGGCCCGGGCGCACCCATGGCCGTTCCCCGGATCAGGGCGCGCAGTAATAGCTGACGACGCCGCTGCCGATCGTGTCCGACTTGTAGGTTCCGTTGATTTCGACCTGCAAAGTCGCCTGCCCGGCGAACTCAGTTTTCTCCGGATAGCCATGGCAGATGAACGGCGGCTTGGTCGACAGAGGCGATCTCTTACCGCACGACTGCCATTTGGTCACATTTTGCGCCACCGTGATCCACAAGGGACCGTTCTTGGCCTGCAGCTCGACGGTGAGCTTGCACGCCTGCGGCGCTGGGCTCGTGCAGCCGGTGATGCCAGCCTTGGAGTACATCTTGTTGCTCTTCGTGGTCAGGAAGAACGGCTTATCCACTCCGAAGGCGCAGGCGATAAGGCCCTGCGGCGCCGCAGGGGCGGCGAGCCGGTGAACGGCCGCCGGCGCCGTCCCGCTGGCCGCGAAACGCGGCGAAGCCGCCGCTGGCGTCGCCGCCGACGCCAGCGACGCCGAGCCGGCCACGGCTACCAGCGACAACATGGTGGCGGCGGTCATTAAAAAGCTGAAGCCCCGTATTCTCATCGCATTACCCCGTTCATATGCGATTCCCCGATATGTGGCAGAAGCGTACCTCTGCCGTTAAACGGGTGTACAGGTTTGAGTGATCCGGATCGAGTGCGGTGGCGGCGGGGTCATGGCCTGCCCGGGCGTGCCCCGGATGTGATGGCCGCTACGCTGGGAAAGTGATCTCGTGGCGGGATGGAATAGTCTCCCGGCTCCGGCGGGAATGGCCCGGCGCGCTGGAGCTCGAGGTGGCGGCCGACGGGGAACCGCCCGTGCCGGTCAGGGCGCTGGCTTACCCCGCGCTGACCGGCCGTCCCGAGCCGGGCGACCGCGTGCTGCTGAACACCACCGCACTGGACCTGGGCCTGGGCACCGGAGGGTACGCGCTGGTCGTCGCGGTGCCGGACCGCCTGCCGCCGGACCGCTCCGGCCCCGGTCACCTGGTCAAGGCGCGCTACACGCCGCTGCAGGCGGTGGTGCTCGGGGCGGACGAGCAGGGCTCGCCGTACCACGAGACGCTGCGCACCGCCGACGACATCGGCGCGATGCCGGTGGTGGTGGCCGACCTGCACTCCGCTCTCGCGCCCGTCCTGGCCGGTCTTTATTTTGATGCTGAACGGACCTACGAGGAGCGCTCCCCGGCCGCCGACGCCGCCGGGCCGGGAGCGCGCCCAGAGCCCGCACCGGGCGCGGCAACCGGAGGACCCGGGCAAGGACCCGGGCCCGGCGGGGTGCGCGTGGCGTACGTGATGACCGACGGGGGCGCGCTGCCCGCGTGGTTCTCACGGACCTGCGCCACGTTGCGGGAGGCCGGCTGGCTGACCGGGACGATCACCGTGGGCCAGGCGTTCGGCGGCGACCTGGAGGCGGTGACGCTGCACAGCGGCCTGCTCGCCGCGCGGCACGTGCTCGGCGCGGACGTGGCCGTGGTGACACAGGGCCCGGGCAACCTCGGGACGGGCACGCGCTGGGGGTTCTCCGGCGTCGCGGCCGGCGAGGCGGTCAACGCGGCGGCCGTCCTCGCGGGGCGGCCGGTGGCCGCGCTGCGGATCAGCGAGGCGGACCCGCGTGAGCGGCACCGCGGGGTGTCGCACCACAGCCTGACGTCGTACGGGCGCGTGGCGCTGGCGCACGCGGACGTGGTCGTGCCCATCCTGCCCGGTGACTTCGGCACCCAGGTGACCGAGCAGGCCCGGCCGCTCGGAGGGCGGCACACGCTGGTCCACGTCGGCGTCACCGGCCTGGACGAGGCGCTGCGGGCGTGCCCGGCGCCGCTCTCGACGATGGGCCGCGGGCTGGACCAGGACCGCGCCTACTTCCTCGCCGCCGCCGCAGCCGGGCGGCACGCAGGCGTCCTGCTGCGCAGTGCCACAATGGCCGTCTCGGGCCGCGCCCGCGACGGCCGTTCCTGAAAAGATCAGCCGTTCTTAAAAAGACCGGCCGTTCTCAACGACCGGCCGTTCTCAACGACCGGCCGTTCTCAACGACCGGCCGTTCTCAACGACC